>Ga0068862_100000859_pt1 | contig 29771 bp, 31 predicted proteins | sample KBSSwiS52_FD_66598 | JGI IMG/M metagenome (GOLD analysis project Ga0068862, IMG submission 66598) | Switchgrass rhizosphere microbial communities from Kellogg Biological Station, Michigan, USA - KBS Switchgrass S5-2 | ecosystem: Host-associated > Plants > Roots > Rhizosphere > Soil ... | reverse complement strand
GCCTGCCGCCGTGCGCTGTCCGAGTCGAGATACTGATTCATGTCAGTCACCTCGTTACGCACTTCCTGATAATGGGCCATGTTTCCCAACTCACGGGTCAGACGCTCGTAGACGGCATGCGCCAGCGGCTGTTGTGAAACCTTGTGGAACCAGTATCGGTGGGTGAACCTCAGGAACACCTCCATCATCTGCCGGATCGTCCGCTTGAATGTTCGCACGGACGGTGAATCGCCCACCGTCAGGCGATTCATGGCGACCGCAAGCTCATCCGACATCGACAGCAGCGCCGCACGATGGAAATGGGCGATCAGAAACAACAGCAGGTACTGGTGCCGGAACTGGCCGAGCAGTCCGGAGCAATCATCCGAATAGAATTGATCGCCAAAGCGCCCCACGAACGACAGAGTCTGTCCTGTGACAATGATCCGTGTGTCGCCGCGAAAATGCGCGCCGTCCCGCTCCCAGAACCGATCCTCGCAATAGCGCTGCTCGAAATCGGTCAACGTGTTTTCGGAGTAGGGCAGGCTGTCAGGTTCCCCTGGCCGTGTAACGAACGCGAGTCGCACGAGGTCCCCGCGGGTGAGCTTCGCAGGATCATCCAACGCCAGATAAGCCATGAACGGCATCCGGTAGTGCTCGAGCTGCCGATACTTCAGTGCCGCCGTCTGTCCCGGATACTCCAGACCCAGCGGTTGCAGCAGAAATGCCCAGTGATGCGCGACCGCAGAGCTGCGGAAGTTACCCACAAACTCCAGGTACTTGGCCCGATCTTCGTAATCCGATGTCGCGAGCACTTCCCCGGCGCGCCCCAGCCATTCGACCTTGTGTGGGCAGCTGTCCGTCGACGGCTCGGAAGTCCAGAAGGCGGGATAGGCGCGACCAAACCGAAACAACAGATCCTGCGCCTGCCCGATCGACAGGTCGTTCGCATACATCTCGAAGGCAACAATGGCGATGTCGGCGTCGAGAAAGAAATACAGATTGATTTCGCCCACTTCGAGAACGATCGGCTCGCTGTCGGCGGCCAGAGTAACGCGCACGTGCGCAATGTCGTCCCGCTGAAAAGCGTTGATGCTCGGCTCGCCTCGGACGCTGGCGATTTCCTGACCGGCCGCGGCTCCGTACAGGAATCGCTGCACGTAGGGGAGGAACGTGACGAACTCCTTGTAGCGCCGCTCTTGGTCCTGGCGTAACCCCGAACGAAAGTCATAGACGACGCGCCGCCAACGATTGCCCGGACCGGCTTTCTCCAGCTCGCGCCAATGCCGCTGTACCTGCTCCCCCGGACGCAGCGGCAGGAGCTGGATGGGCCAGACCACAATCTCGCGGAAGTGCCGAATGCTCATTACCGCCATTTTGCCTCAACTCGGGCGCGGCTGCGTCTTCCGATTTATTCACGGTGAGCTAACGCTGAGCTGCCGTATCGTTTCCCTCGATGGCCGTCGCTGCATCCCGCTGTGTTCGCGGACTCGGCATCACCGTGCTGTGCACGTTGATTGCGTATCCCGTCTATCCGAAATTCGAGCCGGTTAACATCGTGATGATCTATCTGCTCGGGACCACCGTGGCGGCGCTGCGTCTCGGGCGGGGACCGTCGGCGTTGACTGCCATTGCCAACACGCTGGCATTCGATTTCTTCTTTGTGCCTCCCCGCTACAGCTTTTACGTCGCCGAAGGACAATATCTGTTCACCCTCGGAGTGATGTTGGGGGTCGCATTGGTGATAGCCAATCTGATGGTCAGCATTCGCCGCCAGACGGTGATGGCGTCCGACCGTGAACACCGGACATCGATGCTTTATGCGGCGAGTAGGGAGCTGACCGCAGCTCCGGACGCCGCTGCGGTCTCTGAGGTGGTTTCGAGGCATGTCGTGGCCGCATTGGGGGGCTTTGCGGTGTTGTTGCCGGCGGATCCTCAGGGCCGCGTTGCCGACGGCCCGTGGTCTTCCACAAAACGGGAAAAGCCAGCGGAGGCCTCCCAGTGGGTCCACGTCCCGCTCTCGCTGCGTGATCGGGCTTTGGGCGTGCTGGTTGCGCAACCAGCGAAGCTGCACTTCCTCAATGTCGAGCAACGGCAATACATAGAGGCAATAGCCGCACAGGCATCACTGGCGCTGGAGCGGGTGCGGCTCGTCGATTCGGCAGCGGAATCCCGTGCGGCCGCTGAGCGTGCTGCGTTGCGCAATACGCTGCTGGCTTCGATCTCCCATGATCTGCGCGGGCCGCTCGCCGCCATTGCCGGAGCGGGTGGCCTCGTTGCCCAGGCTGACAACGCTTTGGATCGACACCGGCGCATCACCCTCGGCAAGCTGATCGAAGAGAAAGCTCGGGACATGACCGGGCTGTTGAGCAACGTGCTGGATCTCATGCGGATCGAGACGAGCCGCGGTGCTGTGAACTCCGAGTGGCATTCGCTCGAGGAGCTGGTAGGGACGGCCCTCCGCAACAACGACCACCGGCTCGCGCAGTGGCGTCTGTCCATTTCGATCCCTCGGGATCTCGGATTCATTTATGTCGATGGGCAACTGATTGTGCAGCTTCTATCCAATCTTGTGGAAAACGTCACCAAACACACTCCGCCGGGTACGCAGATCGAGGTGACTGCGCGTGCTTGCGCAGGCCGGCTCAACCTGGTCGTGGAGGATGACGGCCCCGGCTTCGGGGATCGCGACCCGGAGCGTCTGTTTGAAAAATTCGAGCGCGGTCAAGCGGAGAGTCATGTGAGCGGAGTGGGGCTGGGATTGGCGATCTGCCGTGCCATCGTGCATTTGCATGGTGGAAGCATCGTGGCAGCGAATCGGCCGGATGGTGGCGCGCGCTTCGAAATCGATCTGCCGGCATGACACGCGCAATGCATCGGATCCTGGTGGTCGAGGATGATCCGGCATTGCGCCGCGTGCTGAGCATGCTGTTTGAGACCAGCGGCTTCAGAGTCGTCGCCGCCGATACCTGCGAGCTTGCCGTTCGCCAGGCGCAGAGCCACCGTCCTGACGTTTGTATTCTCGACCTGGGCCTGCCCGATGACGATGGCGTCAATTTCATTCACAAGGTACGCGGTTGGTCTCCGGTGGCCATCATTGTCCTCAGCGCTCGGCAGGCCGAAGCGCAGCGCATCGCCGCCTTCGAAGCCGGTGCCGATGATTACGTCATAAAGCCTTTCAGTGGCCCCGAGCTCGTTGCCCGTGCCCGCGCCATCATGAGACGCATCGCCCGTAACGAGCAGCCACAAGCAGTCATACGCCTCGGCAACGCCGTTGTAGATCTCGGTACGCGCAAGACGACCGGTCCTTCAGGCGAAGAGTTGCACCTGACGCCCCTCGAGCATCGCATTCTCGAATGCCTCGCGCGACACTCGGACAGCGTGGTGACTCACACGCAGGTGCTGAAGGAAGTGTGGGGTCCGCATCAGGCAGATATCCGCTCACTGCGTGTCTACATCGCAAGCTTGCGCCGCAAGCTCGAAGTGGACCCGGCGCAGCCCAGACACATCGTGACCGAATCCGGCATCGGCTATCGTCTCATCACCGAGCTCGGCGACGGTGAGTTGGTCTATCCGCAGGCACCTGATTTTTAATGGCTTCGTGTCTGGAAGTCAGCTCCGTGTTGGTTGAATCTGGCGGCCCGCAAAACCGGAAGATCAACCATGTCATTACGTTATGTTCTCGCTCCTGTCGTTCTCGCCTGGATCACCACGGCTGCGCATGCGGCAGCCTGCGACAGGAGTGAACCGCAATATCGCGACACTGTGCGCCTCGTCAACTCACTGCGGCCCGACAAAGCCGGCCAGATGCGGGTGTTTGCCGCTGACGGCTCGGAGTTCAACGCCGGCCAGGCGCAGTGGATGAAGGCGCGCTTGCGCGAATGGGACAGTCTGTGCACTCGCGGCACGCCGGCGGACGAACTACGGGCCGCGAAACTGTTGCGGGATGTGCGCGAATTGCTCGACTCCCACAAGCGTCGCACCTGAGCCTGCGGGTCAGGGGTCGATGAGTTGACCGAAAGCCGCCTTCATCACCGCCTGGATGCGAGTTGCGACCCCCAACTTGCACCGGGCGTTGTCAAAGTGAAAGTCCACAGTCCGCTTGCTCAGTCCGAGTATCTGCGCGATCTCCGCTGAGGTCTTGCCCCTGGCCGCCCAGGTCAGCCTCCTTTTCCCGTCCCGTCAGTTGTGCTGTCACGAAAAACACAGTAGCAGCGCGTGCGTAATGAATTGCTCAAATTATTCTGCCTGCATTAACTAACATAGTGATAACGCCCGGCGCATTTTTTAATGCCTTTCGGTCTACCCGCCATCAGCGGCGTGCTTAGCATTCACGCCCTCGACATGACAACCGACCGGGAGGCACCCAAAATGACTGTTTGCTCCAGCGTGGAGCGTTTTGTCCGCGCTGCACTGTTGAACACCTGTTTCCTGTCCACCCTTGCAATGGCGGGCTCTCCGGGCGCCATCGTCGGAGTAGTGACGAACGATGCGAAGCGGCCTGTCTCACAAGCGACCGTGACGGCTACGACCACCGACGGACATATGACTCGCGCCACTGTTTCCGGCAGCGATGGTGTGTATTCGTTGGCAGACATGCCACCGGGTACCTGGATTGTAACCATCCAGGCGCCTGGGGCCGTGGCAGTTCGCAGTCCCGAAATCACCGTCGCAGATGGCAAGGCCGCGCGCGAAGACCTCATGATCCCGGGCACGCCGGCGGGCGTGGTGGCCAAGGCGGCGACGGCAACGGTGCCTGAGGCTCTGACAGCACCCCAGACGAGCGACGGAGTTGACAACTTCACGCCCTTTGCCTTCGGCGATTTCACCTGGCTCAACGGCAACCCCCGCAACCACCAGCCGGTGTTCGATACAAAGTTCTTCACGCCCGACATCCGCTTCGACGCGCACTACATGCAGGATTTCAACAAGCCCAAGGACCACACGATCGTGGGAGCGACCGAATCCTTCCGCTCGGGAGAGTTTCAGCTCGAGCAGGTCAGCTTCGGTGGCGACTTCCATTACGACAACGTGCGTGCGCGCTTCCTGTCCATGTTCGGCCTGTTCGCAACGACCACGCCGCGCAATGACGCCAGCACGGCCGTTGGCCAGTGGGACTTGCGCAATGCCTACCGCTATCTGTCCGAGGCCAATGCAGGCTACCACTTCGATGTGAACCACGGCCTCAACGTGGATGCGGGCATCTTTGTTTCCTACATCGGCCTGTTCAGCTACTACAACTTCGACAATTGGACCTATCAGCCTTCCTACGTGTCCTCGAACACGCCCTGGTTCTTCAATGGCCTGCGGATTCAATGGTTCCCGACCAACAAGCTGAAGATCGAGCCCTGGATCATCAACGGCTGGCAATCCTATGCGCGCTTCAACGGCCATCCGGGATTGGGTGGCCAGATCGAATATCGGCCCACCGAGAACCTCAAGCTCGTCTTCAACAACTACGGCATGGGTGAGGACAACCTGGGTCTGCCCAACACCAGCCGCATTCACACGGACGACAGCGTCGAATACAAGTACTACGATAATACCGACAACGGGCGCGGAATCTCCCGGATGGCCTTCTCGTTCACAGCCGACGCCGGCTGCCAGTACGGAGGCGGAATCCATTGCACGCACGGGCCCAACAAGAGCGCCTTCGTGGGCTGGATGGCCTACAACCGGATCTGGTTCGACCATAACCGGTTCGCAGTCACCGTGGGCGGTGGCGCGATGAACAATCCGGGACGCTACCTGACGTTGTTGCCGCCGATCAACGGGGCGGATGCCATCTCCGGGTCGCCTTACTTTACCGAGAACCCGGGTCAGAAGATCTTCCAGTGGGACTCGACCCTCAATTTTCAGTACATGCCTCGGGAGTGGATCACCTGGTGGGCTGAAATGGGCTACCGGCATTCCAGCGTGCCGTACTTCTCCGGCTCCGGCGGCGTAACGCCGCCGGGCGGCAACAACGGATCGCCGCAGAACTTGGTGTGCCAGTCCGGAGCCAGCGCTGGCACTAACGACGCCCAACAGGCCGCAGCCGCCTGCGCAGACAATGGTGGGGTCTGGTACCCCGATCTGCGCAAGCAGGAGACCAAGCTCTCGGCGGGCATTCTGGTCAAGTTCTGATCTTCAGAAGCGATAGGTCAGGTCCACACCCGCCGTCAGTGGCTGGTTGGTGACCACCCGGTTGAAGGCCGCGGAAGGCAGGGTCTCCTGGAACAGGTTCTCCAGCTCGGCATGTTTGTTGAACACGTTGTTCACGAACAGCGAGACCCCCCAGCCTCCCGCGGCCTCGATGCCGGCGCGCAGGTTGGTCAGAGCGTAGGAGGGCAGCAGGCTGTATTCCCCGTTCAGTGAATGCCCATACAGAAAATCGATCGAGTATCGATGACTCACATACGCATATTCGAGCAGGGAGTTGAACGTGTACTCATCTGAAATGCTGTGCCACCACGACAGATTGACGTTCGCATTGACGGGTGCAACATCCGGCAGAACGTCTTTCGGGGTGATCTGCCAATGAGGTCCGGAGTCGACGGAGGCATGCGTGTAACCCACGGATGCCGACAGAACGAATCCCGCCCCGAGTACGGTCCGAGTGTCGATATCGCCACCATAGATCGTGCCACGGTTACCGTTGATATTGAGAGCCCAGTCGCCCGGAAAGGCCAGAAGCTGAATGTGGTTCCAGTCTTCGTACCAGACACTGGCGTTGACAGTCAGGCGCCGCTCGAGCCAACGCGATTTCGCGCCGATTTCATAGCTCCAGACCGAGTCGGAGCTGTAGCTGCTCGGCCAGCGGTTGCCACTGAAGTTGTAAGGAGCAAACACCGCGCTCCAGTAGGCCCCCGTAACCGGATACTGCGCGTTGCCGCCGCCGGGTCGGAATCCCCGCGCAGCGGTCACGTACACCATTCGATCATCATCCCAACTGTAAGACAGGTTGATTTTCGGATTCGCGCCGCTTTGGGATTGAGTGATCAGTCCCGATTGCGAGGGTGCGGCGGCTCCCAACCCCGATCCCCAGCCGCTGATCGACGACCAGAACCGGTAGTCATATTGGTACCAGCGCACGCCGGCATTCGCCTTCAAATGATCGGTAATGTCGTACGTGGCATCGCCAAAAATCGCGTACTGCTTCATCGTCGTGGGTGAGACGGCCAGAAACCACTGATTGGTGGTAGCCGGTTGGAACGTGCCGAGATCCATGTAGGCGGACGGATTCGCACTGGTGCCGTTGAAGTTCCAAGTAGCCCAGTAATGACTGAAAAACGTCCCTGCGACCCAGGTGAGGCGCCCGCTTTCACGGGAGGCTATGCGAAGCTCTTCGCTGATCTGTGCGGATGGGTCATTCTCCTGCCCGACGATCGCTCCGGTTCCCGCAGGACCATAGTAGCCGGGGTTGGGTAACCCATTGTTGGACGCAAATGTCGCACCGGTCTGTGGGTTATTGAAATCTTCACTGCCGTCCTCGACCTGGCGCGAGCGCCGTGCCCAGTAGGCGGTACTGGAAGTCAGATCGAAGGACGCCGTCTTGTAGTCGAGGTTCAGGCTTTCAATCGTGATCCGATCATTGAGTGGTTCGGCGATGTCGAATGGCTGATAGTGGGTTTGGGTACCGGGGCTGCTGTCGAACGCACTGATGCCTTCAGCGCGCTCGTTCAAGTACAGGAGCATCGGCGTGATGGTGAGATTGTCGATCGGTTTCCAGAGGACGGCCGCGCGGAATGTCTCCAACTGTTGTGAGTTCGAGTCAGTGTGCCGGGCAACGACCGGGGCGGATTGCACGTTGCCTCGGGTCGAGCCGTTATCCGTGACTATTGGAAAAGGGTTGGCGACGATCTGGTCGATCCAGCCGCTCGTGTGTACCTCCGTTGCCACCATCCGCAGCGCTAACACGTCCTCGATGAGAGGAATATTCAGCATGAGATTGTTTGTGTGGTTGAAACCCCCACCGTCCGTGCCGGATAAGATGCTTTGCGCGGACGCATGCAGCGCACTCGGGTCGGGCTGATTTGTGATGAGCCTGACCGTGCCTCCCATCGAGCCTGATCCGTAGAGCGTTCCCTGCGGGCCGCGCAGAACCTCGACGCGGCTGACGTCATAAAGAGAAGGCGAAATGACTACCTTGCCGTTCTGCGCCCCGGCCGGCGGGCTCAATGGAATGTCGTCCAGATAGAAGCCAACCGTGGGCGAGTTGCCGCCGCTCGAGGTCATGCCCCGCATTTCGATTTCAGTCTGCCCCGGGCCTTCGCTCTTCAGCGAGACTCCCGGCGTGGATTGAGCCAGGGTGCTGAAGTCGCCGATCCCGCGCGCCTGCAGAGTTTCACCGCTCACGGCGGAGATGCTGATGGGTGTGTCTTGCACCGTGGAGGTGCGCTTCTGGGCGGTAATCAGTACCTCCTGTATGTCGTCGTCGGCATATGCCGGAACAACCACCGCGAAAACCAGCGCGGAGCTCAAAGTCGCATTAAATTTCCAACCCAACCCGATCATGATCGTCTCCCGTCGCGAAACGCCGCGACTGCGGATCATTGTTGGTTTGGCTTCTGTCAGCGTCTACTGTGATAGATGACAGGGATACCAGCCGCTCAGACGCGCAGATATCCGAACCCATGTTCAACGACTGGTGGGTGCCGCTGCCCACGAAGTAGTCGCACTGGCGATCTTCGCAGCGGCAACCGCTGACAAGGAGTCGTACTGTTCACTGAATTGGCGTGGTTCAGGCGCGTCGTAGTGATCGAGGTTGTGGGCCCATCGGTAGCCGATGGGCTCATACCACAGCTCAGCGGTGACGCGGTAGGGCGTTGGTGCCTCATGTAGTTCGATCTGGTAAGTGATTACACCGCCGGCAGCCGAGAAATCGGGGTCATCGAGCGCATCGCCGTGAACGGCTATCTCCGACGCCGCGGTGGTCTTGTCGAAGCCCTTCGGCAACAAGCGGTTATCCTTGAGGTAGAAAACGCCGTCGGGAGCTTGTGTCCGCCCAGTGCGGAAAGCTATCCGTTTGCTCGAAACCCGCGGTTGTCTGGGGCGTGCCGTGACCAATGGGGCCATGACAGGCCGCACACGCCCCCTGGTAGATCTCGGCGCCCGTATGCAGTCCGAGTTGTTGAGAAAGACTCGCATCGGCACCCAGTGTCGGCAGCGGTGCCCATGTCAACAGCGTCAGCAGCAAAAGAATTCTGTAGAGCACGCGCATCAGTGCTTCGCAGCGGCCGCCGGCGCTTGCCGTTCGTGTACTTTGTTGCGTAAAGTTAATGCACGGAACCAGAGTTCGGCCGTGGTCGGTGTTGAGTTGCAGATGAGAGTCATTCGCGTATGCCTGCTGGTATTGTTGTGCCTGGAAGGCGGATCGGCCGTCGCTCGGGATCCGGACTTCACCGAATTGAGCTCGCTACAGGGCAAAGTGGTGTACCTCGACTTCTGGGCATCGTGGTGCGCTCCGTGCCGTCAGTCCTTCCCGTGGATGAATGAGCTGCAGAAGCAATATGCGGACCGCGGCTTGGTCATTCTGGCTGTGAACCTGGACCAGGATCGCCTCGATGCGGACAAGTTCGTACGCAGACTGGCGCCGGCGTTTCCGATCCGTTTTGACCCCGACGGCGACTGGGCCCGGCACTTCGGGGTGCATGGCATGCCGACGAGCGTGCTGGTCGATCGCACCGGCAAGCCCCGCTTCACCCACATCGGCTTCCGCAATGCGGATGCTGCGCAATACGAGCAACAGATTCAACAATTGCTGGCAGAAAGGTAAATGAAACTGACAATCATTTCGCTGTGTCTGTTGAGTGCCGTGCTCAACACGGCGTGCAGCTCGCTCGGTGTTGAGCCTTGGCAGCGCGATCTGCTCGCCCGTCGCGACATGCAACCCGGCGGTGCTCGCCTCGACGAGGCCATCGACGAGCACATGTACTTCAGCAAGGAGGCCTCATCCGGAGGTCGTTCGTTCGGGGGCGGGGGCTGCGGGTGCAACTAGAGTCCGGCAGCGGCAGCCTCAGGGGCAAGCTCGTTGCGGCGAGCTGTGCATTGCTGGGAAGCACTCCCATTACGCGCGCTGACGTGGGCGATACGCTCAATCGGGCACTGGCCGATTGGCAGCTCGATGCCGCATTGGCGTATTACCACGAGAATGGCCGCATTCGGGCGGTGGAGCCCGTGATCGAGGCCGAGCGTGACCTCGCCAACGGCGGGCAGCTCGATTTTAACTTTACGTTTGACAGCCTGTCGGGCAGCAGCCCAAACGGGGCTCTGACGAATCGACAGGTGCAGACATTCGCCTCGCCGTCGGCGAAAAGCTTCGCGCAGGCGCGTCATCTGTACACTGTCTCATCGGGCAACCTGCCGGTAGACCCAAACTACAGCGACGCTCGTGCCGCCGGCGGCGCAAACTGGACGATGCCGCTTTCCCGCCTCATGCGGGCGACGGTCGGCGGCAAGTTCTCGTACGAGGACGATTTCTACTCCGCCACAGTGAGTGCCGGATTGGAACGCGACTTTAACGACAAGAACACGACGGTGTCGGTCGGCGTCAACAGCGAGAATGATTTCCTGCAGCCCATCGGCGGTACACCCAATCCACTCAGCGATTACACGCTGTTCGAGAAGGGCGGTCACGAGAAGAAACACGGAGTTGGCATATTGGCGGGTGTCACGCAGGTGATGACCCGAAACTGGATTACGCTCGCGAATGTATCGGTCGACCGGTTCTCCGGTTACTTGAACGACCCGTACAAGATTGTGTCTGTGGTCGCCGCTTAGGGCGCTCCTTCCAGCTACGTGTATGAGAACCGTCCCGACTCGCGGACCCGACGAAGTGTGTACTGGGAGAATCGAGTGGGGTGGTCGCGAGGATCGTTGACGGCGGATGCGCGTTACATGACTGACACGTGGGGCATCCACTCCGAAACCGCTCAGGTGCGATTGCGCTGGTGGCTCGCCGGACGCGATCAGTACATAGAGCCGAGTGCACGCTGGTACCGACAGAATGCGGCTGACTTCTTTCATCCCTGGCTTTCGGACACTGCACCGCTGCCCTCCGAGGCTTCCGCCGATTTCCGCCTGGCCGCGTTCCATGCGCTGACGTACGGCATCAAATACGGCTGCAGGCTCACCGATCATCTCGGACGATTCGGTCGCGAAACCTCCGAAGTCAACATCCGGCTCGAGTACTACGAGCAAACCCTGCGGGGCAATCCCGCAGCGCCGCCGGGATTGAGCGGGTTGGATCTCTACCCGAAGCTCCAGGCGTTTCTGCTGCAGGTCGGATTCAGCTACTGAAATGCTCGCCGTGCGGGAGTTGCCGGGCGACGTCCTCGAGGTGTCCTTCCATGCCATGGCCAGCCCGTGCGAGTTGCTTCTGGGCGGCGCCGACCGGCAGCTCGCGCTGCAGCTCGGATCGGTCGTGGCTGCCGAGGCCTGGCGGATCGAGGCGAAATTCAGTCGCTATCGTGCAGACAGCGTCGTGAGCCGGATTCATCACCAGCGCGGCTCGGTTGTGCAGGTCGATGAGGAAACCGCTTCGCTGTTGGATTTTGCGCAGCGCTGCTTCGAGTTGAGCGACGGACTGTTCGACATCACCTCCGGCCCCCTGCGGCGCGTATGGCACTTCGACGGCTCCGACCGTCTGCCCGAACCACAAGAGGTCGAAAAGCTCCTGCCTCTGATCGGCTTCGGCAAGCTCAGTTGGAAATCGCCGTGGCTCGGCGTACCGTCGGATATGGAGATCGACTTCGGCGGCATCGGTAAGGAGTATGCGGTGGATCGTGCTTACGATCTCATGGGGGCGCAATGTCCCGTCCCGTTCCTCGTCAACTTTGGCGGCGATCTTCGTGTTAGCCGTCCACTTGCGCACGGGCCGTGGAAGGTCGGCATCGAGCGCCCGGACTGCGACCGCCGGGCAGCCATGATGTTGGAAATAGAGCAGGGCGGGCTTGCGACGAGCGGCGACTCACATCGCTTTCTGATGAAGGCGGGCGTTCGGTATGGGCACATACTCGACCCGCGAACCGGGTGGCCGGTGCCGGACGCGCCGCGATCCGTCACCGTGGCGGCCAGCAGTTGCACCGAGGCGGGGTTGCTATCAACGTTGGCTGTCTTGAACGGCAAGGACGCTGAGCAGTTCTTGTTGCAGCAGGCTGTGCGCTTCTGGGCGTTCCGCTGATGACAACAGACCCGTTGGAAACGACGCAAGGCCTGGACCATCCAGGCCGTTATGGCAACCCCGCAATCGCATTCCATTGGCTCAGTTTTGTGCTCGTGGTGATCGTCGGCATTCTGGGGTTGTTGCACGATGACTGGCCCAAGCAGACCCATGTTCCAGATCGACCCGGGAATCCAGAAAAACCGGGCCAGCTTCCATCCCACTGAAGACCTGCACGGCTATCTGGCGTACGCGCTGTTCACTCTGGCGAGCCTGCATGCCCTGGCGGCCCTGTGGCATCACTTCCATCTGCGCGACGGAGTGCTGCGGAGAATGTGGCCAAAAACTGGGGGTGTCCGCTGACCGCTTCGTGCCAGGTGGTGTCGCCGGGTTCGCTGCCATGAGGCGCCTGCGCCCCGCTGCGGCGCCACTTGGCCAACCAATCCTCGCCCAGCAACTCATGTGAATGCAATGCGGCTGCCGCGGCTGGAGACAGGCCGATGGTGGTTTCTGTCTTGGGGCCGGTGCCCCGCCCCCTGGCAATGTGAAAGCCGGCCGCCAACATGGCCGCACGGACGCTGGTCGAGTTGGTGTAGGTGAATAATTCCACCTTCCTGGAGCCGCATACCAACGCCAGCTCGCGAAACGCCGCCAGCGTCCACAAAGAGCTGTCTGCCTTGAAGGAGAACGGATCGAAGAAAATGATGTCGGGTGGCGGCGCCTCGAACTTGCGGGTCGCAAAGTCGCCGGAGTGCAGCAACCATTCGAGGCTTCCCTCCCGGTTGATCCAGCGCCCCCGCCGCAATAATTCCTTCGGAGCGGCATGATGCAGGTGGCCAAACCATCCGATATTCGCCAGCGCCAGCTCGAGTGAATCCAGATCGTTCTCAAAGCTCACGAGCTTCATGGAGCGCTGCAACTGCGCCGCCCCTTCGACCGCCAGAATCGCCGCCATGGCATTGGCTGCGGCCCCCAATCCAACGTCCCAGACAACGAGCGGCTCATCCGCGGGCACCTGCAAGCGTTCGACGAGCCGCGACTGCTCCACATAGAGTGAACGCGCTTCCTCAACCGGATTGTTGATGGAGTGCATCACCTCACCGGAAGTCATGTCCCGTATGAATCCGACCCCCTCGCGCACGATGACCTCATACCGTCCGCGTGTGAGCTTGAGCTTACGCCGCATCGCCTTACTGACATGCGTAACCGGCTTACCGTAACTGTCGCGCGCATCGAGAACAGGTCGTTGTGACTCGTAGAAAGACTGCCAGGTCCCGGCCTGGATGTGCTCTCTCATGGTCCGGGTCAGTTGCAGATAGAAATGGATGTTGTGAAGCGCCAGCAGTTGCCAGAGCTGGCTCTCATGAACCCGCAGCAGATGCCAGAGATAGGCGATGGAGTGGGTTCTACACGTATAGCACTGGCAATTCGGGTCGATCGGCCCATCCTGGTCGCGATAAGCGGCTCGTCGCAAATCCCTCCGACCCTGGCTGGTGAATGCGACGCCTTGCTGCGCAAGCGAGGTCGGCAAAATACAATCGAACATGTCGACACCGCGATGGACGGCCTCGAGCACATCGAGTGGAGTTCCGACACCCATCAGGTATCGCGGGCGGTCCTGCGGAAGCAACTCGGTGACAGTAGCCGTGCATTCCTCGCGCTGCTCGCTGCTTTCACCGACTGCAAGACCGCCGATAGCGTATCCGTCAAACGGCATGTCAGTTATGGCGCGCGCGCTTTCGATACGCAGATCTCGGTAGGTGGCGCCTTGAACGATGCCAAACATCGCCTGTGTCGAGTCGCCGCGCGCATCCAGGCTGCGACGAGCCCACCGATGAGTCAATTCCATCGCCTTGCGGGCGACATCGTGTTCAACGGTGGAGGGCACACACTGATCGAGCACCATCATGATATCGGAGCCGATGATCTTCTGTGCCTCGATACTGCGCTCCGGGCTCAATTGCAGCAGGGTGTTGTCGACATAGCTGCGGAACTCGGCGTAGTCCTCCTGCAGGGTGCGGCTGCCGGGCAGCGAAAAGATCTGGAAGCCGCCGGAATCGGTCAAGACCGATCGGGGCCAGTTCACAAAGGAATGCATACCGCCGAATTTCCCCAGGATATCGACGCCCGGCCGCAACAGCAGGTGGTAGGTATTGGCGAGCAGCACCTGGGCGCCGCTATCGAGCAGATCCTCACGGCGCTGTGATCGGACCGCCCCATGCGTGCCGACCGGCATGAAAGTCGGTGTGAGGACTTCGTTATGTGCAGTGGTAAAGCGTGCCGCCCGCGCCCTCGAGCCGGATGCCGTGGCTTGCAGCTCGAACTTCAGTCGATTCATGCTGCAAGCGTATCATTCCTGGGCTCCACGCAGCGCTTCCCGCGCGCGCCGCTGCCAATTCGCGGCCAGGCCCGGCATGTCCTGCATCTGTTGCAACTCCGCAGTCGTGACCTTGCCGAAGGAGATGAGCTGCACCAGCCGCACAAAGGGAAAATTCGGGTTCGGTCGTTCAACCAACTCCACGGGGTCACCCGTATCGAGGCTGCCTGCTTCCAACACCCGGTAGTACCAGCCGGAGCGGCCGTTGCGGATCATGGCCTTCGGCATGTGCTTGTCATCAAAGCGCAGTGCCAGCTTGAAACATGGCTGCCGTGGCTGACACACCTGGAGTCGCGCAGTGCCGATGGCGTGAATGTCGCCCACACAGAGATCCTCTTCCCGCATTCCCGCAATCGCCAGATTCTCACCGAGCGCACCCGGTGCCAACAGTGCTCCGTGCTGCGGTTGCTCCTGCCGCCACTGTTGGTAGTTTGCTGCGCCATATGCATAGACGGCCTTGTCCCTTCCGCCATGCACACTCAGGTCAGCCTGTTCATCGCCGACCAAGCCACCCTGTGCGACTGCGACAGGTCCCGGCACGGGTTGTTTCACGAAACCACTCGGCACACCCTCGGGGCCGAGCGCTGCGATCTTGCCTATGTGAATGGACAGGACGTGTGCTGTGTGTTTGTTCATGAACGTTGGCTGAACACGAGCGTAAGCGGTGGTGGTAAAAACAGGCTCATCCGTAGCAGGCGGGCTATACTGACTCGCAGCGAGTCTGGCCTGAGGGAGTGTACAGCATGTCGGCAATTCGGAAGAAAGCTCAGCGAATTGTTGAGAAATTGGCCGGAGTCGATTTCGAGCACAAAGAGGGAAAATCCTTCTTTGTGATCGACTCCGCCAAGCGCGAAGAAGCCTGGTATTCCTATCGTTCGATGCTGCGCAGCGTGTTGGAGAGCCATCGAATCGATCACGTACTCGATGTCGGCGCGAACACCGGGCAGTTCGGACGCATGCTGCGATCCGTTTATTCCGGCCGCATCAGCTCGTTCGAGCCGGTCTCCAAGTCGTTCCAGGAGCTCACGGCCAAGATTGGACCCGATAGCGATTGGCGCGCGTATAACTTTGCCTTGGGCTCCAGCGAGGGAACACAGACGATCCACGTTTCTGCGTCGACCGTCTTCAGCTCGCTGTTGAAGTCCAATGACTACTGCGCCTCCAAGTTCGGCGAGCGCTCGGTCGGCATCCGCGAAGAGCTCATCCAGATTCGACGCCTCGATGCCGTGCTCGATGAGCTCGTTGCCAACGGCGCGCATCGAAATATCTTCCTGAAGCTGGATACACAGGGATTTGACACGGAAGTGTTCAAGGGCCTCGGCAGCCGGTTGGACGATGTCCGCGTGTTGCAGTCGGAAATCTCGCTCATTCCGATTTATGACAACATGCCGCATTGGACCGACAGCATCGCGTTGTATGAAGGTGCCGGATTTGGTGTCGTGGGGATGTTTCCCGTCAATTGGGATGACGGCCAGATAGTGGAGTACGACTGTCTTTTGACCCGAAAGCTTTGAGCAGCACCACGCCGTGAGCGGGCACCTGCGCCGGTTGCGAATCAGCATGCCGCCACAGATCGCGTACCGAGGAGGGTGGGGTGAGGCCGATCTGACTCCAAGGGATCGATACCTGCACGGCAGCCGTTGATCGGTTGAACAGACCCACGGCAAACGAGCCATCGGCGAGGGGCTTGATCCAGATCTCCCTGCGGGCCTCGCGCAGGGCCGGACGCGCCTGCTGCCCGAGTGGGTCCTGATCAATCGCAATCACTTCGGTATTCGCCACAAGCGCGAGCGTTTCGGGAGTCATGCTGCGAATATCATTGCCGAGCAGCAGGGGAGCGGAGAGCAGGGCCCACAGGCTCAGATGCGTGCGGTATTCATCAGCGGACATCCCGCCATTGCCCACCTCCAACATGTCAGGGTCGTTCCACCCACCGGGACCGGCGTTTTCCGGCGGCGCGGTCTTGTCGAAACCGATCTGCGCCATGGAGGCGTAGTTGTCTGAGATATCTCCGGTTGTGCGCCATAGGTTGCCGCCGACTTTGCGGCCCCATGTGCCGACATCGAAGCGGCCGTACTCACACAAGCTGTAGACGATCGGACGTCCTGTTGCCTGAAGTGCGGCCCCCATCTGTTGGTAGACCGCTCGCACTGTCTCATAGGTGTGATAGAAGGCCTCACCGGAGCATAGGTCGTATTTCAGGTAGTCGACTCCCCACTGCGCCCAGGTTTGGGCATCCTGCGTCACATGGCCGTAGGTGCCCGTAAAGCCTGCACAGGACCGGGGGCCGGGTGAGCTATAGATGCCGAGTTTGAGTCCCCGGGCATGCAGGTAGTCCGCCAGCCCCTTCATATCGGGGAACTTTGAGTTGGGCTGGAGAGTCCCGTCCGCATTGCGGACACCCTGCCAGCCGTCATCAATATTCACATACACATAACCGGCGTCCCGCAGCCCGCTGGAGACCAGGCTGTCGGCAATGGCGCGCACCGTCTTGTCGTCAATGTGCTCCGCGAATTTGTTCCAACTGTTCCAACCCATGGGCGGTGTACGGGCCAGTCCGTTGGGTTTGAGATCATGCAGGGCGGGCAGGGGATAGGTTGGAAACGCTCTGGATTCGACTTGCTTGCGGTCAGCCCGATGAGCGGCTACGTCGAGCTGCACATACCAGAATTTGCCGGTCAGCTTCAGCCCCTGCGCCGAGGGCGTCAGAGCGAGCTCCTGCTTGCCGAGACGCGGATTGCCGTTGTCGAGCTGGAAGATCAGCTGGTCGCCGTCCCGATGCAGATTGAGCATGGGAAGATCGCCGTACCAGAGCGAGCGGATCGAGCCCTGCAGAGGCTCCTGTTCACTCACTGTCAGTGTGGTGAACTGCGGGAATTCCGCACTCGGATCGAAAATCCAGTCGCCGCGCAAATCGGCGGCCCAGCACGGCCCCCCGACCAGGACCCAGGCAGCACCGAGCCACAATACGAGCCGTCGCATCATATGCACTGTCCTTCGAGATGACTTTGGGCACTATAGGCCCGCCGGGATCGATGGAATGATATCCCCACAGACACAACGGGGAAGGTTCCATGATGGCAACGAAAGCAATCCGGCGGTACAGTCGCGAGCAGCTGGAGCAATTGATCGACGCAGTGGCCCTGGTCATCGCCCGGCGGCAAATGAAGCTGTACTGGCGTTGAGTTTCCTATATTAGTGATCCCGGTTCTCTACTCATTTCGACGCTGTCCTTATGCAATGCGGGCCCGCCTGGCCTTGGATGTCAGCGGGCACGAGTACGAGTTGCGCGAGGTGGCCTTGCGCAACAAGCCGCCCGAAATGCTGCAAGCGTCCCCCAAGGGAACGGTCCCCGTCCTGGTGCTTCCGGACGGTAAAGTCATCGACGAGAGCCTCGATATCATGTTGTGGGCCTTGAGCCACAACGATCCCGAGTACTGGCTGACGCCTGAATACGATACGCGAGGGCTGATCGCTCAGTTCGATTCGCATTTCAAACAGCACCTCGATCGCTACAAGTATCCGACCCGCTTTGCGGGCGCGGACCCGATAGTCAGCCGCACCGAAGCCAGCCAGGACCTCGCGCTGCTCGAGGATCGCCTCACGCGGACACCCTATCTGGCAGGTGAGCACGTATCCCTTGCTGACATGGCGATCCTGCCCTTCGTACGGCAGTTCGCGAACGTGGATCCTGATTGGTTCGCGAGTCAGCCATTTACAGCACTGCAGCGCTGGCTGAGCACACTCGTCCAATCCGCGCGCTTCGAACGCATCATGCAGCCAGTGGCCGGATAGCACGCGTCCGATGCAGTGAGTACAACACTCCTGCGGCCAAGAGACCCACGGTGATACAAAGCGAAGCCCACGCCGGCATCGTACCGATGACGTCCGTTGCCAGAATCTTGGCGCCCACAAAGACCAACACCGCAGCCAGCGCGTAGCGCAAGTAATGAAAGCGCTCCGTCAGGTCAGACAGGCTGAAATACAACGCTCTCAGACCCAGGACGGCCAAGATGTTGGACGTGTAGACAATGAACGGGTCCTGGGTAATCGCGAAGACCGCAGGCACGGAATCCACCGCAAACAGCAGGTCGAGCAATTCGATCAGCACCAGGGCCAACAGCAGCGGAGTCGCCCGAAATTGTCCGGAGGCGCCGTCTCTTATCCAGAACCGCTTGCCATGGAAGCCATCGGTGACAGGCAAACGGCGTTGGACCCAGCGCAGAATAGCCTGAGGCATCTGATTCGACCCTTCACGGCGCGCGAACATGCCGATACCGGTCAGCACCAGAATTGCGCCAAATCCATAGAGCACCCAGTGGAACGAGGCGACCAGCGCCGCGCCCAGCCCGATCAGGATGGCACGCAGAATGAGGACGCCCACAATACCCCAGAAGAGCACCCGATGTTGGTATTCACGCGGCACCGCAAGCAGCGTGAACACGGTCGAGATGAGGAAGATGTTATCGAGTGCGAGTGTTTTCTCGATGGCGTAGCCAGTGAGAAACGCCATGGCGCTGTCGGCACCCATCTGCCAATTGACCCAGGCGGCGAATATCAGCGCAACACCGATGTAGCCCGCCGAGAGCCACAGGCTGCGTTTGAGGCTGATCGGTCCGTTCTTCCGGTTCAGGACGCCCAGGTCGAAGGCCAACAGGATCAACACGATGGCGCTGAAGAGGCCCCAGCGCCACAGGGATATATCTAACGACATGGCAGCAGTGATGAGTCTGTATTAGTTCGCCGCCTGCGGGAGCAATGAAGGAGCGACGCGGCGCCGCTTGGACCTGCGGCGTTCGAGAAACGCGTGGGTCGCACGTGTGAGTTTGGAGAACGCGACCGCAATGGCTCGATACATGTCGGCGTCAACATGGGACACAATCACCGATTTCCCACGACGCGGCAGCGTGGCCTGAACGAGGCAGCTTTTGTCGACACCGCCCCGCGGGCCATTGTTGTCATAGATGCGAACCCGAATCAGTCCAGGCGCATGGGCGCACCCGGCGGCGTACTGCCGAGCTTCGCCCTCAATGGCCTGTTGTAACGCCTGGCTCAAACTGAAGCCTCGCGATTGAACGTCGATGCGCATTTCAGGGGACCTCTGCCGGTGGAACATGGACCCGACTGTAGTGTGGCGAGGCTTCAGGAAAAAGCAGAAAATGGGTACACCTCACTCAGGAAAAAACTGATGAATGATGCTCGCCCGCTCAATCTCAAGCACCTGCGGTATTTCGCGGAAGTTGCGCGTCGCGGTTCGGTCGCGCAGGCCGCCCGCACTCTGTTTGTGACCCCGCAGACAGTGAGCGGACAGGTGCAAGAGCTCGAGTTGTCTGTCGGCCAGCCCTTGTTTGAAAGAGCAGGGCGGCGTTTACGGCTGACGACGGCGGGGGAGAGCGCGTTGGACTACGCGAATCAGATATTCGCCCTGAGTGACGAGCTCGCGCAGGTCCTGCGGGGCGCCGGCAAGCCGCGGAGCATTCGGCTACGGATCGCTGCCACCGACAGCGTTCCGAAGTTGTTGACAGTCGCAGCACTCCACACGGTGATTGAGCGTCATCGCGAGCAACTCGAGCTCGAGTGCCGGGAGGGCGGCTACGCGGACCTGTTGGGTCAGCTTGCAGTGGGACAGCTCGATGCGGTGTTGGCCGACGCGCCCGTGCCGGCCAGTCTGGCGCGAGTGCTCGAGGCGAAGATGTTGAGTGAATCAGGCATGACCTTCCTCGCCGCGAAGCCGCTGGCAAAGCGTCTGGCCCGCGGCTTTCCCCGGAGTCTGCAGGACGCACCGTTTCTTCTCGGCTCGGCGCCGCGGTCGCTCCTGGGTCAGGCCATCCAGGCGTGGTTTGCGCGCCAAGGCGTGCGCGTGCATATTGTCGGACGCATAGAAGATAGCGCGTTGTTGCAGGGTTTCGCCGCGCAGGGCCTGGGCTTCGCCGCAATCCCCAGCTCAGTTGCGGAAGAAGTCATGAGACAATCCCATCTCGGGGTCGTAGGGCGTACCGAGGAAGTCCGTCAGACGGTTTTCCTGGTGCGGGCGCGCGGCCGACGGCTGCACCCGTTTGTGAGTGAGATGGATCATGGGCGCGACTAGTGTCTTTCCGCTCGAGGGCGGCTGCGATTGCGGCGCTGTCCGCTATCGCATGGTGAAGCCGCCGCTGTTTGTTCACTGCTGCCATTGCCGTTGGTGCCAACGCGAAAGTGGTGCGTCGTTCGCACTGAATGCCATGATCGAGGCAGACTTTGTAGTTCATCTATCCGCGGAGCCGCAAATCGTCGATACGCCTTCTGACAGCGGCGTGGGGCAGAAAATCGCCCGGTGCCAACGATGCTGGGTGGCCCTATGGAGCAACTACAGTGGTGCAGGCCCCCTCATCCGGTTCGTTCGAGTGGGTACGCTCGACGAGCCGGACCACTTACCTCCCGACATACACATCTTTACTTCCACCAAGCAGCCCTGGATCCAACTTCCGGGCGGCGTTCCCGCGGTCCCGGAATACTATGACCGCGAATCCCACTGGCCTGCCGCAAGCCTCGCACGCCGGCGTTTGATCCAGGCCGACATCGAGGCCTATCAGTCGGCCTGCCCGATATCCAACCGCACGATCTTCCCCGCACCTGACAGTGTGAAGAGGAAATAGGTCCGGAACTCACCCCATTGGTCGGAGTGGAAGTGGCCGGTCAGGTTGAGCCCGCCATTCTCGACCGCGTCAATTGATGTAAAGCGCTCATGGCCCAGCGCCTCCTCGGTGAAGTGATGCAGGTCGCGGGGTTGACCGTCATCGAACAGTTGCGCATTGGAATCGAACAGCGCCGACCACGCGGCTTTGTTCCCAGACTGAAGCGCGTCAATCGCCGCCCTGGCCGTCGCATTCGTAATTTTGTCAGTCAGCATGTTCCGCTCCTCAGAAGAACTTCCAGCGCAGCAAGACCATGATCAGCGCCGGGATCCCAAAGAGCAGCAGGAAGATGGGCAGCTCCTCAGTCACTGTATAACCCGCCTTCGTCACCCCGGCCACCAGATTGGCGCCCGCCAGCGCAAACCACAGGGCAATGAACAGAAAGGTAGCCCAGCTGGCCGCCTGCGGGTAAGTCTGCTGGAACAGCCGGCCCAAAATGAAGCTCGCACCCGCCAGTAACAGGCCGGCCAACAGAAACAGGGACGTGCGCATAGACTGTGTCTCCTGCCAACCCAGAGCCGCTCAAGGTACACGATCGCAGATGACATCGCAGGCAATGCAGGACGCTGTCCGGATCGGCGCATTGGCGCCATTGACCCGGCCCGGTTGGGTGGAGGCGGGCCAACATCTGCTCGCCGGCATGCAGCTGGCCGTGCGCGACGTCAACGACAGCGGCGGGATCGAGGGAAAACCACTCGAGCTGGTGATTCGAGACACAGCGGCTGATCCCCAGAAAGCCGCCGCGGCGGTCGATGAGTTGGCCGATCTGGGCGTTGCAGCCCTGGCAGGTGAGTACCACAGCGTCGTCGCTCGCGCCGCCGCCACCAGGGCCGACGCCCTCGGCCTGCCGTTCCTATGCTCGTCGGCGGTCATCGACGCCCTCACAGAACAGCCAACGAAGTGCGTTGCGCGACTCGCTCCCGCGCAATCCAGAGGCTGGCAGATCTACGCAGACTTCCTCCTCAAAGCCGGCCACACCCGCATCGCAGTGACCGCGCAGTCGAGTATCTACTGGTCATCGGGAGCCCGCATTCTCCGGGACTACCTCGCCCCACGCGGCGGCACCCTCATTGAAGTTGAAGTGGTCCAGACAATAGTCGACGCGCGCGCAACAGCCCTCCTTCTCTTAACAGGCTACCCGGAGCCGGCAGTATCGATCGTTGAGTCCGTTCGCCGCGATCAGCGACTCAACGGGATCCTGGTGGGCGCTCCCGCCGGCCAACCCGAGTTCCCCGAATGGGCGACTTCGTTGGGCGAGACCGGTACGGCCATTCCATTCCTGCGCTACCTTCCCGAACGCCTCACACCACTAGGTGCCCGAGTCGACACGGCGCTCCGCGAGTTGCTGGCGGCAATGCCGTCGTTCGTCGCTTTTGAGGGCTACGACACAATCGCGGTCCTTGCAGCAATGCTACGTTCAGATGGTGTGGATCGGACACGCATGGCCGAATCCTGGCCGGGCGTTGTAGTTGCAGGCACCCGAGGGACGATCCGGTTCTCTCGCGTTCCGGGTATCAGTGTTTGGCAGTGGGCGGGGGCACCCATCCAGGTTGTTGATCGGGACCCAACGCAACTCGGTCGCTTCAGGATCCTCCACACTGACTGTTAGTCGAGGCTTGTGCGATGCAGCACGGCAGTGCCTGCCGGGATGGCGCGGCCGCTCGAAAGCGGACAGAATCGGGACAGCGTTGCACGCATGGAAATGGGAGATGTTACGCACGATCAACCTGCCGGCTCATCCGTGAGCAGCTCGCTCCCGTCACGGGGGCAAAGTCGGTTGCATTCCCGGATCGGGACCGCTGCACTCTTTCTGATCGTCGTGGGCCTGGTGGCGCTCACTGTTGTGCAGTTGGAGCGCGCCGCACGGGCTGAGGAGCTCTCTGTGCTCGCCGGCTTCGGCAGAGAGTTGGCCGGCGCGTTGGTGGCTGCATTCGCGGTGGCCGCCATTGCCGTGTTGGTCGGGCGACTCAGGCGGCAACGACACGAGATCGCGCCCCGGGAAATCGAGCAGCAAGCCGGGCCGACCATCAACCCGCTCCAGTTGCGCTCAGCCCTGGATGCCATTCCGGATCCGGCGTGGCTGAAAAGCCTCGACGGGCGTTACCTGATCTGCAACACGCCGTTTCAACGGTGTATGGGTCTGGTTGAGGCGGACATCGTCAACCGGACCGACTACGAGCTGGTTGACAAACAGCTGGCGGATTTCTTCCGCGAGAGTGACGAGAAAGTGCTGACCGCCGGTGAGGCGCGCGCGCACGAGGAATGGCTCACCTTCGCCACGACCGGCTACCGCGGGTTGTTTGAAACAATCAAGGCCCCGATGCGCGATCCCGATGGCGAGGTCGTCGGCATCCTCGGCATTGCGCGCGACATTACTACACACTATCGGGCCGAGAGGACGGCCAAGCTCAGCAAGGCGCGGCTCAGCGTCGCGCTGCAGGCGACGCAGATCGCCATCTGGGATTGGGACATCAAACGCGATCGATGGTATGCCTCGCGAGTCTACTACACGGGTCTTGGTTATCCTCCACAGCGGAACCGGGGAGATCGTGATGTCTGGATGGAGCGAGTTCATCCGGAGGATCGAGCCTACGTGCATGGCATCGTTCAAAAGGCCATGCAAGGGGATCCCGCACCCTATGAGTACGAAGCAAGATTGCGGCATGCCGACGGCACGTACCGGTGGATGCAGGTTCGCGGTGTTGTTGTCGATCGCAATTCAAAAGGGCTCGCCACGCGGATGTTGGGAGTCAGGCAGGACATCACGGAAAAGAAGTCCGCGGATGAAAGAATCAGGAGACTGGCCCACTACGATACCCTGACGCAGCTGCCGAATCGGACCTGGCTGAACGAGTTCATGCCGGGGGCATTCTCACAGGCCCTGATCGACGGCGCGACCCTGGCCGTGCTCGTGGTGGATCTCGATAATTTCAAGAACATCAACGACACCTTCGGTCACGGCATCGGCGATGAGTTGCTCATGGAAGTGGCCAAACGCATCCTGACTCTGGCCCGCGACCAGGATGTGGTCGCGCGGACCGGCGGCGATACTTTTGTGATGGTGTTGACGGGCGGCCAAGCATCGCAATCCATCCTGACGGCACAACGCCTGATCGAGCTCCTGTCCGCGCCGTTTCGAACCGGCCAGCTGGAGTTGATGATCACCTCTTCGATCGGCGTGGCCTTATCGCCGGCGCATGGGGTTGATTTTGAGACCTTGTTCAAGTGTGCCGACCATGCCATGCACCGCGCAAAACAACAGGGTCGCCATCTATGTTGTTTTCAGCGAAGAGATGCACATCCGTGCGGCGCGCAACCTGATACTGGAGGCGGAGCTGCGCCACGCCATTGAGCGGGGTGAGCTGCAGGTGCACTACCAACCCCAGTTGTCATTGACCGATGGCCGCCTCACCGGCGTCGAGGCGCTGCTTCGCTGGCACAATCCCAACCTGGGCCCGGTCTCGCCGGCCGAATTCATTCCGATCATCGAGGACAGCGGCCAGATCCTGAAAATCGGCAGTTGGGTGCTGCGACAGGCGGTCAACCAGCTGCGCGACTGGCTGGCGCAAGGTCTGCCGCCCCTGTCGCTGGCGGTCAATTTGTCGTCCGTGCAGTTCCGCGATCCGCAGCTTCCCGCGCTGATCCGCAGCGTCATGGATGAGGCCGGGCTGCATCCGCGCTTTCTCGAGCTCGAGCTCACAGAGCGGGTGGCACTGGATGACCCGGGAGGTGCTGTTGCTGTCATGAACGAGTTGCACGACCTCGGTGTCCGAATCGCGATCGACGACTTCGGGACCGGCTACTCGTCGCTCAATTACCTGAAACGGTTTCGCGCCTCGCAGCTGAAGATCGATCAGTCCTTTGTGCGCGGCGTAGCCGATGACGCGGAGGATCAGGCGATCGTCAAGGCCATCATCGGGCTGGCCGGCAGCCTCTCGGTCGGGACGATCGCGGAAGGTGTGGAAACCGCCGAGCAGCTCAATTTCCTCAAGCAACACGGCTGCCAACAGGCGCAGGGGTTCTACTTCAGTCCCGCCATCGCAGGCGATCAGCTTCTGACCCTCGCACGCGAGCGATTTTCAGTAGCCGGCTGAGCGATCTCGTTGTACAAAGCGGGCCATGAAAATTTCCCCTGCCTGGAAGCCCGCGGCTGTTGTGTTCGATTGCGACGGCTTGCTCGTTGATACCGAAACCTGTTGGGCCGTCGCCGAGAGCGAGATATTCGCGCGCTACGGCTTGCCTTTCGGCCCGCAACAGAAGGCCCTGTTGATCGGCAAGTCCGTAGCTCACGAGGCCCACGAGATCGCCAAAGCGGTCGGTGCGAGCAGCGCCCGCGACATCGAAGTCGACCTGCTGGAGCTCGCAGCGCAAGCGATTCGTAAGGGCGCTCGTCCCATGCCCGGCGCCGTGAGCCTCGTTGAACGGGTAGGGCGCGTGCTGCCCATGGCGGTGGCCAGCAACTCTCCGCGACGGCTGGTCGACCTGGCGCTCGAACAGGGCCAGTTCGGCCGCACTTTCCGGGAGACCGTCGCCGCCGACGAAGTCGGTCGGCCCAAACCGGCGCCGGACCTGTATATCGAAGCGTGCAGGCGTCTCAGTGTTGCACCGGGTCAGGCATTGGCATTCGAGGACTCAATGACGGGCGTGTTGGCGGCGCAGGCAGCCGGCATGAAGGTGATCTGCATTCCAACTTTGCCTGAGTTGGAATATCCCGCGGATGCCGTGTTCGACTCCCTCGCCGATCGCCGGTTGCTGGGCTGGCTCACCGCCTGCATCCCAAGCTTTTGAATCCAATGAGAAACCGGCTGTTCGGGGCCAGTCCCGAAAGCGCTTGCGTGAGCCTTCGTGCGGCGGCTCGATGCGCGTCGTGTTAGCCGCGGCAATGAGATTTCTTGATACCGGTACGGGCACAACGCGCTGACTATGAATATCATGCGTACCATGAACACACTTGCCAAGCACTCGGCCGCGCTGACTCTGCTCACACTGTCGGTCCTGACCTTCTCGGGATGCTCGACCACAGGCAACGGCCCGGCCGAAATTGATCCCCCGGTGATCGAGCCGGTGCAGGCCCTGCCCGCCGCACAGCCGGCTCCGGTGGCCGATGAAGGTTCGAAGCAGGAAGAGGGCGAGGTTCCCCTGGCCGTGGCCGAGTCGGAAAAAACCGAAGCGGCGCCTCCCAAGGAGGTCATCGTTCACGGCCCCAAGGCCCGGCATGATGCGATTCACGACTTCGTTGCCGAAGCTCAATTGCAGCTCCGGGATGTGCAGCTCCAGTACGTCCTGACGGGCAAAGGCAAGAGTCAGGTGCTCCGCGGCCGGCCGGTCGCTTTTGCGCTCTGGAGCGAAACGACCCAGGAATGGTTTATTGCCCAGATCGAGCTTCCGCGTCCGCCGGTGAAGTGGAAGCCCGGTGGAAGGCCGTTCCCGTTTCGCTCTCTGACGCCGGGTATTCAGGCGCAGCATGTGAAGGGCACAGGTGCCGAGCGTCTGATGTTCTCCTTCTCGAAGGACGGGCATCCATTGAAGGTGTACGGACGCAAGTTCCCCGTGTTCGACAACGCCTTGGTCAAGCACAAACAGTGGAGTGCGGTAGCCGCGACGGCGAAGCCGATCGTTTATCTGCCGTTCACAGAAGACACCTTCGACCCCGCGTTTGTGACAAGCGGGAAGGAATTTCTCCTCGGCACGGCCAGCAAGGCGCTCAATGACCTGCGCCTCGCCAAGGTGCCGAGTGCGGCCTTCCCCGGCGAGCTGCTCGCCGACGTGATTCCGCCGCAGGTTGTCACGACCCTGGCTGTCATCGAGCAGACGGATGACGGTGACTACATGGAAAAGCAGGCTCTGGCCTTCGACGACGTACTGAGCCAGTACGGGCTGAAGAAGGAGGAGGCGTTCCGCTACAGCGTCTCGAGCGCGAAAGCGTTGGGACCCATGCAATTCACCAACCGCAGGGGCAACGGGACCTATTCTCTTGTGGTCAGACGCTGCCCTGGGGCAAGGCTCGACCCGATCTTCGAGCGCGGCGCGACGAACCTGCTGAATGCCATGAAAGCGGCCGTGTGCCTGCTCGATCTCGATCTGGCTGGCATGTCGTCGGAGATCCGTACCGCGTATCGGGCCAACCCGGAAGTGCTGGGTATCTTTCCGGTCGCCGCCTACAACGGCGGGGGCCGAAATGTCGCGAAGCTCTATCGGGTCCTGACCAAAATGAAGGTCGGCCTCGACGAGCTGAGCCGCCCGGGAGTGCAGGTCGCATCGGATGCGGTGGCTTGCCCCTGTGTCTGGAAGGCGTCCGGCACCGGTGTTCAGCCGGTGTCGATCCCCAAGTACAACAGGGAGAACCGCTGGTACATCGAAAAGTACCAGAGCATCGGGACGCTGTTCGGTACTGTGGGAGCCGCGGGATTTTCGCATCCGTCCGCCGGCCTGAGTGAATGACGACGGGGCCGACTCCGTTCCAGCAGATCGGTGGTCAGCCCGCGGTCGATCGCATCATTGATCGGTTTTATGACCGCATGGACACGCTGCCGGAAGCCAGGGTCATCCGCGTGTTGCATCCGGAAGACCTCGGCGCGACGCGAGAAGTCCTGAAGCGCTATCTCGCTGAATGGCTCGGTGGGCCCAGAGCCTATTCCGAAGAGCGCGGCCACCCGCGACTGCGGGCGCGGCATTTGCCTTTCAGCATCGGCAACGAGGAGCGCGACGCCTGGATGTTATGCATGCGCGGCGCTCTCGAAGAGGTCGTCACGGATGTGTCGATCCGGGAGTGGTTGGAGGAAAAGCTCTCGGGTGTAGCCGACTGGATGCGCAACCGACCCTGACTCCCAGGCGCTACGCCAGGAACGCTGGCCTTGCTGCGCCTTCGAAATCTTCTTCGCACCTACCGGGTCTTCCTTCGCACTGACCCGCTGACGAAGGAAGATTCTGTGAAGCGACTGACGAACCTCGGCTACTGGCTGCTCGTGCTGCTCACGGGTCCCGTTTTCGCACATCCAACGCCGATTACCCTTCACACGAGCTCTTCTGAACCCTTTACGGCGTACGTCGCGGGTCCGAAGAATGCCTCCAAAGCCATCGTGTTGGTACACGATTGGTTCGGAGTGTCACCGTTCTACTCGGAGACGGCCGACAGGCTGGGGAGCCTGGGATATCGCGTAGTCGCAGTGGACCTCTACGGTGGCCGGCAGGCGACTACGCACGAGCAGGCGAGTGCGCTTCTGTCCGGACTTCACGACGATCTTGTCGCGCGGGAGTTGGATGCGGCGATCAATCTCTCGTCTGAAGGACGTCGAACTGTCGCCGTGATGGGCTTCAGTATGGGCGTCAAACATGCGCTCTCCGCGGCGCTGCGCAACACTTCAGTTCGGGCGACAGTTCTGTGGTACGGCGAGCCGGTGAAAGATCCCGAAGCACTCCGTCACCTCGGCGGTGCGGCACTGTTGATTGTTGGTTCTCATGACGGGCCATCTGCCGCGGATGGTGCCTTGGCCTTCTCCAAGGCCGCAGACGCTGCCGGTGTAGGCGCAGAGGTGTATGTCTATCCGGGTGCCGATCACGCCTTCGCACAGCCGCTCTTCAACCAAGGGCGCACGTACGACCCTGTCGCAACCGAGGTCTCCTGGAAGCTGACGGAAAGTTTCCTCACCCGGCGGCTGCACTAGCCGATAATCCCGCAACTGTCGGCGGCTCCCGCAGCCGCTGACGGTCAGCGCCGCAGCCCATTGCGACTCGCGACACTCGGCGCCACTCCCGCGCCCGCAAGTCGTTGGCATGTCCGTTGCTTTCTACCGCTCATGGCACCGAGGAGAAAGCGATCATGGCCTGGATACTGATCCGAACATTCATCATCACGCCCGTGATCTTTCTGATTGCAGCACCTGTTTTGCTGGCCATCGGTCTGTACGCGGCGTTTGAGTCCGACTCACTGGTCAGTTCCCCGCCAGCCCGTTGCTGCCGGCGGGTAATCCCGAGATTGTCTGGATGAGGCTGAGTGAACCCGAAGCCGCGTCGATGCGATAGGTCTCAATCGAGCCGTCGGCTGTCAGGACACTCAGGTGATCACCCGTCATGTCAATCACGATATCGATGGGAGGTCCTGCCGTAGTTGCCGCAACCGCAGCCACCAGGGTCAGGCCCTTGTCCGCAGCTCGAAAGCGACTGATGGTTCGGCTCGCAGTATTGGTGACATAGACCCATTGGTTGTCCGGAGTCACCGCGAGCCAACAAGTCGCTTTTTGTCCCGTCGCCAGGGCTGAAGACAGAACAGACAGGCTTCCTCCAGCATCGATATCGTAGGCCGACGTAGTTCCCGCAGCGGACTCGGCAATATAGAGCTGCAGGGTCGTGCTGAATGCAAATCCAAATGGACTGCTGCCGGCGGATGCCGTGCTCAGCGCAGTTCCCGGGGTGTGTTCATCGGACAGGGGTATCACATCGATCTGATCGACCGCGCGCTCCGTTACCATGATCCAACGACCGTCGGGACTGATGCCGATCTGGGCGGCGTTGGTGTTGGCCGGCCGCAATGCGATCCCGGAGCCGCTGATCGCAGTGAGAGTCCCGGCACCTGAAATTCGGAATCCTTCAATCACCGGCC
>Ga0068862_100000853_pt1 | contig 29987 bp, 21 predicted proteins | sample KBSSwiS52_FD_66598 | JGI IMG/M metagenome (GOLD analysis project Ga0068862, IMG submission 66598) | Switchgrass rhizosphere microbial communities from Kellogg Biological Station, Michigan, USA - KBS Switchgrass S5-2 | ecosystem: Host-associated > Plants > Roots > Rhizosphere > Soil ... | reverse complement strand
CCGAGGCCGCCCTCGACGCGCGGCGGCGACTGCACCAGCGCCATATGCCAGACCTGTCGGCGATGGCCGGGGAGGCGGGCGGCGCGGCGCAGGAGATCCTGGACGACCTGCTGGAGATTGAGGGGAGCCAGGCGGCCGCCGTCGAGGCGCTGCGCGCGCGCCACGCCGCGTCGGTGGCCGTGCTTTCGGAGCCGTTGGAGCCGCGCGACAAGGCGCCGTACGCGACCGTGGATGCGGGCAGGTTGCAGACATATCTGCGCGAGGCGTTTCCGCACGATAGGGATTTGCGCGTCGAGCTCCTGCAGAACTTGCCGGGCGGCCGCTCGAAAGAAACGACGCTCGTGACGATTTCGGCCGCGAAGACGCTACCCGAGCAGTTCGTCATGCGGCGCGATGTCGAGGGCGGGCTTGTGCCGTCGCGCGCGGCGGACGAGTTCGCGATCATCGAAGTGGTCGCCCGGCATGGTGGCGTGCCCGTGCCGGCGCCGCTGCATTGCGAGGCCGATCCGACGAAGCTCGGCGGGACGTTCATCCTGGTCGAGGCGGTCCCAGGCCGCATCGAAGGGGACTACTTCCCGGAGGTGAACGACCGCCTGACAGACAAGCGCGAGGTCGGCCGTCAACTCGCAAGGATCCTCGCGCAGCTGCACCGGATCCCGCTGGCCGAATACCGGTCCAGCCATCTCGACACCGAGGCGGACCTGGGCGAACTGGTCCGGCGGGCCATCGAGGCGACCTATGCCCAAGCGACGTCCTTCGATACGCCGTCCCGCGTCCACATCGAAATCGCCTACCGCTGGCTCAGGCAGAACCTGGCCCTCGCCGAGGATCGCAATCCCTGCCTGATCCACTGCGACGTCGGTCTGCACAACATGCTGATCGATGGCGGCCGGATCACCGCGCTGCTGGACTGGGAGCTGGCCTGCGTGGCCTCGCCGGCGCGGGAGATCGCCAAGATCCTGCACCTTATCGATTACCTCATGCCACGCGACGAATTCATCGCCGAATACATCGCGCATGGCGGTCCAAGTGGCGCCTGTGAGCCCGACCGGTTGAAGTTTTACGCGATCATGAATTACATGATCACCAATCAACGGGCGCGCTACGCCAACCATCTGTTCTTCACAGGCAAGCAGCCTGGACTGGTGATGGCGCACGCGGGCTACGAACTGTACGCCCGCGGCGTCCGACTTCTTTCCAACGTTCTTTCCGGTACGCGAACCGGCCTGGCGACTTCGCCGGCCGGTGCGCTCCAGCCTGTCGGTCAATAATTAAAACGGGGATGCGACTGTGACGAGAGCAATCGAACTTATGGCGGCCACGGCGCTTGGCGGGCTGCTGCTGAGTCCCACCCTGGCGAGCGCCCAGGAGAATCGCGACCCTGCCGCCATCGAGGAGGTGGTCGTCACGGCGCGGCGCGTCATCGAGAGCGCTCAGGACGTGCCGGTCTCGCTCACCGCGGTGAGCTCCGAAGCCATCAAGGGCCTGGCGGCCACCGACATCTCGAACATCCAGAAGGTCGCGCCGGGCATCTTCTTCCAGGCCGCGAACGGCAATCCGTCCGGATTCTGGGTGGCGATCCGTGGCCAGGTGCAGGGCGACGTGCTGCTGTCGCAGGACGCGTCGGTCGGCTTCTACACCGACGGCGTCTACATTCCCCGGACGACGGGCTTGAAGTCGGCCTTCGTCGATATCGACCGGGTCGAGGTCCTGCGCGGACCGCAGGGCACCCTCTACGGCCGCAACACCACCGGCGGCGCGGTGGCGACCTACACCCGGCAGCCCACGAATGAACTGGGCGGCTACGCCCGCGTGCGGCTCGGCGACTACAAGGACCAGGATTTTCTAGGCGTTGTGAACATCCCGCTGCCGGGGTTAGGCGGCGGCTTGCGGCTCGTCGGCAACAAGGACGACCGCAAGGGCTTTGGTCACGACGGTCTGGGCAACCAACTGTCCGACAACCACACCGAATATCTGCGGGCCAGCCTGCTTTTGAAGCCGACCGAGGAGCTCACCGTCTCGGTGACCGGCGACATGACCTGGATCCGCAACGGCGACAACATCACCAAGCTCGGCGGCCTCCTGCCGGCCAATGCGCCGGCCAACATCCTGGGCGTACCGGGGGGATTCGCGACGCTCGAGGCCCTCTTCGAGCTGGGGCTCAATCCGGCGGCGCCGTCGAGCTTCGCCACCACGCTCGCCGCGATCAACGCACGCAACACCCGTCCCGGCGGCTACGACAACAACCAGCTGATCCGCGGCTACGACCGAAACCGCGTGGGCGGCGTCGGCGCGACGATGACCTACGAGATCAACGACAACCTCACCCTGAAGTCGATCAGCGGCTACCGGTATCTGCGCAGCGATCGCGTCTCCGGCTACGACGGAACCGGCTTTGTCTGGCTGAACTCCAATATCAAGCAGCACGACGACTTCTACAGCCAGGAAGTCCAGCTGCTCGGAAACTATGACCGGCTAAACTGGGTCGCGGGCGGCTACTACAGCCGCGAGAAGGGCAACGAGTTCTCCAGCGCCAACGCGATCCCGCTGTTGAATCCGAACAATCCGAGCATTTCGTCCGACGGCGACGTCGTGAACAAGAACCTCTCGGCCTACGGCCAGGCCAATTACGAGCTGACGCCGAGCCTGACCCTGACCGGGGGGTTGCGCTACACGCACGAGAATCGCTCGATGGTGTCGCACAATCGGGACCAGTTCACGTGCCTGGCGACCGGGGCCCCGCTGGCGGCGCCGCTGTTCTCCGACGCTGCGAGGAACGCTTGCAGCCGGTCCTTCAGCAACAAGTTCAACAATGTGTCGTGGCTGGGCTCGGTCGACTACAAGATCAGTCCCGATGTGCTGGTCTACGCCAAGATCAGTCGGGGCTTCGTCAGCGGCGGTCAGAACGTCCGGGGCTCCTTCGCGCAACCTCTCAGCTACGAGCCCTTCCAGCCTGAGAAGGCCACGCAGTACGAGGTCGGTGAGAAGGCCGATCTGTTCGACCGTCGCGTCCGCCTCAACACCTCGATCTTCTACACGGACTACCAGGACATCCAGCGGCTGATCACCCTGCCGGGCGGCGTGACCCAGGCGGTCACCAACGCCGCCTCGGGCAAGATCTACGGCGGCGAAGTCGAAGGCCAGGTGGTCGTCCTCGAAGGCCTGCGCCTGAACGGTTCAGCCGCCTACACCAAGGGCAAGTACGACCGCTTCGTCGACCTGACCGGCGATCGCACCGATGAACCCTTCCCGTTCCCGAAGTGGACCTATTCGATAGGCGCGACCTACGCGGTCCCGACCGAGCTCGGCGAGGCGCGGGCCAACGTCAACTGGCGCTGGCAAAGCAAGGTCGCCCTGCAGCCCTTCGCCTTCAGCCGCGACCAGATCACCCAGAAGGGCTATGGCCTGCTCGACGCCCGGGTCGCTCTGGACGTGAAGGCGATCAACGCCGAGCTGGCGGTCTATGGCCGCAATCTGACCAACAAATACTACCGGAAGAGTGCGATCGCGCTGGATACCCAGCTGGGGTTCAACAGCATCTTCATCGGCGACCCGAAGACCTACGGCGTCGAGCTGACCTGGCGGTTCGGCGGCGAACGCTGAAGATGGTGTCGGACAATATTCGTAACGGGAGGTGACGCATGGCCTACGGACTCGAGAACTTCGGCGCGATCCTCGAAGGGTTCGCGGCGGAAAACCTGCCGAAACACGGCGATGGCGAGAAGTCGATGCCGGAGCAGATCCGGCTCGACCATTTTCCTGCCGCCTTGATTGACAAGGCTTTCGACAATGCGAACGCCCATCCGCTGCTGACGATGGCCCACATCGACCGGCACGGAAATCCGTTCTGCTCGGTGATGGGCTTTTCGTACCTGCACGGAAAGATCCACATCGTCTCGCGGCCGAACGCGGCGAAGATCAAGCGGCTGCAGGAGCATCCGGGCTTTTCGATCATCTATCACAACAACATTCCGCGCCCCGAGCTGCTGGGCTGCATCACCCTCGTCGGCCACGCGGCGATCAGCCACGACAAGACCCGGATCCGGGAGGCCAATATCGCCCTCTCCCACAAGACGTTCCGGGACAACGATCCGGACGTGGATCGGCGCCAGCCGATGATCGACTCCATGGAGGATGCGGAGCGCGTCCTCATCACCATGGAGGACATCAACGCCGTCTACATCGTCTCGCCGATGCTGCCGAACCTGCCGGCGGGAATTCCGACGCCGGTGATCAACTGGCGGGCCGACCGCACGCCGCCGTCGAAGCCGGCGTGAGCCGAATGGCCCATCTGCGCGTCGGCATCGACATCGGCGGGACCTTCACGGACCTCTTCTGCGTGGACGAGCGCACGGGAGAGCTGAAGACCGCCAAGACCTGGTCGCGGCCGGAGGATCCATCTTCGATCCAGGAACTGTTGGCGCAGATCGACTGCGCGCCCTCCGAGATCAGCGTCTTCAGCCACGCCGCGACCGTGGGGATCAATGCGGTGGTGACGCGAACCGGCGCGCCGACGGCGCTTCTGTGTACGCGCGGCCATCGCGACATCCTGGACATGGGAACCGGCCTGCGGGACATCGACCAGCTTTGGGATCTCACCAGCCGCCGGCCGCACCAGGTCAAGCCGCTGATCCCCCGGAACTGGCGCCGGCCGATCACCGAGCGGATCATGTTCGACGGCTCGGTGCTGGTGGAGCTGGATGAGGCCGAAATCCTGCGCGAAGCCGCAGCTCTCCGCGAGGACGGCGCACGGAGCATCGCCGTCGCCTACCTCAACAGCTACATCAATCCGACCCATGAGCAGCGGACGGCCGCCTTGATCCGCCGCCACTTTCCGGACCTGGCGGTCTTCACCTCTACGGAAATCTTTCCCGCCTTCCGGGAACTCTCGCGCACCACGACGGTGGCGGTGAACGCCTACGTTTCGCCGCGCGTCGACGCCTACCTGGCGCAGATGGAGAAGCGGTTGCGCGAGCAAGGCTTCGCCGGCCTGTTCACCGTGATGAAGGTCGACGGCGGATTCGCCACCACCGAGGGCGCGCGCGGGCGCGGTATCGAAACGATGTACTCAGGTCCCGTCGCCGGCGTGCGCGCGGCCTGCTTCCTGGGCGAGACGACCGGCGACCGCAACCTGATGCTCATCGACATCGGCGGCACCACGGCGGACGTCTCCATCGTCACCGACCTGGTCGCGCCCGTGACGCGGGAATACGAGATCGAGCAGGACCTTTTCCTCGGCCTGCCGGCGGTGGAGGTGACGTCGATCGGCGCCGGGGGCGGCAGCATCGCCTGGATCGACAGCGGCGGCGCCTTGCGGGTCGGGCCGCAGAGCGCCGGCGCGACGCCGGGCCCGGCCTGCTACGGCCGCGGCGGCGCGGCGCCCACGGTGGCCGACGCGCACCTGATCCGCGGCACGCTGCTTGCGGACCGGTTCCTCGGCGGCGGCAAGATGCTGGACCTGGAGGCGGCGCGAAGGGCCGTAGCTCAGGTGGCCGAGCCGCTCGGCCTGTCGATCGAGGCCGCCGCCGACGGGATCATCACCATCATGGAAATCAACATGGCGGGCGCGCTGCGGAACATCTCGGTGTTCAAGGGGCGCCACCCGGCGGACTATACCCTGGTGGCGATTGGCGGAAACGGCCCCTCGCACGGGGCGGCCCTCGGGCGCGAGCTCGGCGTCGCCGAGGTGCTCATTCCGCGCTGGCCGGGCGAGTTCTCGGCCCTCGGCCTGCTGGCCAGCGACTACCGCACCGAAGTCGGGCGCTCGGTCGTGCGCCCGCTGGGCGAGATCGGCGCGGCGGAGCTGACCGCCGTGTTCGACGACCTGGAGGCCGAGGCGCGCGCCTTCCTGATGGGGCAGGGGGTTCCGGAAGGCGACATCTCCTACGTGCGCTGGATGGACGGTATGTACATGGGCCAGACGTGGGACACGGCCTGCGAGCTGCCGCGGCGGGCCTATGAGAGTGCCGACATGGCGCAGGGCCCCGAGTGGTTCGGCGCCGCCTACGAAAAGAACTGGGGCATACGCCTCAACATGCCGATCCGCGTCTCGACCCTGCGGGTGGCCGCGGTCGGCCGCCGCGAGCGGCCGGCGATGAGCCGGATTCCCGCGGGCGGGCGCGAGCCCGTCCCCGAGGCGCTGCTCGAGACGCGGCCTCTGATCCTGCGTGACGACGAGGGACTTCGTGAGCAACTCGCGCCGGTCTACGATCGCGACCGGCTGCTCGCTGGAAACGTCATCGACGGGCCGGCGCTGATCATCCAGCGAACTGCGACGACGACCCTGTCGCGCCAGGACCAGGCGCGGATCGACGAGTTCGGGAACATCAGGATTCGGAAGGTGGCGTGATGCTGAAGCGGACGAGCGACCCGATCACCAACGAGGTGCTGCGCAACTCCCTGGTGAGCATCACCAGCAACATGGAATACGGCATGCAGCGCACCGCATTCTCGCTGGTGGTGCGCGACCTGCGGGACCTGGCCTGCGGCATCTTCTCGCCGCCGGACGCCGGGCTGGATTTGGTCGCGTGCGCGGCCGGCGTCCCGGTGCTCACGGTCGTCAGCCATTTTGGCGTGCGGGAGAATCTGCTCGAGTTCGGGGTGGAGGCGCTGCGCCCTGGCGACGAGCTCGTCTTCAACGATCCATTCCGCGGCGGAAACCACTGTCCGGACGTGACCCTGGCCCGGCCCGTCTTTGACGACCACGGCTTGCTGGCCGTGGTGGCGACGCGGGCGCACTGGGTCGACGTGGGCGGCGCCAGTCCTGGAAGCTGGCCAGTGGGCGGCTCCGTCCGCACGATCATGGAGGAGACGACCCTTCGCCTTCCGCCGATGCTGCTCTATCGCGAGGGCGTGGCGGTGAAGAGCACCCACAGCCTCATCCTGGACGGCACGCGTGCGCCCGAGCTGGTGCTGGGCGACATGCGTGCGCAGCACACCGCCAACCTGATCGGCGAACGCGAATTGCTCAAGCTGGTGGAGCGCTATGGCCGCGAGACCGTGCTGGCGGCGATGGACTACACGCTGAGCTATGGCGAAGCCCGGATGCGCGCCGCCCTGCGCGCCGTGCCCGACGGCGTCTATGAGGCCGAGGACTTCGTGGACGACGACGGCGTGGACGATGGACCGTTCCCGATCCGCTGCCGCATGACCGTGAAGGGCGACAGCGCCGAGCTCGATTTCAGCGGCACGGCCCGCCAGACCGTCGGCAATTCCAGCGCCGTCTGGGGCATGTCTTCGGCCTGTGCGATCATGAGTCTGAAACTCATCGATCCGACGCTGCCGCTCAACGCCGGGATGTTCCGGCCGATCGATCTGATCCTCCCGGCCGGCTCCATGGTTCACGCCTTGCCGTACCACGCCTGCGCCGACGGCAACGGCACCATTTCGGTGCGTATCGCGTCGCTGATGGTGCGTATCGTCAATCAGGCGCTGCCAGAGCGTTCGAGCGGCGATTTCTATGGCACGGCGAACACCAGCAACATTGGCGGTTCGGCGGACCCTCGCACAGGCAAGCCCCCGATGCCGTGGATCTTCTTCTACGGCGGCCAGTCGGGCTTCGGCGCGACGGCCACGAACGACGGGCACGCCTTCAGCATGATGCCGCTCGCCAATGTGACCGATCCCTCGGTCGAGGCCCTGGAACAGGACCTGCCGGTGGTGATCGTCCAGCGCGAGTTCACCACCGACTCCGGCGGCCCTGGCCTCAACCGCGGCGGCATGGGGACGACCTATCGCATCGGCCTGCTCGCCGAGGCCGAAGTCTCCAACAGCGACGAGCGCGGACGCAGCGCGCCGTTCGGAGTGGAAGGCGCCAAGGGATCGCATCGCGCCTACATCGAGCGCAGCGACGGCCTGGCCGCGGCGCTGCGCGGCGCAACGCCCGTGAGCCGCGCGTCGGTGAGCGGCCTCTACCGTGTCGCTGAGGGGAACGAAGAGCGGTTCCTGACCGCGAAATTCACCGGCCTGCGGATGCGCGCCGACGAAGTGCTGACGAAATTCACGCCCGGCGGCGGGGGATGGGGCGATGCGCTGGCCCGGGATCCGGAAGCGGTGGCGCGCGACGTTCGCAACGAACTGGTGTCGCGGCGCGGCGCGGAAGAGGACTACGGCGTCGTGCTGACCGGCGACCTCGCTGTCGACGAGCAGGCGACGGTGGCCAAGCGCCAGGGGCTGGCCGCGTCCGACGCCTATCGCCGCGGCAAGATTCCAGATGCGTGGACGGACCGTCTCTTGGCCGTCCAGGCCGGACCCCGCTAGGAGCGCCGCAATGTCCTACTACTACCCGCTGCCGACCGAACCCATCATCCACGAGACCTTCGAGCCGGTGGACATGGTCTGCGAGACCTGTGGCAAGGACGAGGTCAAGCGCTACAAGGCGCTGCGGGCGAGCGGCTGGTGCATGGTGGAGCGCTGCCGCGATTGCTTCGCCTACGTTTCCGTGAAGCCCACCGCTCAGTCGTATGTGCCCTTGACCGCGGGCTGGCCGACATCCTCCGCAGGCTGACGCGGCTCGCCGCCCGACACGACTTCAATTCAGGCGCCTGTCGGCTGCGCGTCGCGGCGGCGCTCGGCGCCTCGGGTCGCCGCCAGCAAGGATGATCGCCATGGAACTGACCGTCGCCGATGAAGGGCTTCATCCTCACGGGTCCGAGGAGAACTGGCAGGAGAGCTGGGCCTTCTCCTTCCGCGATGCCGAGACGGGACTTGGCGCGCATATGCGCGTCGGCGTGCAGATCAATCGCGGCGCGAGCAATCTCTGGTGCGCGGTGTTCAAGGACCGCGACAAGGTCTACCGCCTCAATCTCGAAGGCGTGCCCTTCCACCCACTTGCCGAGACTGCGCACGGGATCGGCTGCGGTCCGCAGCGCCTGTTCCATGATGGCGAACGCCTGCGCGTGCAGCTCGATCAGCCGGAGTGTCAGGTCGACCTGATCCTCGAGGACATCAAGACCTCAGTGGAGAAATTCGAGGACGGCGGGAAGATGGCCGCGGACGTGTACCGCAACCATTTCAACATGCACTGCCGTGTGCGTGGCGTCGTCGTGCTCGACGGCGTTCGCCTGGAGGTGCGCAACGGCCTCGGCTGGCGCGACCATTCCTGGGGCCCGCGGCGGTGGGACAACCTGCTTGCGCACCGGTCCTTCCACGGAAGCTTCGGCGAGGACCTCAACTTCCACATGCTGACGCTGCTGACGTCGGACGGAAATCTGGTGCGGCGCGGCCACCTCGTCCGCAACGGCGTCGCCACCACGGTCGGTGACTTCACCATCCGCGTGGAGATCCTCGAGGACGGCGTCACCCCGACCCGGGCGGCGTGCCACATGATCCTGCCCGGCGGCGAGACGATGACCGTCAGCTGCCATGTCCAGAAAGGCGTCTTCGCCCAGGTCGAGACCCTCCAGGCCTTCTTCGGCGTCGGCGAATGCTACGCCGAAGGCCGCCAGCCCGGTTACTGCAACTTCGAAATGAACAACAATCCGCGCCATGGCCTCGGCGACATCAAGCTGGCGATCGGCAATACGCTCGCCAACGGCTTCTGCAGCGTAAAGGCGCCGGCGTGGATGTACGAACCCCTTCCGGAAGGGTAGCCGTCAGCCGTCCGGGTCCCCCCTTCGAGGGGCATGCGCCTCTGGTGCGGCGTCCTGTTCGGATCGCGCCGCCCAGGTACAATTCTCTGAAGCGGGCCGAACGCCCTCAATGGAACGGTTTCACGGTCGAACGCAGAAGGTGGAGGAAATTGTGCGCACGCTCGAAGAGATGAACGCCATCGAGGACATCAAGCAGCTCAAGGCGCGATACTTCTACTGCCTCGATCACAAGGATTGGGACGGCTGGCGGCGCGAGGTCTTCACCTCCGACGCGTCCATGGAGGTCCAGGAAGTGAGTTCCACGCCCTACGTGGGCATCGAAACGATCCTGGAGTTCCTCATTCCGGTGCTCGCCGGCGTGAAGACCATTCACCATGGCCATATGCCGATCATCGAGCTCACGTCGCCGAGGACGGCCAAAGGGATCTGGGCGATGGAGGACGTCCTCTTCTGGCCCGAGGGCCGAGACGGGAACGTGCACGGCGCGTCCGGGCGCGTTCACGGCTATGGACATTACCATGAGACCTACGAGCTCACGGCCGGCGGATGGCGCATCAAGACCCTGCGCTTGACCCGCCTCCACGGTCCTGAGCCGCTGTGATCAGGCGGGTCTGAGCGCCGCCGTAAGGGGGACGATCGGATGGGACTTGCCGATCGGCTGTTCGGATTGTCGGTCCTCGGTGTCCTGTCGGACCGTTCGACTTCCCCAGCCGCAAGCGCAGCGGAGGCTGGGCGGACACCATGGATGGTGTAAGATGCACGGATCTGCGCCCGCCGGAACCGGGCAGGTCGTCTTGGCCGAAGCGGAGAGGGAAGGGAGTTGCAGCTCGTGCCGTTGCCCTTGGAGCAGTTCTCGGTCCTCGACCTGACGCAGGCTCGATCCGGGCCGGCGGCGGTCCGCCAGCTGGCCGATTGGGGCGCGCGGACCTTGATGGTTGAGAACCCCGGCGGGGGAAGTGACGTCATCGGCGACCGGGACGGCTCCGACTTCCAAAACCTGCACCGCAACAAGAAGAGCATCGCGCTCGATCTGAAGCGAAAGGAGGGCCGGGAGATCTTCTTGCGCCTGGCGCGCGATGCAGACGTCGTGGTTGAGAATTTCCGACCTGACGTGAAAGCGCGGCTAGGGATCGACTACGAGACGCTTCGTCACCTCAACCCGCGCCTTGTCTATGCCAGCATCTCCGGCTTCGGGCAGGAAGGCCCTTACCGGGACAGGCCGGGCTTCGATCAGATCATTCAAGGCATGGGCGGCATGATGTCGGTCACCGGCGCGCCGGGGCAGGGCCCCATGCGCGCGGGGGCCGCGATCTCCGACATGGCGGCGGGGCTCTATTGTGCGATCGGCGTCCTGACCGCTCTGCTCGAACGAAACGTCTCCGGCGTCGGACGCTGGGTCCAGGTTTCACTGCTCGGCGCACAGATCGGCATGCTGGATTTCCAGGCCGCGCGGTGGCTGATGGACCGCAAAGTCCCTGGGCAGGCTGGCAACGATCACCCGACCGGCGCGCCGATGGGGCTGTTCCTCACCCGTGACGGGCATGTGAACATCGGCGCCGCGGGACAGGAGATGTTCAGCCGCCTCTGCAAGGCGCTCGACCGGCCGGATCTTTACGAGGATCAGCGCTTCAGGAGCGGCGGCGCACGGGTGCGCAATCGCGACGCGCTGAACGCCGAAGTCAATCGGACGACCGAGGACTGGCTCAGCGTCGACTTGATCGAGGCGCTTAACGCGGCGGGCGTGCCATGCGGCCCAGTCTATTCATTGGATCAGACCTTCGCGGATCCGCACGTGAGGACGATGGACCTTTCGGCGCGCGCCGATCATCCGACGAAGGGCCCCGTGGAGCTTGTCGGCCAACCGGTGGCGTTTGCGGGCGTCCCGTTCGTTATCCGCTCGACGGCGCCGCGTTTGGGCGAGCATACCAATGAAACGCTGCGGAGCCTGGGCCTGAGCGTCGATGAAATCGGGGAACTGAAAGCCTCGAAGGTCGTCGCATAGGTGTTCTTCTTTGGCGGTCACCGGAAGTTCGCGTTGAGTTCTTTCGCAATTGGCTGGACTCTGCCGATGCGAGAACGCCTCATGTCTGGAATTCTTCTGCCTGAAGACTGTAAAGGGCGCGCGCGATCATGAGCGGTACTGTGCATCTTGAGCGGATCGGCCGACACATCCTCATGGCCGAACTGGACAACCCGCCGCGCAACACGCTGCAGGCGGGGATGGTGGCGCGTCTGCACGCCGCCCTGTCGGAGGCGGAGTCGGATCGGCAGACTCGAGTGCTGGTCATTACCGGCCGGGGGCCCGCGTTCTGCGCCGGAGCGAACCTGCGCGAGGAACACGACGTGGCCGAAGGGCGGGCGCCCGCCAAATCCCTGACGGGGATCCGGGACCTGTTCCACAGCCTGAACGCCACGCGCTTGCCGGTAGTTGGGTTGATCAACGGCTGGTGCGTCGGCGGCGGGCTCGAGTTGGCGCTTTACTTCGACGTTCGCGTCGCGTCGTCGCAGGCCAAGTTCGTCTGCGCCGGCGTGAACGTCGGCCTCATCGCGTCGGCCTACAGGCTGCCGCGCCTGGTCGGGGTCGCCGCGGCCAAGGCGATGCTGCTGACCGGCAGCCCGTTCGACGCCGAAGCGGCTCTGCGGTTCAACCTGGTCACCGAAGTGCATCCTCCGGAGGCGCTGAGAGCCGCCGGCCTGGCGCTGGCTGAACGGATCGCCAGCCGTGCGCCGCTTTCGGTCGAGGCCAGCAAGCGCATCGCCGACATGGCTTTGGACCTGCCGCCCGACGAGGGGGATCGGGCGATGGGGCGGGAAGCGAAGGTTCTGGCGCAGAGCGAGGACCACAAGGCCGCCCTCGCCGCCTTCCTCGGCAAGACTGAGCCGATTTTCGATCGCAAATGACGAGAGCCGCCGTGAGCGAGACGCAAGACCCCGCGCCTTGCTGGCGCATCTCCTCCGACCGTTTCACGACGGTCTTCTGGCGGCGACAATCCTCCCGCACCTTGTTTCCGCCGGCCCGAGATATATAACGAAGTAAGATATCTCGGGCGTAAGGTAGGAGACTAGCATGCGGATCTCGCCCCAGGTCTTGCTTTGAGGCTTCCCCCGTTCCGAGCCGGGGCCCATCGGATGTGGGCGGCCGCGACCACCGCCGCGCCGCGGGCCCGCGGGCGTCTACGGCCCGGATGATCTTGGGCAAGAGCTTGATGCGTGAGAACTTGGTAGTGAGCTTTGGTGGCTGGGAAGGCCGCTGCCCAAACGCGGTCCACGGATACCACTGCGTGTCTCAGGCCTCGATGGATTTGATCCTGAGTAGAGAATGCGAGGCGATACTTCGAGGGCCCGAGCGGGGAAGCGCGATGACTCGCGGGAGCAGCGCCGACATCGGAACCGAAGCCCACACTTTCGTTGAGCGAGCCGCCCGATGAATTGGCCTGTGGCGACGATACCGGACGTTCTGCAGCGGCTGACTGAGCCCGGCGCGACCTTCGAGATGAAGCCGGTCGACACCCGGGGCCGGCGCGTTCGGGCCTATGTGAACGCCAAACCCAATCTGCGCGAGGTTCTCGAGGAAAGCCGTCGTTTCGGGAGCCGTGACTTTCTCGTCTATGAGGGCGAGCGCATCAGCTTCGAGGGTCACTGGCGTGCGGCCCACGCCTTCGCTCGGGCGCTGGCGGAGCGGTTCGAGGTTCGCAAAGGCGATCGTGTCGCCATCGCCATGCGCAACTTCCCAGAATGGTCGGTCTGTGCGTGGGGCGCCATTGCGCTTGGCGCCATTCTTGTTCCACTGAACGCCTGGGAATCTGGCGCCGGGCTGGCGAGGATGCTCGATCATTCCGGCGCCAAGGTCGTGGTGGCCGACGGCGAGCGCCTGGACCGGGTGTCCACGCAGGACGTCGCCGCCTCGCGGATAGCCGTCCGCACCGAGATGGCCGGGGCGATCCCGCTGACCGATCTCATCGGCGATCTTCACGACTATTCTCAGCTGCCGGACGCGGCGGCGCCGGACCCCGGCCTGGAGCCCGACGACCTGGCGACGATCTTTTACACGTCGGGCACGACGGGAGTCCCGAAAGGGGCGCTGGGCACGCATCGGAACGTGTTGACCAATCTGGTCAATCTGGGATTCCGCGGCGCCCGCGCCGCGCTTCGTCGAGGCGATCCATGGCCCGTACCGGCAGCGGCGAGCCAGCCGGCTTCGTCGCAGCTGTTGCCCCTGCCGTTCTTTCACGTGACCGGCTTCCATTCGACCCTGGTTCCCGCCCTGGCCAACGGCGTGAAGCTGGTCCTGATGTACAAATGGAATGTGGACACGGCGCTTGAGCTCATCGAGCGAGAACGCATTTCCATCCTGACGCTTGTGCCGACGCTGGCGTGGGAGCTGGTCAAGGTCGCCCCGGGATCGGGACGGGACGTGAGTTCTGTCGCGTCGGTCTCGTACGGCGGCGCCTCTGCAGCCCCGGAACTTGCCAGCCTGTCGCGAAAGGTGTTTCCGACCGCCATGCCTGGGCAGGGCTATGGCGCGACGGAAACCTCGTCTGTCGTGGCCTCAATCAACGATGAGGACTTTCTGCGCCGTCCGGGCAGCGTCGGCATCGCCGTGCCGTGCTGCGATTTTCGCGTGCTGAGTCCGGAAGGGCGCGAGGTTCCTCCAGGCGAAGCGGGTGAGCTGTGGGTTTCAGGGCCGAATGTGGTGGTGGGCTACTGGAACCAGCCTGAGGCGACCGAAGCGGCGTTCGCCGACGGCTGGTATCGCACCGGTGACATCGTGCGTATCGACGAGGAAGGCTTTGTCAGTGTCCTCGACCGGTTGAAGGACATGCTGATTCGCGGCGGCGAAAACATCTACTGCGTGGAGATCGAGGATGTGCTGATGAGCCACCCTGACGTCGCTGAAGCCGCTGTCTTCGGCGTGCCCGAGCAGATCCTGGGCGAAGTGGTCGGGGCGGTTGTTCGCCTGCACCCTCAGTCGTCCGCCACCGCAGAGAGCCTCCGCGCCTACGTCGCCCGCCGAACAGCGCCGCACAAGGCGCCCGTCGTGCTGGAGTTTCGTGATGAGCCGTTGCCGCGCAACGCCGCGGGCAAGGCGCTGAAGCGCGAACTCAAGGACGCCGTGCTGTCCAGTCCGGATCAGGCCGCGATACGCGGCGGCTGAGCGCCATCGCCGTGCGACGCCGAACCTCTCCCAACCGGCTTGGCGTCAGCGCCCGCGGTGATCCACGGTCAGGCCAGGCTCTTTCGGGTGCGGGTACGGATGCACCACCTCCGGCGCCTGCTTCACGTCCTCGAGCCGCGCCAGCAGGCCGTCGAGCTCCGCCTTGATCCTGTCCTCGAGAGCGTAGTCCAGTGGGTCCGCCCAATTGGCGAGCTCCGACTCGCTTGGCGGGTTCGCCCGTCGCCAGCGGATCGTGTGCGCCAGCGCGTCCTTCGCCCTGATCTGATCCCGATAGCCCAGGATCCGCCGCGCCTTGGAGATGTCGAGCAGACCGTGGTCCGAGCACGAGCCGCCGAGCGGCAGCAGGTGAGCCGCGGCCCAGTTGACCTGCGGCGGTATGGGCACGAGCTCCATCGAGGCGCCGAGCACGTCGAGGATCAGCTCCGCCCATTGCGCCAGGGTGTACTGCTCTTCATCGGCGCAGTTGAACGCCTCGCCCTTGGCGGCCTCGCAGTCCAGCGCCGCCAGCACGCACCAGGCCGCGTTCTCGGCGGCGCAACGCGCGATGATGCCCTTGCCGGCGTCGGGCAGCAGGATGAATGGACGCCCGTCCAGGGCCCGCCTGACCACCGACCAGTCGGTCAGGCCCATCGCGCGTCGGCCGTAGATCGCCGGATAACGGAAGATGCTGGCCGCATACCCCCCCGCACGGTGCTGCTCCATGACGGCGTTCTCGGCGTCGAGCATCTTGGCGGCGAACTTCGCCGCACCCGGACTGATCATGCGGGACGGCTCGACCAGCGGACCGTCCTCGCGCGCCAGGATGGGCATGCCCCGCGGCTTCTCGGCGGCGGGATCGAGGTAGCCGGGATAGATCGGCATGCCGCCGATCGCCAGCAGCCGCTCGCACCGTCCCGCGAACAGCGGCGCAATGACCTTCAGGCGCCCATACGCGAGCACGACCACGTCAAATGTCTCGGATCCCAGCGCTTCGGCGATGGGCTCGACGAAGTGCGGGTCGGCATGGATGTGGCGGAAGGGCTCAAGTTCCGGCGGCTCGTGCGCCCCGCGATGCAGGATGGTCAGGTCGTACCCGCGCTCGGCCAGGCCTTGGGCGATCAGCACGCCCGTCGCCCCACTGCCGCCCACCAGAAGCGCCTTCATCCGGCTCATCGTCTCGCTCGCTCGGGCGCGGCCGGACCGACCCGCCGGGGCGAGATCAAGCGACCTCTGCGGGCCGGCCGCCATGAAGCATGTCATAGTCCGGCAGGACGCCCAGCTTCTGGGCGGGCAGCGGCCGCAGCTGGTGGAAAAGGCCCTTGTCTGCAGCCCAGTGCAGCGGATCGCCCGGCTGCAAGACCTTTTCCAGCCCCGGGAAGGTCGGCGCATACCCGTCCGGCCGTGGCTGGTAGAGCATTTCCGGCCCAAAGATGTTGAGGGTCATGGTCCGTCGCCGCCCCATGCCGGGAACCATCGGCGCGCCGCCGTGCAGCATCTGCGGGTGCAACACCAGCAGGTCGCCCGGCTTGTGGTCGAAGGAGACGATGTCGAACGCCTCGCGGTCCGCTTCGATGTCCGGCGTGCGCTCGCCGCCCACATCGAAGCCCATTTCGGTGGGCTTCTTGCCGTTGACGGCGTTGTAGAGCGGGCCCTTGTGGCTGCCGGACACCACCTCGAGGGTGAACGCCTTCGGCAACGGGTCGAGCGTGAGCCATGCGCCGGTCACCTGCATGCCGTCCTGCATCAGGTAGTATGGCATGTCCTGATGCCAGCCGGTGCGCACCGCTTCGCCGGTCTTGTAGAAGATTTGGTCATAGTAAAGCCATGACCGGTCGGCTCCCATCAGCTCGGTCAGATAGTCCACGATCGGAGAGTCGTAGATGACCTCCTGAAATTCAGGATTTACCGAAAAGTTGCTGTGATCGGAGAAGAATTCCCCCCGGCTCTTCTGATAGGAAGTCGACCAGGGACTGGGGTTTTCAAGATTCCTCTGAATACCCTTCTCGATGAGTCCGAGCCACTTAGGCTCGATAACCTGCGGCAGGAAGGCGTAACCAACCTCCTGATAACGCCGCACGACTTCAGGCGAAAGCAGCATCCCGGATCCTCCTGTACTCACGAGATGTGTTACCTCGTTATATATCTCGCGTCCCAGCGAAACAAGCACGCTAGCCAATCACGACCGGCTCGGCGGCTGTTGCGGGCGGCGGCGCCGCACGATTGAGCTGCCTTTGGCTGGAGGCGACGAAGGGCCGCCGCACAAGGGCGAGAAGAAGAATCACCACGGGCAGGGCGCTGCCGGCGACGGTGGCCATCGACAGACCAACCGCCTCCGGACGCCGGAAGACGTAGTCCGTTATCAGCCCGATCAGCATAGGTCCGATGCCGAAGCCCACGAGGTTCGCGCACATGATGTAGACCGCGCTGACCTGGGCTCGCAGGTGGGGCGGCGTGATGATCTGCAGCCCGGTGGTGGCGGCTGAGCCCCAGAAGACGCCCAAGAAAATGATCACCGACAGCAGGGCGATGGCGAGGCCGAACTCAGTCACGAACGGCAACAGCAGAACCGCCGGTAACAGCAATGAGGCTGTAAACAGTCCGACCACGACGTGGGCGTCCTCCCGCCCCCGGCGCACCAGCCAGTCGGTGAAGACACCGCCGGAGACCCCGCCGATCACGCCAGCGAAGGCTTTCACTAGGCCGAGCGCGTAGCCCACCGTGGACGCGTCTTCATGAAATCGGCGGATCAGGAACGCGGGCGTCCACGACAAGAGGCCCCAGGAAAGCACGAATAGCAGCGAGAAGCCGGTGAAGTACGGGACGATCGTCTTGCGTTCCTCGCGCATGAACGCCCACAGCGCGCGCGACGAGGAAGCGGAGCGGTGGGCGGTCGATTGGCGGGCCGGCTCGCGCATGGTCAGGGCCAGCATGGCGAAGAGTATCCCGGGCAGGCCCAGCACCAGGAAGATCACCTGCCAGCCGCGGATCATGCCCAGAAGCGGCACTGCGATGTCGCTCTGAGCCGGGAACAATCGCAGCATGAAGGCGCCCACGATATAGGCCAGCGCCGTGCCCATGGTGCCGCCGGCGGCGTAGATGGCGATCGCCCGTGCAAGTTGCGACTTGGGGAAAAGGTCGGCCAGCATGGACATGCCGGCGGGGCTGAGGGACGCCTCGCCCACGCCGACTCCCAGCCGGTAAAGCAGCAGGTGTGTGAAGTGCCGCGCGGTGGCGCAGAGCGCCGTCATCAGGCTCCACACCGCGATGCCGGCGGCGATCACCCAGCGGCGGGGCGCGACGTCGGCGATCCGGGCGATGGGAATTCCAGCCAGCGCATAGAACACCGCGAAGGCGAAGCCGTGCAACAGTCCGAACTGCGTGTCGTTGATGTGGAGGTCTCGTTGGATCGGCTCGACCAGCAGCGACAGGACGATCCGATCGATCATCGAGAGCATGTAGGCCAGGGTGAGGACGGCGACGGCGTACCAGGCGGCGGCGGCCGACGCGGGTCTCGTAAAGGTCGAGGCTGTCATCGGGGTTCGCCTTGTGATGAATGGGTGTGCGCGGCGCTTGGCCGGCCGGCCAATGCGCGATACGCGGCGACTCTCATCGTGGCGAAGCGAGCCCGCCTACTGTATGGCTGAGATCTCGCGCCGGCCGAAGCTCCCGATTCTTCAGACAAAATATGGCCCATAGCTCTCCTCCGAAAACAGCTCCCCTCGCTGACGAACAAATCCGGCGGCGACGGACCGGCGCGGCGCCCGATGGGCGCTCGGAGGTGATTCGCGTACGCAAGACGGCGGACCTGATCGCCGCTCATATCCGCGGTCTGATCATCCGCGGCGAGTTGCAGGAAGGCGACTACCTGCAGTCCGAGGCGCAGCTCCTGATACACTTCGCCACCTCGCGGCCGACGCTGCGGGAAGCGATCCGCATCCTCGAGAACGAGGGCCTGATCACCACCACCCGAGGCTCGCGAAGCGGCGCGCGCGTCCACCGGCCCAGCGTCGACAATGTCGCACGCTATGCTGGCTTCGCCCTCCAGGCCGACGGCGCGACCCTGGGCGACCTCTATGAGGCGCGCCTGGCCATCGAGCCCTATGCCGCCGGCCTCGCCGCGGAGCGGCGGGACGCGCAGGCGATCGCCGGCGTGCGCGAGGAATACGCCCGCCTGTGCGCCCTCCTGGAGGCGAAGGAATCCATCACTTTCCGGGAACGGCTGGCGCACTTTCACATCCGCATCGTGGACGCGTCCGGTAACAAGACGCTCAGCCTGATGAATCGCCTGCTGCACCTCGTGCTTGCAAAGCATCAGCGGCGATTCCGGACCGAGGCGATGCTCAAGCCGCTGAACGCCGCTCGCCGGCGCGAATTCTACAGCAGCGGCATGGCGCGGCTGGAGAAGATCGGAGACCTTATCGAAGCCGGCGAGCGGGCGGAGGCCGAGGCCTTCTGGCGCGGGCACCTCGAGCACAGCAACCAGGTCTGGCTCACCGGCTATGACCGCAACGCCGTGGTCGACCTCGGCGATTAGGGGGCGCCGCTTCAAGCGGGGCGCCTGTCCACGCCGCAGGGCATCAGCCGCAGGCCCGCTCTTCGGCCAGCAGCTTCAGCCGCTCGCGGAGTTCGAATTTCTTGACCTTGCCGGCGACGGTTCGGGGCAATTCGTCGACCAGCACGATGTGCTCCGGCGTCTTCTGCCGCGCGACGCCCGCAGCCTGGAAGTGCGCCCGCACTTCGGCCAGGTTGAGGCTCTGCGCGCCGCGGGTCACCACGAAGGCGCACACCCGCTCGCCCATGACGGCGTCCGGCATCGACAGCACCGCGGATTCGAACACCGCCGGATGCGTCGCCAGGACGTCCTCCACCTCCTTTGATGAGATGTTCTCGCCGCCGCGGATGATGATGTCCTTCTTGCGGTCGGTGATGGTCAGGAACCCGCTGGCGTCGAGGCGACCGATGTCGCCTGAGCGGAACCAGCCGTCCGGCGTGAAGGCGCTGCGGTTGTGCTCGGCTTGGTGATAGCCGAGGCACATGAACGGGGCCATGACGGCCACCTCTCCCTCCTCACCAAGGGGAACGTCGGCGCCGGCGTCGTCGACGCATCGAATGGCCGCGCCCGGTGTCGCCCGGCCGTCCGTGTAGGCGCGCTTCTCGGTCGGATCGCCCGTGTAGCAGGCGGTGACCGTGCAAACCTCGGTCGAGCCGTAGGCCCGGCAAGCCCAGATCCCGTATTTCTCGGCGCGCTCGATGAGGGCGGGCGGGACGCCCGTGCCCCCCACCATACACCGCTCGATCGAGCCCAGCGACAGGCCGAGCCTGTCCGCCGCCTCCATGGTCGTGGAGAGGAAGTACGGCATCAGGTTCGATTGCGGGACGCGGTGCTCGTGAATCAGCCGTGCGGCGGCGTCTGCGTCCCATACGTCGAGCATGATGGTGTCGCCGCCACTTAGCACCAGGCGCACGACGCTGAGCACACCGCCGATGTGGCCTGCAGGTCCCGCGGCGAGTGTGATGGGGCTGAGTCCGCCAAGCTCGTCGTACATGCGGTTGGCGGCGATCAGCGTGTTGTGCGTGTGCACCACGCCTTTGGGCGAAGAGGTGGTGCCCGAAGTGTAGATCAGCACGCATGGATCATCGGCGCTCGCGGTGCTGCGCGGGAAGTCCGGGGTTTCGAGGGCGGTCAGCTGGGCCCAGGAAATCGCGCGTGGATCGTCAGGCTCGCCGATGATGATGACGCGCTCGACCTGCGCAAGCTCCAGCTTCGACAGCCGGTCCATGTAGTCGATATTGCGCCAGCGGTCGGGCATGACCAGGAAGCGCGCGCCGGAGGCCTTGAGGATGTAGCTCACCTCCGCCGGGCCGTAGAAGTGGACGATCGGCACGAGCACCGCGCCGATCTGCATGGCGGCCTGGTAGGCGAGGATCCCTTCGATCCAGTTGGGAACCTGCAGGGCGATCACGTCGCCTTGCCGCAGGCCGAGGGCGTAGAAGGCGCCCGCCAGGCGCAGGCTGCGGGCATGCAGCTCCGACAGCCTGGCCTCCGCCGGGTGCGACTCCGAATGGAAGATCATCCGGCTGTCGCCAAACCTTTCCGCGCCCTGGTCGATGGCGGCGGCGAGGGTGAGATCGCCGTAGATCCCCGCCTCGCGCCACTTGCGAATGAACGCCGACCGGTCAGGCAGCCCGTCCCACGAAGGGGAGGCGTAGACCATCAGAACTTGGCTCCGACCTTGAAGGTCCACCAGCGGGGGAGGCCGTACTCGTAGTACATGACGTCGAAGGACGCGGTCTGGAAGGCGCCGGTGGCGTAGCGCTTGTTGGCGATGTTCTCGACGGAGAGCTGGGCGTTGTACTTGCCGTCCTCGGAATCCCACATGATCCGGGCGTTGTAGAGCGTGTAGCCCTTCATCGTGCGGTACGGGTCGTTGTCGATCGTGAAGAACAGCCGGCTGGTGTTGGTGAACTCGCCCTGCAGGCTGAGCTTGCCGGCGCCGCCGAGCTGGAAGGTGTAGCGCGCCGAACCGTTGCCGTTGAACGCCGGCGCATTGGGCAGATGGTTGCCGGGCAGGATGCCCAGCCCGCCCTGTTGGACCTCGGTCATCTTGGCGTAGAGCGTGCCCACGCCCCCGCGCAGCTCCAGGTTCTCGATCGGGATCGCGGTGATCTCCCACTCGCTGCCGTAGATCTTGGCCTTGCCGGCGTTGACGAAGTTGCTGACCGAGGCGCCGTTGATGATCTGGACGAGCGTCGACTGGAAGCCGTCGAACTTGTTGTAGAACAGGGCGACATTGGTGCGCAGGCGCCGATCGAACCAGTCGGCCTTCAGGCCGGTCTCCCAGCTGTCGACGATCTCCGGGTCGGCCGGGCCGGCCAGCGTCGGGTTTGCGGCCGACGGGTTCCAGCCGCCGCTCTTGAACCCGCGGGCGAACTTCGCATAGGTCATCAGGTTGTCGGTCGGCTTCCAGCGCAGGGTGATATCGCCGGAGAAGTTCGAGAACTTGCCCTTGCCCGAGCCGTTGAGGCTGGGGGCGCAGAGCAGGTAACCGCAGTTGGCCCAGAAGCGCTGCAGCACCATGTCCCGGTGCTCGTTGCTGTAGCGGCCGCCGAGCGCCAGCGTCCATCCGTCGACGATCTCCGCCTCCATGTGGGCGTAGAGCGCCGCCGAGGTGGTGTCGACGCCGCTCCAACGCCCCTGCGACACGGAAGACGGCGCGATCGGCGTCGGGCTGATCATCGCCCACCAGTCGTAGATGTTCGAGTAATTTCGCCGCTTGTCTTCGTAATAGAATGCTCCGATGACCCAGTTCACTGGCCCATTCGACCCCGAGGCGCGCAGCTCCTGGCTCCAGTTCTTGGTGTAGAGCAGGAAGTCGGAGGTGATGTTGTTGACACTGTAAGGCCCGAATCCGGTGTCCTGGACCAGGTAGGACTTCCAGTTCTCGATACCGCTGATCGAGACGATTTCGATGTCGCCTAGCTTCAGGTCGGCCCGAAGATTGGCGCCGCGGGCGATGTAGCTGGCCGGCACCTCGCGGATCGAATAGGTGGTCCGCGGATCGTCGCTCGAGTTGATGAAGTCCCGCCGCGTCGAGCAGCGGCCTTCCCAGACATCCTGTGGGTTGGCGCAGCGCACGCCGGTGTTTCCCGGCACGCGGGTGCCGCGATAGTCGCGGCCGGTGAACTTGTTGTCGCCCTCGGCGTAGTGGCCGCTGACCGTGAGCAGGAAGTCTTCGGCGGCGTCGAACTGCAGGGTGCCGCGCACCGCCTTGGTGTCGGTCTTGCCGAAACTGTCCGCGCCGGTGATTGGATTCTTGCGATAGCCGTCATTGGCCAGCCACTTGCCGGCGAGGCGGCCGCGCAGACGCTCGGTGATTGGGCCGCTGACGGCGCCTTCCAGGCCGTACTTGTCGTACTGGCCATAGGTGGCGGCCGCGGCGGCCTCGAAGGTGGAGGTGGGCTTCTTGGTGACGTACTGCACTAGGCCGGAGGAGGAGTTGCGGCCGAACAGCGAGCCCTGCGGCCCCTTCAGCACCTCGACCCGTTCCACGTCGAACATCTGCTGGACGCCCGCGCCGGTCGAGCCCTGGTAGACTTCGTCGACGTAGAGCGCCACCGAAGCATCGTTCACGAACGACACGTCGGTGAACTGGATGCCGCGGATGTTGAGCCAGGGCGTGATGCTGGCCGTGGTGCCCGCCAGCCCGCCGACGCGGAAGTTCGGAGTCTGGGCGGCGACTTCCAGGGCGTTCTCGAAGCCGAACTGCTCGATGGCCTGGGCCGAATAGGCGCTGACGGCGATCGGTACGTCCTGCAGCCGCTCCTGGCGCTTCTGCGCGGTGACGATCACCTCTTCGATCTGGGCGCCGCCGCGAGGCGCCGTGTCCTGCGCCTGGGCGGCGAAGCTGGCGCCAGCCCCGACGGCGGCGACGCCGGTCAGCAGAATCCTCTTGAAGCGCAACTTCATCTTTCAGCCTCCCCTCTGGCCGCCCGTGTACGGGCGGTCCTGTTCCGGCCGCGGTTCCCGCCGCCTTGTCTCAGTTGGACGCGAGATATATAACGAGGTGATACATCTCGTAAAGGCAGGAGGACCTGGGATGCGGCTTTCGCCCGACGTCGTGCGGCGCTACCAGGAGGTCGGCTACGCCTTCCTTCCGCAGGTCATAGAGCCCAATTGGCCAAAGCTTATCGAAAAGGGCTTCGAGCGGAACATAAACCATCCAAGTCCCTGGTCCGGCTCGTTTCAGAAAAGAGGCGGCGCCTTCTTCACAGATCACAGTAATTTCTCCGTGAACGCCGAATTTCAGGAAGTGATATACGATTCTCCGATCGTGGATTATCTGACCGAGTTGATGGGGGCTGACCGTTCATGGCTCTATTACGACCAGGTATTCTACAAGGATGGTGAGGCCGTACGTACCGGCTGGCACCAGGACATGTCCTACTATCTGATGCAGGACGGCATGCAGGTCACGGGCGCGTGGCTCACGCTCGACCCGCTCCCCAAGGACTTCACGCTGGAAGTGGTGTCGAGAAGCCACAAAGGGCCGCTCTACAACGCCATCAATCAAAAGAAGCCGAGCGAGGTCCTGTTCGATGTGGGCGGGCCGCCGGTGCCGAACATCGAAGCGAACCGCGACGCGTACGACATTGTCTCCTTCGACCACACGCCAGGTGATCTTCTGGTGTTCCACCCGCAGATGCTGCATGGCGGGGCGCCGATGGTTCCGGGCATGCGCCGCCGGACCATGACCATCAACGTCTTCGGGCCCGAGATGCGCTACCAGCCGCGGCCGGACGGGCACGGGCCTACCTTCCCCGGCATCGACAGGATCCTGAAGCCCGGCGACCCGCTGCACTGGGCCGCGGACAGGGGCTATTTCCACCAGCTGCGGCCGCTGCCGGCCAAGAGGCTTGGCGTCCTGCCGGATTACGACATGCATCATGGGCGGACGGAACCGGCCGCGGCCGCCTGACGCGCCACGACGCCGTGCGGTCCAGCAACGGCCTGCGATCCGCGTTCGGGCCCTATCTTGGCCGGCGGATGGTGCGGTGCGGGCGCGATCGCCCGGTCCGCTATTCGAAGGTGACAGGCGAACGGCGCCTAGGCTGCGGACCGCCGCAATCAGCGACAACGAAGGAGACGGACATGGTCGAGACGACGGGCAGGTTCCACGGCTTCAGCGTCGCGCTGAACGATAGGGGTGTCGCGCTGCTCACCCTGGAGCGGCCGGAGCGAAAGAACGGCCTGACGCTCACCATCAAGCGCGAGCTGATGGACTGGCTCATCCACGCCTCGACCAACAACGCCATCCGCACGATCGTGGTGACCGGGCGGGGCGACAGCTTCTGCGCCGGCGACGACATCAGCGGAAAGACCGGCGACGACATGGCGGAGCCGGTGTTCACCGATCCGCTGACCCTCGGGCCGCGGAATTCGATCCGCACCTACAACGCGCTGCGTCTGGGATCCCAACCGCTTTCCGGCCTGCTCCTGAAGATGGACAAGCCGATGATCGCGGCGGTGAACGGGGTGGCGATCCAGAGCGGGCTTACGCTCGCCCTCTGCTGCGACTTCCGCATCGCGTCGACGAGCGCGCGCCTCGGCAGCGGCACGCTGCGTTTCGCGCTCACGCCGGACGACGGCGGCCACTACCTGCTGGTGAAGATGCTAGGACTCCCCGGCGCGCTCGACTTCATCCTGCGCAACCGGATCGTGAGCGCTGCGAGGGCGCTGGAACTGGGCCTTGTCTCGGAGGTGGTCGATCCGCAGGACGTGGCGCCCAAAGCCATGGACCTGGCCCACGAGTTGGCGGAGGCGCCGCAGGTGGTGCTGCGGATGGTGAAGCGCTCGCTCTATGTGGCGGCGGAGGCCAACTACGCCCAGGCGATGGAAGACATCGCGGTGCGCACCTGCATGACCGACTACCACGAGGACGCGCACGAAGGCATCGCGGCTTTCCGAGACAAGCGCAAGCCCAGCTACAACGCCTGGATGGAGGGCGAATGACGGCCCGGTCTGCGCCCATGGGTTGTCGAGGCGCTGAGGCGCGGCGCGTGGAAACGGGGCCGATGAACATCGCATTTGCGGCGCCGGATCCCGAGGTTGCGGAGATCTCGGAGGCGACGGGCTCGATGCTGACCCGGCTGGGCGGGCTGGAGATCGCCCGCGGGCTTCTGGACAGTGACGACAAGGCCGCGCGGTCGGCCGACGCGGCGCTGCTTGAGTTCGGCCTGCTCGATCTCGCAGCGTGCCAAGATCCGGCTCAGCCGGCGTCGCTCCACCACCTCGCCGCCGTGTTGGGCGCCCTGGGGACGCAGGTGCTGGCCGCCCGCTACATCCCCGGACTGGTGCAAGCCCACCTCGCCACCGCGCTTGGGCTGGAGGCGCCCGCCGCCTGGACCGGGGCCGTCGCCTTCTGGGACTCGCCGTGCACAGATCTCGCGTGGGCTCGCAACGCGCGCAGCCTCGTCGTGCATGTGACCGGAGACGCGGCCAAGGTGGAAGGCCTGGCTCCCACCGTCGTCGGCGACCTCTCCGACGGCGTCGTCTTCATACCCACGCATGTCGACGGCGACGACCTGCTGCTTATGTCGCCACTCCGCGCGACCGGGATCGCCGTCCGCAACCGTCCTTCGCTCAGCCCGACGCTGCAGATCTCGGATCTCGCCTTTCAAGGCGCAGCCTGCAGGGTGGCGGCACGTGGCGAGGCGGCCCGCATGGCGCTGCGTAGCGCCCATCGGCTGGCCCTCTGTGCGGTGGCGTCCGCCCAGGCGCAGGCTGCGGGCGCAGCGGCCCAGATGGCCACGACCTACGCCCGGGAGCGGTTCCAGTTCGGACTGCCGATCGGCAGCTTCCAGGCGATCAAGCATCGTTGTGCGGATATGTACATCGAGGCCCAACTCGCGCGGTCGATGGCCGACGGCGCCGCGGCCGACGCCGGCAATCCGGACGCGCCGCACGCCGCCAAGGCGTTCTGCGGCGACGCCTACCGCGTCGTGACGACCAAGGCGGTGCAAATCCACGGGGGGATCGGGATCACCTGGGAGCATGCCGCACATCTGTACCTGCGCGACGCCCACGCCACCGCGACCCTGCTGGGCGGCGGCGCTGCACATCGTCGCATTCTGGCTGAGCGCGCGGCGGCCAGCGCCCTCAAGGCCGCCTGATGAACCTGCCGCCCGCGTTATCAAGCCTTCCAGACGCTGCTTCCGAGTCCGAGATCGGCAAGATCGTAGAGGCCTGGCTGCGCGCAGAGCTGCCGCCGGAATGGGTCCGCGCGGTCGACGCCAACGATCCGGTGGCGCTTTTCGCGCTGCGTGAGAACGACGAGCTGTCCACCTCCTGGTTTCGCAAGCTGGGGTCGACCGGCCTCAGCACGGCGGCCTGGCCCGTCGCCTACGGCGGCCTTGGTTTGCCGCGCGCCCGGGCCCAGATGATAGGCCGGAGCCTCGCCAAGTATGGCGCCGGCCCGCCGCTGAAGTACTTCACGGGCCTGAACCACGCAGGCCCGACCGTCCTGGACTGCGGCGACGACGAGCAGCGCGCACGCTTCCTGCCGCCGCTGGCCCGTGGGGACGAGATCTGGTGCCAGCTGTTCAGCGAGCCGGGCGCTGGCTCCGACCTCGCCGGCGTCGCGACCCGGGCGCGCCGCGACGGCTGCGACTGGATCATCACCGGCCAGAAGGTCTGGACCTCCTACGCCCGGCAGTCGGACTACGCGATCCTTCTGGCCCGCAGCGATCCCGACAAGCCCAAGCACCAAGGGCTGACCTTCTTCATCGTCGACATGCGCTTGCCCGGCATCGAGATCCGCCCGATCAAGCAGATCACCGGCATGGCCGAATTCAACCAGGTGTTCCTGGACGATGTGGTGGTCCCTGACGCCCTGCGGGTGGGCGAGGTCGACAACGGCTGGCGCGTGGCGACCTCCACTATGCTGAGCGAACGTTCCGGTCTGGGCAACCAGCCGGGCGAGACCGCCGACGTGGCCGCCAAGCTGCTGGCTCGCGTCGCCGCCGACCCTGAGGCGGAGCCCGCCGTGCTGGACCAGGCCGTCACGCTGCGCCTGCGCGAGATCGCGCTCAATCTGGTGATGGCGCGGGTGGCGCACGACGCGCGGGCGGGCACGCCCGGCCCTGAGGGGGCGATCGGCAAGGTCTGCCGCTCGGAGCTTTCCCAGGCGGTCTCGGAGCTCGGCGTCGCGTCGGCGGGCGTCGGCGGCCTCGACTGGAGGCCGCGCGACATGGGCAGTCCGGCGGCGGGGCTGCTGGCGACGCGCGCGGCGACGGTGGCCGGGGGCTCCTCGGAGATGCAGCGGAACATCATCGGCGAGCGCGTGCTGGGCCTCCCGAAGGACCCCGGCGTCGATCCGCGCGCGCCTTGGCGCGACCTGCGGCGGTCATAGGCTTTGAGCAGGGGGGCGGCGCGGAATGAGCGCTTGGTACGACGTGCTGGCGACGGTCAGCGAGAATCGCGGCGCGGTGCTCAGTGACGCTCAGACGACCTGGACTGGACCCGACTTCTACGCCCGCGTCTCCGGGGCGGTGAAATGGATGGACACCTTGGGCGCCCCCGTGGGCGTTCCGATCGTCAGTCTGCTCGCGCCCTCGCTGGATTCGATGGCGATCTCTTTCGCCGCGGCCATCACCCGCCGGGCGACGGCCCCGCTTTCGACGCGGCTCACCCGGCACGAACTGCAGGCCTGCATCGCGCCGCTGGGAGCGAAGGTGGTGCTGGTGGATCGGGAGCACCTCGACCACGCCCGCGCCGCCGCCCCGTCGGGCGTCATGGTGGCCGTGCCGGAGTTCGCCTCCTCAACTAACGAGATCATCGATCTGGCGGGACCTGAGGACCCGCCGGTGCTGATGCACACCTCGGGTACGACGGGCCTGCCAAAGCTGATCCGCCGCACGCCGGTGCATCCGCGTCCGCCGGCGGACGGGCCGCCGTTCCACGAGATGCTGCGGCTGGGCCCCGGCGACGTCTACGCTACGGGTTCGCCCATGAACCATGTGGCGGGGCTCAGCATGATGGTCATGGCGCTGAACGCCGGCGCCCACGTCGCCATGTTCGGGAAGTTCGGGCCCGAGAACTGGACACGCCTGGGCAAGCTCGGGCTGACGCACGTGACCCTCGTGCCCACCATGCTGGACATCCTGGTCGAAGACGGGGTGTTGGCGCTTCCGACCCTGAAATTGATCAACTACGGGGCCGCCCCGATGCCGCTTCCGCTGCTGCTCAAGATCATGGAGCGCATGCCGGACATCGACTTCTTTATGGCCTACGGCCAGACGGAAGCCGGCAGCCTCACCGCGCTCACGGTCGAGGATCACCGCCACGGCCGCACGGATCCCCGCCTGCTGACGAGCGTGGGCCGGGCGCTGCCGGGAATCACCTTGAACATCGATGCGCCTGGCCCCGACGGCGTGGGGGAGGTGTGCGCCCGGGGATCCGGCTTCGGACCGAACCAGGAGGACGGCTGGCTGCACACCGGCGACCTCGGCTACCTCGACACCGAGGGCTTCCTGCACCTGGCGGGACGTATCGGCGACATGATCATCCGCGGCGGCGAGAACATCCAGCCGGCCGAAGTCGAACGGGTGCTTGAGGCGCACCCGGCGATCCGTGATGTCGCCGTGGTGGGCGTTCCGGATCGCCGCTGGGGGGAGATCGTGGGCGCCTGCTATGTCCTACATGGCGACGCCGAGCCGCCGAGTGACAAGGAACTGGCCGCCTATGCGCGGAAATACCTCGCGAGCTTCAAGACGCCGGTGGTCTGGACAGCGATGGCCGAGCTGCCGCGCAACGCAGCCGGCAAGGTGCTGCGCAAGCTGCTGATCGCCGACCTGCAGGCCCGCGTTGCGACGCCGACCTGAGGCGTCAGAGCCGAAGCACGTGCCGTGCGTTGCCCTGCAGGAAGCGCGGCCACACGGCCGGCGCGAAGGGGAGCGCGCGCAGCTCGGTCATGGTGCGCTCGACGGAGAGGCCTCGCGGAAAGTAACCGGCGAACACCACGCGGTCCGGCCCCCGCTTGTTGGCGAAGTCGATGATGGCGCGCGGGTAATGCTTCGGCGCCATGGCGCTGGTCGAGTAGTAGAGGTTGGGCCACTTGGCCATCAGCGAGATGGCCAGGTCGACCCAGGGCAGGGCGCCGTGCCGCATCACCACCTTCAGCGTCGGAAAAAAGTGACAGACGGCGTCCAGGCGGATCACCTCCTGCGGTTCGCAGGCCACGGCCGGCCCCGGGACGCCGCAGGTCATGAACACCGGCAGACCCATCTCCTCGCAGGCGGCGTAGACGGGATAGGCGCGCCGGTCGTCGATCGGGACGGGCGGGTGATAGAAGGCCGGGATGAGGCTGACGGCGCGGACATCGTAGGTTTCGACCGCCGCCCGGAGTTCGCGGATCGCCTGCACGCCGCGGTTCGGGTCGATTGTGTAGGCGGGGATGAAGCGGTCCGGGTGACTGGCGACGGTGGCCACCGCCACCGGATCCTCCGGCGCGAACTCGATCAGGGCCTTGCCGATCCCGTGTCGATCCATGTGCGGCAGAAGCAGTTCCGCGCCCTCGCGCCCCTTGTCCTCCGGTCCGAGGACAGGATGTTTGAAAAGGTGGCGGACAGAGGACCCGCCCGCGATTTCCGGCAGCGGGCGGATGTCCATGAGGGTGTCGATGATGCCGCCGTCGAGAGTCCAGTCGAACGCCTCCCGGCCGTCGCGCCGCTCCGAGCCTTCCCCT
>Ga0068862_100000847_pt1 | contig 30114 bp, 26 predicted proteins | sample KBSSwiS52_FD_66598 | JGI IMG/M metagenome (GOLD analysis project Ga0068862, IMG submission 66598) | Switchgrass rhizosphere microbial communities from Kellogg Biological Station, Michigan, USA - KBS Switchgrass S5-2 | ecosystem: Host-associated > Plants > Roots > Rhizosphere > Soil ... | reverse complement strand
AGCATGAGGCCGCACGTCAACAGCCGTACTGACGATCCGCGGCCGTGGGCACCCACTGCCGCGGATCTTAACATTGCGGTTTCAGCGAGTGGGTGACATGAGCGACATGCTGCTGCCCGAAGTCGCCGCTTTGAGGACATCGTTCGCGAAGAACCCCTTTCCATCTATCGGCACCATCATGATCTGGACCTTGTCTGAGAGGCGTTCCGCGATGATCTTCTGAATCAGCAACGGATTGTCCTTCAGCACCTCGGCCTCCGACTTCATGCGCGCCGCATCAGCGACGGCCAGCAGGCGCACGCGCTGCGCGTCAGCCTCGGACAGCAGATTGCGTTTCTCCAACTCCGCCTTGCTGTCGATGACCTTCGCCTGGGCAGCCGCCTCGGCGCCCTTCACGGTCGCCTCCTTCCGCGCTTCCGCTTCGAGACGGCTCTGCTGAATCTGCTTCTCCTTCAGCGGCAGCGTGTACTGCATCGCGTCGGCCTGTGCTTTCGCCTCGAGCACCGTTGACTGCGCACGCGCCTCGGACTGTTTCACCTGGCGCACCTTGTCGGCCTCGGCCTCGAGTTCGGCGGTTCGAACCATCTTCTGCTTCATGTCGACTTCGATCGTCAGCCGGTCGTTCTCCTGCGCTTTCACCAGCAGTCCTTCGAGCCCTTTCGCGTATTCCTGCGGAAGATCGATATCGCGCAGCATCACCTCCTTGACGATGATGCCGTCGGACGCCAGCCGCCTGGTGATCGTGTCTGCCGCCGTCCGCCGGACTTCTTCGCGCTTGGTCGAGAACACGTCGCGGACCATATATCCGGAGATGGTCTGACGAAACGCATTGGCCACGACCGCAGGGAGCAATTCGCTCTCAAGCGGACGCGGAAGGTTGCTTTCCATGTACGCGAGCCGCCGCGGATCGAGCTGATACCGCACGGAGATGACCAGGCCAAGTGGCAGGCCTTCCCTGCTGTACACCTTCAGGGCGGCCCCTTTCTTCGCCGCATCGGCCGGAGTCGTGCTGTAGATCTGATCGCGCACGGTGTACAGCTCCATCTGCTGCACGAGCGGCGAAACGAAGTGGGTGCCCGGATAGACCGTGCCACCAACCGTGCCGGAGAGCTGGCTGACGCGCACGCCCGCCATGCCGCTCGGCACCACGACGATGCTGAGCCCAGGCAGGAGGAGAAGGATCGCGATCACGACATGGCGCGTGAAGAGTCGCCATCGAATCGACGACGAGTCCGGCTGAAGCATCACCTTGCGGGCATCCCTCGCCAGGACGACCGCGGCGGCGATGAACATAGAAAGGGCACCTGTGAGCAGTGCGTACTTGATGGCTAACATTCGGGGCCTCCTTAAGGCGCGATTCAGATCGACGCGAGAACTCAGTTGGCGGACATGAAGAGCTGATGGAGCTCCGGCGGCCGCTCCGCGTGCAGCTCCACCACGTCGCCCGTGCGAACGCGCTCGAAGAGACGCTCGACGTCTGCGTTGCGGAGGCGGATACATCCGTGGGACTTCGCGTAGCCGATCGACGCAGGCTCATCGGTGCCGTGGATGCCGTAGCCTTTCTGGTTCAGGCCGATCCAGCGCGTGCCGATCGGGTTCTGCGGACCGGGAGCGATCACCTTGCCTGGGTGGTAGTAGGTGGGGTTGGCGACTCGATTGACGATGGTGAACGTGCCGGTGGGGCTTGGTGATTTCGGCGCTCCGACGGCAACCGCGAAAACCTCTACGACCTCGTTGTTCTCGATGACCGCGAGCTTGCGGTCAGGAATGCTCACCACCAGCCGGCGAACAGCAGCCGCATTGGCTGTATCCGCGGCATCGGCGCGGCCGATCATCGCGCCCGCCACCATCGCCGCCGCCATCCACATCGCTCGGTTCGCTCTCATGTCGTCCTCCGTTGTGCTCGCGGAGGAGAAGAGCAACCGATCAGCCAAACGCTAAGTCATCGTCTTAGTTGGAGTTAATTCAGAATCAGGGCGAAGAATGCGTGTCCCGGGGCCCACGGCGTGTGCGGGCTGACACGCGCGGCGATCGTGGTGTTCTCAGCTTGTTCGGTCGAGGCCAAGTTCCTCCGCCCACCGGGTGGCGATGATGTGCCCTCCCTGTGTGTCCATCGCCCACTGCGTGCGGAGCACCTCTCCGTCGCTGTACTCGGCGCGGACTTCGTATCCGGTTTGCGTGAGATAGACACCGCACGTCAGCTCGCGCCCGCCAGCATCCTTCTTTCGACCGATCACCTCGATCAGCTCGCGCCGATTTCCCGAATCATCCGTCGTCGCCATGGCGCGTACATCCTATACTCCACGCAAACGTTGGGCACGTCCGGTTCCTCCGGTGACAGACACGACAGGAGGGTCAATGAGATCGAGTGTCGGGCGGCTGGCTCTAATCGGGATCCTCGCGCTGCTTCCGTCGCGCGCATTCGCGCAGGAAGCAACCTTCAACGGCGTGATCACGGATTCGTCGGGCGCCGTGCTTCCAGGTGTCACGGTGACGGCAGTCCTCGCGGCCACGGGCAACACCTTCGTGGCGATCAGTGACGAACGGGGCTTCTACCGCATTCCGGTCCGTGTCGGCACCTACCGGATCACCGCGGAGTTGCCCGCGTTTGCGACCGTCGAACGGCCAGGCATTCAAATCCTCACCGGCCAGACGTCGACCATCAACATGCAGATGTCACCGTCCACGCTGCAGGAAACGGTGACGGTCACCGGCGAAGCGCCGCTGTTGAAGGTTGCGACGTCGAGCCTGGGTGGGAACATCGATCCGACGCAGGTGCAAGAAATGCCGTCGGAGGGACGAAACTGGATGGCGCTCCTGCTGATCGCCCCCGGCAGCCGCAGCACGTCGGCGAACCCCGCCGAACCGCTCGAGACGCGAAACGCCAATCGCACGCGTGAGTATCAGACCAACGTGGACGGCATGCAGTTCGCGAACACCATGGGCGGAGGCGGCCAACCGGCGTTCAGCCAGGAAATGATCGCGGAGTTCCAGTACATCTCGAACCGCTTCGACGCGACGCAAGGCCGATCGTCCGGCGTGCAGGTCAACATGATCACCAAGTCGGGCACGAACCGCTACGCCGGCTCGTTGCGCGGCAACTTTCGCGACGATCGCTTCAACGCCGCGAACCCGGTGATTGGTCGCGTCGTGCCGATCACCAACCAGCAGTTCGCCGGATCGATCGGCGGACCGATCATGCGCGACAGGCTGCACTTCTTCGGCTTTCACGAATACGAGCGCGCGCCGAAGAACGAGGTGTGGAATACGCCCTTCCCTCGTTTCAACGTGGAGCTGTCGGGGACGTCCACCGTCAGGCACGAGGGCGCGCGGTTCGACTATCAGTTCTCACCCGAAACGCGGTTGATGGTGAAAGGCAACAAGACGAACACGCACGATCCGTTCGGTCCGGGCAACAATCAGCATCCGGCGGCAACGGCCGTCGCGTGGACGATATCCGACGGCCTGGTGGCGTCGCTGACGAAGGTACTGAGCAACCGTGCGCTCAACGAGACGCTCGTCGGCTACTCCAGCTACCTGTTCGGCGAGTCGAATCTGACGCACTGGTCGAACCATTGGATGTCGAAGGGCGGCCCCTTCGGACCAATCACCACCGGATCGCCGCGCATCACGCTGACGGGCTTCACAATCCTCGGCAACAACGCGGCGCCGCGCTATCGGGTGCAGGGGCTGTACAGCATCAAGGACAACTTCACGTTCTCGTACGACGCGCACGGCCGCCACGACCTCAAGTCTGGCGGCGAGTTCATGCTGGAAGAGATCTACACGTCGAACTGCACGCAGTGCATGGGCGTGATCGACGCACGCGGTGGCCCGCTCCCCTCCAATCTCGAACAGTTGCTGCCCGATCCATTCGATGTCGATACGTGGAACCTCGCGGGCCTTTCGTCGGTAACTCGGCGCTACACGCTCGGCATCCACAAGAGCCGGCGCACGCCCGAGCGGGTCTGGGACTACTCCGCCTACGTGCAGGACGACTGGCATCCAACATCGAAGCTGACGCTGAACCTCGGCGTGCGCTACGACCTGATGTGGGACATGTTCCAGAACCAGCAGGAGTTTGTGCCGATCATGGAGGCGGGGCGTCCGCAGAACACGAAGAACATTCAGCCCAGGTTCGGGTTCGCGTACCAACTGAATCAGGCCACGGTCCTGCGCGGTGGCGTCGGCAGGTACTACGGCGAGATGCTGTCGCGCACCTACCCCGGCGAATCGAAGACGGTCGCGCTCGTCGAGGTCACCAACGACGGCCGGCCCGACTTCGCCGCGAACCCATTCAATGGCCCACCGCCAACGTTCGAACAAGCGAAGGCGACGGCCTGCTCGGCGCCCGAACAGGCCGCGAACTTTGCGTCGTGGAAGGCGCGCAACTATGCAGGCACCGCGCCCTGCCTGCTGCTCGCCAGCGGCGAAGTCAATCCGCCGGCAGGCACGTACAACGTCAACAACTCCTGGCAAAGCAGCGTTGGCTTCCAGCGGCAGTTCGGGACCTCGATGGAGATCGAGTCGGACTACGTCTACACGCGCGGACTCAACGAAGGCTGGGGCCACCTGAACCTGAACATCGCATTCGACCCCACGACCGGCGTGAACTACCCCTATACCGATCGCACGAAGCTGCCGTATCCGCAGTTCGGCATTCTGGCCATGACGCTGCAGAACGGACGCTCCGCCTATCACGGTCTGATTACCTCGTTCACGAAGAGGATGAGCCACCGCTGGCAGGCGTCCGGCACCTATACGCTCTCAGGTTTCTGGAACGGGGTCGGCGCACCGTTCATGGGTGTGCCGGGCTCAACGCCGATCGAAGTCGGGTTCCCGCTGGCGCAGGATCTCGAGGGTGAATGGAGTCTCGCCGAAGGCGATCAACGACACCGCGTCGTGCTGAACGGCATCTGGCAGGTGGGACGTGGCTTCCAGGTGAGCGGCATCCACTACGCCAGCGCCGGCGATCGATCGGCGACATCGTACGGCTCCGACCTGCGGAACCTCGGCGCCGGCTCGGTCGAGCGTCAGCGGCTACGTCCCGATGGCACGATCGTCCCGCGCAACGCGTTCACGCAGCCTGCGCGCAACCGCACCAACGTGCGCGTGCAGCAGAAAATTCCGCTGCAGAGCCGCGTGGCGATCGACGTGATGGCCGAGGCATTCAACGTCTTCAATCGCCCGAATTGGACGATTACAACGCAGGAACAAAGCCCGCAGTACCTCAAGCGCACGGCGGGTGAAAATCGTACGATGCAATTCGGGTTCAGGGTGACGTTCTGATGTTCAGGCCGCGGACCTTCACGGTCCGCATCCTCATCGTCGTGCTCGGCCTCGGCGGCCTCGCCGCCGCCGAGTCCGCGACGGTCAACATTCCATTCGCGGACGGCAGGCCGATCCTCGACCTCCTGCAGCCGCAGTTGTGGCCGGTGGAGCTCCAGGGAAGGACACCGGCCGCGCTGGAGTCGTTCTGGCCGAACTGGGTGACGCACGAGGACGCCGCCATCCGTGCGCGCGTGCAGGCGGGCGATGAAGACTCGATCATCAATTTCCTGCTGTTCGGCACGAGCTTCACCAAACAGCCGCGTGCAACGGAAACCCAGCTCGCGGGAATCGTCGTCCGGCAGCGTGAAACCGGAGCGACAACGTTTCTGCCGTCGCCGCTGCTGAAGGGACGCATCGATGATTTCATCGCGGGCCTCGCGTCGCCGGCGGGAAACGAGCGCCTGCAGTTCGCGCGCGACGTGATCACTCGGCTTGGTATCGAGATCTCGACCGAGAGCGGCCGGATGCGGCTGCGACGCTATCTTGAAGATCGTGCGGCGCTGGTTGGGAGCGCCGTGCATGCGTCCACGTTGTCGGATCCAAATGCGTCGCTCGTCGACCAGATCACGATCTTCCGCGACCGTGGGCTCGCGTCCGACTCGGCGATTCCAATCGAGTTCGGCATCGAACAGGCCCTGACCACCATCCGCGCCAACGGCACGATGGCTCCTGCCTCGGTTCGGCGTGTGGCGATCGTCGGACCCGGTCTCGATTTCACCGACAAGCAGGAAGGATACGACTTCTACCCGCCGCAGACGATCCAGCCCTTCGCGGTGATCGACTCGCTGCGACGGATCGGTCTGGCGGCATCGGCAGGCGTGCAGGTGACGACCTTCGATCTGAGCCCGCGCGTGCTCGCGCATATCGCCGCGGCACGCCAGCGGGCGAGCGAAGGGCGCGCGTACTCGCTCGTGCTGCCCCGCGAACTCGATCGCGCGTGGTTGCCGGAGCTCACCGCCTACTGGCAGCGCTTCGGAGATCGAATTGGACAGCAGGCGTCGGTGCCGGCGGCTCCGCCCGCCGCTGGTCGCGTGAACGTCCGTGGCGTGCTCGTCCAGCCCGCGGTCGTCCTTTCAATCGAGCCCCGCGATCTGAACATCGTCCTGCAGCGCGTCGAACCGCTCGCATCAGGTGAACAGTTCGATTTGATTATCGCGACCAACATCCTCCTGTATTACGACGTGTTCGAGCAGTCGTTGGCGCTGACGAACATCGCGAAGATGCTGCGTCCGGGCGGCCTGTTCCTCACCAACGATCGTCTCCTGGAACTGCCGGCAGCCCCGGTCCGATCGGCGGGCGAGCGTGAGGTGACGTATATGAAGCTGCCCGATTCGAGCGTTAAAGGCGACCATCTGACCTGGTATCAAACTCCCCGGTGACAGACGCCCACAACGCTGATCAGCCTCTGTGGTCCAACACGACGGTGACCGGTGGGGGTGGCGGCCCTTTCGGATCGAACCCGTGGACGCCGATCAGGACGGCTTCGCGAAACCACGTATCGAAGTCGCCCGTACTCTGCAGCATCGCACGGATGACCTCCTGTTGATCCGGAGCGTCCATGTGCACGACGACCATGTCGCCCATCGGAGTGGACTGGAGCGTCACATGTTCGCGCTTGATACCGAGCTTCTTTCTGGATTCCTTGTACGCGGCATTGCGCGCGCCCTTTATTTCGTCCACGGCCTTGCGCCAGGCGTCCGTCTTACCGGCCAGGATGGGAGCGACGAAACTGAATTCGGCCATACGAACCTCCTCCGGTGAAAGAGGCAATCATCCACGCCTGAACACTCGCATTCAAGGTAGTATTTCGCCGCCGGAGTAGACCTCGGCACGGCAAGGAGAGAACTGGTCATGCGCATGGTGTCGTTCGTGTTCACGCTGGTGCTGGCGGCGTCGGGATTCGCCTTCGCCCAGGACTGGTCCGAGTACCAGAACATTCCGGACGGATTCAAGATCGATTTTCCGGGTCAACCGAAGATGACCGAGACGACTTGGACGTCGGAGTACGGCTACAAGCTGCCTGGGCGCGTCTACACCGCCGAACGCGGCAAGGAGCGCTACTCGATGACGGTTGTGGACTACAACCCGATCCAGCAGCAGGGCATCGAGCGGCGGAAGAATTGCCCGGCTGGGGCCGAGCCGTGCATCGGCAGCGATCTCAGCGGCCCTGGTTACTGGATGCACGACATTCGCGGCGCCATCGTCTATGCGACGTCAAAGTTCCTCGAACGTGACGTGAAGATGACGCGGATGCTATGGGCGCACCAGGATCTCGTGGAAGGCATCGAGCTGCAGTTGACCAGCAACGCCGATCAGTCGCGCACCTTTGCGTTCATCAGCATGCGCGAGAACAAGCTCTACATCGCCGAAGGCACCGTGCCCAAGGGCTATCCGCAGCCAGGACTGTTTCAGCAGTCGATGGGATATCTGGATAAGGACGGCAACGGCGTCCGCTATCAGAAGATCTACTCGAACGAAGTGTATGGCCTCGGCGACGCACCAGCACCCTCGTACGGTGGTCGTGGAGGTGCACGTGGCGCGGGCGGCGGCCAAGGCGGCGGTGGCCGACGCGGTGGCGGCGCCGGCAATCCGCAGTAGGCCCCTCGGCGAAAGCTCATTCCGCATTGAGCCTTGGGCATTGAGCATTCGGTCGTAGCTCAGCGAAGGCGGGCGAGGCTTCCGAACGCGTCGCCCGCAATCCTGAAGCCGTCCCACTCCGTGACCTTCTCGGCGCCGAGCCGACGATAGAAACGAATCGCTGGTTCGTTCCACGGCAAGACAGCCCAGGTCATGCTCTGGCATCCGCGCGCAGCGCCGATACCGGCGACATGCGCGAGAAGCCGGCGGCCGATGCCGCGGCTGCGCCATTGCGGCTCGACGAACACGTCTTCGACGTAGATGCCGGGCCTGCACGCGAAGGTCGAAAACGTCCCGTGGAACACCGCAAAGCCGACCGGCTCCTCGCCAACGAATGCGAGGCACACTTCCGCAGCCGGCTTCGTGCCGAACAGCTGCTCGCGGAGCGCGTTCTCGGTCGCCGTCACGCGATCGCTCAAACGCTCGTAATCGGCGAGCCCTTTTATCATCCGCAGGATGACACCCGCATCGTGGGCGGCCGCGGGAACAATTCGAACACGATCGTCCGTGCGCATGGCGGCGATCGTATCAGCCTCGCCTGAGGTTCAGCCTCATCCGCCGCACGCGTAGCGCAAGATGGAGTGAAGTCTCGTCGCCAATGTGCGTCAGAATGAGTGCCCGTCTCGTTTGATACGTTCAGGAAAGAGAGCGCGCCATGCATATCCGACGATTCTTCATTGCAGCGTCGTGCGCGGCGATTGTGTGCGCGAGCGTGCTTCGCGCGGCCGAAAGCAACAACTATCGGGTCACGATTCTTGTATCCAACGAGCCCGGCGAGGCGCCCGTTACCGACACCAGGCTTGTGAATGGGTGGGGCATTGCGACCGCGGGACAGAGTCCGTGGTGGGTCGCCGCTAACGGGACCGACACGTCGCCCATATACAGCGGCACGGGATTATTAGCGGTCCTGCAGATCACTCTTCCAGGCCACGCACCCACCGGTATCGTCGGGTACACCGGTTCGCAGTTCGTTCTCATCGATGGCCGTCCGGCGACATTCATGTGGGCGACCGAGAGCGGCTCCATCCTGGGGTGGAACAACCAGCTACCCGATATCACGCACGCGGTCTTCGTGCATTTCGAGGCCGGAGCCGTCTACAAGGGGCTGGCGGTACACGGAGACACGCTCTACACAACTGATTTCGCAGGGTGCTCCATCGATACGCTTGACGGGACGTTCACCGAATTCGACAGTCCCGGCGGCTTCGAAGACCCAAGTATCCCTTCAGGCTATTGTCCGTTTGGCATTCAAGCGATCGGCGACTCCATCTTCGTCACCTACGCGCTCAAAGGTGAAGAGGACGATGTGGCCGGTCAGGGCCACGGATTCGTCCGCGAATTCGATGTGAATGGAAACCTGATTGCGGCCGTCGCAAACCACGGTCAGCTGAACTCACCGTGGGGGCTGGCGATGGCACCTGCAACCTTCGGCCGTTTTGGCGGGTGTCTTCTGGTTGGCAACTTCGGCGATGGTGAGATCAACGCCTATTGTCAGGACGGCAAGGGAGAGTTCCACTACCAGGGAGCGTTGCGTGAGGATCGGACGCCGCTCGTCATCGACGGGCTATGGGGCATCGGCTTCGGCAACAACGCGGGTGCTGGTTCACGAGACGTTCTCTATTTCGCCGCCGGCCCGGATGAGGAGATGAACGGCTCCTTCGGCAAGGTCGAATTCGTGCCGTAACGCTCGTCCCGATCGAAAGCGATAAAGTATGGCGTCATTGCCGACGCCGCTCTCGGTGATCCACGTTGCCTGGATCGTCTGGTTGATCTCGTGGTTCGCGGCGGCTGCGTGGAGCGATCGAACAGTCAGGCGTCCTGCGGTCCGCCGCGAACTGCTATATCGCGGGTTCACCATTGCGGGCGCCCTCCTCCTGTTCGGGTTCAATCCGGATGGTGATGGCGCCGACACTGCCCTCTGGCCCGTGCCTTCAATGATCGGTTGGCTACTGGCGGGCCTCGTCGTGTGCGGCTTCATCTTCATGTGGTGGGCGCGCGTCCATCTTGGGCAGCTCTGGTCGAGTTCGGTCACACGCAAGGAACATCATCACGTCGTGGACACCGGCCCGTATGCGATCGTCCGTCATCCGATCTACACGGGCCTTCTGCTCGCAATCATCAGCACCCTTCTCGCCCGCGGCACGGTCCTCACGCTCATGGGCAGCGCCATCATCGCCGTGGGTATCTACATCAAAGCGCGGGTCGAAGAAGAATTCCTGTCCCAGCAACTCGGCGAATCGTATGCGGCGTACGCGCGGCGGGTGCCGATGCTGCTGCCGTCGCGACGTTCAGGGTGATGCCACTCTCATCGATGATGATGCGCGGGTCCGCAACCATCGGCCGATAACCCGAACGATGGCCGCGGTCAACGAAGTCTCACCAGGGCGTCTGGAGATTCGGGAAGGAGGCGGCTGCCTCGCGCTGTTCGGCCTGCCATTCTTCTTGACCGGCATCTTCATGATCCTCACCAGCTTCGGCATCGTCACGATGCGAAGCGACGGCGAGGCCGTGACTCGGGCGGCGGCGTTCGGGTTGGGCGTCGTCTTCACGTTCGTCGGCGCTTTGCTGGTCTTCGGGCGAGGCATCACGTCCATCGACGTCGGGCAGCACGTCGTCACGAAACAGTGGCGCGTGCTGCTGCCGGTTCGCAGGTGGACGTATCAGCTCGGCGACTACACCACGGTGACTTTGGCGTTCGTGCGGGGCGATTCTGACAGCGCGGACAAATACCCCATTGGGCTGAAAGGGACCACCGTGGCGCCGCTGCCCCTCTGCCGCCCGACGCAGTACGCGGAGGCGCGCCAGTGCGCGGCCGCGGTGGCGCGGCACCTTGGTCTCGACATCGAGGACACGTCAACGGATCACCCCGCTCGCGTTACATCGAGCGAAGTCGACGCGACGCTGCAGGACCGCCTCCGCGCGACCACGACAGCCGCGGCACCGGCGCGTCCATCTGTCATGGCGAGCGACGTGTCCGACGGCGGTGGCAGCTTGCGGATCACGATCCCGATGCCGCCGCTCCATCCGGTATTGGCGATTGGCGGCTTGTTCCCAGCCGCGGCCGCGACGGGAATACTGGCGTGGCTCCGCTTCTTCTCGACTCCGCGGCCGCTGGCCCTCATCGAATGGATCTTCTTTAGCTTGCTGTTCGTTGGATTCGGCGTTCTCCCTGCAGCCAGCGTCGTGAGCCGCTGGCTCCGATCGCGCGTCGGCCGCACCATCGTCACGGTAACTCCGCAGGAACTGCGCGTTCAGGCGCGCGGGATATTCCGTACTCGGACGGTTACGACAGTCAGCGCGTCAGAGATTCTGGATGTGGACTACAGCACCAAAGAGTCGATGATGATTTCAGCACGGCGCAACGCCGAAGCAGAGACTGCCACGATGCGCAAGATCCCTTCTTCGGCGGCCACTTCTGGTCCAAGCACGGAGTGGGTCTTCGGCGTTCTGAGTTGGTTCCTGAAAGGGAAGGGCATCATCGTCAAGACGCGCACGGGGCTGACGACCTTCGGCGAAGGGCTCGCCGACGACGAGATTCAGTACCTGCACGCGATCGTCAGGCGCGCGCTCACGGGATAGGATGGCTCGTCGATGTCACACGGCATGCTCGACGAGTCGCAATGCTGGAGAGTCTCAGGAGTCAGGACTGCCAAGAACTTTTTTCGGGCGCTGTCAATTCTGGTGCCTGATGCGACCCATATGTTCCTGGAGGGTTCACCCGATCCCGACATCGAGACCGTGTTAACAGACGCGGCTGACGAGGCCGACTACGCAGCGCCGGTCGGCACGATATGGTCCTGGCCAGCGAAGAATCGGCGGTTCTCGGTTCGAGCTTCGCCGGAGCTCTTTGCACGGTTATCCGAGGCGTCTTCGAACCACGCCGAACCTGAGATCTGCGACCATGTCCATCTCTATCGAGATCAAGAAGCGCTGGTGCAGTGGTTTGATGCCTTCTTGGAACCGCTTCTCGTCTCGAAATCGGTCGCGCGCGAGCGGGTGCAGCAGTTCGCGTCGGCTATCGGAGGCACCCTGTCGGAGGCTTGCGCCGTGAAGCGTCAATTCGGCGGTCCGGTACGGAGGCTCCTGCGCGGCGGCACCACTCTCTCCGACACGGAGCACGCGGTGTTATGTTCCTTGGTGAACACGCTACCGCCCGATCTGCGAACCATTGTCACCACCCAATTCAACTCGTACAACCTTGTGCAGCGCGAAATCGATGGCCGGGCGCTGAATTTTTATCGCTTCAAGAACGGCTCCCCTGCGTTTACCGACGACCTGCCGCAACTGCACATGAAGACGGAGGAGAGCCCGTTGATTCGGGCCACACTGAGCGTCGAGGGAGAGCCAGAGCCGTTACATGCGGTATTGGCTGCCGTGCGTGGCCGGGTCTTCTGTGTCTCCTTCAGCAGGGCACCGAGCAGCGCTGCGCGATCAGTTCGGCTTCTCGAGACCGAGCAGTCATGGCGGTCGTCGATCGTTGTGGGGTCGTCCGTTGGTCGAGTCGAATGACGTTGAACGACTTTGCCGCGCTCGCCGTCGAAGAGATCACGCTCGATAGTGATGATCTACGACTGCGCGGGCGCTTCAGCCACCTGCGCGGAGCCCACATCGGAAGTCAGGGCACTACGATGAAGCGGTCACGGCGCCAAGCGCGCCTCGGTGTGGCATTGGGGGCCACGGCAGGTCTTCTTGGTGTATTGCTCTCGGTGGCTGCCTGTGGCGGTAATTCGTCCAGCCCAACCTCACCCTCCCTCCCATCCGCACCGGCGATCGTGTACCTGCCGGGAAACGGAGTCTCCTCGCCAACGCTCGTCAGGGAAGTGAAGCCGATCTACCCTGCAGAGGCGATCGCGGCAGGCATCCAGGGCACAGTTCTCTTAACAGCCGTCGTCCTTGCTGACGGTGCGGTCGGCGAGGTGACGATCGTTCGTTCGCTAGACACGGTGTATGGGTTGGACGCGCAGGCAGTGAGCGCGGTCAAGCAGTGGGTCTTCAACCCGGGCCAAAAGGATGGTGCGGCCGTAGCCGTCAGGGTAGCTGTCGAAGTAATTTTCACGTTGCGCGAGTGAGGCCGCCTTCCTTGATTCACATTGCGTGGATTGTCTAGTCGATCGTGAGCCTGATGGCCCGTTTTGGAAGCAGCTACCGAAGCTACATGGAACGGACTGGTCGCTTCTTGCCTAGAATTGGACCGAACCGGCATCGCGTCTAACATCCCTGGAATCACAATTGAATGACTCGCGATTACGACTGATTGCGGCGAGTGGACTCGTCGCCGGTGCCGTTCTTGGCATGGCTGGAACGTTTGCGCCGTCTGCGGCGTTGCGCGGGCTTGCGTGGGGTCTCGACGGCACGGCTCTGATCGTTGCGTCCGCGCTGCTCACGGTTCATCACTTTCGTCGTGGAAACGATCTGGCGGCTGCGGGATTCCTCGTCTTCGTCGTCGGGGAGGCGCTACTTCTTGCTGGCGCCGCCATGCCCCTCGAGGCCAGTGCTCCATCGTTCGCGGCGGGCGTCGGCCTGTGGGCGGCGTCACTCGTTCTCGTCAGTGCATCCAACACGATGCCGCTCCTGGTCAAGGGCGTCGGGTTCATCGCGGCCGTCCTGTTCGCGGTCGTGGCCCTGCAGATCTTCATGGGCGACGCGTTGACACCCCTCTCCGAGCCGTTGCCGTTCTTTGCGTACCCCTTCATGGCGGCGACGCTCTTCGGATGGGCATGGGTGCACTATCGAGGTGCCGCCTGACAAGCCGCTGCTTCCTCAGCGGCCTGCCGCTGGTCCAAACACGGACAACCAACCTCTGATCGCCTGAGCGGCCTTGTCGGTTCGCTCGTGGTATTCTCCGCGCGCGGCGAGCAAGCGAGACGATCGGCAACGCAAATCCGATCAGGAGGTAGATATGCGGCTATCGGACCTCGGTCTAAGGCATCGGTTGGGACTTGCTCTGAGCCTGGTGCTGATCAGCACGGGGTTGGCGTTTGGGCAGGGCACGAGCACGTTCAACGGGCGCGCACTTGACCAGGCTGATGCCGTTCTGCCGGGTGTAACGGTGACCGTTACCAACGCAAGCACTGGCGTGGTGCGCACGAGCGTGACCAACGCGGAAGGCGCCTTTCTCATTCCGGGTCTCGAACCGGGCGTCTACAACATCAAGGCGGATCTGGTCGGGTTTCAGACGTCGGTCCGCGATCGCGTCAACCTCGCGGTCAATTCGACGATCACTCTCGACTTCAAGCTCACGCTCGCCAACGTGACCGAAGCCGTGACCGTGACGGGAGAAGCGCCGCTGATTGAAGTGACGCAATCGAAGGTCGCGTCGAGCATTCAGGCGAAAGAGCTCGAAAATCTCCCGATGATCACGCGTAACGTGAGCGGCATGCTGGCGCTGCTGCCCGGCGCAGTGCAGATCGCCCCGACGCACCGCAGCAAGGAGAATGTGGGCAGCGTCTCGTACGGCGGTAGCTCGGGTACCAATGTGATTCCGAACGTCGACGGCGCCGACAACCGGGACAACCAGTTCGGCGGACCGCTGATGACCTTCACGACGGAAAGCCTCGAGCAGTTCCAGCTGGCCACCAGCCAGTTCACCGCAGCGGACGGCCGTGGCGCAGGCGCGGCGTTGACCATGGTCACCAAGTCCGGCACGAACGAATTCCACGGCTCGGGATTCTTGTTCGAACGCGACGATGCGCTGCAGGCGAAGGATTACTTCACCCGCGTTGCGGATCGCGACAAGGTTCCCTACAGCCGCCAGCAGTTTGGTGGCTCAATCGGCGGCCCGATCCTTCGAAACCGCGCATTCTTCTTCGGCGCCCTCGAAAAGGTCAGAGAGGATCTGAGCGTGCCGGTACCCGCGAACCTGTTCAGGGAGAAGCAACTCCTGGTCGACGCCATGAAAGCGGGGCTCTTGCCGGTCGGGCTCGTCAATCCGAACCATCCAACAGCGGCGCCGCGGCCATTGAAGCTCTTGATGTACACGCTCAAGACCAATGCGCAGCTCTCGAACGCGCACGGGCTGATGTTCCGCTTTGCCGCGCAGCGCGATTACCGCGACGCGGTCGTCTTCAGCCCAAGCAACGACAATCGGGAACCGGAAAACAGTGCGATCCGGATGTGGAGCGCGGTCGGGCAGCACAGCTGGGTGCTCGGGAACCGCGGACTCAACCAGATCACCGGGCAAATGAACAACCTCTATCGCCTCAGCGATGCGACGAGTGTGATTACGGGTGAGCACTACACGAGGGATTTCCCCCGGGTTCCGATCTTCCCGCCCCGCCTGTCGTTCCCATCGGTCAACACCGGCGCTGGAGGCGGCGGAGGGTCAATCACCGACACGCAGTTGTTCCAGATCAAGGACGACGTCTCGCTGCAAGTGGGAACGCATGCGTTGAAGATGGGGGCCAATTTCAATTATCTGAATGACATCGGTCTCCTGAACGGCAACGAACACTTCGCGACGCTCACCTTCTTCGACGATCCGTCGGTCATCCTCTCCAACAGCAACGGCCGCTATCCGCAGGGGCTGCAGACGCCCGGCATCGTGCGCCAGTGGCAGCAGGCCAACCCAGTTCTGGCGGACTCGCTCCTTGACGCACAGCAGGTCATGGCCTGGTTCCAGGACGACTGGCGCGCGGCGCAGCGTCTGACGCTGAATCTCGGCATCCGGTGGGACGCCGATTTCAACTTCTACGATCAGCAGCATTTCGAGAACAACGCGACGCTGCTGGCGCTGAAAGCGATCGGCGATCCTCACGCCGTACTTCCGAAGACGCCGCTGAAGGACTTTTCCCCGCGGGTCGGCTTTGCGTTCGACCTCTCAGGGGACGGCAGGCATGTGTTACGGGGTGGCTACGGCCTCTACTACGACGAGTTCAACATCAACGGCGGGAACGTCTCGGACATCTTCTCGCAGAACCGGCGGCCGCTGAACGTCCTCGCGACCCGAGTGAACACCGCAATTGGCGTCGGCCAGCTCGCGACATACAGACTGGGTATCGATCCAGTTCCGGCGCAGCCGACCGAGTCCAACACGCTCCCGCTTGGGGCGACCGGTCAGATCCTGGATGAGAACTTCACCGATCCCCGCAGCCAGGTGGCCCACATCGGGTACGCCCACGAGCTCGCTGTTGGCACCAGCGTCTCGGTGGACCTCACGCACGCCCGCGGAGCTCACGAGTTCAGGACACTCAATATCAATCCGATCGTGAACGGCACGCGAGTGCTGGCGCCAAAGTTCGCGGCCGCGTTCGGCAATCCGAACTACCTCAGCGCTGTGAATATCTTCTGGGCGGGGAACAAGTCGGAGTACGACGCGATGACCGTGAAACTCGAGCGGCGCCTTCCGCGGGCGACGCTGCAGGCGCATTACACGCTGGCGAGCGCGAAGGCGTATGGTGGCGTCTCGATGGCACGTGGGGGCGCCCCGGCGCCTCAGGACGCGTTTGCGCCACTTGCGGAAGGTGAACTCGGACCAACGGGCAGCGACGAGCGGCACCGGTTCGTGGCGATCGGCGTGTTCGACGTCCGCTGGGGCATCCAGCTCTCGCCGATTGTCCAGCTCGCGAGCGCGCGCCCGTACAATCTCACCGCAGGCGCCGACTTGAACGCCGATGGGACCAACAACGACCGCTATATCGATCCCGCGACCGGCACGCAGGTCTCGTACAACGCGGGACGGGGCGATCCGACCTACCTGGTGGACCTTCGGACGACAAAGTTTTTCGATCTCGGAGGCGCAGGTGGCCGCAAGCTCGGCGTGTTCGTGGAGGCGTTCAACCTGTTCAACACGGCAAACTTTGGCGGCAGCTTCTCGGGTAACGCCAGGAGCACGAATTTCCGGCAACCCACCGACTTCGTGCCCGGTATCGGCTACGCGCGCCAGGTGCAACTCGGCGCACGCTTTCTGTTCTAACCGCGAGGAACCACGGACCGTCTGCGGCCAACAGCTGCAGACGGCCTCGCACTTCGGATGAGCGATGCCCCACCATTTCTCGAGCTGCGCGGAATCGTCAAGCGCTTCCCCGGCGTCCTCGCGCTGAGCGACGTCGGCCTCGAGGTACGTCCTGGCGAAGTCCACGCGCTGCTCGGCGAGAACGGCGCCGGGAAGTCGACGCTCATCAAAGTGATTTCCGGCGTTTACCGCCCCGACGCCGGAAGGATTCAGGTGGACGGCCGGCCCGTCGACATTCGCACCCCACACGATGCGCAGGCGCTTGGCATCAGCACCATCTATCAGGAGTTCACGCTCGCGCCCGACATGACGGTGGCCGAGAACATTTTTCTCGGACGCGAGCCGCTGCGGCTGCGTGCGCTGTCGATCGTCGATCGCAAAGCGTTGATCCGCCAGACACGTGACGTGCTTGCCTCCCTCGACCTGCAGATCGATCCCGAAGCCACGGTCAAGCATCTCGGTGTGGCGCAGCAGCAGATGGTCGAAATCGCGAAGGCGCTGTCGCTCGACGCCAGGTTGATCATCATGGACGAGCCGACGGCGACGTTGACCTCGCACGAGATCGATCGGCTCTTCCAGGCGATCGGCCGTCTCAAACAGCGGAATGTGGCCGTCATCTACGTCTCGCACCGGTTGGACGAGGTGAAGGCGGTCTGCGACCGCGCGACGATCCTTCGCGACGGTACTTTCGTTGCCACCGTGTCGGTGGCCGCGACGACGATCGACGGGATGATTCGCTCGATGGTCGGACGCGACTTGAAGGACAAGTTCCCGAAGGTCAAGTCAGAACCGCGCGAGGAGATGCTCCGCGTCGAGCAGCTGACGCGCAAGGGCGAACTTCACGGCATCAGTTTCAGTGTCCGACGCGGCGAAATCGTCGGCATCGCGGGGCTCGTCGGTTCGAAACGAACCGAGACGGCACGGGCGATATTCGGAGCCGATCCGATCGACAGCGGCCGCATCCTGCTCCGCGGCCAGCCCGTGAACGTGCGCACACCTGGCGATGCGATCGAGCACGGGATCGCGCTCGTGCCCGAAGACCGCAAGCGCCACGGTATCTTCGCCACGTTGTCAGTCTGGGAGAACGTGGTGCTGAGCGCGCTTCGGCGGTTCTCGCGCAAAGGCATTCTCGACGTGCGCCGCGAGAAGCAGCGCGCACAGGAGTTCGTTGCGTCGCTTCGGATCGCCACTTCGGATCTCGACAAACGCGTGCTCGATTTGAGCGGCGGAAACCAGCAGAAGGTCGTCATCGCGAAGTGGCTCAACACCAACGCCGAAATCTTCCTCTTCGACGAGCCGACCCGCGGCATCGACGTCGGCGGCAAGATCGAGGTCTACAGACTGATGGGCGAGCTGATCTCCCGTGGCGCCGCCATCGTGATGATTTCCTCAGAGCTCCCGGAGATTCTTGGTCTCAGCGATCGCATTCTCGTCATGCGCGACGGGAGAATCTGCGGTGAGTTCGATCGCGCCGACGCGACCGAAGAGAAGATCCTGAACTGCGCGCTGCGAGGCGCGGCATAGCGTTGCGGAAGATGCGTTGGAGCCGGATCGGGATGCCGGCGGTCATCGTGGCGCTGGCGATCGTCTTCGGTTCGATCAATCCGAACTTCTGGAGTGCAACGAACCTGGCGAACGTCTCGCGCCAGATGTCGATTCTGGCGCTGCTGGCGCTCGGCCAGACGTTCGCCATCCTGAGCGGTGGCATCGACCTGTCCGTCGGGTCACTGCTGGCCCTGGTCAGCGTCATCTGCGCGCAGCAGATGAAGAATTTCGGTCTGGTCGAAGGTATCGTCGCTGGGATTCTGGCGGGCGGCTTCGCCGGGCTGGTCAACGGCCTCATCGTCGCGAGGGCACGCGTCCCGCCGTTCATCGCCACGCTCGGCATGCTGGTCGCCGCGCGCGGCGCCGCGTTGACGCTCAGCGGCGGCCTGCCGATCGCGGGCCTGCCGAGGGAATTTCTGGTGCTCGGCGCCGGCTACATCGGCCCTTTCCCGATTCCGACCGTCATTGCCGCGGTCGCCTTCGTGCTGGCACACGGCATCCTGCGCCGGACACGGTTCGGCCGCTACGTCTACGCGATGGGGAGCAACGAGGAGGCCGCGGTCCTCTCTGGCATCAACGTCGCGAACTATAAGATGCTGGTGTACATCACCAGCGGGCTGTTTGCGGGAATCGCCGGCGTCATCCTGACGTCCCGTGTGATTTCCGGCCAGCCGACGCTCGGCGAAGTCCAGGAGTTGTATTCAATCGCCGCCGTGGTGATCGGCGGCGGCAGAATCAGTGGCGGAGTGGGCGGAATCGGCACGACGCTGATGGGCGTGCTCGTTCTCGGCATTCTCGGGAACGGGCTGAACCTCGTGCAGGTCTCCTCCTACATCCAGAACATTGTCATCGGCGCGATCATCGTCGGCGCGGTGTACGTCGATCTTGCTAGGGAACGTCGTCGGTGATGGAGACCTCACATGATTGAAGCGATGAAGAGGGGTGCCGCGGTCACGTTCGCGGCGCTGGTGCTGATCGGTTGCGGACGCGGTACACAACCATCCCAGGAAGCCGCGACGCCTGGGGCCGCGCAGGCCATCGTGACGGAAGCGGTCACGGAATATGCGCGACCTGCCAAACCGTCAAAGGCGTACCGGATTGGTGTGTCCATTCCGCATCTGGCCAATCCGCATTACGTCGGGCAGGCCTACGGGTACATCGACGAAGCACAGAGTCTTGGTGCGCAGGTGACCCTGCTCGAAGCCGGTGGTTACGAGCACCTGGACAAGCAGGTGTCGCAGGTCGAGGACCTCATCGCCAGCAAGGTCGATGCGATCATCATCGCCGCCATCAGTGGCCCCGGTACGGTTGGCGCGGTCGAAGCCGCCGCCGCGGCAGGAATCCCGGTCATCAACGTCAACGTGATGACCGACAGCGACAAGGTCGTCACGAGAATCCGCTCCGACGACGACGTAATTGGCCGCATGCAGGCGGACTTCATGGGTGAACGGTTGAAGGGAGCCGGCAACGTCGTCATGCTGCGGGGCGCACCCGGGACGTCATGGGCAGAGATCCGCGGCAACGCCTTCAGAAAAGAGCTTGCCACGAAGTACCCGAACGTGAAGGTGCTCGGCGAGCAGTACTCGCAGTCGACGCCGGTCGATGGATTGCGCCTCATGGAGGACTTCCTGCAGACGTTCCCGCAAATCAGCGGTGTCTACAACGGCGCCGATTCCACGGCGGTCGGCGCGGCGCAGGCGGTCAAGGGAGCCGGCAAGGCCGGAGCGATCGTGATGACCGCGACCGATTTTCAACTCGACACGGAGAAATTCATTCGCGAAGGAGTGATCTCCGCCTCCGTCCTGCAGCAGCCGGTGACGATGGGACGGTGGGGTGTTCGGGCGGCGATCAGCTATCTCGAGAAGAAGCCGGTACCGCCGGTGATGTTTACGGGGCTGATGACGGCCACAAAGGAGAACCTGGGCAACCTCGACCTGACGGCCGTACGCGCGCCGGCGGGCTGGACCCCGCCGGCGCGATGACGGCTGCCGTCAGATGCCGTCGGTCGTCTTGAACGTGTTATCGAGATAAACGATTGCTGTTGGCCGTGTTGCCGTACAGGTAGTTGCCGGACGAACCTGCCACGGCGAAATCCGAACTGATTGCGGTTCGCGATGTTGCCGACCAGGGTATTTCCAACGAGTTCAGGACCAGGAAGCCCCTGACAAACCCCGACACCTCACAGTTCCGAACCGTCACCTCGGGGTCGTCATGTCCTGTAAAGGAAAGACGGGCGGCGAACGTATGGGCCTACGATCCCGAAGCCTGCGCGCGCTAACTGGTTGAATTGAGGAGGAGAACATGTTGAAGAAGTGCGCTGTCGCGATAGTCCTGGCTGTTCTCGTCACGACGAGCCCGTCGGCGCAAGATGCCAGGACGGCCGTGGCAAACGCGTCAAAGGCCATGGGAGCCGACAGCCTGCGCTCGGTTCAATACACTGGGTCCGGATACGACTTCGCGTTCGGTCAGGCGTACAGTCCAACGTCGCCGTGGCCGAAGTTCGCCGTCAAGTCGTACACGCGGTCGATCGATTTCGAGCGTCCCGCCTCTCAGGCGACGCGGGTACGCACGCAGTTCGAGAACCCGCCTCGCGGTGGTGGGCAGCAGCCGCTGGCCGGTGAGCAAACGCAGAACCAGACCATCATCGTCGGGCCGAATACGCCGTGGGCCCAGCAGCTGGAAATCCTGGTTACGCCGCACGGCTTTTTGAAAGCCGCGGCGACCAAGCCGGCGACCATGCGGACACAGACGACCGGCGGAAAGCGCTATACGGTCGTCACGTTCACCGGCGACAACAAAGCACCGGTTAACGGCTACATCAACGACCAAAACCTCGTGGAGCGGGTGGAGACCCGGATTGACAATCCGATGCTCGGCGACATGGTGTACGAGTCGCTGTACTCCGATTACAAGGATTACAACGGCGTAAAGTTCCCGTCACACATCGTGCAGAACCAGGGCGGGTGGCCACTGCTGGATCTCACGGTGAGCGACGTGAAGCCGAATGCCGCCGCGGCGATTCAGCCGCAAGCGGGCGCTGGCGGGGCGGCTCAAGCCAATGCGCCGGCCGGCGTGCCGACGGAGAAGATTGCTGACGGCGTCTACTTGATTCGCGGCGCCGGCGCCATCAGCCTGGCGTTCGAATTCAAGGACTACGCCGTGATCATGGAAGGTCCTGGCGACGAAGCCCGTGGCGAAGCCGTGATCGCTGAGACGAAGAAGCTCATCCCGAACAAGCCGATTCGATATCTGATCAACACGCACCATCACTTCGATCATTCGAGTGGCCTGCGGCCCTTCGTCGCCGAAGGGGCGACGATCGTCACGCACCAGGTGAACAAGCCGTGGTTCGAAAAAGTGCTCGCCAGCCCGCGTACGCTGAGCCCCGATCGTCTGCAGCAGTCGAAGAAGAAGGTGACCATCGAAGCGGTCGACGACAAGAAAGTCCTGACCGACGGCAATCAGGTCATCGAGCTGTACCACATCCGCGGGAACGGGCATAACGCGGGTCTGCTATTCGCGTATTTGCCGAAGCAGAAAATCCTGATTCAGGCGGACATGCTCGGCGTCCCCACGCCGAATGCTCCTCTGGCTGTCAGTCCGTACGGCGAGAACTTCCTGATGAATCTGGACCGGCTGAAGCTTGACGTGACGACGATGATACCGATTCACCTGCCGGCGAACGCGAAGCTGGTCATGTGGGCCGATGTGATGAAGTCACTGGGACGTAGTTAGTTGGGAGGTCGTGGTTGGTGGTCGGTGGTCAACCACCGACCACTTGCAGCCTTGCGGCCGCCGCGCCGGCCGCAGTGGCGACACGTCGGCGATCTGTGATGGTCTCGCCAATCATTGCTGAGGTGGGCGAAACCATATCGCCCGGTTCCGAAAAGTAAAGGAGAAGGCGGGAACTTTGGCGGGGCTGAACGTCGGTGGTTGACGGTTGGTCGTTCGTGGTTGGTGGTTAGTACCGCTAACCACCAACCACAACCACTAACTAGCGAAGCTACTGCTGCCCACGGCCTCCACGGCCGCCGCCGCCCTGGCCACCGCCACCACCACCAGCAGGCGCATTGCCACCCGCGCCGCCGCCACGCGCCGCAGGCTGCGGCAGCGGCTTCTGGGGACCGAGGACCTTGGTCATCGCGGTGTAGGCGCACATCTCGTCCATGTTGCCGCCACCGACGCCCATCGCGCCGATCAACTGATTCTCGACAACGATCGGCAGACCGCCGCCCACGAAGTAGTACGACAGTCCCTGGGCCCTGCCGAGATCCATGCGGATCGCGCGCCCTTCCAGGTTCGGGAACCGCTGCGCGACCTCGCTCGACGGCGTGCGGGCGTAGAGTGCCGTCTGCGCCTTCATGAGGCCGGTCTCGACACCAATCGGAAGAACACCGTCCATCACGTGCGCGTCGACGATGTCACCGGTCGGCGAGAGCACGAAGATCGCGTAGGTGCCAGGGCCGTTCGGCTGGGTCTTCGCGAAGTCGAGGCACGCGTCCACGAGCTGGCGCGCCACCGTCGCATTGATCTGCATCTTCATCAGCGTGCGGCTGGCGACCTCGTCGGACACGACCGCGCGCGAGAGTGGCATGGCCGTTTGCGCATAAGCGGTCGTCGCAAGTCCCAGCGCCGCCGCGAACATCACGATCTTCTTCATGCTTTCCTCCCGGGCCAACCTGAAGTCGGCCCCTACGACGACCAATTACTGGAAGGCCGGCTGAAGCCGACCTCTACGTACAAATCGCAAATCACGAATGCTCCATGATGATCTTCATCCGCTGGCCGCTGTCGGAGCCAAGCAACCCGATAGCCGCTTTCAGCTCGCCGAGCGGCATCACGTCGCTGACGAGCGGAGCGAGCTTCACCAGCCCGCGTTCGACGAGCGCGATGCACGACGTATAGTCCTCCGGCTTCGCGACGCGCGCGCTGATGAGCGAGACCTCCTTGAAATAGAGGTCGTAGAACGGCAGCGCGCCTTCCTTCGCGGTGTAGATGCCGAACATCAGCACCTTGCCGCCGAACCGGGTCATATGGACCGAGTGCTCGAGCTGTTTCAGGACGCCCGTCGTCTCGATGGTCAGGTCTGCCCCGCGCCCGTCCGTGAGCTCCCGGAGCTGCTCGATGACCTTATCGCCGCCCGCGATGGTGACGTCGGCGCCCAACTTCTCGGCCATGGCGCGCTTCTCGGCGCTGCGCGTGATGCCGATGACGCGCGCGCCCCGGGCCTTGGCGAGCTGCACGTGCAACTGACCCGTGACGCCAAGTCCAATCACCGCAACCGTGTCGCCGGGGAACGTCTCCACCTGCCGCTGTGCGTGCAGGCACGTCGTCAGCACCTGGATCATCGGGGCGGTGCGATCGTCGATCGACTCCGGCAGCTTGAACACCTGGCTTGCCGGCACCATCAGGTATTCCGCGAAGCCGCCATTGACGTCGCGGCCGATCAGCGTGCCGTTGGGACAGAGATTGGTCAGTCCCTTCTGGCAGTAGAAACAGGTGCCGTCGTAGGTTTCGGGATCGATGATGACCCGTTCGCCCGTGTCGACGCGCTCCCCCGCCATCTCATGGCCCGGAATGAGCGGATACGGAACGCGTATCGAGCCGTTGTAGATCTTGTAATCGGTGCCGCAGACGCCGCTGTGGGTGACGCGGACCAGCACCTGTCCCGGCCCGGGCTGCGGCCGCGCGACCTCGTCGAGCACGAGGTCCGACGGCGCCCGGAGAACCATCGCTTTCATCGTTATGCTTTTGCCGGCACCTGATTCACAGGGTTCCGCGGCGCCTTATCCGTCAGCACGCTGGCGACTTCCTGCGCCGCCTTCGTCTGCAGCTCCACCAGCGACTCCTCGGAGTAGAAGCTGGTGTGCGGCGTGATGATGACGTTGCGCTTGCCGATGAGCGGCGAACCCGTGGGCGGCTCGGTCGTCATGACGTCGAGCGCGGCGCCCGCGATGTGACCGGAGTCGATCGCCGCCGCCAGCGCCGCCTCGTCGATGACGGGGCCGCGCGCGGTGTTCACCACGTAGCTCCCTTTCTTCATCTTCTTGAAAGCGGCCTCGTTGAACATTCCCTTCGTTTCGGGCGTCAACGGACTGTGGATCGAGACGTAGTCAGAGATCGTCAGCAGCTCGTCCAACTCCACCCGCTCGACACCGAGGTTCTGGAAGACCTCCGGCGGCACATACGGGTCGAACGCGATCACTCGCATCCCGAACGCCTTCGCCTTGGGCGCGACGAGCTGCGGGATGCGGCCGAAGCCCACCAACCCTAAGACACTGCCGCGCAGCCGGTGGATCGGCACGAAGTTCGGCATCTTCCACGTGCCGCCGTGCACCTGGTCGGTGGCCATCGGAATCTTGCGTACCGCCGACAACAGCAGCGCCATCGCGTGATCCGACACTTCGTCGATGCAGTAGTCCGGCACCTTCGTGACGACGATGCCTTTCTGCGTCGCCGCATCGAGATCGACATTGTCGACCCCGATGCCGAAGCGGGAGATGATCCGCACCTTCTTCATCTGCCGGATCATGTCCGCGTTGATCTTCGCGTAGGTGACCAGCACCGCGTCCGCGTCGGCCGCGAGCTTCATCACCGATTGCGGCGACGAATCCGCGGCCAGCTCGAGTTCCGCCCCTATCTCCGACAACACCGCCTTTGCCGGATCCAGATTCGGGAATACAGAGTCGGCAACTGCGACAAAGAACCTTGCCATGCTTACTTCATCGCCTCTTCCATGTGCTCCATGCGCGTAAAGACCACGGGGCCGTTCGCCGTCACGAGCACGTTTTCTTCCAGTCGGCACGTCTGCTCGAGATGCGGGTGGCCGGCGAAGGTCTCGATCGCGAAGTACATGTTCTCTTTGATGGGCGCCGGATACTTCATCGAGTACGCGCGCGACATCCACATCCCCTCATACAGCGTGATGCCGATGCTGTGCGCGAACTGCTGCAGCGTCACCGTCGTGTACTCGTCGTCATCGTAGTGCGGGAACTTCTTGACGACGTCGGCAGTCGTGTTGCCCGGCTTGAGCTGCTCGATGCCGGCATACATCGAATCGTAGACCTCCTTATACAGATCGATCTCCTTCGGCGTCATCTTCATCCCATACGCGCCGCCGCACTTGAAGAGGCGGACGAAGTCGATGAAGTAGCCGGATGGACCGACTGCGTTGATGTCCACGATGACCAGGTCGCCCTGACGAATGAGCTTGTCAGTAGCCCAACGCCGGTACGGGCTGGTGTTGCCACCGGAGGCGACGATGATGTCGTAGATGATTTCGCAGCCGCGCTCGAGCATGAACTCATGCACCTTGGCCTCGATCTCGCGCTCGCGGACGCCCGGTTTCAGCCACTCGTACTTGATCTTCCACATCGCCGCGTCGCCGATGCTCGACGCCATCTTCAGCAGCTCGATTTCGTCGGGTGTCTTCACCACGCGCGCACGCGACACCGCCGGCCAGCCGTTGACGATGTTCAACCCGAGCTTGGTCAACGCCTCGAAGGCCGGCATGTCGAGGTTGTCGATGCCGATCTTTTCCTTCTCGACCTTGTGCTCTTTGAGCACTTCCATCACGGAGTCGGCCATGCGTCCCGCCATGTACGGCACCGCGCCCTCCGCCCACTGCCATGTGACCGCGGGACGGATGCGGTTCGGCTCCATCCACGGCAGATCGATCTTGGCGCACTGCAGGTCCGAGCCCGCCGTCTCGAACAGCGTCGGCGCCCCTTCAGCGGGGACGACCGCGTACCGGATGTTGATGTTGTATTTCCAGTTGCCCTGATAGGAAGCGGTGGCGTAGCGGATGTTGGCGCCGGCAAACAGGATCAGCGCGCCGAGATTGTCGACCTTCATCTCCGCCTGCAGCTTCTTCAACCGCTCCTTGCGGAGCCGATCGAAGTCCACACGCATCTGCCAGTCCGCACCCGTCTGGCTGTAGAGGCGCCGGGGGTTGTTGCGATGCGGCCCGTCCAGGAAGGCAATATCCATCCCCGTCGCGGGGTCGACTTTCCGCTCATCCCATCTCACGAAATCACTAGCCATCGCGCACCTTTCTCGTAAAGTCGAAGAGTCGTACAGGTTGAAAAGGGGTTAATTAACCACGAAAGGTCACGAAGGACACGATGAAAATATGTCCTTCGTGTTCATCAGCCGGCCGCCGCGATCTGCCGCTGCTCCTGCGCCTGCTTGGCCTTGATCAGGTTGTGGACCTTCTCCGCAGTCGCGGGCAGCGATGTGACCCGGACGCCCACCGCATCGTGAATCGCATTGCAAATCGCCGCAGCCGTCGAAACGCAGGTCGGCTCGCCAACGCCCTTGGCGCCGAACGGGCCGGTCGGATCGTAGTTGTCCACGATGTCGACATGGACGTCGGGCATGTCGAGCGACGTCGGCATGATGTAGTTGGTCAGGTTCGGATTGATCTGACGTCCCTTGGCGTCGAACAGGATCTCCTCCTGCAGCGCAAAGCCGACGCCCATGGAGATACCGCCCTCGACCTGTCCTTCGACCAGCATGGGATTGATCGCCGTACCGCAGTCGTGCGACGCGACGATACGCACCACCTCGACCTCGCCGGTCTCGTCGTCGACGTCCACTTCGGCAATTTGCGTCGCGTAGACGTAAGTCGCAAACGGCTTGCCCTGTCCCGTTTCAGGGTCGAGGGCAACCGTCGCCGGATTGAAATATCCGCTCCCAATCGGCGGCTCGCCGCTGACCACGCGCGCACGGTTCGCAACATCGCCGATGTGTACTTTCCGTTGCGGATAACCCTGGACGACGATGTGGTGATCCTTCGCGTCGAGCTGGTTCGCCTTGACGCCCAGCATCGGCGCCGCAACGTCGAACAGCATCAGCTTTGCTTTTTCTGCCGCCAGGCGCGCCGCGTTGCCGGTGACGTAGGTCGTCCGGCTCGCAATCGCGCCCGTATCCATCGGCGTGGTGTCGGTATCAGCGGACACCACATGAACGTCCTCGGTCGCGACGCCGAGCTCCTGCGCGACGATCTGGGCAAGGATCGTCAGCGAGCCCTGACCGGTTTCAACGGTGCCCGTGAGCAACGTCGCGGTGCCGTCCTCGTTGACCTTCACCACCGCGGCACTGGGGTTGGCCGCAACGGTGAACCCAATCGGGTACCACATGCACGCCATGCCGCGTCCGCGCCGCTTCATGCCTTTGCTCCATTCCAGCCAAAGCGCTGCGCCGCCTGGAGCAGCGACTCTCGGACGACGACGCTGTGGAGCGTCTGGCTCGTCGGACTGAATGACCCTTCCTTCAGCGCGTTTCGCAACCTGATCTCTAGCGGATCGATGCCGAGAGCCTTCGCGATGTCGTCCATGTGCGATTCGTATCCGAAGCACACCTGCGGAGCTCCGAACCCGCGCATGGCGCCCGTCATCGTCTTGTTGGTGTAGACGACAAACGCTTCCGCATACAGATTCTCGATTTCGTACGGTCCGGCGCACAGGATGCAGGCCTTCCCAAGCGTCGTTTCGCTCCAGGAACAGTAGGCGCCGCCGTCGAGCACCAGGCGAATCTTACGAGCGAGGATCTTCCCGTCCTTGGTGACACCCGTCTTGTAATCCATGATGATCGGGTGCCGCGTGGTCGAGGAGTAGAACTCCTCCGGGCGCGTGAAGGTGCACTTGACTGGACGGCCCGTCTTCTTCGCCAGCAATGCGACGACGGGCTCGGTGGTGATTTCGTTCTTGCCGCCGAAGTTGCCGCCAACCACGGTCGCCACGATGCGAATGCGGCTCATCGGAATGCCGAGCGTCCGCGCGATGTCGGCGCGACCTAGTGTGATGCGTCCCAGGGTCGAGTGGATCGTCACGCGACCATTCGCGTCCCACTGCGCGAGCGAGGAGTGCGGCTCGAGCGGGACGTGTTCGACCATCTGTGTGCGGAAGCTTCCCTCGAAAATCCGGTACGACTCGGCGAAGCCCCTCTCGATGTCGCCCTTCTTGATCACCTTGTGCCCGTAGATGTTCGCGCTCGGCGCGTGCACACCAGGCGTTTCCAGCTTCAACGACTCGAGCGGGTCGAGCACCGGTGGAAGCTCTTCGAATTCGACCTTGATCTTCTCAATCGCGTCCGCCGCGATCTGTTCCGTCACGGCAGCGACCGCGGCGACACCGTCGCCGGCATGGAACACCCGCTCGTCGGCGAGCACCGGCTGATCTTTCAGCGAGGGGCCGAACGTGTTCACCGGGATGTCCTTACCGGTGATGACCGCCACGACGCCGGGCATCGCTTCGGCTTCCTTCGTGTCGACGCTGATGATCCGCGCACAGGCGACGCCTGCCCGCTTGATCTTGCAGAACAGCATGCCGGGCACGTAGAAGTCGTCGATGTATTTCGTCTGACCAAGACCGTGGAGGCGACCGTCGGGACGCGTCGTCCGCTGGCCGACGGCAGGGGTCTGGCGGCTCGGGTCCGGAACCCGAACGTCGATCGGGAACGGCACGAGCGGCGCCGGTGCCGGAGCGCGCAGCAGGGCCTCAGCGTCGAGCAGGGTTCCTTTTTTCTCTACGACCGCAGTCTTGGTATCCATGGACCGTCCTTTATGCCTTCGCGCCGTCCTGCGCGATCGCCTGGATGGCTTCGATCATCTTGCTGTAACCGGTGCAGCGGCACAGGTTGCCTGCGAGAGCGTCGCGGATGTCCGGCACCGATGGGTTCGGGTTCTGATCCAGCAGCCACTTGGCCGACATGATCACGCCGGGGCCGCAGAAGCCGCACTGGAGCGACCCTTTCTCCTCGAACGCCTTCTGAATGGGATGGAGGCGATCGGTGGTTGCAAGGCCTTCGATGGTCAGCACGTCGCGGCCGTCCACTTGCCCCGCCAGCATCAAGCACGAGTTCACGAGCTTGCCGTCGACGATGACTGTGCAGGCGCCGCAATCGCCGACGTCGCATCCAAGCTTGGCGCCTGTCAGATTGAAATTTTCCCGCAGCAGCTTGAGCAGCGTCGTCTCCGGTGCCACCGAAGCCGAGCGCTTTTCGCCATTGACCGTAAGGGTGACCGAAACCATCAGTGTGCCTTTCCTGTCCGTGCCTGTCGCTTTTTCTGCGCCAGTTCCCAGGCGCTCTCCAGCGCGCGCTTGGTAAGGACGGCAATCAGATCGCGACGATAGGCTGCCGACGCCCGGAAATCGTTAATCGGCTTCGCGTCGTTGACGGCAAGCTTGCCCGCTTCGAGCATCTCTTCCGCGGTGATCGACTTGCCTTCGAGATAGCGCTCCGCTGACGCCGCGTGAATGACCGTCGGGGCAACGGCGCCTAACGCAATGCGTGGCGCAACGAAGGTCTTCTTGTCCCAATCGACCCAGAGCGCCGCCGCGACGTTAACGAGCGCGAGCGCCTGTCCCTTCCGCAGCCCGAACTTCAGGAAGTGCGCCGGTTTGCCGACGTTCTCCTTCGGGATGATGATCTCGACGAGCAGCTCGCTGGGCTTGAGGACGGTCTTGCGGGGGCCGACGAAGAAGTCCACCAGCGGCAGCTGACGGCGGCCTTCCGGGCCTGCGATTGTGACGATGGCGTCCAGCGCCACGAGCGTCGGACCGCTGTCCATCGATGGAACGGCCGTGACCAGGTTGCCGCCGAGCGTCCCGAGGTTTCGGGTCTGCACGGCGCCGATGGTGTGAGCTGCG
>Ga0068862_100000839_pt1 | contig 30415 bp, 36 predicted proteins | sample KBSSwiS52_FD_66598 | JGI IMG/M metagenome (GOLD analysis project Ga0068862, IMG submission 66598) | Switchgrass rhizosphere microbial communities from Kellogg Biological Station, Michigan, USA - KBS Switchgrass S5-2 | ecosystem: Host-associated > Plants > Roots > Rhizosphere > Soil ... | reverse complement strand
GCCACCCGGGATCGTCCGTCGGCAACGCGGCCCAGCGCCGGTCGCCGCTGACGGGTTCTATGCGAGCCAGGGCAGGTGTCGGACGAGGGGGGTGGTTGCCTAGAGGCGTCCGAGTCCGAGGGTTCGGCCGGCGCCGAGGCAGGCGAGGCGATCCAGGTCAAACGCCGCCGCACCGACCACAAGACCGGCAAGACCACCATCGTCACGATCTACGCCGTCACCAGCCTCCCACCAGGCCGGATCACCCACGCCCAACTCGCCGCACTGATCCGCGGCCACTGGAACATCGAAGCCCTGCACCACATCCGCGACGTCACCTACCGCGAAGACGCCTCCCGCGTCCGCACCGGCACCGCACCCCGCATCATGGCCGCCTTCGCAACCTCGCCATCGGCCTGGCCCGACTGATCGGCTGGACCAACATCGCCGCCGCCACCGACCACTACCGCAGCCACCCCCTCGACGGCCTCCAGCTACTCGGATTCACAACATGAGAACGCTTCGGCCTTGGGATCGGGTAGGTGCTGATTGCCCTGGCCGGGATCGTTCATACGGGGAGGGCGTCTCCGGGGAAGCCGTGGCAAGGGTGAACCTCGCAGCGCATCATCCCGGCTCGCACGCACGGGTCCCCGGCCATGATCTCCGCGGCTTCTTCGGCCGGCACGGTCATGATCGCGACGCCGGCCACGGTGTCGGAGGCGACCGGGCACAGGATCACGATCACCCCCTCAGCGCGCAGCGACACCATGCGTCGCTGGTGTTCGAGTTCGATTGCGTCCGCGCCGTCCATGGTCCGCTCCGGCCCCCACTGAAGGAGCGCCAGGCTGTAGGGCTTCGCGGTCGCGGCCAGAGCCCGAATCTGTTCGTCGGTCACGGTCGTGCTCATGATGTCTCCTTACTTCTCGATGCGCTCGGCCAACGAGACGATGATTCCTTCGGGCCCGCGGACGTAGGCCATCCGCCACACGCCCTCGTATTCGCCGATGCCTCCCACCAGGCCGTAGCCGTCGACTGCGGCGTGGTCGACCGCGGCTTGGAGGTCGTGCACCTCGAAGGCGACGTTGCGCAGGCCCAGTTCGTTGGCCGGTGCGGCAGGCGAACCTGGGAGGTGGTCCGGCCGCGTGAAGCTCGAGAGCTCCAGCGTCGTACCTCCGCCGGGCGGTCGCAGCATGACGATCTCGGTGCGGGCGTCGGTCATGCCGATCACCGTGTCCAGGAACTCGCCTTCGACGGCCATCTTCCGATCGGCCTCCAGACCGAGGCTGACGAAGAACGCCGTCACGGCGTCGAGGTCGGCGACGGTGATGCCGACGTGGTCGAAGCGCCTTATGAATGTCATCGGATCCCTTTCGAGGTTTCTTTAAGAGACGCCGAGAAAGGTAACACTCTAGGTTCCGTAAGGGAACCCCACTTGCTAGATTGCTGCCATGCAGCGAACGCGGTTCGGGGAGATGGCGTGTTCCATCGCGCGTACCTTGGACGTGATCGGCGAGCCCTGGTCGCCGCTGATCCTGCGCGACGTGTGGGCCGGGGTGTGCCGCTTCGACCACATCCAGGCCGACCTCGGGATTTCCCGCAAGGTACTCACCGAGCGGCTCAACCACCTGGTCGAACAGGGTGTGCTCGAGCGGCTGCCCTACGACGCCCGCCCCCGCTACGAATACCACCTCACCGCCAAGGGCGCCGACCTCGTCGAGATGCTCATGGTGATGGCGCGGTGGGGTGACCGCTGGCTCGCCGGCGAGGCCGGGCCTCCCGTCCTGTACCGCCACCATGCCTGCGGGCAGATCGGCCACGTCGACCCGCGCTGCAGTCACTGCGGAGAGCCGATGCACGCCGACGACGTCGACCTCCTCCCAGGCCCGGGTTCGGCCTGATGACCAAAGGCCGTGACGCCGACTTCCCCACCGTGACCTCCGACACCAGCATCGCGTCGATCGCCGGTTTCAACGGTCCCAGCTTCGGCGCCTGCGCCGTCCGTGGCTTCCGCGGCGCCGGAGTCGCCGACACCAACGCCGCCCGCACCGTGCGCCGATGCACCCCGTGCCGGTCCGCCAGGGCACGGATCGAGAGGTCGTCCCGGCGAGCGTCCCGGCGAATCGCCTCGAACAGCTCAGCCTTGCTCGACCCCAACGGGCCCCCTCACCACAGGAGACCGATCATCCAGGTAGCAGGAGCCGGCCATACGCGGGATATGGCCGGGCGAGTACAGGTAGCTTGCCTCGTCTGCGGCGTCAACGGTGCAGAGGAGCCTGTCGGCCTGGCCGAGTAGCCGTTCGCATTCGGACGCGCTGCGCTGCATCGCGTACGCCTCGGCGGCGTGCAGAGTGGCCAGGCCGGCGAGCACGTCGCTGGAGCCTTCGGTCACCGCCATTCAGCGCTGAGCGAGTTCCAGCGCCGCCTCCGGGTCCTGCTCGCCATGCAGCGCGATGATCGTGGAGCGCAGCAGCGCGAGTCCTTCCGCGATCGGGTTGCGTAGCTCCCGGCCAGCGGTGGCGGCTCGGTCCAGGTAGGCGCGGGCCTGGTGATGGTCACGGCACTGGGAGGCGTCCCACACGAGCTGTCCCATCAGGATCGCCGCCTCGGCCTCCACGGTCAGCAGCTCCCGTTGCACCCGCGCGGACGGTGCCTGGGAGCGCAGGTAGCTGGCCAGGGTGAGCATCTGGCTCGCCTCCGCCAGCAAACCTGTCGCAGGCGTGCAGTCGTACTGCACGTCGAGGTCTTCCACCCGCTGCCGCAGAAGCGCAACGGTCACCAGATCCACAGATCGGGGCTGATCGCGGACGTAGCCAAGGCGTTCCTCGGCAGACCCGTCCGATCCCGGCGCCGCGATAGTCGGCCAGGCCGCAGGATCAGCGAGCACGGCGGGCCGCCGGTGCGCTTGTGATCCACCAGCAGCGGGCTGGGTTGGGGCCACTGGCGCAGCCTCGCTCCGCGTCGCACTCGCGCGATCAGATGGGGCCGGCGCCGCGGTGCCCACGCTGTTGAGGAGAGCCGATCCGAGGGATCGAGACGCTCGTGGTCATCGAGATCGACCAGGGCATGGACGTCGGTCCCGTAGACGCCCGCGAGCAGGGCCAGAGTCTGCGGCGTCAACCGGCGCACCCGTGACGTGGGAAAGTTCTCCAGCTCACACAGACGCGGCCCGGTCATCGGCGCCTTGCCCGCCGGGTCGAGGCCGTGTTCGGCGGCGTAGGCGTTGATCCGGTCCGCAGCTTGCGTCAACGTCCAGCCGAACGCATGCCGGTGCGCTGCCCGAGGCCGCAACCGGTAACGCCGGGCGAACTCCGCGGCGATCTCCTGATGCGCGTTCCTTTACCAGAACGCGGACGCCAAGACACTGGTAACCACGGCGATCGCCGCCAGCGGTGACCAGCGGCGCCGAACCGGGGCCGCACACGACGCGCAGGTCGAAGCGTCCTGGCACCAGCGTGCTCTCAATGCTGAGGACGCTCTCAAGGCCGCCTATGCCGAAATCGACACCCAGCGGGAACGGATCGGCATCCTCCTCGGACAACTCCGCGACCTGCAAGCCGAGTACACCGAGGGCACCGCCCAACGCCTCGCCGAAGAGAACTCCGTGCTCAAGCACCGTGTCCGGCAGCTCACCGACGACAACCGGGCCCTGGAACAGAAATTGCACGCCACCCGCTCCAACAACCGCTTCCTCGACAGGCGCCTCGCCGACCTTGAGGCCGAAGTCATCGACGCCCAGCTGAACCGCCCGACAAGCACCCGACCCGGTGGTCCCTGAGCGGTGCCGCACCTGTATCTCGGCGGACCCTAAACCCTATGCTGGGCCGGTGACTGACGAGCGCGTCGAGGTGTTGATCGCCACCGCCGACGAGGACGACGCCAGCGCGCTACGTGCGGCACTCGGCCCAGCGGCGCCCGAGGGCGTGCACGTGTTCGAGCGCAAAAACCTGGGGGGCGACGCCGCGACCTGGCTGGTCCTCGCCTCGGTGCTGGCCCCACAGATTCCGGCGGTGCTGACGTTCGTACTGGCGCTGGTCAACCGCAACCGGGTCGGGGTTCTCAAGGTCGGCGATGTCGAGATCACCAACCCGACCCCCGAGCAGGTGGAGCGGCTGCTGGCCGAGCGCGCCCCCCAGGCACCCGGTGGATGAGGCGCTGCTGCGCACCGTGGTGGAGGCCCAACTCGGCCGCCAGCGCAGCTGGAAGTTCTACGACCGGCGGAAGCCGACCTATCTCAACCTCGTGCTCGCCCACGCCGAGCGCCGCGCCAACCGGCCGGTGAACCTAGTCTGGGTCGAGGGCGGCTTCCCCGAACTGTTCACCCTGCAAGGCGGCGGCGTCACGGTGCCGGTGTTCAGCACGCGGTACATCGAGATGTCCGGCGTCCTGCGCAAGGCGCTCACGATCGACTACTTCGACGCGGCGCGGCGCAGCGAGCAGGCCGGGTACGCGACGCTGCGGCTTATCGGCGAGATGGCCCTGCGGCTGGGGCAGGCCGACCTCGCCGCACGCTGCCTGGCGCTGTCGGTACTGGAGCGGCAGGCCTGGATCCCGGACTTGGGCTACAACGACTACGAGATACCGCCGTACGACGAGGGCTACGCCGCGCACTGGTACTTCGCCATCCTGCACGAGATCGGCCACGCGGTGCCGTCCCCGAACGCTGGCATCGTGGCCGACGGAATGATGCGTGCCGCAGTGGAGGTCGCGGGCCTCGACCCCGACCGGGTGCACCGGTCACTACAACCGGCCGAGCTGCGCACCGAGGCCGTCGCCGACATGTTCGCCGCCAGCATGTTGCTCGAAACCACCATGATGATCATGGAGGACTGGGGTGGGGACTTCGACCCAAAGGTGTTCATGGGCGAGTGCCTGCTGACCGCGGCCGTGGTCGAGCTGGTCGAGCGCTGCCGGCGGTTCGTGCTGGACCCGGCGCCCGAAGCGGTCGCCGCCGGTGCCGTCGCACTGCGCATCCGCGAGATCTTCATACGCGGGCAGATCATCGACGACCTGCGCGCGCTGGTCAGCCCGGAGGGACCTCCGGAGAAGGTCATCGCTGGCGCGCTGATCGAGATCCACCGCGCGTATGTCGCCCCGGCGCTGCGCGACATCGAGCCCGGCGTCGCCGCGGCGATGCGGCAGGCGCGGGCGGCTGAACCGAGCACGACCGCGATCCTCGCCCGCCTGCGCGCCGAGGCGACCGGCCTCAATCCCAGCACCGGCCAGCAATTCGAGCTGCGCCGGCTGCGGGAGCCGCTGCGGCTGAGCCCGGCCACCAGCCCGCTGCTGTCCGAGCTGGCCGACCTCGCTGAGAGCGCCCCCGCGTGGCTCGACGTAGTGGAGTGATCCGGGCCCGGACCACGACCCGTCCACAAGGTCGCGCTAACCAAGATCGAATGCGCACTCATGCCGCGATCCGAGCGCCACTCCCCGCCCATCCGGTGATGATCTGCGACCGGAACGGCCCGTGCTCCATCCGCCCACCCGATGACCGTCGTCGGCCGCCTGCGCGTCGCTCGCTGCCGACGCCCGAATCTCGGGAAACCGTATGTCGTTGCTTCGCGTGCGACAGCCGACGTGACGAGCATGTGCGCGACGTATATGCCCAGCAGAGGCAACTCAACACCCTTGGGCGGTCGGTAAGGTGGAGCAGGACTATCTGCGCCGAGTCCTCCTGCGCGAGCGGGACCAGCCCGATGGCGTCGCTCCGGCCCTGATTGATCAGACGGTACGGTTCTGCCTTGATCATGGCTATCACGTCGTGTTGGAAGGCATCCTCGCCGCGTCCCGCCACGCCGCCATGATCAGCGGTCTGCTTCGGGCGCATCGAGGGCGCAGCTTCGTGTTCTATCTCGACGTGTCGTTGGACGAGACACTACGTCGACACGCGACACGCCCGCAGTCAGCCGAGTTCAGCGGAGAAGCCACCGCCCGGCCGGGGAATCTTCAGCCCCCACCTCCTGCCCTGGGAAACCGATCCGCGCCGCGCGGACAGCGACAGCAACGAACACGGATCGCGGTGGTGAGCCCGCTTCCCACGCCGCGTCGCGCGTTCCCGGAAAACCACGTCGCGGCGTTCCTACGGCACAACGATCGGACGCCCACCCGCCGCTTTCTGTCGCATGATCGCAGAGCGGCCCGCGACCATTCATGGAATGCCAGGCTGATGGAGACCGCGGCCTGATGGATAACTCCCAAGACAAAGGGACAGGCGCCGATTCCGGCGGCCAGAGCGGATTTCGACGGGCTGAGTATCCAGAGCTAGTATTCGAGGTCGAAATAGCGACAGGAAGCCTGGGGGAAACGCTGAGGCGCGCTCAGATCCGGGCGATACGAGAGGTGACTGAATGGGTAGCCCAGCAGAGATCCAGAGATGGGGAGAATCCCTCCGAGTAGCCGCCGCGAGCGCAGACCCGGGCCGGCTGGTGGCTCGGGTCGCGTTCGCGGGCCGGACCTCGACTGAAGATCAGCAGGACCCGACGCTGTCCCTGCCCCGGCAGCTGCGGCGATGCTCGGCGGTCATTCCGGAAGACGCGGTGATCGTCGCGCATTTGCTCGATGTGGTCCTGGGTGATCTCGTCGGGCCCCGTCGGCCGGTAGACCGGGACGCTCGAGGCCGGCTGTGGCCGCGCGGTGGCGGGTCGAGGCTGACCAGCCAGTTGACGAGGGCGGTCGACGCCTTGCGGTAGGCGATCTTGGTCTCTTTCGGGCGGCCCTGGGCGGTCAGGGACTGCTCCCAGCCGGAGACGAGCAGCTCCCACAGGGGTCAGCCTCGCCAATGATCTTCGCCGTGACCGGTAAAACTACTACGACCAGAAACGTAGAGCTTGGCCCGTCCTGTCGTGCTACTACGGTGCAGTGCAGGTCAGTGGTGCTGTGCGCGCCCGGCAGGGATCGAACCTGCGACCCAGTGCTTAGAAGCTACCGAGACCACTTCGTTGTCCTGACCTGGGGTTACCAGGCCATTCGGGGAGCGCTGTCCACAACATTACCGGTTGTCTCGCGCGCCCCTCCGGCATCTTGAAGGCCCCTCCGGAACGGCTCGGCATGTGAGCTATCTCATGCGCTCCAGCCGAGCTGGAACGCTCGTGATCTATCGCAAATAGTCGCATCGAAGGGCTGCCTGGTGATCAGGGGCCGCGACGCAAGCCGCCAGCCTTCCTGTGACACAGCGTTACAGATCACGTGGTGCTGCCGGCCCGGTGGTCGCGGTCCACATCGTGCCGGCGGGCGCCCGGCGCCGCGCTTGCGCGGACCTGGGCGGGAGGTGTGCGAAGTAGGCGCGGCGGGCGGAGTCGGCGCGCTGAGCGCGCTCGGCGGGCGGGAGCTTGCGGTCCGGGACGGCCTGCCGCTCGAAGCGGTCGAGAAAGGCAGTGCGGGCGGGTGGGTTTCGTGCGGTCCGGCCGTGGATCTTCGCCCAGGAGGAAAGGGACGCGATGTGGGCGATGGTGCTGCGGTCTTCGGGGCGTGCGGCGGACATGGGGCGCCTTCCAGAGCCCCCTGCCCGCCCGACCCGTCGCCCCCGGCCACCTCTGGACCCCCGCCCCGACGGTCGAATCCTTCGAACGCCTGACTTCAGTTGCGGCGGATGAGAAAATCATGTTATGGGGGACATGCTAAGCTTCGCCGCCTTAGCAACGTCAGCGATTGCCGTTGTCTTTTCTTCGCTGCTCGCGCAGGAGACCATACGTCTCACGCGAAAGGCTAACCACCTACCCGTCATCGTCGATTTCCTGGAGAAGCATCGATCGGCAAATTTTATCCAGCAGGAAGAGAACGTCTGGAAACGTATTCGAGATCATGATCCAGCCCTGGGCTTTTCCAATCTTCCAGAGCCTCTAAAATCCGATGCAATAGAAGTTGCTCTTTTCTATCAGGCCGTTGCATACATCGTCCTTGACGGCCTAGTAGAGTGGAAGACGCTCGTCCTTCAGGTCCACTACCGCGCGACGAAAACGTGGTCTTCCATCAGTCCACATGTCGCGGGCGAGAGGACTATCCGCGGAGCGGAGCATACTTTCCTGAACTCTTTTGAATCTTTTGTTCACGGCATTGGCAGCCTGGACATGCAAGCTTTGTCGATCCGACCGAACCATCCATTCAAGTAGACCATCCCGGTCGGGGCCGAGTCTACGTTTTGCCGCTCATCTTTTCCGGAGTACAGGCCGACCTCAGCATTCATGCTAGTCGCTGTGTCGCGAATTTCGCCTGCGCGCCTGGGCGGACTTGAGCGCGAGGTTCACGAAGTAGGCGCGGCGGGCGGAATCGGCGCGCCGGGCGCGCTCGTCTGGAGGCAGCTTGTGGTCCGGGTCGACCTGCCGCTCGAAGCGGTCGAGGAAGGCGGCGCGGGCGCGTGCGGTTCGTGCGGTCCGGTCCTGTGTCTTCGCCCAGGACGAGTGGGACGCGATTCGGGCGATCATGCTGCGGTCCTCTGGGCGGTTGGCGGCCATGGGGCGACCCTTCGGAGAGTGGATCATTGGGGAGACGGTTCGGCAGGGCCGGAGGTGTAGCGAGTTGCGCCGGCCGCGGCCCGCGGGCGCGCGCCTCGGCGCGTTTTCAGCCGAGAGGCGCGTGGGCCGCTACCCGCTACAGGGCGCGATGTGTGCTGGTCAGCGGGGGGCGGCGGGTTGCGGGGGGTGTAGCGCTGCCGCTACACGCCCCGCGTGGCGCTACACGTCGGCGCGGGCGCGGTGGGCCTGGCGGATGGCGTCGGCGCGGGCGCCTTTGCGGACTTGGCCGTCACGGCGGACGTCGACCGAGGGCACGTCAAACGCGCGGAGTTGGGCGCTGATCGCTTCGGCCGTGGCGTCGCGGTAGTGCTCGGGGTAGGCGGTCGCGAGCCGGATGGCCAGCTCGGCCCAGTGCAGTCCCGGGGCGCCGTCCGAGAACACCGACAGGGCGTCGGCCAGGACGTCGCGCCGTTCGCGGTGGGGGATCTGGCCGGCTGCCTGGCCGGACAGGGTTCCGGTGAACTCGCGGAGTTTGCGAGCGATGGCGAGTAGGTGTGCGGCGTCCTCGGCGTCCGCGAGGTAGGTGCGGACGGTCGGGTTGGTGTCGCTGGCGCCGCGGAGGATTCCGGCGCCTTTGTGCTCAGCCGTCAGCGTCGAGGAGTCGAGTCCCTCGCTGAACGCGCCCGCGCCGAGGACGAGGTCTGAGACCTGCCACGAGCCGGTGCGGAGCGCGAAGCGGATCAGGTGGTTGTCGCGGTAGTCTGTGAATTTCTTCGCGACGTCGCCGCTGCCGATCCCCGAGGGCCGCTGTGTAGCGCTGCCGATGATGACGCCGGCCGCTGGTGCGACCCTAATCAGGTAGACCAGGAGCGCGGCTATTTCGCTGTCGGCCGCGGGGTTGCCGGTCGCGAACCACTCTTGGAACTCGTCCAGGAGGAGCAGCCGGACGGGCATGCCGTACTTGGGGTCACGTGAGATCTCCCGGGTTAGCTTTCCCTCCGGAATCACATCGGGCGGCAGGTCCGAAAGGGCCAAGTAACGCGCCTGAACGTCGGAGCGGATCTCGCGCAACGTGTCGATGAGGATCTCGACCGGGTCGCCGTCGCGGGTGGGCGCGAGCCCGAAGACGGCCCGGTCCGCGATGGCCTCGAACTTGCGCCAGTCGGGTTTCCCGCCACCGTCGGCCACGGTGATCCGCACGTACGGGTCAAGCGCGGCGAACAGGCCGAGTGACCGCAGCGCGAACGTCTTCCCCTGCCGAGGTTGGGCGCCGACCAGGATCGAGTTCCACATCAGGTCGACCGTCACAGGCCGGGCGCGTTCGTCCAGTCCGAACGGGGCGGGCGTCCAGATGTCCGTGGGCCTGCCTCGCAGCAGTGGGGTTCGTCCTGCGGGTATCGCCAGTGGGTCACGGTCAGCGACCCACAGCGTGTGGCGTCGGTGCGACGTGCGGTCTCGGGTGAGGAAGACTTGGGTGACCGCGACGTCGAGCCCGGACGCGATGGCGCCGTGGGCTTTCACGGCGTCGGTGAACCCGCGGCCGTAGGGAAGGTCCACGGTGACGCGGGAGCCATCGCCATCCCGGGCCATCGGCGAGCCGAAGGTGACGCGCTGATCGTCTTTGTCCGCGCCGAGTTTGGCCGCGTAGTAGGCGCGCACCACGATGTCCGCGTTCAACTTGCGGAACCGGGGCGTGACGATCGCGGGCGCGATCAAGGGGCCGCCCGCTGGCCGTCCCGCACGCGCGAGCACCGCCACGACCAGCGCGACGGCCAGCGTGCGCATGGGCCATGGGGCGTTCGCCAGTGCGGGCAGCGTGACCGTCAACGCGGCGAGCACCGCGCCGCCGGCGACAACGGCCACGCCCGTGCGCGAGCGGCGGGTGACGCGCGCCTCGCGGTCTAGGCGTAGCCAGGCCGCGCTGTCGCCACTGTCGACCGCGGCCCGCCGAAGCGGCGCGGACTCAGCGCACGACCACCACCGGCCGAGCCGGACGGCCAGACGGCACGCGCCGAGGATCGCAGCCCGTCCGACGACGATCAGGTACCAGGGGGCGCGTACGGCGTGAAAGGCGCTGACGTGTGCCCATCGTCCACTCGCGTGCCGGACGGTCGGACCAAGCCGGCCGCCTCGGAGTCGCTCGGGGATGACCGGTCGGCGGCCGACGTCCGCCGGTCGGGCCGACGATGGGTCAACGGGCACGGGTCGAGCGTCGGGTCTCTCGTCGATCGGCCATTCATAACTGCGCTCCCGGGCGCCCGGTGTGGCAGGCAGCATCGGTCGAATTTCGGCCAGGACGGCGGGAATGTCTGGCACCCAACCCGAACGCTCGACTGGCATCGGAAGGTTGTCGGTCATGAGAAGTCCCTTCGGGAGGTTGAGAAGGAAGGGCGGACGGGTGCGCGTCCCGCCGTGTGCTGGAGAGCGGGACGCGCACGCTGTGGCCGGGACGTCCTAGTAACGGATCGGTAGGGTTCGAAGGAATCCGTGAATCTGCGTGAATACGGCCGCGATGGTCGGCACGAACCCAGAACCGGACCAGTACCAGCCGAGCAGAATGCACACCACGGGGACCAGGCTGCGGGTTCGGGTTCGGGGAGCGATCAACGCAACCAACAGCAGAGCCCCGAGGAGAATGACGATTGTGATCTCCATGGCCGGTCAGACCTCGCTGTCGTCTGCGTAGTCGTTGTGTTCATCGGTTTCGCCGTCGAGGTCCGCCTGCATCTCCGGAGGGATCTCGATACCGGCTACCGTCGCCCACGTTCGGTAGGTCGCGGCCCACTCACGGCGGGTCTTCTCGCGGTAGCTCTGAATGAAGGCGATGGCCTCGCCGACCAGTTCGGCCGCTTCCGGGTCGTACTCGGGGAGAGTCGCCAGCGCCCGGTGCAGGACGTCTGTAGCGTCGTAGGTGGCGATGTGGTCGGCGTACGCCTGATCGGCGCGTAGCGCGAGATCGTCCAAGGTCAGCGACCCGTAGCCGATCAATGGCGTGCTGCTGTCAATGCGGATCATGACGGAGACTCCTTCAAAGTGGAGCGAGCGAGAATGCGGCTAACGAGACGCCAAGATCAGAAGTAGCGGAGTGAATCGCGCCGCCGATGCGAACAGCCACACAAGGCAGATCCAGACTCTTACCGAGGCGTGGCGCGGCTTCGCTCCGGGCCAGAGAAGACCTAGGAGAAGGACGGTTTCTAGCAGCCACCACGCGGCGTCATAGGAGAGCAGCAAGACGCCGAAGTCCGGGGCTGATGTGGACAGAGCGGAAACTGGATTGAGGCCAATCGCGAGGCTCACCGGTCTCGACCGCGGTGGACCAGGAAGACCGCGCCGTAGGCTAGCCCGGCGACGATCAGGAAGGGGCCGACGGCCGACAGCAGATGGCCCGCGACGTACGACAGGCCGAACAATGCGAGGTACAGGGCCGACACCGCCAGCGACCAGCGAAACAGCCGCGACAACAACGACGGCCGGTAGACGAAACGAGGCATGAAGACTCCATGAGTGGTTGGCGAGAGAGGCGCCTCGGGTGCTTCCCGGGGCGCGTTGGCATCGCCAGTATTGGCCTCGCCACGCAGGGGTTTTGCCCCCAATATCGGTCAGCGATATGCGCCGAGACTCGGCCGCTCATTGCGTTCGAAGTGGGCGGCGCAGTGCACACGCAACAGGGCATTGCCCTGGCACGAAACATGGCAGCAGATCGGTTACAGATCCGAGCCGACCCGCCCGCACGCAGCGCTCGGAGCAGCGCATTTAGGCGGTTGCCACCGGCCCTTCGTGTCACCGGGGCAGCGCGCTCCTGTGATCGGATCAGCCTCGGTCATGACCAAGACGAGCGCGCCTGCCGCGCGAGGCCCGCACCCGCTGCGCCGGACGCGTCCTAGACGGGGCCGGTGGCTCCTCGTACGCCGAGCGGCCGTCAGCGGCAGCTTCGCGGGGCTATCGACAGCTAGTGGACACAAACGCAGCAGGAGGGGACAAAGCATGAGATAGTTGTCGACGTTGCCCAGCGAGCACCCCGCAGGGGGCAGCACCAGACACAGAAGGAGGAAACGCGGCGGGGGACGCGGGGGCCTACACAGGCCCCTGCCGAACGCCACATGCACACCCACGACCGGCCGGACGTCGAAACGGTCGAAACGCTTCTCTGCAAGGCCCGACGCCACGGCGCCGGAGCCGCGGAGCTGGCACGACACAGACCCGACCTGGTCGACCTGCTCACCACGCCCGACGGGACCAGCCCTAAGACACGGGCTTTACTCGCCGAGCGGATCATCAGGGCCGCGATCGACCGTCTCGACCCGCCAGCGGACCGCGCCATGAGAGCTCTGTTCGGCCTGACGGCCGGCACCCGGCGCAGGAGCGTCGCCTACCGCCGAGACGAGGCGGCGCGCCTCATAAGCCTCACTCCCGGCGCCTTCCGCCGCCCCAATCGGGAAGGCTCCATGATCCTCGACATCGCCTTCGAGATCGTGACCGCGGAATGACCTCGGCGGTAAGGCGACAAGTGGGCCGCGCGGCGCAACCAGCCGCGCGGCCCACGCACGTTCCCAGGCAACCCGAAGAATCCGGCACGTAGGCCATCTACGGCCGTTACGATCGTAACGTGACGATCGAGACGGTGTGTGGATGCGGATGCGGTTCGCCTGTGCCCGAGGCGCCCGCCCGCGGCGGCCGATCCCCGGCATGGGCCACGAACGCATGCCGCCAACGGGCGTACCGGCGCCGGACTGCGGTTCGCTCCGACGGTCCAATAGACCCCCCGAGCGTCGCTCCGTTGCTCGCAGCGATCCGCGACCTTGCCGGCACGCTGGACAGCGGCCAGACCCCCACGGCCACCGGGGTCGCCGCCGTGCGCGACGGGACAAACGCGCTACTCGCCCGCGTGGGAAAGCCCACCAGCGTCGAAGTGCTGGCACCAGCCGATCGTAACGAGACGATCGAGACCAACGGCTCGACTCCCGGCGCGCGGCGTCCCCAGGATGCCCAGAGCGCCGCGCCAACCGATCGTCACGCGACGATCGCCCCAACCGGCCCGGCCCACGCCACGAGCCCGGCCGAGCCCACCGGGACTGCCCCATCGATCGATCGTAACGAGACGAACGGCCGAGAGAGCGCGGCTCGCGCCCCGAGCCGGGCTGGGCGTGCGGCCGTATCCGATCGTCACGAGACGAACGATCTCGTTGACGCGATGCGTGCGACCCGGGAAGCCCTCGAAGCTGCTGTGCGGGCGGTTCGTACGGCGCCGCCTGACGTGGTACCCGCGTTCGTGCGGGCGAGTGACGGCGGGTGGACGGTCGTGATGGGCGATGTCCCGATCGGAGTGCTACAGCCGACCTACGGGGTTCGGAGTCGCTCGGGTTGGGAAGCTCGTGACATCGCATCGATGGCGTCGCGCGGGCAGCATCCAACCCGGGCGGGCGCCGCCTTGCTGCTCACCGCTTCCCTGCTCAGGAGGCCCGATATCGCTGGTCGTCCCGACGACGTCACGGAGGCCACCGTCCGGGCGTGGCGTGAGGCCGGCGAGACATGGGCGCAGATCGGTGCCCGAGTCGGCCTGTCCGCCCGCGCGGCTTCCAAGCGGTGGGGTCAGACGGCCACTCGTCGCGGCTAGCGGCCCGACGACTGCCGCTCCTGGGCTACGCGAACGCTTGCGAGCCGCTCGCGCTCTGGATCGGTCAACCCGCGAAGGCGGCAAGCGCGTGTGCGGCGTCGCGTAGTGACCGAGGCGCGGCCGGCGAGCGCTTGACCGTGTCGGCCAGGCGGACGATGCGGACGTTCAACCGCCCCGAGTGGCTGTCGTCCGCTGCGTCGACGATGTCTCGCACCGTGCCTTCCGCGTCCCGCCATGCTCCCGCGAGAACCTGGCTCAGCGCGAGGTTTGGAAGCGTCAGAGAGCAATACAGGCTGTCGGGTCGCGTTTCGAGGTATTCCCGAAAGGCCCTGATGGCCAGCTCGTGCTCGTCAAGATCCTTAAGTAGTAGCGCCTTTTGGAGTTCCATCTGTTCGTCGTCGAGCCACCATGACCAGTAGGGATCCGAGTCGCGAACTCCGTCGCTGTACTCGGCGATAGCGCGTTGCCAGACTCTCCTGGACTCGTGGTCGCCTCGTGCCGCGAGGGCACGCGCTTCACGCACGTGGAACATCGCGGACAGCCGTGGGGAGAGCGGCTGATCCAGGACACCGCGTGCCAGGTAGAGCGCCTCGGTGGCCCTGCCCGTCTCGCAGAGATGCATGGATTCGTTCTGTAGGACGAATATCTCCATGCTGTGGTCTCCGGCGACCGCGGCGTGGTGGAGCGCGCGGCTGTTGGCGTGGTCCACATCAGTCGGCCGCGCGGCGTCGACCAGTAGCCAGCCTGAGATCTCGAACAGCTCGGCGGCGACCGCGTGGGCTTCGGACTGGTAGCCGGGGCGGAAACCTGCGTCGGTTATCCGGCGCTCGAATGCGCGGGCGGAGTCGACGGCGATGTCCGCGATGCGGGTTCCTCCGAACGTGTGCTCCATGGCAAGGAGTTGCTTCACCCGGTCACGCGCACGTTCGGTGTGAAGGGGACCGACCGGCTCTGTCGGGCCGACCTGCACGGGATCACGAACCTTCTCGGGCTCGTCGCCATTCAGAAGATGATCGAGATCATCGAGCGATATTTGGAGGATCTCGGCCAGCGGCGCGCGGGTCGCAGGCTTCGGAGCTACCTCGCCGCGCTCCCACCGGGCGACCGTGGACCGGGCGGTGTCCAGCGCCTCGGCGAGGCCCTCTTGTGAGAGACCGACAGCCTTGCGCCGGGCGGCAAGTCCGGGGCGCTTCTCCATGGGTCAATTCTGCGCCATCGGGCCGGCACGTTTTCGGACTGTTGCGTCGACATCTGCCGCGTCACTCTTGCCGTGGCTCCCGGGCCGGCTGTCCCCCAAGCCGGTCCGGGACGTCCGCAAAACGGCCAGAGACCTCCCGGACCATGTCGCGGGCGAGGTCCGAGCGGCGGGAGGACCGGCGGTGACAGTAGTAGAGGGCGTGAGCGGCCTCGGGATCGGCCGCGGTGGCGCATCGGTGATAGGCCGATGGCTCCGCCGCTCGCGGCGCAGGCGCCGCCAGCTCGGTCCGCGGACGATGGCGTTGGTTGACCGCGGCGAAGGTCCGCGGGCGACGTGGGTACGCCTTTACCGCGCAGCTTCTCCCCACAGCCCGAACGACGCCGCCGCGGTAGAGACTGACGACGCGAGCGCGCCGGAACCTGAGGGGACGCTGTCGCCCGGGTCCGGACTGTCCGAGGTCCAGCCATGCCGCGTGAAGGCTGCCGTTGGTGGGCCAGCGGTGACCGTGACCATCTGGCCGGGCCAGCGCCCGGACGATCTCATCGATCAACTCGCGCGGGTGGCCGACGGCATGGAGTTCGTCGAGGTGTTCGGCGACCGCAGCCTGGTTCTCGTTTACGGACCGTCCGGCGTTCCACCGACGCGACGATCGATGCTGCGCGCGGTCGTCGCCTCGCTCGGCCCAGATGACGACAGGTAACCGTCGTCCACCACTCAATCCGTCGACCCGGTCGCCCGGTCGCGAACAGAGCAGATCTCGATCAAGTGCAGGCCATCGAAGGGAATTTCAAATCATGGGAGAGATCCATTTTGAAATCACAGCAAAGATCACCGTTGATATCAATAAGTGGGCCTACGCCTTCGAGCTTCCGCTAGACGCCGATGCCGTAACGGCGAGTGTAATCAACTACTACGGGAACGCCATCACGGAGGCAGACCAGCAGGCCCCGGGAATCTGCGTGCTCAGCAGCCAGGTTCACAGAGAGGCGTAAGACCGCCCCGAAGGCTCCACCAACAACCAGGTGCTTGCAGACCGCTTGCAAGAGTTAGCACCAGTGCGGGTAAGTTGGCGACAAGCTTCCTGGCCCACGCGGCAAGTCTTGCGCAGCCGTTGACAACGAGCACGTAATCAATGACTGGGCTTTGAAGCGCGGCGGATCTGGATTCGCTCCACCAGAAAGAGGATCGCGAAGACGGCTCCGGCGGCCAAGATCAGGCCGAGAACCGACAGATACATGTCGTGGTAGTGGGACCAGTCGAACATGGACCTGTTGCCGTCGACCTGCGTGTAGTTCCCGCCGAAGAAGCCGAGGATGATTCCGATCGGAACGGCGATCGTGGACAGGAGGCCGATCGTCACGCCGTAGCGCAGTCTGCGCAGGTCCTGGCGCTGGGCGTCCAGGGCCGTCTGGGAGCCCTCCTCGGCGGCCAGGACTGACGTGGCGCGGGCGAGCATCGTGGAGACGGTCTCGATACTGTCGCGCAGCCCCGTACAGGCCACGAGTTGGCGGTGGAAGTTCTCGACCCGCAGTGCTGGGACCAGGATGCCGATCTCGCACGCGGCTTCTACGCCGAACGTGAGAGCCAGTTCCTGCTCCGCTAAGGTCTCGTGAAGCCGAGCCAGCTCGGCCCTTCGCTCCGGCCTGGTCATCGTGGCTCGCGTGGTTCCGAGTTCACGGACACGCAGCAAGGTCTCATAAGCAGCGAATCTGACCCGACGAATCTTGCACGACGCTGCGACAACCTGAACCGCGGACAGCAGCGCACAGTTCTCGATGTAATCCTGTTGCGCCGCTAACACAGAGACGTAGGCACCGACGGCGGCCCCGCTGGTCGGCCGCCGGTTGAGTTCCGCCGGATACTGAATCGAAGAATATTGCGGGTTCGCGTCGAGGTCCGCCCGGTAGATGAGCCGCTGAACCGTGTCCTCAGGCAGCGTGGCCGAGGTGAACACCATCTGATGGCGCTGTGAGGTCAGCTCCAGCCGACTCCCGGCGCTGTGCCGCACTGCGGCGTCCGCCCCGTCGAGAAGATCGGCCGCTACCACGTCGAGCGGGCTACTACCGATGGTCAAGTCGTCGTAGTAAAGATCTTCAAGAAATGGGATCAGTACCAGCGGCTCGCAGTCCAGGTCGACGGACAGGACGGCGACGATGGGACCGGCCTGGACATCGAACAGCCACAGTCGCGCCGCCCGGATCGTCGCCGCGGTCCCTGCGCCCCTGCGGAACGTCAACGTCGTCGGATCGAGATCGCGTACGGCCAGGACACGGGGAAGCTGGCTATCAGCATCGCGGTAGAACGCCGCCAGCCGACCCAACCGCAGGTACGTCTCCGGAAGCTGGCCGTCTGCACGCAGCAGATCCGCAGTCTCGGCGCTGGTCGCGATCACGATGGACAGCCGATGAGACGGCCGGGCCACGATCGGATCAAACGGCCGCGCCGAGCCCGCCGAAGCCGCGGCGCTCAATGAGCCCACCACCGGGTCGCAGGCGGTCCGACCGGTTCACCGATGGTCCCAACACGCAGCCTGATCTCATCATCGATCACGGCCGAGGTCCCGTACTGCTGCAACAACCAACTGACCATGCCCAGCTCCCGAAGCCGGACCAGCGTCTCAACGTCCGGAGACGTCCGCAGGTCGAAGCCATACGCAGCGCAAAACTCCTGGTAGTCGGACTCGGCCAGCCCGAAGCGGCGCACCGTCACCAGATTCGGGACCAGGTCCCACTCCCGCGGCCCACGGCAGACCTGATCAAAGTCGATCAGGAGCAGGCGCCGGCCCGGCAGGCACAGCACGTTGCCGTAGTGCATGTCCCCATGCATCACCCCTACCCCGAGCCGCGCTGACAGCCGGTCGACCGCCGTCTCCACCGACGCGAGCAGGTCGGCCAGCGGCCTGGTCAACGACTGGTCGAACCCGTCGCGCTCCGCCGCGGCCAACCGCGACCGAATCAACCCGAACGGCTCCCACTCGTCGAGGAGATCGGCCTCCGGCGCGGCAAGCTCGTGGAACTGACGGACCAACCCGCCCAACTCCGCAGCGCTCACCCGGCAGCCCTCGTCCACATCGTGCAACGTCCACAGCGTAACGACCCCGGTCGACGTCACGACCGGCTGCGCCAACTCCGGCAGGTCGGCAGGCTCCGAAACCGGCATCCCACGCGCCGCGACCCGCCGCACGAACTCCACCGTCCGAGCGACGTGCGCTGGCTCGGTAGATGGCCGAGCCACCCTGACCACGAGCCCCTGCTCCCGGAAGGCGTACAGCGCGTTCTCCCCGAACCGCAGCAACTCAAGATCCGGCGGATCCACACCCAGCCGCGCCAGCACATCGAACGCCGCCATTCGGGCGTCGGACTCTTTCCAGGTCACGAAGCCAGCCCTACCCGACGGCTCGGATCGTCATCGCTCGGAAACCGATCTGTCTCCACCGACGACGCAGAGAACTGCGCCCGTTCGCGCGATCAGGGTCACTGTCACGTCCACTCCCGAGGCCGGCCTTCGGTCAGACTAAGCGACGGGAACGCCGCTGCGAACCCGACGAGTCGGGTCCGGGCAGGAAAACCCGTCGGGCGCAGCGCCGATGATCTCGGCTTCGACTACGACGTCGCCGCGTGACGGGTATGGGACGGCGTGGCCGTGCTTCCAGCACGAGAACCGCACGGCAGACGCGCTCCGCCGATAGCTCCCCGCGCGCGGTCGTCGGCGGTCGACGCCGTGTATCGGCTGGCCATCCCTCGCGCGCTATCCGGCGAGACGCATGAGGGTCCGTTACTTGTGGCTCGCGGCGAGCCAGGCATGGGCGAACGTGTGCTGGCACAGATACGCGTGGAGCGTGGGGACCGGCGTTGGCCGCGTGCGCTTCAGGATCTGGCATATGCCGGAGTCGGTCACCGGCCCCTTCTTGCCGAGGCAGAGCGCAGAGCTCACTGGCGAGCAACGTCCAGCGATCGTCGCGAGCCTCGATTGACCTGCCGCCAGTCCCCCGCGCCGACGGTTTTCTGTCTTCCTTCACCCTGAGGTCGCCCACGCCCACAATCGACGGTCGTTCATCGGTACCAAGCCAGCCCTGCCTTCGACGAGCCGGACGACCGTCAACACGCATGGCGCGCAAAACGGGTATGATACACATCATGACGACGCCGTCCGGTGGACTACTAGCAGTTCGCGGTGAGAGCATTCAGCGGATCTTCGGATGGTACTTGAACGACAAGTTCTTGGTGAACCGCCGATACCAGCGAAAGCTCGTCTGGAGCGTCGAGGAGAAGCAGCGCCTAATCGACTCGGCGATGCGCGACCTGCCAATACCACTGTTCCTGGTTGCCGAGATTGGAGGAGCCGACGACGCGCCATTCGAGCTAATTGACGGCCTCCAGCGCCTGAATGCCATTTTCTCATTCTTGGAAAATGAATTCGCAGTCGGCGGAGAATATTTCGACCTCGATACGCTCGCCGATACTAAACTCTTGAAGGACGACAGAAAGGTGCTACAGAAGGCACCGATCATGTCGCGAGAGAAATCTGCAAGGATCGCTAACTATACACTGGCACTATCCGTCTATCGGGCCTCCTCCATTATTGGCGTCGAAGACGTATTTCGTCGCATCAATTCAGGCGGTCGGCGGCTACAGCGTCAGGGACTCCGCCAGGCGGGGACGATCTCATCGCTTGCAGATCTCGTTCGCATCGTATCTTCCCGAGTCCGCGGCGACACGTCGCCGGGAGACATCGTAGCGCTGCGCGCGATGCCTCAGCTAAGTATCACGAACTATAATCTTCCCTATGGTGTTCCTGTCGAGGAAATATTCTGGGTTAAAGAAGGAATCCTCCGCAGGGAGGACGTCCGCGAGTCGCTTGATGAACAACTCGTGCTCGACATTCTGATCGATATGCTGATCGATCCGATCACGACATCGGGTACGAGACTGCGGGATGACTACTACAGCTACACCGAAAGTACGGACGACGCCGAAACTAGAGCTTCGATCAGCATCAACCATGCGATCGACGCCTACGGTAAGCAGCAGGTCGAAGATCATTTTCTCCGTGTTTACGATGCGATGAGAGAAGTTCTCGGATGCTCCGACAAGCGTTTTAGTCTCCTGATTGGCGCGGGGAGTGGGGGAAGATCTCCTCGCTACTTCCACGCTGTGTTCATTGCCTTTTATGAGCTATTTTATCGGGACCGGATGCGCCTGCGCGATCCTTCACGGGCTGTTCAGAAACTTCAAGGAATCGGCGCTGGGAGCATGAGTGTACCAGCCGGCGGCGGGGACTGGGGTAGGGAATCAAAGCGTCTTTCAATTGATGTCGTGAAAGGTGTTGTGCGTGACGCCTTTGAGCCCTCGACCGGAGCGGAGGACCTAGGACGGTATGGGCGGGCGAGCGAGCTGGAAACGCTCCTAGGGAATGCTCTGGTAGAGCAACAGCTACTCGACTGTAAGCAAGGATTTCTCTCTCTCGGGCAGGACCGCGTATTCGACGAGGGTAGCTTTAGCAAGATCTGCCAGACCCTGTCCGCGATGGCCAACGCAGGTCCAGGCTGTGTTGGATATGTTGCCGTCGGAATTGCGGACGATGCCAGCGACGCGAATCGCGTAAAGCAGCTCGACGGCGTCAAACATGTTCTGTACCGACAGTTTCACATTGTTGGCATTGGTCGCGAGGCTGCGCTACGCGGAGAATCTTTGAACACCTATTGGTCGTGGATAATGCAACGGATCTTGTCCAGTGGTCTTGATCCGAGGGTCGCGCGTCGCGTCGCGACCGACTCGCGGCTCGTGAATTATCGGGACCAAGCGGTCGCACTCTTTCGTGTCACGGGCCTAGGAGAACCCTCGTTCTTCAACAAGAATGAACTCTATGAGCGACGTGGCTCCGAGTTGAACCGAGCTGAGCCGGCAGACTATATGCGGATTTACCAGCGATTCACTACTGGTCAACACCCATCGTCTGAAAAGCAGGCATAGCGTCTGCGTCAAACCCGCCGCTTACCACGACAGCAAACGCCACCAAAGCGACGACCAACTGCTCCAGGTCCTCGCGCGATCTCACCATGCCGGTCTAGCCTCCTGCGGCCGGCTAATCACTCATCAGGACTGCGCCGCGCGGCGCCGGCGCATCCTGCGTCATGAATTGGAACAGCCCAACGGCGCGTGACCTTGATCCGGGGTCATCAGCGCTTTTCCTTGAACGCTTCCTGGTAGAAGAGAGCGAGCGGCGCCACATTGGGCGCCAACGGGCGGTCGGGCGATGCCATTGCCAGGGATGCCAGGGTTCCCGATATCGCCGCTATATCTTGAACTAGTGCGGCATGACCAATGAGGCTAGAGGCGCCGACGATCGAGGCGCTACCTGCCGCAAGGCTCCCAAATACAACTCTGGTGTTGAGGTTGAGCCATGGAGCGATGCGACGGGATCTTAGAGCACTACTTACATAACGCGGAAACTCGGCAACAGCCACGGGATCATTGCGAAGCAGTGCCGGTATCCAATCTCCGTGTAGCGTCGGCCAAAGATGGCGACTTGCAGCTTCACGTAGCCTCAGAAGCGACTCCTTTCGTGAAGTCCAATCATTCTCCCAAGGCTCATCGACTACACGATAGTCGGCAATTCTAGTCGCAGCGCGGTCGATGTAGGGCACGAATCCGCGGCTTGGATCGCTGTATTCACCTTCACCTGCACAAAGATCTCGGATAAACGGTTCTTCAACCTCAGCGCGGACCCTCTTCTGACGCTCCTCCATCTCGTCGCTCCACTGAGATGGAGGTCGGAGAAGCCTCACTCCGTTGCGAGCCTGGGCCTCATCGACCGGGCGAGCAATCAAGGCCAGCATGTCGTTTATGCGCTGAGCCTTGACCGACGGTGGTTCTGGCACCCCATCGGTCGCAGGGAACCAGTTCCTGAAACTGGTCAATGTTCCGGCCACGATACTGTTCAGCCTGTCCGCCACCGGCGCTATCAGATCATAGTTAATCAGTTCGAGCGCTGCATCGTCGCCAACGTCGATAAGCTCCCTTACCTTACGTCCAGGGTTTTTCTCTTGAACGATTTCGTGTGCTTCGACGAGTTCCGCGCCGCCGCCAGGAAGGTTCGACCAGTCAACTTCGTGAATGATCGGACCGTCTCCTCCAGGAAGTCCACCGGAAAGCTCTTTGAATATGATACTGGATGTCCATCTTATCCGCTTGGCCGCATATTTTTCATTTTCAAGCGACTCTTTTGTACAGTAGACATTTTCGAACATCCAAAATAGAGCCCCCCCATTCCATAGAACCCGTCCGGGGAGCGCGCTATTTCGTGGCGTACGCGGATCAGTACCCAGAATGCGATTGTATTCCCATCCCGGCAGATATACTCCGTTTATCATGGCACTCCGTCATAACTCTCACGGACGGTATCGATTGCGAACACGTGGCGGGTCGAAATTGTGGCGCGAGAAATGTTGATGTGGGACGATCCCGCAGATAGACCAAGATCGGGCCTGTATGTCGTCTCGCCGACGCCATAGACGATCTTCTGGCCGTTCGAAGGCTAGGCATCGGTGAAGGATGAGAGGACGGACCGATAGCCACAGTCGTACGCTGACCACCGATTACCGTCGAGACGTAGCACGATCATGACCCTGATCGCGAGGCGGGACGCTGCTCTCCGCTTCTCCGGCACGTTCGAGCCACATGGCACCTTCGGGTCAGAACTGCTGACTGCCGGACTCAACACAGGGCCGGATCCGAAGACGTGGAAGGAGTCGGACGCCCGGATGACGATGGTCTGGCGCGGTTTGGTATCGATCCGCCCGAACTGGAGCGCGGACCGGAGGTCAGGAAGATCTACAATCGGTCCCCGAGAGACAAACGCGCCGCCGCCTCACGCGCGCGTTCCTCGGCCGTCGACCGCGCGTAGCGGCTGACCATCTGCCGGGAGCGCCACCCGGCGTTATGCATCAGGTCTGTCTCGGCTCCACCGGCCGACAGGAAGTAGTGCGCCCAGCTATGACGGAGCTGGTGCGGATGCGCGTCCAGGCCGACCGCCTTCGCCCGGCGCGCGATGAGCTGGTAGACGCCGTCAGCCGTTATGGCTCCGCGGCCCTTCTCTGCGAGCCACAGTGCCGGCAGTTCCGCGGTCCGCTCGCGTGCCCTGAGCCGGACGTACCGGTCGAGCGCCAACGCGGTCTTGGCACCGAACCGGACGTGCCGGACGCGCCGGCCCTTGCCGAGCACGGAGACCGTCCGCGTGTCGAGATTGAGATCAGCCACCGCGATGTTGGCCAGCTCGGACCGACGGAGCCCGGTGTCGAGGAACAGACGGATGATCGCGTTGTCCCGTCTGTCACGGAAGGTCCGACCTTCTAGCGACTTCATGAGAACGCGGAGATCGTCTTCGCCGATCACCGGTACCGGGACATCCGGGACTCCGGGCGCCTTCATCCGATCCATCGGGGATCGGTCGATCTCCTCCTCCTCGACGGCCCAGCGGAAGAACTGCTGAAGCGACCGGTACCGGTTGGAGACCGTCGCTGGCTTCAGCCCGGCCGCGTGGAGGCTGATCACCCAGTCCTCGACATCCGCCCGCGCGACCTGCCCGAGATGACGCACCGTAGCGCGATCCGAGAGGAACGCATCGAACAGACATCCGGCAGTCGTGTACTTCTGAGCGGTCTCGTCGGACAGGTTGCGGGCGCGGATCGAGCGCAGCCATGAGCGCAACAGAGGCCCGAGCGGGCCGTCGGCGCGGGCCGCGACACGATCTTCGGGGGTCAACATGGAGGCAAAGTTACCGGTTGTCTAAGCGCTAGCCAATGGTCACTCTTGATCATTTGGAGACCAAAAGCCCTGCGCTGTAAGGGTTTGTGCGCCCGGCAGGGATCGAACCTGCGACCCAGTGCTTAGAAGGCACTCGCTCTATCCGCTGAGCTACGGGCGCTCGTGTTCCATTGTGCGGCCTGGGGTTGGCCGTGTGGTGGGACGAACGGCCCGCGTTGCCGACGGCACGCCGAGGCTGGCCGTTGGAGCGAGGCCGCGACGGCTGCTGGGACGGAGGGGGACGCCGGGTGGTGGCTCCGACATCCCTCGCACGAGCCACGCCGATGATGCCCGTGTCGGCGGTCTTTTGCCACAGGCTAAAGGTCCTGATGTGGACCGACGAGAGGATCGCCACTGCCACTGCGCGCGAAATGTCATGGTATGCGGTCGTGTGCGCCGGCCTGGTACTGCGGTAGGCGCCTATTACCTCCTGCCGCAGGAGGCCTCGCCGGTGCGGGACCACTGATCTCGGCGTGGAGCCCGTCGGGAAACGGGTGGGGCGTCGGGACATGTCCCGACGCCCCACCCGAGGGTCAGCGACCGGCGGCCTCCAGGGCCGCGAACTCATCGTCGGTCAGGATCAGGTCGGCGGCGGCGACGTTCTCCTCGAGGTGCGTGACGGACTTCGTGCCGGGAATCGGGAGCATCACCGGCGAGCGACGCAGCAGCCAGGCCAGGGCGAGCTGGGCCGGCGTGGCGCCGTGGGCCGTCGCGACGGAGTCGAGCGGGCCGCCCGGCCGGGCGAGCTTCCCGGTCGCCACCGGGAACCAGGGGATGAAGCCGAGGCCCTCCCGCTCCGCGTAGACGAGGACGTCCTCCGAGGCCCGGTCGGCCAGGTTGTACCGGTTCTGCACGCTGACGACGTCGACGATGGTCCGGGCGTGCGCGAGCTGGTCGACGGTCACCTCGGACAGGCCGATGTGGCGGATCTTGCCCTCCTGCTGCAGGGCCCTGAGCTCACCGAGGGAATCCTCGACCGGGGTGCTTGGGTCGATGCGGTGCAGCTGGAACAGGTCGATGCGCTCCAGCTTCAGCCGGCGCAGCGACATCTCCACCTCTTGGCGCAGATACGCCGGGCGGCCGACCGGGACCCATACGGACGGGCCAGTCCTCACCAGGCCGGCCTTGGTAGCGATCACCAGGTCCTCCGGGTACGGGTGGAGCGCCTTGGCGATCAGCTCCTCGCTGACATACGGCCCGTAGGAGTCAGCGGTATCGATGAAGTTCACGCCTAGCTCGACAGCCCGGCGCAGCACCTGGACGGCCCCATCCGGATCGGAGGGCGGGCCCCATACCCCCGGACCGGTGATCTGCATGGCACCGTAACCGAGCCGGTGGACCGGCAGGTCTCCGCCGATCGCGAAGATGCCGCTGTCGGTGGCCGTCGGCTGTGCTGTGTCCGTCGTGCTCACTGTGATCGTCCCCTCGTCAGTCCTGGTCGGTCCTGCCTGGCGGCCCACGGACCGGCCACTGATCGGGACGGGTCCTGCCGGCGGACGCTGCCGCCTGGGCATCCCCTCGTCCCGCACATACACGTCCTGGCGTCGGCGGCCGAGCCGGGCGCCGTCCGTCTCGCCGCCGACGGTGCCATCGACGCGCCCAGCTGGTCTGCACCGGATTCGGGCCCAGCGCCTACCTACACGCGTCGCCGTCAGCGTTCCCTGCTGTCGCTGGCAACCGCGCCTTCGACAGCAGTGTTCCCGGCCTCACGAGATCATTCCCAGGCCAGGGCGCCGCCTGTGGACAGAAGGCCGTCATCCACAGACGGCGCCATTCGCTTTCCACCCGGGAGGCCGGGGGCGACTCTGACCGCGAAGCCGACCCGCCGGTCGGCCCGCACACCGTCGCTGGTCGGAACGCCCACCGTCGCCCGCCCGGGCACACCGCGGCCTACGCCAGGTCCTTGTCAGTCTCCTCAGCCCATGAGATCCAGCATCCCGGGAGGCCAGCATGCTCGACGCCACGATCAGCCTCGTCGGCAACCTCATCGACAATCCGAACCTCAAGGTGACCCCTGGTGGCACCTACGTCTGCTCCTTCCGTATCGCCTCGACACCTCGCCGGTTCGACCGCAAGGAGGACCGCTGGGTCGACAGCCCGCCGCTGTTCATCGAGGTCACCTGCTGGCGAAAGCTCGCCGAGAACGTGGCCGCCTCGCTGAACAAAGGCGACCGCGCGTTGCTGGTCGGCCGGCTGCGGTTGCACGAGTTCGAGAACGCGCAGGGCGAGCGGCGTCGGCGCTACGAGATCGAGGCGGACGCCGTAGGCCCCGAGCTGGCCTGGAACCCCGCCCGCGTCGTGCGCGCGACCCGCGGCGGCGTCGGTGAGCGCCCGGCAGGACAGTCCGACACCGGGGCCGGAACCGGTCCGGATGCCGGTGACGGACACGACGGACACGTACTTCCCGGGCCGGGCCTGTCGTCCGACGTGCCCACCGCATGGCCCGACGGCGACGTGGACGGCGACCCCTTCGCGTACTCCGGCGCGACATCGTTCGACGAGCTCACCGGTGAAATCAGCGTGCCCTTGTCCGATGCCGCCGACAGACCTTAGGCCCCGGACGGCTACGAGGACCACAAGGGATGTGACTAGTGGTGCTGCACCTCGGTCAGAAGCGTGCCGTCTGGACCGATACGCTCACCCCGGTGACCAGTCTGCGCGACGATCGGGAAGGACCAGCCACCGCGACCGCCATTCCCGGCCAGAGCGCGGCTGGCAGCCCGACCATCTCCCCAGTCGATCCTGTCGACGGCGAGTCCACCGACAGGTCGCAGGTGCCCCACAAGAGCCCTCCGGTGTCGGACAGCAGCCGGTCCGGGCTCGAGGGTCCAGAGCCGGCGGCGCAGTCCGGTGTGGGGGACGGCGCCAGGACCGGGGGCGCCACCCGGTGGCCGGCCGCCGTCCGTGGGCGCCTGCGGGCGGTCAGCCCGACAGGGCGTTACGTGGCCGTGCTCGCCCTCCTCGCGGCGGTGCTCGCGCTGGTCGTCAAGTATCTGCTGTTCCCCTACCTGTCGGTCAACAACGACGAGGCGCTCTACCGGCTACAGGCACAGACCCTGGCCGCGGGGCGGCTGTTCCCGGTCGCCGGCGACCCGGCCGCCTCGTACGCGCCCTGGCTGGCGGTGCCGAGCGACGGGCACTACGTGCTGAAGTACACGCCGTTCGTGCCGGCGCTGTTCGCGTTGAGCCTGCTGGTAACGGGTGGCTTCGGCGCTGGGCTCGCCGTCATCGCCGCCGCGGCCGTCGTCGTCACCTACCGGCTCGGGCTCGCGCTGTTCGATGACCGGCGAGTCGCGGCAGTGGCGGCGACGCTGTTCACAGCGTCGCCGCTGGTGGTGCTGCTCGACGGCATGGTGCTGGCCTACCTGCCCACGCTCGTCCTGATGGAGCTGGCCGTGCTCGGCCTGCTCCGCGGCCTGCGCGCGGCGCGCGGCACGGCCGCGACCGAAGCCGGCACCGGCGGCCTCCACAGCTCGGCCGGTGAGACCAGCCAGAGCAACCGGGGCCGGTGGGCGCTGGTCGGCGCCGGGCTGGCAGCCGGGACGGCCGTGGCTGTGCGGCCGTTCGACGCGTTGACACTGCTGGCGCCGCTCGCCTGCTGGGCGGTCGTGACGGCGCGCGGCCGGCGCGCCTGGCTGCTCGGCTGGGTGTGCGCGGGTCTGGCCGTGCCGGCGGGCCTGCTGCTCGCCTTCAACACGGCGGCGACGGGCTCGGCCTTCCGGCTGCCGTTCAGCTACCTGGAGTCCGAGGACAAGCTGGGCTTCGGCGTCCGCCGCCTCTACCCGACGGACCGAGCCCACCACTTCGGTTTCCTCGACGGGCTCGCCGGCGTCGGTGACCACCTCTACCTGCTGGGCGGCTGGGCGTGTGGCGGGGTCATTCTGCTGGCCTGTGCGATCGGCGCCGTGGCGCGGCGCCGGGTCGGTGGTGCCGGGCTCGCGCTCGGCGCGGGCGCTCTGGTCTTCCTCGCCGGATACGTCGGCTTCTGGGGCGCCTGGAACGCCGCCTATGTGTGGGGCAGCATCCGCTTCCTCGGACCGTTCTACCTGCTGCCGGTACTGGCGGTGCTCGTTCAGCTCGGCGCCCGCGGGCTGGTGGACCTGGCCGCCTGGCGGCCCCGGCTGGCCCAGGCCGCGGTGGTCATCGCGTCCGGCCTCACCTGCCTGGTGCTGGCGACGGCGATCCCGGCCAACCTGACGCTCACCCGGCAGAACCGTGACCTCGCCGCCGCGATCGACGCGTTGCCCGGCGACCCGGTGGTGTTCCTCTCGGTCGCCCCCGAGTACCTGATGCACCCGACGTCAATCGCCGCGAACCCGCCTGAGCTCGACGGCCGGGTGCTGTGGGCGGTCACCCGCGGCGGCGCGGCCGACCTCGCGGTCCTGGCCCAGCACGCCGACCGGCCCGCCTACCTGCTGCGGATCCCGACCACCTACAACCTAAATCCCAACTCGCCGTCCGGAACCCGCCTGGAACGGCTGACGACGCGCACCGACGACGCCGTCGCGCTGGACATCACCGTCGACCCCGCGTACGAGCGGACCACATCGGCGCGCCTGGTCCTCACCACCAATGCGGGCGACATCTCCTACCCGATAGATCCTTCGCGGCCAGTGACCGCCAAGCTCGTCGTGAACTCCGACGGCGCGACACTACGTGGCCTGACTCCGGAGACCGGCCTCACCGGCGACCCGAAGGTCACCCGCCGAGCCCCAGCCCGCACGCTCAAACCCGGCAACAGGATCGTCGCGCTCGCGCTCTACCTCACCCCGGCAGACACCGGCAAGGAACAGTACGTCGACCGCCAGCTCGCCCCCACCGTCGTCAACGCCGACGGCACGGTCGCGGTCGTCGCCTCCACCGGCCAGGTCGCCGCCATACCCGGCCGAGAGCCACCCCAACTCCACATCACCACCTCGCGCTGACCGGCCGCGGGCCAACCGGGCGCAGGGCGGGGGACAAAGTGGTCGTCTGGCGTGTTCCCGACACCTAGCATGGGCACGCACGGTGTATCAACGGCTTGCCCGGGTGACTACTTGCTCGCCGTCACTGCTCGCTCGTCGACACCCTGTCCGTCATCTCTTCCCGCTCTTCATCCTCATCAGCCCGTCGTCACCGGTTCATCGTCACGGAGTGTGCATGGCTCTCGTTCGGTCGGAGGTCGGCGCCCGGGTGCTCGTCGTGTACGAGAACCGGGTCCTGCTCGCCAGTTTCCGCGGGCAGACGTGGTACTTCCTGCCGGGCGGACGGGTGCGTCGCGGCGAGACCGTCGAGGACGCGGCGCGCCGCGAAGCCGGCGGCCAGACCGGCCTGGACATCGGAGCCCTCGACTTCGTCGGCTGCGTCGAACACACCTACGCCGAGAGCGACGGCGCCGTCTCCGAGCTGATCACCGTGTTCGCGGCCCCGCTGCCGTGGGCCGCCCAGATCATCAGCAACGACCTACGCCTGCACGTCGCCTCCGTCGCGTTGGAGGACCTGGACGACCTCGACCTTCGGCCGGCCGGCCTTACCGCGATGATTCGGCGCTGGGTCGCCCACCGTGAACCGCTCTGGCGCACCATCGTGACGGCCGGCTGACGCCGCCGGCACCCGACCTGCGCCCGCCCACGACCTGCAAGCGGAAAGGATCTGGAGTGGCCATGCCTCCCGCCATCCGGCTCGACGTACGGATGGTCGCGCGCGCGGCCAACCGAGTGCTGCTCACCCGGGCGGCCGGCCAGGCCTGGTACTCGCTGCCCGGCGGTCCAGTCGACGGTGCCGAGGGCGCCCAGGGTTCGCTCACCCGCCACCTCGGCGCGCTCGCCGGCCCGCTCACGGCTCCCGCCCCCACCCCCGCGGCTCTCCCTCGGACTCGGCCGCAGGCGCCTGCGGCTGCGGCCCGACCTGCCACCGCGGCGGCAGCCACCGCCGGCGGATGGACGTTCGCCGGCGCCGTCGAGCACACCGGCGACGCAGGCGACGATGCCGACCGCACCGGCCTGGATCCGGATCAGGAGGCCTGGGCCCACGGCACGCCGGGAAGGGCCCACGTCCTGACCCTGCTCTTCGCCGCCGACTGGCCCGACGACCTGCCGCTGCCCGCGTCGTGGGAAGACCGCGAGGTCACCGCGGTCCGGGTCGACGACCTGGTGGTCACCCGGCTCGCGCCGTTGCCGGTGGCCTGGGTCGCGCGCCACTGGCTGACCGAGGGGCGCCCCGCGTGGCGGCGGCTCGCCCCAGGCGCGGCACGCGCAGCCTGGTCTGGCTCCCAGCCACCGGTGGCGACGCTGCGCGGCCAACTCGCGGCCCGCCGCGACCAGTTGCGCGGCCGCCGGTTCCGGGACGCGGCCGTCGCGATGTGCGCGCTGGTGGCGGCCGCCGACGGCCGGAT
>Ga0068862_100000837_pt1 | contig 30443 bp, 27 predicted proteins | sample KBSSwiS52_FD_66598 | JGI IMG/M metagenome (GOLD analysis project Ga0068862, IMG submission 66598) | Switchgrass rhizosphere microbial communities from Kellogg Biological Station, Michigan, USA - KBS Switchgrass S5-2 | ecosystem: Host-associated > Plants > Roots > Rhizosphere > Soil ... | reverse complement strand
GTCATCTATGTCAACGCGCCGGGCTACGGCGTCGACGGCCCGTACGGCCACCGTCCCGCCTATGCGCCCAGCATCGGCGCCGCCGCCGGCTTCGCGCTCACCAACCTCGGCGCCCTCGAAACCGAGGCCGGCCGGCCGTCGATGGCCGAGATCCAGAGCACCGCCCGGCGGCTGAGCGCGGCGAGCACCCACGCCACCGCCCAGGCGGACGGCGTCGCCGCCATCTCCGTGGCCACGGCGATCGCATTCGGGATCTACGCCCGGGATCGCGGCGCGGGCGGGCAGGAGCTGTTCACCTCGATGCTGAATTCCGGCGCCCACATGATGTCCGCCTATGACGTGACCTGGCCCGGAGCGCCCGAGCCGCCGAGGGTCGATGCGGAGATGCGCGGCTTCGATGCGCTCTACCGGATCTACGATTGCGCCGAAGGCTACGTCTTCCTGGCCGCCCCGTCCGATCGGGACTGGGCGCGGCTCGCCCAAGCCCTCGGCGGCGAGCTTCCCCACGACCCCCGCTTTGGAAGCCGCGAGGCGCGGCGGCGCAACGACCGCGAGCTCGTCGCCGCGCTGGAGAAGGTCTTCGCCACGCGGCCGGCGCAGGACTGGGAAACCCAACTCCTCGCTAAGGACGTCGGCTGCGTCGAGGTCACGACCACCACCATGGAAACCCGGCTGCTGGACACGCCGTTCGGGCGCGACAGCGGCTACGTCGTCGACGTGGAGGATCCAACCTGGGAGCTCACCCCGCGCCAGGCGCCTTTGGTGCGCCTGTCCCGCTCCGCAACCCAGGCCAAGCCCGCCGTGCTGGCCGGCCAGCACACCGACGCGATCCTGGCGGAGTTCGGCTTCGGCGAACGGATCGAGAGCCTGCGGGCGGACGGAATCGTGGCCTGAGGCTCGGCTGGAGGCCTGTTCCCGCGGCCAATCCTGGGCGCCCCTCAGGCCCCGCTTGGCTGGTAGCGTTCGCCGAGCTTCTCGCGAGCCCACTCCCGGACGGGCACGAAATCAGTCGCGCCGGACGCATGGCGGCGGAGCCAGTTGCCGCCGTCGCAGACCATCACGTGGCCGGTGACGTAGGAGGCGAACGGCGAGCAGAGGAAGGCCGCCGTCCAGGCCAGCTCCTGCATGCGGCCGACGCGCATGGCCGGCATCTGCCTGGAGCGGTCGTCTTCCCACGCGCCCTTCATGTGATTGGCGCGGTCCTCGTGCGGGAAGAGACCGGGCGCCAGGGTGTTGATGCGCACGTCGTCCACCGCCCATTCCACGGCGAGCGTCTGGGTGAGGCTGTCGACCCCCGCCTTGGCCGCGGCGGAGTGGGCCGAGCCTGGGCCGCCGGTCCAGGCATAGGTGGCGCCGATATTGAGGATGGCGCCGCCGCGCGCCCGGGCGACGCAGCGCCTGTGCAGCTCCTTGGAGCAGAAGAAGGCGCCGTCCAGCACGATCTGGGTGACCGCTCGCCAGCCGTTGGGCGAGGTGTCCTCGGCCGGGGCCATGAAGCGGCCGGCGGCGTTGTTGATCAGGATGGTGACCGGCCCAAGCTCACGCTCGGCCTGGTCGAAGGCGGCCTCGATCTGGTCCGGATGGCGCACGTCCACGGTCACGCCGATAGCCTTGCCGCCCACGGCCTCGACCGCGGCGACGCCGGCGGCGCGGTGGGGCTCGTTGCGGCTGGCGATCACCACCCGCCCGCCCATGCGGGCGAACATCGCCGCGAACGACTTGCCCAAGCCCGTGCCGCCCCCTGTGATGAAGATCACGTCGTCCTTGAAGGTGTCCTTCGGCAGGAAGGCATGATCGGCGGGGAAAGGCTCTCTGAGGCCCACCATGGTTTGCTCCGCGTTCGATGACGTGGCCGGCTCGACGTGAGGCCGACAGGACGGAAATTTCGTGCGCGACTCGTTCAGGCGGATGCGCACCGGCGCTGCGCCCACGGAGTCGAGTGCAATATGCCGTGCGAGCCAGAATTTGACAATATGAATACTTTTTACGATGCGTATGCCTACGATTATCGCCGTGATAAGGACAATTTGAAGAGATTTAACTATCTCTCAGGACGTCTCGCTATAAAATATATCATATATGAGCATGTGCGGGTCGCGCAGGCATGGGGCCGCCAAGGGCGGCGGTCATCTCGGGCGCTTACGTCAAGAAGCTTCTGCTTCGTTCGGGTAGCGCCCGAAGGTCGTCGCCACCCCGGCCGCCATCACCAGCAGGCCCGCGAGCACGATCAGGAACACGGTGTAGGAGCCGATCCTGTCGAACAGGAACCCCGCCAGCGGCGGGGCCACGGCGTAGCCCAATCCGAAGAAGCTCATGCTGAGGCCGAACACCTTGGAGTAGTCCCGCTGGCCGAAATAGCGCGAGACCAGGAAGGGCAGCATGTCTCCCTCCACACCATAGGAGACGCCGATCAGCGCCGCGGCCAGGAGGGCGTGTTCGACGCTGCCGTTGAAGTTGGCCAGCAACAGGCAGCCGGCCGCCGGCAGCAGGAAGAAGGGGATGGCGATCGTGCGCGCCGACAGCCGGTCGAGGAGGAAGCCGCCGACCCAGCGACCGGCCAGGGTGGAGATCCCGAGGACGCCGACGATCGACGCCGCCGTCGCCGTCGATACGCCCTTGTCGGTCAGCAAGGGGACGAGATGGACCTTGACCGTGGAGATGGTCACCGCCGCCGTGGTGAGCACGAGGATCACGCGCCAGTACAGGCTTGTCCGGATCGCCTCGCGGAAGGTCAAGCCGGCGGCGATTTGTGGCGGCGCGCCGGCCGCCGCCTTGGGCTGGCCGGTGTGAAGCGGCCTGAAGGCGAACAACACCAGCGGCATCAGCAGGCTGAAGGCCACCAGCGCCAGGCCGCAGAAGACGCCCTGCCACCCGTAGTGTTCCGTGAGCCAGAGCGCGGCCTGCGGATAGATGATCGACGAGAAGCCGGTGCCGGACAGGCCTATCCCCAGGGCGAGCCCCCGGCTGACCTTGAAGGTGCTGGTCACCGCCGAGGCCCAGAGCACCGGACCGATCGCCACCTGTATGATCGCGTAGATCGCGAAGGCGGCGTAGTATGTCCAGAGCGCGGGGCCGGTCAGGGCGATCGCGGCGAAGCACGCGGCGGTCAAGGGAACGGCGATCATGGCCACCCGACGCGCGCCGTAGCGTTGCGTCAGCAGGCCGACGACAGGGGCGAAGAACACCGTGGACAGGCCCGCCATGGTGACGGTCAGCGAGACCTCGCCCCGCGACCAGCCGAACGCCTCGTTCAGCGGCTTCATGATCACGCCGGTCGAATAGACGTGCTGGCCGGTGAAGGTGGATCCGACGAGGGTGGTCAGAACGAGCGGCCAGTGGCGGCGCCATTCCGCCGCGCTGCTGCTCGGTGTCGCCTTGGTGAAGCTGGATACTTCTGTCGTCACCTGTCCCACTCTCGTTTTTCTGCGGCTGGCCGAGGCCAACAGCTTAGGCGCGTTCGACAGCCACCGGGATGGCGCTCATGCGCGGTATGCCCGAGACAGGATCTGGCTCGTCTAGATCGATGAGGACGTTGACGTTCGCGCCGCCGTCACGCGCGTCACGCTCCCGGTCGGGGCTCGCCGGTCCAAAGCCGTGGCTCAAGGCGATGACGCCCGGCCGCAGGGTCTCGTCGGGCTCGGCCACGGCGAAGACGGAATTGTGCCGCGCCCGCAGCCGGACAGTGTCGCCGCTTTTCAGATCCAGGCGCGCCATGTCGTCCGGGTGCATGTGGGCGGGGTTGTATTGCATCCGCACGACGTTGGACGGCAGGCCCGAGAGGATCGAGTTGTTGTAAATGTTGGTGCGGCGCGAGACGACGAAGAAGGGAAGGCCGCGGGCCTCACGATCGTTCCGATAGTCTTCCGCGCGGATGTCCGCGAGCTCGGCCATCATCATCGGATCCCCGACCTGCAGCCTGTCGTGGCGATCGGGGTCCGGCCCCTCGACGAGCATCGGCAGCTCGAACCGGGCGCCGTGCGGGTACGCCTTCACGGTTTCCAACGGCACATGCGCATGGCGGGTGGAAAGCTCGATCATGTCGTCCAGGGAGGGTGTGCGGCTCATGTCCAAGGGAATCTTCTCGGTGGGGGATTCGGCGTGTGGTCCGAAACCGAACGAATTGATCCACTCGAGCTGCAGGCCGAGATCCTGGGCGATCTGGAAGAAGAAGGCGTGTTCGCTGACCACGTCCGAGCCCTCGGGTGGCGCGACGATGGCGGGGCTGTACTGCGCCCAGGCCGAATGCCATCCCCGGCCGGAACCGGCGAACTTGCCCAGCTCGATCAGCAGGGTGGTGCCTGGGATCTCCAGAGCCTGCGGGGCGGCGATCACATAGTCGGCGAGCCGCGTCGTCGGCGTCTGGGTGACATCCAGCGTCACCAACAGGTCGAGCTTGCCGAGGGCCGCCTCGGTGCGGCGGCTGTCCGGCCACGCCCGCATCGGATTGCCGCCGATGCAGAACAGGGCCCGCACCTGGTCCGGGCCATTGGTCAGGATCTGGTCCGCCAGGCCGGCCGAGGGCATGCCACTGGCGTTCTCGCGCATCCCGTTGGCGAGCTGCCGGCCGCCATAGACGTCATAGGGCGCGAGCGCTTGGGCGCGAGGCCTGTACGCGGGCAGCAGGACGTTGGGGTAGGGGGCGATCTCGCCCTCGCGCGTCCAGCGGCCGCACAGGGTGTTCAGGCAGAGCGCTAGGTAGAAGGTCAGGTTGCTCCGGGTCGAGAAACTGGGACCGGTGGAGCACACCACTGAACCCCGCCTGGCGCGGCCGAACGCGCGCGCCGCCTCGATGAGGTCGGCGGCGGAGATGCCGGCCCGCGCCGCCACGTAGTCCGGCGTGTAGGGGGCGACCGCGGCGCGCAGGTCCTCGAAACCGTCGGCGTTATTGTCCAGGAAGTCCCGGTCGACGAGCCCTTCGGCGATGATGACGTGAGCGATGCCCGCCAGGATGGTCGGATCCTCGCCCGGCACCGGCTGCAGATGGATCTGGGCGCGCTTGCTGGTCTCGGTCTTGCGCGGATCGATGACGATCAGCTTCATGCCGCGCTGCTGGGCTTTCTTCAGCCGCACGCCGGGATTGTTCGACGGCGCGCCGTTCGATTTCGCGATCACCGGATTGGCGCCGACGATGATCCAGGCGTCGGACGACTCGAACCGGTGTGGTCCGGCGTGCCAATTGCCGTGCAGGGCGACAGAGACTTTCTCCGCCGGCTTGTCGATGGTCGCGGCCCAGAAGTTCATCGGCGAACCCAACGCCCGCAGGAGGGCCGAGGCCATGCCCGGTCCGTACATGTTCGGAAGGGTGCCCACGCCGGTGTAGGCGGCGACGGCCGATGGCCCGTGCGCGGCGAGGATCGCCTTGAGCTTCTCGACGATCTCGCGGCGCGCCTCGTCGGACGAGATCGGCGCGTAGCCGCCATCCGGCTGCCGCTTCAGGCTTCGCAGCAGGCGGGATGGGTCATAGTGCTGCTCGGGCATGATCCGGCCCTTCGGACACAGATAGCCTTCGTAGACGTCCGAATCTGGATCCCCGATCACCTTGACCGCGCGGCCGTCCTCCACGGTGACGACCACAGGACAGAAGGCGCTGCAGTTGCGACAGAAGGTCGGAGCGGTGATCGCGCTCATCGTGGTCTCCCGCTTCTCATTGTGAGCCGCCGGGACGTGGGGAGAAGTACTTTTCGAACTTGCCGGTTTCGGATCGGTAGCTTTCGCCGTCCGAAGGGGGCTGCCCCCTGACCGTTATGTTGGGCCAGATCTGCGAGTACTCTGTATTGATCTGGAGCCACGTTCCGTCGGCGTCGTCCTCGGTATCCGGCTTGATCGCGTCGAGCGGACACTCCGGCTCGCAAACGCCGCAGTCGATGCATTCGCTAGGATTGATCGCCAGGAAGTTCTCGCCTTCGTAGAAGCAATCGACCGGGCAGACTTCCACGCAATCCATAAGCTTGCACTTGATGCAGGAGTCGGTGACTAGATAGGTCATCGCGCCACCGCCTAGTTTCCGTCGCCCACGAAGGCCCGCTCGACCACGAAATCGCCGGGACGTGCGACGCTGCCCTCGCGATAGCCGTCGCCCTCGAGCAGACCCATCACGTCCGCAAGCATCCAGGGGCTGCCGCAGGCCATGAACCTGTCCGCATCGGGCGTGGCTTTCGGCAGGCCCAGGTCTTCATAGAAGCGCTCATCCTGCAGCACCGCGGTGACGCGCCCGCGATTCCGGAAGGGCTCTCGGGTGATGGTCGGGTAATAGAGCAGTTGCTCGCGGATCTGGTCGCCCAGCAATTCGTGGGCGGGCAGCTCCAGCGTGATCGCTTCCTGGTACGCCAGCTCGGCGACCTTGCGGCATCCATGCACCAGGATGACCTTCTCGAACCGGTCGTAGGTCTCCGGGTCCTTGATCAGACTGAGGAAGGGCGCGAGCCCGGTCCCGGTGGCCAGCAGGTAGAGGTTGCGGCCGGAGGTGAGGTTTTCCAGCAGCAGGGTCCCCGTGGGCTTCGTGCCCACGAGGATGTTGTCGCCTTCGCGCAGGTCGCGAAGCCGCGACGTGAGCGGGCCGGACGGGACCTTTATGCTGAAGAATTCCAGGTGCCCGTCGTAATGGGCGCTGGCGATGCTGTAGGCGCGCAGCAGCGGGCGCCCGTCGATCCGCAACCCGATCATGATGAACTGGCCGCTGCGGAAGCGGAGGGCCTCGTTGCGGGTTGTCGTGAAGCTGAACAGATCCTCCGTCCAATGCTGGACCGAAAGCACGGACTCTTCTCGCAGACTGCTCATGGTTTCAGGGGGTCACGGGTTGAACGACCCCGCTCGGTTGGCGGGGCGCGGCGCTCTCGTCCTGCAGCGCCTTGGCCGCCTCGTAGATCGCCGTGGCGGCCTTATCGAATTCGGAGAAGGTCTGCGGCTTGTTGAAGGCGCAGGCCACCATGACGCAACCGGCCTCCTTGTAGCGCCAAAGCATGTCGGCCATCTCGCTCGGATCGCCGTCGGTGCGCACCCGCAGCGTCCGCTTCACGGGGCGGCCAGCCATCTCGTCCAGCCTGTCGCCGCCAGCGTTGATCTGCTCGGGAGTCAGGCCGGTGGGATGCCAGTAGTCCGCGTACTTCGCGGCGCGCCGCATCGGGGCGGGGGCGAGGCCGCGGGCGCCGATCCACAGCGGCACCCGCTCGCCCTGCGCGGGCGTACCCGCGAACGTCACCTTGTCGATCTTGAAGAATTCGCCCTGGAACGAGATCGGCCCGCCCTTCCAGCAGGTCAGCATCACGTCGAGCACTTCGTCGGCGTAGGCGCCTCGCCGGTCGAAGATGTCGCCGCGTCCCACGGCCATGAACTCGCGCCGCGCCCAGCCAGTCCCCACGCCCAGGTCGATCCGCCCGCCCGAGAGCAGATCGAGGCTCGCGACCATTCGGGCGGCGATCACGGGATCGCGGTAGGGCAGTACGAGCACGCCCGTGCCGATGCGCACCCGCTGCGTCCGCGCCGCCAGGTGACCCGCGGCGATCAGGATGTCGAGCCACTGGGCGCCGTGCTTCACCGCGAACGCCTCGACGCCGACGATATGGTCGGTCAGCCACAGGCCGTCCCAACCCATCGCCTCGAAGTGCGGACCGGACTCCATCGCCGGCATCATGAACGGGCCATCATTGGGGAGGACGAGATCGAGGCGCATCTGGATGTTTCCTGGGCTCCGGCGGACTTGCTGGCGTCCGCTCTTTGAGATTTGTGTCGGTGCGGCGGGCCTGTTCCCGCCGCCTCAGGCGGCGTGTTGCAATGGGTGGCCGGGCAGGCGAAACAGGCGCGCGGCGTTTCCGCCGAGGATGTCGGCCTTGTCCTTTTCGCTGATGTCGATCCCGTCGAAGATGCGCGTGATGACGTCCTTCGAACGCGGGAAGGTGCCCTCGGCGTGGGGATAGTCCGAGCCCCACATCAGCGGCCGGACCCCCGTGACCGACCGCGACAGGATGCAGGCCCGGTCGCTCTGGAATCCGACGGAGACCTGGCGGGCCACGATCTCCGAGGGCATCAGGGACAGCTTCGGCCGCACATAGACGGAATGGGCGACGTAGATCTCGTCCATCCGCTCCACCAATCCCGCCAGCCAGCTCGCGCCGCTTTCGATGAACGCGACCTGCGCCTTGGGGTGTCGGTCGAGCACGCCGCCGGCCACCAGGTACTGGACCCCGTTCCAGGCGTCGCAGGCTTGGTTCGCGTAGTTGATCACCGCGCCGCCCGCCCGCCGCTCGGGTTGCACGGTCTCGAGCCCGGTCCCCGTGTGCATCACGAAGACGAGGCCGAGCGCTCCGCCCAGCTCGAAGATCGGATCCCAGGCCTCGTCGTTGTACTTGGGCATGCCCGGGGCGGTGACGCAGGGCAGCATGGCGGCCGTAAAGCCAAGCTTCGCCAGCCGCTTCATCTCGGCGAGCGTGTTGTTGAAGTTGCGGACCGGCAGCACGCCGCAGCGCACGAACTTGTCGAGGTGGCCGGAGAAATGCTGGTTGTTCCAGTTGTTGTAGATCTCGGCCGTGGCGAGCTCGGTTTCCTCGTGTTCGATCCCGTAGGCGTAGAGGCAGGTGGACGGGAAGGGGATCTCCGCGTCGATTCCGTCGAAGCTCATGTCCTCCAGCCGCCCGGCGATGTCGATCTGCCCCTTGGCGACCGCATGCAGGCGAATCACGTCCTCGCCTGCGCCGAGCTGCACGCCCTTCAACTCCTCGTTGGCCGGGGGCGGGTTCTCGCGCTTGATGATGCGGGTTCGGCGCAGGACCTTCTCGCCCGCCATCGTGCAGATGTGATCGCCCTGCCTCTCGCTGCGAATGCCGTACTTCTTGAGCGAGGCCGGCAAGTTCTCGTCGAAGAGATCCTTCGGCTCGACCACGTGGGCATCGGCGCTGAATACGAAGGTCATCGCATCCTCCTGAATGGGGCCCTGGGATCCAGGCCTCGCTTCACATGCCCTTGTCGGGCCCGAAGCGACTCCGCTGGGAGTGACTCCGTCTTGTGATGCGCCGAGCTGCCAGCGGCTTCGAGGCGGACCATGCCGCGCTTTCGGAGATCTGGCAATATAGATACCTTTTGCATCACACAATTTTTGACGGCAAGCGGCCGATTTCCGGCTCGCTGCCCTCGGAATACGACGCGGCGCCGGCGCGAACCCGGGTTCGTCCGGCATCCGTTCATGATCGCTAGTAGGTATAGTTTTTGCAGTTCCCGGAAGCCCGGCGCAATGCTAGGAATTGTCAGGCGCCGGGCCCTTTAGGCGTCCCAGGGAGATCTGCTTTGGACGACGCCCTCGAACTGCGCCCGTTGATGACCGGCTCGCTCCTGCGGCGTCTGCGCGATGAGATCCTGTCCCACCCGCCGGGCATGAGCCTCGGCACCGAAACGGAGATCGCAAATCGCTTTTCGGTCGGCCGGGCCACGCTGCGCCAGGCCGCGCGGATCCTCGAGCGCGAGCAGCTGATCACCGTCCTGCGGGGGGCCAAGGGCGGGTACGTCACGCGGCGGCCGGACGTCAACGGCATCGGACGGGCGGCGACGCTCTACCTGAGCCTGCGGCGCGCCACGCTGAAGCATCTGAGCGTCGCCAGCCGGGTGCTTAACGTCGAGGTCTATCGGCTCGCTGCGATGTCGAACGATGAAGAAAAGCGCGAGATCCTGAGAAAGACAATTGAAGAACTTAGGAATACCTCTCACCCGGACATGACCGTCAGCGAATTCCTCAAGAGAGGCGAGAAAATAAGGAATTGCATACTTGAACTGGCGGACAATCCGTTCTTGGAACTATTCCTGCGGATTGTATACTTCTTTGGAGCGCGGATGCCGTCGTCGATCTTCACGGACGCGCCGGAGCGGATGGAGCGTCAGGAAGCCCGGCAGTGGCGTGTCGGCGAAGCCATCCTCAATCGGGAGCCGGAAGTCACCGCCGCCCTCAACGCCGAGGGCTGGCGAATGATTGAGAGCTGGCTCGAGCCCTATGAGGGCGCGCAGGCCGTCGAATACGTCGAAGAACCGAAGGCCAAAGCCGGGCGAAAGCGGAAGCGGCGAGAGGCCGCCTAGCCGCGGCGGCGCCGGCGGGAGGATCAAGAGATGTCGGAAACCCTGATCTTGATCGGTGGCGGCGGCAATCTCGGCCGGGCCGTCGCGCGCCGGTTCGGGGCGGCCGGCTTTCACGTCGCGCTCATCGGCCGAAATCCCGAAAAGCTTCTCCGCCAGGCGTCAGAGCTCCAGGCCGCCGGGACCAGTTGCGAGGTCGAGGCGGCGGAGTTGACGGACCTGGTCTCCGTCGACCGGGCGGTGAAAAGCGTGGTCGGGCGCAGGGGCGCGCCCGCGGTCGTGGTCTACAACGCCGCCGTGGTGAAGGCCGGATCCCTGCTGGACACGCCGCCGGAGGCGATCGAGCGCGATCTCCTCGTCAACGTCGGCGCCGCCATGGCCGGAATTCGAGCCGCCTTGCCCTCGATGATCGCCGGCGGGCGCGGAACCGTGCTGCTCACCGGCGGTGGGTTGGCGCGTGAGCCGCGGCCGGCCTACGCCTCGTTGAGCGTGGGCAAGTTCGGCTTGAACGCCCTGGCGCAGTGCCTCGCCCATGACCCCGCCTTCGCCGACATCCACGTCGCCCAGGTGATCGTGGAGGCCTACATCAGCGAGGAGGAGGGCGAGCGGATCGCAGCCCTCTATCTCGACTTGCACCAGGAGCCGAAGGGCGCCTGGCGCACGGAGGTCGTCTATCGCACCCCGCCGAAAGCCTGACGGGCCCGGCCGGCTTCAGAGGCGTGATGGGACCGAGAGGTTCCGCGCCGGAAACAGCGGCACGTCCGCCTGCTTGAGGATTCCGGGCGGCGCATCGCAGACCCACGGAATGGCCGCGACCGCCGAGGTCGGCGTCGTGCTCATGCCGCGGCCGACCTCGCTGTTACGCGTGATCTCGATGTCGGCCCCGGGATCGCCGGTGATGCGGATGATCTTGCAGTTCTCGCGCCCCGTCCCCTTCGCCGACTTCGGCCAATCCGGCGCGGCGTCTTCATGCAGCCGCAGGATCTTGTGGTAACCGATGAACGGCTTGCCGCCGACCATGGCGGTCACCTTCCAGTAGGTCGCCGCGGTCTTGCCCGCCTTGGCCATGCCATAGGCGACGGTGTCGAAGTCGACGTCCATCGCCGCGGTCAGCCACTCCTGCTGGAACTCGTCGATCTGCACGCCGAGGAAATCGGCGATGCCCCGAAGAGTGTCCAGGTGCCAGACGCTTCCCACGTCGGAGGTGAACATGACTGGCTTGTGGTCCAGGTCCTCATTGAATCCGTACATGTCCAGGGACTCCCGGCCCGTGTACCTGCGCACGCAGGTGAGGGCGCCGACGTCGATCCGATCGATCCGGCCGGTCACCGACAGGAGCGAGAACAGCACGTGCCCGAAGGCCCAGCCCGGATCGTCTCCGGTCAGGAAGATGGACGCGCCCCCTTTGCGGCAGGCCTCTGCGATGGGCCCGACATATTCGGGGCGCCCGTGTTCCGGGGCCTGCAGGTCGAAGTGCGAGATGGTGCTGACGTTGGTCCCGTTCTCCAGGAACGGCAGCACGTCTTCGAGGATGCCGCGGTCCCGGTTCGCGCTGTTGGCGAAGTAGGCTACGCAGTCGGCCTTCAGCGCGAGCAGGGCGTTCCTGTCATTGGTGACCGCTACGCCGCTCCGTTCGCCGAGGCCGCAGAGCTCAGCGGCGTCGCGACCGACCTTGTCCCGCGAATGCGTGAAGGCTCCCACGAGCTCCAGGTCCGGATGCTGCAAGATCATCTTGAGCCCAGACTCGCCCAGACCGCCCGTTCCCCAGGCGATCACGCGTCTCTTCTTCATGTTACCTCCCCCGGGTCGGCGACCCCACCGGGCTCGCGCGCTCATTCGCCCCCGAATTTCTTGCGGAACTCCACGCCGACGAGCCGCGGGTCGCCTGTGAAGCCGACGAAGTATCCAAGGGATCCAAAGTCCTGGGCGCCTTGGAAGTAGTCTTTGTCCAACAGGTTGCGGCCGAAGATGCTGACGTCCGAGTCCCAGGCGTCGACGTGCAAGGTCACGCGCGCGTCCAGCAAGCCATAGCTCTTGACGCGGACGAATTCGCGGGCCGGGGTCGGCTGCATGCGCTGAGCCGACTGCCACGCCCAGTTGACGCTAGTCGTCAGGTCGCCCCACGTGGTGGGCGCCGTGAAGACGCCGTTGAGCGTGTAGCGGAAGCGAGGCGCGAGGGACGCCGCCGGCAACGGGAATTCGAGGTTGCTCAGGTCGTTGAACGCCGTCGCCTCGCCAGTGACCGGGTTCGTCACCACCGGGACCAGATATTTCTTGTATTTCCCGTGGTTGTAGCTGGCGCCGGCCGTGAGCACGAGGGCGGCCGTCGGACGTGCGACGACCGTGGTTTCGACGCCGTAGATCTCCGCTTCCGCCGCATTGCCGGTGACGGTGGCGGTCCGCAGGCTGCCGTCCGGCGCGGCGACTGCCCGGACTTGCTGCCGCTGGATGTTCTTGTACTGGGTGAAGTAGCCTGAGGCGTTCACCCGCAGGCGCTGCTCCAGCCATTCGCTTTTCACGCCGGCTTCGAACTCGGTGGTCTTTTCGGGGTCGAAGGGCACGAGGCCGGGGGCGTTGAGGGCGCGCAGGTTGAACCCTCCGCCCTTGTAGCCGGAGCTCACCCGGCCATAGAGCAGGATGTCCGGCGCCGCCTGCCAGTCGAGTCCGACCAGGTAGTTGGTCGAGGAGAACGACTTTTCGCGGAAGGCCGAACAGATCGACGGGTCGGGGGAGAAGAAGGTGGTGGTGCCGCTCGCCCGGATGACCGTGAGGTAGGGCGTCACGCCGGGCCGCAGGATCGTCGGATCCAGCGAGCAGTGGAGGCCGGGATTCGCCACCGCCGCGTTGGCCGCGGCCACGAGGCCGGGGTTCGCGACCGAATTGATGACCCCCGTGACCAGGGGCCCAAAACCCGCCTTGTTGCGGACCAGCAGGCTCTTCTCATCGCGGGTGTAGCGAACGCCGGCGGTCAGCCGCAGCCCTTCGACGATCGGATAGACCGCCTGTCCGTAGGCTGAGTAGCTTTTGTTGGTGACGTCCCCGTCGGCGATGTTGGGCACGTTCTGCGGCGTGGTGCGCACCAGGGAATAGGCGGGACCGCCGTCGGTGCCTTTTTCGTGCTGATAGAACAGGCCGCCCGTGAAGCTGAGGCCCGAGGCGCTCTGCCTCTGGACCTGGAACTCCTGGGTGAAGCTCCGGGCGTCCGTGTCGCTGGACCCCTGCGTCACCGCGAAGGGCGCCACAGTGACGCCGTTCGGAAGCGTGAAGGGCGTGATGCGGCCGGGACCGGGATTGAAGGGCGAATAGGGGTTGTTGGTCGAGCGATCCGAGACCCGCAGGCCGGTGATCGACCGGAACTTCAAGCCCCAGTGGTCGTAGTTGACCTGCAGCATGCCGCCGCTCAGATCCAGGCTGTCATGCGCGCCCAGCTCTGCGTTCGGGGAGTTGTGGAACCCCGGGTCGTTCACGCCGCCGGGCAGGAAGGTCGACAGCAGGGCCTGGGCCTGGGTGAGGCTCGCGGCCGAGGTGTCGAGGCCCATTTCGAGGGCGGCCTCCGACAGGACGCTCGAGCCGAACCCGGCGCCGTAGGTTCCGGGGATGAGATTGCCGGACACGTCGTACCGGGGAAGCGGAGATGTCAGCGACGTGGGAAGCGGGGCGCCGGTGCAGGCGACGCCGGCCTTCGTGCAGCCCACGATGTAGAGCAGCCTCACGTTCGGCGGGGCGGATCGGTAGCGGGTCTGGTCGCCTGTCGCCAGCACCTCCAGGTCGTCGGTCGGCTGCCACCGCAGCGAACCGCGGATCGACCACTCCTTGAGGTTGCTGGTGGGCCTGCCCAGCGCGTTGTTGCCGAAACCGCCGCGCTTGCGGAACTGTCCCGCGAGCCGCAGCGCCAAGGTGTCGTTCGCCAGGGGCACGTTCACCGCCCCCGTGAGGCGACGGCCACGGTATTCGGAGAGCTCCCCCTCAACGAAGCCGCCGGTCTCGCCGAGCCGCGCCTGCTGCGTCGTGATCAGCATCGCGCCGCCGGTGGTGTTCTTCCCGAACAGGGTCCCTTGCGGGCCCTCCAGGACTTCGACGGAGGCCAGGTCGTAGAAGCCGGAGCGCAGCCCGACGGCGCGCGGCCAGACCACTTCGTTCACGTAGACCCCGACCGCCGGGTCGGCGGTCAACAGCGTGTCGGTGTTCACCTGTCCCCGAATGCTCAGGTTCACCACCGAGCCGCCGCCCGACCCTTGGGTCGTGGCCAATCCGGGGACGATCCGGGTCAGGTCGTTGGCGCTGTTGACCCGCTCGCGCCGAAGCTGCTCGCCGCTCACCACCGCAATGGTCAGCGGCACGTTCTGCGCCGACTCCGCGGTACGGCGGGCCGTCACCACGACCTCTTCGATGGTCGAGGCATGCGCGGGCTGCGCTTGACAGTTTCCGCCCATCTGCAGCGCGCCGACGGATGCGGCGGCCAATAGAGCCCTACGCCCATGCACGCAGCGCATATTCCCTCCCCTGGATTTTTGAGGCCTTGGGCCTGATGGTCGAATATGGGGGTATTTTCCACTTGCCGTCCACCCCTCTTTCCGGAGATTAAGCGGGTGGACGCCGTTGTTGGAAGTTTCGACGTCCCAAAAAGGCGTAATTATAGGGATCGTGTGCGGCCATGTCGGAGCGCTTGACCGCCGGTCACCACAGGCGGCAGGCCGTCACGGACCGCGCGGTGCGAGACCAGGATTTCAGAGGATAGTGCATGTCGCAGAAGGCGCCGCTCGAGGGCCTCAGAGTCGTCGACTTCTCGAACGTTCTGACGGGCGCCCAGGCGAGCCAGTTCCTGGCCGACTTCGGCGCCGACGTCGTGCACGTCGAGCCGCCCGGCGGCAGCCCGCTGCGTGGCCAGGCGAGCTGGCCGTTCTGGGGGCGCGGCAAGCGCGCGATCCAGCTCGATCTCAAGGAACCTGCGGACCTGGAGGTCGCGCTGGGCCTGGCGCGCGGTGCGGACGTGGTGATGGAGACCTTCCGACCCGGCGTCGCCGATCGCCTGGGTCTCGGTTACGAGGCGCTCTCGGCCGACAATCCGGGCCTCGTCTACGCCTCGGTGAGCGGTTTCGGCAGCCAGGGTCCGTACGCTGGCCTGCAGGGGTACGAGGGCGTGGTCATGGCGAAGATGGGCGCCTATTGGGCGCTTCAAGGCCTGGCGAACCGGCCCGGGCCCTGCTTCTGCTCGGCGCCCTACGGCTCCTATCCGGCCAGCCAACTGGCGGTGCAGGGCGTCCTGGCCGCCCTCTACGACCGCCACGACAGCGGCCGAGGGCAGAAGGTCGAGACCTCGCTCGCCCAGGGCCTGAGCGTCCACGACACCTACAATTGGTTCGCCCGCGTGATCGCTCAGAAGTTCAGCGAGGGCTACGTCCAGAAGCCGCGCATCGAGAACGGCCTGCCCACGGGCGGAATGTCCTTCCGCCTGCTGGTCGCCCTGACCAAGGACGGGAAATGGCTGCAGTTCTCCCAGACCACGCCGCACCTGTTTCGCGCGATGATGAACATGTTCGGCCTTTCGTGGATGTTCGACGACCCGAAGTGGCGTTCGCTGCCCGACTTCGACGAGGCGCACCAGCGCCGCGAGTTCTGGGAGATCCTGCTTGAAACCGTTTGCTCCAGGACGCACGCCGAATGGATGGCGGAGTTCGAGCGCGACCCCAACGTCTGGGGCGAGGAATTTCGCAAGCGCAGCGAGGCGCTCGACCACCCGCAGATGGTCCACAACCGAATGGTCTCCGAGCGCATCGATCCCCAGGTCGGCCGGCTGAAGGAACCGGCGGCCCTGGTGCGCCTGGACCGAACGCCTGCGCCGCTCGAACGGCCGGCCCCCGCGCTGGGCCAGTACGACGCCGAAATCCGTGCCGAGGCCAAGGCCGTCCGGTCGCCGTCGATCCCTCCCGAAGGGTCGGCGCAAGCCAAGCCGCCCCTGGACGGCGTCACGGTCGTTGAGCTCGCCACCTACTATGCCGCGCCCTACGGCGCGACCCTGTTGGCGGAATTGGGCGCCCGCGTCATCAAGCTCGAACAGCCAGACGGCGACCCCCACCGCAACATGTTGCCCTTTCCCGAGGCGGCGGGCGTGAAGGCGCTGCAGGGCAAGGCGAGCGTGGCGGTGGACCTCGGTGCGCCCAAGGGCATGGAGGTCGCTCATCGTATCCTCTCCCGGACCGACGTCGTGCTGCAGGGATTCCGCGCCGGCGTGGCCGGGCGGATCGGACTGGACGCCGACACCCTGCAGGCGCGCTATCCAAACCTGGTCTACCTGAGCGCTCCAGGCTACGGGGAGGACGGACCCTATGGTCACCGTCCGGCCTTCGCGCCGACGATCGGCGCGGCCGCGGGCCTCGCCTTCCGCAACATCGGTGAAGCGATCCCCGCCCGAGCCGGCCTGACGCTGGATCAGATCAAGCCGGCGTCGCTGCAGCTCTCGACGGCGGTGAAGGGCGTCGGCAACTCCGACGGCATTTCCGCGGTCTCGGCCGCCTCCGCCATGATGCTTGGCCTCGTCGCCCGCCAGCGCGGGGCGGGCGCGCAAAAGATGCTCACCTCGATGATCTCCTCGACGGCGCACTGCCTGTCGGAAGTGATGGTCGAATATGAGGCCAAGCCGCCGGTCCCGACCGCCAGCGCCATGTGCTTCGGCTTCTCCGCCCTCTACCGGCTCTATCCGGCGCAGGGCGAGGAGTGGGTCTTCCTGGCGGCGCCCAGCGATCGGGAATGGGAACGGCTGACCACGGCGCTGCGCGGCGGGGGGGCGTTGGCGGCCGATCCGCGCTTTGCGACCCGCGTGGCGCGACAAGCCAACGACGAGTCCCTGGCCGGCGCCCTGGAGGCGATCTTCCGCACGCGCCCCGCGCCGGAGTGGGAGCGGGATCTCCGCGCCGCCGATGTGGCCTGTGTGGAGGCGGCGAGGGGACCGGTCGAAGCCAACTATATGGACCCGGGCAGCGTCGGCGAGGCCCAGGACTTCGTGACCCAGGCGAAGCATCCGATCCTGGAAGACATCCGCCGCTTGAAGGCCCTCATGCGGTTCTCCCGCTCGACGACTGTCGCGGGGGATGCGGGCCTGGTGGGCCAGGACACCGAGCGCGTGATGAGGGAGGTCGGCTACAGCGACGCCGAAATCGCCGCCCTGGCCGACGAGGGCGTCATCCGATTGGGATGATCTCTTCCGGTCGCCGTTGCCTGAAGCGCCGCGCAATGCACGATGGGGCGTGCTGTGGTCCAACAGGAACGTGGAGGGAGAAGGCGGTGGTCAAGGATCCGTTCGACTTCACCGGCAAGGTGGCGCTGGTGACCGGTGGCAGTCGCGGCCTTGGCCTGGAGATCGTCCGAGCCTTCGCCCAGAGGGGGGCCGACGTGGTGATCACCAGCCGCAAGGTGGAGAGCTGCGAGGCTGCGGCCGATGAGGTGCGGGCCATGGGACGCAGGGCGCTCGCCTATGGCGCCCACGTGGGTCACTGGGACGAAATGCCGGGCCTGGTGGAAGCGGCTTACGACACCTTCGGCAAGGTGGACATCCTGGTGAACAACGCCGGAATGTCGCCGCTTGCGCCGTCCCTGCTGGAGACCAGCGAGGACCTGTTCGACAAGATCGTCGCGGTGAATTTCAAAGGGCCATTCCGGCTCTGCGCCCTGGTTGGGTCACGGATGTACGCCGGCGAGGGGGGCAGCATCATCAACGTGTCGTCCACCGGCGCCATTCGGCCGCAACCGCGCTATGGCCCCTATGCCGGCGCGAAGGCGGCGCTCAACACCCTCGCCGAAGTCTTTTCGATGGAATATTCGCCGAAGGTGCGGGTCAACACCCTCTCGGCGGGACCCTTCCTGACGGATATCGCCAAGTCCTGGCCCGAAGAAAGTCGAACGAAACGCGATAGCGCCGCGGGGCGAGTGGGCGATCCCGAAGAGGTCGTCACCGCGGCGCTCTATCTGGCCAGCCCGGCCTCCAGCTACACCTATGGCTCGTTCCTGCGGGTCGACGGTGGGCTGCCGTAGCGGGGCCGCATAGGTGCGTCTCTTCAGCGACCTCCTGGTGATCGATTGCGCCAGCTTCATCGCCGGTCCCGCCGCGGCGACCATCCTGTCGGACTTCGGCGCACGGGTGATCAAGGTCGAGCCGCCGGGCCTTGGGGATTCCTACCGCAACCTCATTCGGCTGCGCGCGCCGCCGGGCACGGTCGACTACTTCTGGACCTTCGATTCACGCAACAAGGAGAGCCTTGCGCTCGACCTGGCCAATCCGGCGGCGCGCGGCGTTCTCGACGCGCTCATCCGCAAGGCCGACGTCTTCATCACCAACTACCCGTTCTCGACCCGGGAGAAGTTCCGGCTCCGCGCCGAGGACGTGACGCCGCTCAACGCCCGGCTGATCTACGCTTCGATGACGCCGTATGGAGAGGAGGGGCCGGAACGGAACACGTCGGGCTATGACACCACCGCATGGTGGGCGCGCTCGGGGCTGATGGACATGGTGCGCGCCGACGGAGAGACCGAGGCCGGCATGTCGGTCGCCGGCATGGGTGATCATCCCACGGCGATGGCGCTCTATGGGGCGATCGTCACGGCGCTCTACCGGCGCCAGGCCACCGGCCAGGGCGGGGTGGTGAGCACTTCGCTGCTCGCGAATGGCCTTTGGTCGAACGGATGCCAGATCCAGGCGGCCCTCTGTGACCTTGAGCTGACGCCGCGGACGCCGAGGGGCGCGCGCAGCCCGCTCATGGAGACCTACGTCTGCGCGGACGGCCGCTCCCTCTTGCTGTATGCGGGCCTGCGCGAACGCGAGTGGGGGATGCTGCTCGCGGCGCTTGGCAAGGGTTCCTGGTCGAGCGACGCCCGGTTTGCGGACGGCGCCTCGCGGGTGGCGAACGCTTCGGTTCTGACGGGCCTGTTGGACGCCGCCTTCGCCGAGCAGCCCTTGAGCTATTGGCGGGACTGTCTCACCCAGGCTGGCGTGACCTTCGGCGTTGTGGGGCAGATCAACGACCACATCTCGGACCCGCAGATCGAGGCCAACCAGCTTCTCCCCGAGTTCGCCGACGGCTTCGGCGTGCGCACGATCGATTCGCCGTTTCAAGTCGCGGGCGCCGAGAAACAGCCGCCGCGCATGGCGCCCGAAATCGGCCAGCACACCGAAGCAATCCTCGCCGAACTCGGCTATGGCCCCGAAGACATCGTGCAGATCCAGGGCGAAGGCGGACGGTAGCCGCGGCGAACGTCGGTCCGATCCGGCTCGCGCGCATTCCTAAGGAGAGACACATGGCCGGACCGTTCGGAGCGCGATCCACCACGGACGAGGTTCTCGCAGGCGTCGACCTGCGGGGGCGTCGCGTCCTGGTGACCGGCGTGTCGGCCGGACTGGGCGTGGAGACGGCGCGCGCACTCGCCGCGCATGGCGCTCAGGTCGTCGGCGCCGCGCGCGACCTCGCGAAGGCCCGCGCTGCGACCGAGGTCGTACGCGCCCAGGCGGCCGACGGCGGCGGACTTGAGCTGGTGGAGCTGGACCTCGCCTCGCTCGCCAGCGTGCGGGCCTGCGCCGACGCCTTGTCGGCCAAGGGCGAGCTCTTCGACCTCGTCATCGCCAACGCCGGCGTGATGGCGTGCCCTTTCGGCAAGACGGCCGACGGGTTCGAGACCCAGTTCGGGACCAATCACCTGGGTCACTTCGTGCTGGTCAACCGGATCGCCCGGCTGATGAAGCCTGGGTCACGGCTGGTGAACGTCGCCTCCTCCGGCCATCGGTTCTCCGACATCGACCTGGAGGATCCGAATTTCGACCGCACGCCCTACGAGGCCTTCGTCTCCTATGGCCGCTCGAAGACCGCCAACATCCTCTTCGCGGTCGAATTCGACCGGCGCCACAAGGCGCGCGGCGTTCGCGCCACGGCGCTGCATCCCGGCGGAATCCACACCGAGCTCGGCCGCCATATGACCCCGGAGATCCTCCAGCAGCTCGTCGCGTCCGCAAACGCCAGCGAGCCCGCCGGCGCGCCGGCCTTCAATTGGAAAACCATTCCCCAAGGCGCCGCCACCTCGGTCTGGGCCGGCGTCGTCGCCCCGGCGGCGGAGGTCGCCGCGCGCTACTGCGAGGATTGCCACGTCGCCGAGGTCGTCGAAGGCGGCGGCCGCACGGGCGTGCGCGCCTACGCCCTGGACCCGGAGCGGGCCAAGGCGCTTTGGGCCAAGAGCGAAGAGATGGTCGGCGAGACCTTCTGACCAAGCTCAGACGTACGGAATCACTTCCTTGCCCCAGAGCTCCAGCGTCGCCCGGCGTTCTGCGGGCGAACCGGCGGCGCCGACCCCCATCAGGGTCACGTGCGTCATGCCGATCGCCCTTTCCCAGTCCTTGATCTGGCGGATCATCTGGTCGGGATCGCCGGCGAGCATCCGGCCGTCGGTGATCTCCTCGAGCGTCATGGTCTCGCCCTGCGCCGCGCGGGCATAGAAGGTGTCGGCGTCGTCGACGTTCTCCGCGGCGCCGTGGCTGCGATAGCCAAGGTGCTCCTTCAGCACCGCCGGGATGAACTCATTCTCGATCCGCTCGCGCGACGTTGACAGATAGGCGTTTCGGTACAGCACCACCGACCCCGGCGCGCGTGCGGCCTCCCGGGCGATCTGGCGGTAGCGTTCGAGATAGACCTGCATCCTGTCCCGCGTGCTCATGTTTTCGGTGAGCAGTCCGTCGGCCCAGCGCGCGGCCCGGTTCAGGGCGGGCTCCGACGTGCCGCCCACCCAGATGGGCGGCGGCGTCTTCGGACGCGGAACAAGCGGCAGCTTGGGCATCCGGTAGTAGTGGCCGCTGAAGTCGAATTCGCCGGCCTGGAAGGCGTGATGCAGCAATTGGACCGCCTCATCCATCCGCTTGCCGCGCGTCCTGATATCGACGCCGTAACCGTCGAACTCATACTGCCGGTAGCCGACGCCGACGCCGAGCACGATGCGGTCGCCGGAGAGCTCGGCGATCTCCGCCACCTGTTCGGCGATCGAGGCTGGCGGATAGAGCGGCAGGATAACGATGCCGGAGACAAGCTTCAGCGAGCGGGTGTGCGCGGCGAGCCACGCCAGCCGGGTCAGCGGCGCGGGGGAAGGAAAGTCGGGCGTGAACGAATGCTGGCCCAGGGTCGTGTAGTCGAAACCGAGGTCCTCGAGGAGTTTCGCCTCGTCGGCCACCTCGTTCCAGGTTTGCCGGCCACTGGCGCGGCCGACGCCGAGGGTGGTCCCGAGTTTCACCATGCCTGCGTCGCTCTCTTGAGAAGGGGCCTCAGAACCGCCCGCCGTCGATGTTGATGAGCTGGCCGGAGATGTAGCTGGACTCGTCGGAGGCCAGATGGATGGCGGCGCCCAGGCACTCCCGGGTGTAGCCCAGCCGGCCGAGGGAAATGCGGTCCAGGACCCCGGTTTCCCTCGCCCGCCGTTCCAGGTCCTCGGCGTTGTCCCCGGTGATGATCGAGCCTGGGTTGAAGGCGTTGGCCCGGATGCCGCCCTTGCCCCACTCCTTGGCCATGTAGCGGGTGAGCAGCCACAGGGCGCCCTTGGCCATGCCGTAGGCGTCGTAGCCGGGGGTCGGGTTCAGTCCGGTCGACGAAATGACGGTGACGACGCTGCCGCCGCCCGCCGCCATCATCTTGGGCGCCAACTGCTGCATGAGCCTGAGCGGCCCCCAGACGATCGCCTGCTGCAATTCGCTCCAGGCCACGTCCGGGGTGGTCAGGAGATCGCCCGCGTTGGTGACCGTCGGCTGGCTGCTGAGCAGCACGATATCGATCCCGCCGAACGCCTCCCAAGAGGCTTGGGCGAGGCGGTCGACATCTTCGTTGCGGGTGAAATCGGCGCCGATCGCGGCGACGCGCGCGCCTTGGCTGCGAAGCTCGTCGACCAGCGGGTCCAGCTTGCTGGCGGTGCGGGTGGTCAGCACCAGATCGGCGCCTTCGCCGGCGAACGCGCGCGCCAGGTCTGAACCCATCCGCCCGCCGGCCCCGGTCATCAGGGCGCGCTTGCCCGCCAGACGTCCCACGTCTCGTCTCCTCCAATGGCCGCCGCCAATCCAATTAAGTGCACTATTATATGGGATGCGCAAGCGGCCTCTCTGGCGCGCTGGGCGACGCGCGGTCGGACGGCGTCCTGGTCGACCCTATGTCTCGTGCTGTGGCGCGTGCTTCTGCCAGCCCACCGGTCCCCCGGCGACGCTGATGGTCTCGCCGGTCATGAAGCCGGAGGCAGGCGAACAGAGGAAGAGCACGGGCCAGGCGATCTCGTCGGGCAATCCGGGCCGGCCGAGCGGATTTGCGCCGCCGGAGACATCGGGATCGAGGCTCATCCGGTCCATGGCCCGCACGTAGCCTTCGGTCTTGATCGTGCCGGGCGCCACGCAGTTCACGCGGATGCCCCAGCTGGCGAGATCGACCGCCATCACCGCCGTCAGGTTGTTCACCGCGGCCTTCGCCGCGCCATAGGGGGCGGAGTGGGGGACGGGGAACAGGCTCGCCCCGGACGATATGTTGACGATCGCGCCGCCGCCGCTCTCGCGGATGAGGGACGCCACCGCGCGCGACAGCACCCAGACGCTGCGCAGGTTCAAGGCCAGCATGTCGTCGAAGTCCGCGAGGGTCCAGGTCGTGTAGGACTTGGCCCGGCTGCCGCCCGCATTGTTGACCAGATAGTCGATCCGGCCGTGCGCCTGCATCGCCGCGGCCGCGAGCGCTTCGCAGGCCTCGGCGTCCTTGACGTCTGTCGGCAGCACCGTCGCCCGCCGGCCAAGCGAGGTCACCAGGGCGGCGGTCTCCTCCAGGGGCTCTCGCTTGCGGCCGGCAAGGGCGACGTCGGCGCCCCGCTCGGCGAACAGCCGCGCCGTGGCGCGGCCGATCCCCGTCCCGCCGCCCGTGATCAGCGCCACGCGCCCCGAGAAGTCGAACGGGTCGAGAATTTGCATTGTCTTCCTCCGTGCGATGAGCGGCGATGCTTGGCCGCCTACCGCCGCCTCGATTTGAACGGCCGCTGGCTTGGGACTGCGACGGGTAATCTGAACCGAGGCTACGCCGGCGCGGGCGCGGCGACGTCGCGCCAGTTGAGCTCGAGCGTGGCTCCGCCCGGCACCGTCACGACCAACTGGCGCAGGCCGAGATCGGGCAGCTCGTTCGCACGATATTCGGTTCCAAAGGACTTCAGCCTCCGAACGGCCTCGTCGTAGTCCTTTATTCTCAGAGCGAAGTGGTCGATGGCCGAACCCTTCGAAGGACGGGTGGGTTCGTCCGTCGCAGAAAGATGCACGAGCGCCTGCTCCCCGCTGTACAGCCATGCGCCGCGGGCCTTCGCGATCGCCGGTCGAGGCCCTTCCTTCAGTCCAAGCACCTTCACGAACAGGTCTTTGGCCCGTTCGTACTCAGAGCTTCGAATATTGATATGATCTACACCTACGATCACTAGACCACCCTGCGGGTTTGCGGAATTACGACAGTATCGTTCCCGCGAAATCGGGCTCGTGAATTTCAGCGTCATTCAAGAACGGAATTGACTCTGCGTCAAATAGGTTTTGAACCGTGTCGGGGGTTGGAAACCTTGGTCTCTCCCGCCGGCTTGGTTGCGTCGCGGCGTGAGGGCTCCGGAGCGGGTGTGAAAAATGGGCAAGCCCGAGCTTGAAATGGCCTACGCCACGGTCCGGCAGGCGAGTTTCAGCGAGCTGGCGGAGGTGGCCGCCGCCGTCGGCGTCGAGGCGATCTCGACGAACATGGAATTTCGCGAAGGAAGCCGCCTGGGCGACGCCGACATCCGAAGCTTCCTGGCCGACCTCGGCGTCAGGGTCAGCTACATCGACGGGTTTGGCAGCCCGCTGCCGGGCATGCCCACGGGCGCGGCGTTGGAGACGTATCGCAATTTCGGCGACCGCGGCGATGTCACCCGAGTGTTCACGACGCCCGAAGACGAGTTCTATCGCGCCGCCGAGGCCCTGGGGGCGGACAGCCTCAATCTCGTGCACTTCGGGGGCGATCCCGCGACACCGTTCGCGGCCATGGTCGATGCGGTGGGGGGCGTTTGCGCGCGAGCCGCCGCCCACGGCCTGCGCATCGTCTTCGAATTCCTGCCCGGAACCGCCATTCCGACGATCGAGCACGCTGCACGGCTGGTCGAGCAAGTCGGCGCGAAGAATTTCGGCATCCTGTTCGACACCCGCCACTGGGCGCGCGGCGGCGGCATGGTCGACGAGCTGTCGCGTTTCGCGCCCATGATCTCAGCCACGCAGATCAGCGATTTGTCATGGGCCACGGAGGCGGACCCGAACCGGCTGTTGCCCGGGCAGGGTGAATTGCCGCTGGTCGAGGCGCTCGCCATCGTGCGGCGCGCCCGGCCGGATGTTCCGTTCGGCATCGAGACTCCGAGCGCTGCGATGTTCCGGTTGCCGGCGTTGGAGGCCGCGCGCATCGCCGGCGAGAGCCTGCGGGCCCTCGTCGCGGCCGTGGAGGCCGCCCCGCCGTTCGCCGCGTGAACGTCCGTCTCGTCAGTCTGTAGCCATCTGGAAGAGGCGAGCATGAGCCATCTCGAAGAGATCGAGGCGATCCGTCAGCTCAAGGCGCGGTACTTCCGCTTCATGGACACCAAGGACTGGGAGTCTTGGCGTGGCGTGTTCACCGACGATGTGGTGGTCGCTGTGGACACGGGGGTGGGCAAGATCCCGCCGATGACCGGGGCGGACGGCTTTGTGCGCTTTGTCCGCGAGCGCAACCACCAACGCATCACCGTGCACCACGGCCATACCTCGGAGATTGAAATCACCTCGCCCACGACCGCCACCGGCATCTGGGGCATGGAGGATATCGTTGAGCAGGACGACGGGACCTTGAAGCGAGCGTACGGCTTCTACCATGAAACCTATCGAAGGGACGGGAACGGCTGGCGTATCGCGTCGATAGAACTCAGGCGCGTCCACACCGAATTAGGTGGCCCTTGGCGCAGGACTTGACCTGACGATCTTGCCGGCGGCGGCGGCGGCGGCGGAAGGCAGATGGCGGCGTCGAGATCGATCAATCTCCGGGCTGCTCTCCAGAGGATCGATTCAGCCAATGTTCTCGAAAGAGCCGGGCCCGTTCGGAAAAGGATACGCAATCCAGTCCGTTCTGGGCGCCGCCTTGCGGTCGTGGAAAGATCTTTACGACGCGAGCAAGCGTCCAAAGCTCCATCCCATTTTCATTCTGATGCCTGGCGGCTCGAACGATTGCGACATGATCGTCTTCGCATTCCAGCTCGATGGGCACGGGAAGGTGATCATCCTCCCCGAAGACGTACAACCGATACACAGCCAATCGCGGAAACCTTCAAACTGAAAGGTTGCCCGCAGCAAAGCTTCCAACATTGTCTGACTTGTGGCGGCGCGACGCTGGGCATCCCGGATGTGTAAGCCTCGACGAGGAACCCTTATCGGTCGCCGATGAAAACGAAGCACGAGGGCAAACAGCGAAGCGTGAGCGTGGCTCAGGATCCCAAGCTGCTGCGCCGCCTGCTGCGCGCCAAGGACCGGATGGACGCCGCCTCGCACGAGGCGTGGCCGGTGAAGCGGCTGGCGCAGGTGAGCGGCGTCTCGCAGGCCCATTTCGCCCGGTCGTTCAAGTCGGCGTTCGGTGTCCCGCCGCATCGATACCTGCTGACGCGCAGGCTCGAGCGCGCCAAGGCGCTGCTTCGCGACACGGACACGCCTGTCACCGAGATCGCGTTCCAGACCGGCTGGAACAGCCTGGGGACGTTCGGGCGCACGTTCCGCGACGTCCTCGGCGCGAGTCCGAGCGAGCTGCGGGCGCAGGAACGGGCCGTTCCCCATGACCTTGAGCGGGCGCCGGCCTGCTTCGTCAACGCCGCCCAGCGACCCGACCTCATGATCGCAGTTTCGGAGAAGCGGCGGCAGGACCCGAGCCCTATGAACGGGGCCGAAGCAACGGAGGTCCCATGAGCCAGGGTGTCGGAGTGGTCGGCCTGTACGTCCGCGATCAGGACGAAGCCGTCGAATTCTACGTCGAGAAGCTTGAATTCCGTGTCCACACCGACGTGCGCAACGGCGACTACCGCTGGCTCACCGTCCAGCACCCGGAGCAGCCGTCCTTCCAGCTCGGCCTGTTCAGGCCGCAGGCGCCGACGCTCGATGCGGCGACGGCGCAAACCGTGCAGGAGATCGTAGCCAAGGGCGCCATGCCGCCGCTCGTGCTCGTCGTGAACGATTGCCGCGCCGCCTACGAGCGCCTGTCCGCTCGCGGCGTGGAGTTCACCCAGGAGCCCGTTGACCGCTACGGCGCGGTGGACGCCAGTTTCCGCGATCCGTCGGGGAACGGGTGGAAGATGATCGAGGCGCGGCCGGACGCGAGATGAGCGCCAGCGCCTTCGCGCCACGGCGCCCATTGGGCCGCGCGGTCGGCCCGGGCGCGGCGGCTTCGGCGTGCGCCAGGGGCAGACTCTCACTTCAGGATCGGCCGAGGGCCTTCATCGACCCTCACCAACTTCCGACCGAGAGGTCGGCCTCTGGGCCGCCCATTCGAGCAGGGCGTCGAGCGCCGGACACATCGCCTGGCCCCACGTCGTGAGCCGGTACTCCACCTTCGGCGGAACCTGGGGATAGACGATCCGTTCGACGATGCCGTCGCGCTCCAGGTCACGTAGCTGCTGGATCAGCATCTTCTGCGACACCCCCGGGATCGCTCGCTCCAGCTCGGAGAAGCGCAACACCTCGCGGTCGAACAGGTGGAAAATGATGATCATTTTCCACCGCCCTTCCAGCATCCGGAAAGCGGCCTCCACGCCCGTCGCCGCCATGTCGGGCGTCACGTCTTCACGCTTACCTGTAGGTGAGTACCCTACTTTTTTGTCAGTTCTTGCCATCTTCGGAGCATAATCCCACCTCGGGATCTCGCCAACCCGAGGATCCGCCATGCCCGTCAGGCTGCACGCTACGATCGCGAAGTACTTCCAAGCCGCCAACCGCGACGACGCCGACGCGGTGGCCGCCTGCTTCACCGCCGCCGCCCATGTCCGCGACGAGGGCCGCGACCACACGGGCCGCGAAGCCGTCCGCGCTTGGGCCCACGAGGCGCGCCGGCGATATCGGTTCCACGCGGAGCCTCGGAGCCTGGAGCCCGAGCCCGACGGTGGAACGGTCACGGCCCACCTGACCGGCGACTTCCCGGGCGCGCCCGCCGATCTGCGCTACGCCTTCCGGCTCGAGGGCGGCCAGATCGCGGACCTCGCCATCACGCTGCGCGACCCGCAAGCTGAGTTCGCGGGCCGGAGGGTGCTCGTCACCGGCGGGACGCACGGCATTGGCGCAGCCGTGGTTCGTCGCCTGAGCGGGGCCGGCGCCGTCGTCTTCCGGACGGCGCGCACCGCGCCGCCGGATCTGGACCGACCGGACCTCTTCGTGGCCGCCGACCTCGGCACGGCCCAGGGCGCCGCGCGCACAGTCGAAGCCGCGCTCACGCGCCTGGGTGGGATCGACATGGTGATCCACAACGTCGGCGGCTCTTCCGCTCCGGGCGGCGGCCACGCGGCGCTCACGGACCAGCACTGGGCGGACGCGCTGAACGCCAACCTGCTGTCGGCCGTGCGGCTCGACCGCGCCCTCCTGCCCGCGATGATCGCCCAGGGCTACGGCGTGGTGATCCACGTTTCATCCATCCAGCGGAGCCTGCCCCTTTACGAGTCCACCCTCGCCTATGCCGCGTCCAAGGCGGCGCTCAGCAACTACAGCAAAGCGCTCTCGAACGAGGTCGGCCCCAAGGGCGTGCGGGTGCTCAGCGTGGCCCCCGGCTTCACCGAGACCGACGCGGCGACCCGCATGATCGAGCGCCTTGCGCAAGCCGAGGGCGTCGGCGCCGAGGCCGCGCGCGAGGGCCTCATGCGCTCTCTCGGCGGCATCCCCATCGGACGCCCCAACGCGCCGGACGAGGTCGCCGACCTCATCGCGTTCCTGGCAAGCGACCGCGCCTCATCGCTCCACGGCGCCGAGTACGTGATCGATGGCGGCACGACGCCGACGGTCTGAATTGCGCCAGGAGCGGACGTGGGCGTCGCTCCGGATTTCGGACTTCGAAGCTCGCGCTAGCGATGCGCCGCCGAGGCCAGGTGGCGGTGAACGAAGGCGATCGCCATGCTCCCGTCGCCCACGGCGGCGGCGACCCGCTTGACGGGGCTCGAGCGCACGTCGCCGCAGGCGAAGACGCCGGGGACGCTGGTCTCCAGCAGATAGGGGTCGCGCTCCAGCGCCCAGCGTCCGGTCCGCTTGACCTCCTCGCCGGTCATGACGTAGCCCAGCGCGTCGCGGGCGATCTCTTGCGGAAGCCACCCTGTCTCGGCGTCCGCGCCGATGTAGATGAAGAGGCCGCCGCAGTCCTGGCGTCGCACGGCTCCTGAGGCGGCGTCGTAGACGTCGATCGCGGCCAGCCGCGTCTCGCCGTGGGCCGCGCGCAGCTCCGCGCGCAAGATGATGTCGATGTTCGATTGGGCGGCGAGTTGGTCGATCAGGTAGTGCGACATGGTCTTCTGCAACGCGTCGCCCCGCACCAGCATCGTCACCCTGCGCGCGTAGGTCGCGAGGTGCAGGGCGGCCTGGCCGGCCGAATTCCCCGCGCCCACCAGGCAGACGTCGACGCCCGCGGCGGCCGCGGCGTCGCTGCGGGACGATCCATAGAAGACGCCCTTGCCGATCAGCCGGTCGACCCCCGGCGCCGCAAGGCGCCGCCAGACGACCCCGGTGGTGAGGAGGAGCGCTCGGGCCTTGACCATCTCGCCGCCGTCGAGGACCGCCCGATAGGCGGCGGGATCGATCCGATCGACCCCGCGCGTCACCAGGATCTCGGCGCCGAGGCGGCGCGCCTGCTGCAGCGCTCGGCTGGCCAGTTCGTCGCCCGACACCCCGTTCGGGAAGCCCAGATAGTTCTCGATACGCGACGAGGCGCCCGCCTGGCCGCCAGGGGCCTCCCGCTCGATGACGACGGTGCTGAGGCCTTCGGACGCGCCGTAGACCGCCGCCGCCAGGCCGGCCGGCCCCGCGCCCACGATCGCGACGTCATACTGGTCCAGCCGGGGTCGGGTCTGCAGCCCGAGCCGGTCCGCGAGCTCGCGCGCATCCGGTCCGATCAGGATGTCGCCGCCGGCCAGCCTCACGACAGGGCTGTCGCCGGCGGGCGGCGCTGGCGCCCAGCGGGTGGCGACTTCGGGCGCGTCGGGCGCGAGCTGCTCGAACGAGATCTGGTTGCGCACGAGGAACCGGCGTAGCGCCTGGCACTCGGCCGTATCCTCGCGACAGATCAGCGTCACGCGGGGCGCCTGCGCCTCGGCGCTGATGCTCTGCAGGCCCCCCAGGCGCTCGCGGGCCAGGGCGCCCATCTGCTCGGCGAACGCCTTGGACGCGGCGGACAGGCGGTAATACTCGTCGACGCTGACGCGCATCACCCGCGACGGCTCGGCCGCGCGGTAGCCGCCGGGAAAGGGCGACGCCAGCGCCAGCGGCACCTCGCCGAAGATGGCGCCTGGCCGTCGCCAGCCCAGGGTCCGTTCGACCCCGTCGAACAGCTTGACCACCTCCAGGGCGCCGCTGATCACAGCGTAGAGCGCCCGCTCGCCGCCCTCGGGCACGGCGAACTCGCCGGCGACAAGGCGCAGGTCGGCCGAGGTTCTTGCCAGCCGCTGCAGGAGCTGCGCCGGCAGCGTCGAGAAGATCGGAATCGCCGCGACGTCTTCAGTCGTCAGCATGGCTTCCCTCCAACGGGTCCGTCCGGCCCCTGGGGCTGTCGGCGCGTCGAGCGTATCGGGACCGATCGACTTCACGCAACTCGCCGCCTCGGGCCCTGATCCGGGAAATGAGCTCCGCTGGGCTATCCGCCCGCCGCCTTGCGCATATGTAGATTGACGGACGCCGCCCCGCGTGGCTCGTTCGCGCCCTGCGAGCGGCGGAGGCTGGCCGGCGCGGCCGGCGTCGGTCCCTTTCGCCGCCCTTCTGAGAGTCTTTGATGGCGTCGGTGATCTTGAGCGTGATCGGCAGCGACCGGCCTGGGCTCACCCAGGCGCTGGCGGGCGCGGTCCTTTCGGCCGGCGGCAACTGGCTCGAAAGCCATCTCAGCCGGCTCGGCGGGCTTTACGTCGGGTCGGTGCTGGTCGAACTTGAGCCGGACGGGGTCGCTGGCCTGCGCTCGGCCGTGCGCGCGGTGGACTCCCAGGGCCTCGAGGTCCGGATCGCCCCCGCCGTCGAAAGCCCTGGCGCGGTCGGCGAAGCCCTTCATTTCAGCTTGGTCGGCCAGGACCGACCGGGGATCGTACGTCAGGTGACCGCGATCTTGAGCGGCCTCGACGTCAATATCGAGACCTTCGACACGTCGATCAGCGCCGAGCCT
>Ga0068862_100000833_pt1 | contig 30475 bp, 19 predicted proteins | sample KBSSwiS52_FD_66598 | JGI IMG/M metagenome (GOLD analysis project Ga0068862, IMG submission 66598) | Switchgrass rhizosphere microbial communities from Kellogg Biological Station, Michigan, USA - KBS Switchgrass S5-2 | ecosystem: Host-associated > Plants > Roots > Rhizosphere > Soil ... | reverse complement strand
CCAGGCTTCGTACTTGCCGCTGCGGTTCGAGTAGAACAGGATCGACGAGCCGTCCGGCGCCCAGCGCGGCATCCGGTCCTTGTGGACGTCGTCGAGGAGCTGGAGCCGGCCGCTGCCATTGGCGCGGACGACGAACAGGTCCTCCTCGGGAGCCGAGGTGTCGAAGACGATCCACTCGCCGTCCGGCGACAGGTCGGCCGAGCGCACGGCCCAGGAGCCCTGGGTGACCGGCTCCGGCGATCCGGCCGTCTCGCCGCGCTCGGGATCGAAGGCCACCCGCTCGACGTTGGCGCGGCGGTTGTCGGCCGCGTAGACGAGCCGGTCGCCGGCCAGGCTCAGGCCGGCGATCGACTCCGTCGGGATCGAGAGCGGCTCGGGGTCGCCCAGCGCCCGGCCGGACTCCTCCTCGACCTTCACCCGGAACAGGCTCATGCTGTCGCCGTTGTCGCGGACGAAGTAGAGGTGCCCGTCCCCTGCCCAGACGGGGTTCGAGGTGTTGCGCTCGCTGCCGAGGAGCCGCACCGGGTCGCGGCCGTCCTTGCGGACCGTCCAGATGGCGCGCTCGCCGCTGCTGGCCGCGACGCCCCACCAGGCGATCCGCCGCCCTTCCGGAGACCAGCTCGGCTGGACCGCATCCGCCCGGGTCACGAGCGCCGGCTCCCCGCCCGCGGCGCCCACCCTCCACAGGCTGCTTTCCGACCTGCCGGGATCTGGCGGCTGGTCGGCATAGACGATCTCGGTGCCGTCCGGGGACCAGGCCGGGCTGTGGCCCGCATCCGTGAGCCGGCGCGGCGACTCGCCCGTGACCCCCATGACGAACAGGCCGCCGCCTTCCCTCTCGGAGCGGAAGACGATCCGGGTGCCGTCCGGGGAGATCGCGGGCTCGGAGTCGTCCTGCGGGTGCTCCTCGGTGAGGTTGCGCGGGTTGTCGCCGCCCACCCGCTTCCAGAAGATGTCCGTGTCGCCGCCATCCTGCTTGACGTAGACGAAGACGTCGCCCTTGGGCGACAGGGATGGCTGCCGCTCGCTGCCCGGCTCGCGGGTGAGCCGGACCGGCGCGGCGGCCAGGCCGGGCGGAGGCTCCCGCCGGAAGAGCCAAAGGACGGCAAGGACAGCAAGGACGGCAAGGACCAAAGGGACGAGAAGGCGCCGGCGCGGCAGCTCCGCGGGCGGGCGGCCGGTCGGCGGCGGGCCGCCACCCGCCGAGATGCCGCGCAGGTCGGCGAGCACGCTCTCGGCCGAGGGGTAGCGGTCGGCGAGCTTCTTCCTGAGCAGGCCGGCGACGATGCGCTCGAGCCCGGCCGGCGCGTCCGGCCGCAAGCGGCGCAGGGGCGCCGGCTCCTCATGCAGCACGGCGTGGACGATCTCCGGGTCGCTCTCCGCCTGGAACGGCGCCTGCCCGGTCAGCATCTCGTAGAGCACCACGCCGAGCGACCAGAGGTCGGTGCGGTGATCGACCTCGCCGCGGGCCTGCTCGGGCGACATGTAGGCCGGAGTGCCGAGACGGAAGCCGGTGCGGGTCAGTCCCGCGGCGCCGGCCAGCTTGGCGAGGCCGAAGTCGAGGATCTTGACGATGCCGTCGTCCGTCACCATCAGGTTCGCAGGCTTGATGTCGCGGTGCACGATCCCCTGGCGGTGCGCCTTGGCGAGCCCCTGCGCCACCTGCCTGGCGATGTCGACCGCCTCCTCGACCGGCAGCGGCCCGCGCTCGATCTTCGGCTCGACGGTCTCGCCGTCGTAGGCCGGCATGGCCAGGTAGAGGCGGTCGTCTTCGATCTCTCCCACGTCAAAGATCGCGCAGATGTTGGGATGCTCGAGGGCGGAGGCGGCGCGCGCCTCCTGCAGGAAGCGGGACTTGGAGACCGGGTCGCGGGTGAGGGACGGTGGCAGGAGCTTGAGGGCGACGGTGCGCTGCAGGCGGCTGTCCTCGGCCTTGTAGACGACGCCCATGCCGCCGCCGCCGAGCTGCCCCACGATCTTGTAGTGATCGACCTCGCGGCCGATCAGCGGGTCCTGGGGAGGAGGCTCGCGGCCGGGGGCCCGCTCGCGGGCCGGGGCCGGGATGGCCGCCTCGGTCGCTCCCGGCTCGCGGTCGGACGGCTTTTCCATTTACCGCAGTCTAGAACACGGACGGACACGGACCAACACGGACAGCCGTCCCGCCGTCCGTGCCGGTCCGTGCCGGTCCTCCCGGGCCTACTTCCTGCCCTTGCGGCCGCCCTTCGTGGGTTTGGAGGCCTGATCCTTGGGCTGCTCCAGGTTCTTCCTGTGAGTCCGCAGCTCCTCGATGGCCCCCTCGAGGCGCCGCTCGAGGTCGACGGTCTCTTCCACGGTGCCGGGCAGGCGGTCGGGGGCCTGCCCGCTCTCCTGCCTCTCCACCTGCGCCAGGGCGCTGCGGAGTTGCTCCTGCAAGCTCTTCAGGTCGGTGCCCCGACCTCTGCCGCCCCCCTGCACCACCGTCGTGACCGTGGTGACGGTGGTGACCGTCGTGATGGTCGTCAGGTCGCCGGGCCCGGGACCGAAGCCCACGGTGGCGATTCCGCAGGTGCACTGGGCTTCGACGCCCTGGGCCGGGACGATGGTGGCGATACCGCAGGTGCAGGCCTGCGCAGCGGCCTGCGCGCCGACGGTGGCGATGCCGCAGGTGCACGGAGGCGCCGCCATCGGCTCGGGCCGGACCGCCATGTCCGGATCGTCCCCCACCGTTGCGATCGTACACGTGCACTGGGGGTCGGTGCCGCCATCGCAGACACCGCCGCCGCCCTGGAGCACCTGGATCATCAAATCCCGAATTCTGAATGCCATCCTCTCACCTCCTCCAAAGGGAGCTTCATGACGTTTTCGACGCTCTGACCAACCTCTACGGAAAAACCCCGCCTTACCCGCCAGTCACTGCATCCGCAATAGCTTGATGTCCCCTTCGTCGCTGGAGCGCACGAAGTAGAGCGTGCGCCCGTCGGGCGACACCGTGACGGCCAGGAAAGCCGAGTTCGTGCTGGGCGGCGGCGCCATCACCTCGCGGGTGGCGCGGGTCGCCACGTCGAGCAGGAAGACCTTGCCGGCATCGATGTAGAGCATCCGGCCATCCTGCAGCCAGACCGGCAGGACGCCCCCGTCCGTCAGCCGGTCGTAGCGGCCGGACTCGAAGGAGTAGCGCCCGATGCCCAGGCGCGCCGATGCGGTCTGCACCTCCCCCGCGAGCCATCGGCCGTCGGGGCTCCAGTCGGTGGGAGTGAAGCTCTCCTCTCCTTGGATCGCGTTCGGGAGCGGCTGCGGCCGCCGCTGCTCCAGCGGCAGGGAGAGGTCGATCAGCGCCGGCCCCACTTCGCTCATGACCAGGAGGCGCCGGCCGTCCGGCGCCCAGAGGGAGTCCGCCACGGTCCCCTTGAGGGCCGTCATCTGCCGGCGGTCGCCGCCGTCGGGACGGATCGACCAGGCCTGATAGTCGTCCCCGCCGCGCTCCGAGTAGAAAAGGATGCGCTCCCCGTCCGGAGACCAGCGCGGGACCCGGTCGCGCTCCGGGTCGTTGGTGAGCTGCCGCGGCTGGTCGCCGTCCACGCCGATGACGTACAGGTCCTCCTGCGGCAGGGACGTGTCATACACGACTTGGCGACCGTCCGGAGACACGTCGGCGGAGCGGACGTTGCGCGAGCCCTGGGTCACCGGCTCCAGGATGCCCGACGTCCGGCCCGCCGCCGGGTCGAAAGCGGCCTTCTCCAGGTTCGACTTGCCTTCGCGCGTGGCGTAGGCGATCTGCCTGCCGTCGCGAGTGATGCTCAGGAACCCGCTCCAGGCCGCGGGCGTGGTCAGGTCCTCAGGTTCCCCCTGCACGCGGCCGGACCGTTGATCGATGCGCACCCGCCAGAGGGTCATGCTCCGGTTGCGGTCGCTGACGAAATAAAGGTGGGAGCCGTCGGGCGACCAGACCGGGTTCCAGTCGATGGCGCGGCCGTCGGTCACGGGTACCGACTCCCCCCCTTCCATCGGGACGGTGGCCACGACGCGCGAGCCCGTGCCCGGGCGCAGCCCCCAGTATGCGATCCGCCCACCGTCCGGCGACCAGCTCGGCTGCACGGCGTCGACCTTGAGCGGGATCCGCACGCGGTTGCCGTCCGCAACCCGGACCCGCCAGAGCTCGCTCTGGATCGCGCGCCGCCGCCGCGGGTCCGTAATCCCCTCGGCGGCGTAGACGATCCACTCGCCGTCCGGGGACCACGCCGGATCGTGGCCCTCCTGAGTCAGGCGGACGACCGACTCCCCCGTGGCGCCCATGAGGAACAGGCCGCCCCCTTCGCGCTCGGAGCGAAAGGCGACGCGCTGACCATCCGGAGAGACCGCCGGCTCGTCGTCGTCGAACCGCGAGTCCTCGGTCAGGTTGCGCGGGTTGTCTCCCCCCACCCTCTGCCAGAAGATGTCGAGGTCGCCCCCATCCTTCTTGACGTAGAGGAAGAAGCTGCCGTCCGGCGCCAGGCTGGGATGGGACTCGCGCCCCTCCAGGTCGGTGAGCGAGTCGTTGGTGCGCTGGAGCGGCTTCTCCTCCATGCCGGCCCAGCCGCCCTCGCGTACCAGGAAGACGGCGAGCAGGAGCAGCGCCGCGGCTCCGGCGAGGGCCGGCGCCCACCACCAGGGCCGCCGCCCGGGCAGCCCGCCGAGCGGCATCCGGGTGAGCGTGCTCGTGGCGCCGGAGAGACCGCGCAGGTCGGCGATGACGGCGTCCAGGGTCGGGTAGCGGTCCGCGGGGTCCTTGGCGAGCATCTTCCTGAGGATCCGCTCCAGCTCGGGCGGCGCCTCGGGACGGAGCTTGCGCACCGGCTCCGGCTCCTCGGTGAGCAGGGCGTAGATGATCCCCTGGTCCGTGTCGGCGCGGAACGGCGGCCGGCCGGTGACCATCTCGTAGAGGACCACGCCGAGCGACCAGAGGTCGGTGCGCTGGTCGACCTCCCCGCGCGCCTGCTCGGGGGACATGTAGGAGGGCGTGCCCAGGCAGAAGCCGGCGCGGGTCAGGCCGGCGGCGCCCGCGAGCTTGGCCAGGCCGAAATCCAGGATCTTGACGATGCCGTCGCCGGTGACGATCAGGTTGGCCGGCTTGATGTCGCGATGGACGATCCCCTGGCGATGCGCCTTGGCGAGGCCCTGGCCCGCCTGGATCGCATAGTCGAGGGCCTCGCCCAGGGGGAGCGGCCCGCGCTCGACCTTGCGCTTCAGGATCTCGCCGTCATAGGCCGGCATGGCGAGGTAGAGCTGGCCGTCCTCGGTCTCGTCCACCTCGTGGATCGTGCAGATGTTGGGGTGCTCCAGCGCCGAGGCCGCGCGGGCTTCCTGAAGGAAGCGCGCCTTGGCGACCGGGTCGCGGGTCAGCTCGGGCGGCAGGAACTTGAGCGCGACCGTGCGCTCCAGGCGCGAGTCTTCGGCCTTGTAGACCACGCCCATGCCGCCGCCGCCGATGTGCTCCTTCACCACATAGTGGCCCACGGCCCTGCCAACCATCCCACCGCCCTTCTTGGCCCCCTCTCCCCCCCGCGGGGGGAGAGGGCCGGGGAGAGGGGGAACGGGATCAACCGCCTGCGGCCGGGACGGCATGGACAGAACCGTCCCGCCGGCCTTCGCGAGCTGCCCGGTCTCCTCCACCGCCTGCAGCTCGGCGCGCATCTCCCCCGCCTCCGCGTACCGGTCCTCGGGCCGCTTTGCCAGGGCGCGGGCCACGGCGCGCTCCAGCGCGGCCGGCAGGCCCGTGCGCCACCGGCCCAGCGGCACCGGATCGCTGCTCAAGACCGCGTCCGCGCCCGGGAACGGGTGCCGGCCCGCGATCATCTCGTAGAGCAGGACGCCGAGCGACCAGAGGTCGGCCCGCACGTCGGCCGGCTCGCCCTGGAGGCGCTCGGGAGCGAGATAGGAGCGCGCCCGCTCGGCGGCGGCGGGCAGGGCGCCCGCGCCGAAGCCCACGATCCGGACCCGGCCCTCCGGGTTGACCAGCACCTGGGTCGGATCGAGCGCGCCGTGGACGATCCCCTCGGCGTGGGCGCTGGCGAGCCCCGCGGCGATCTGGGTGCCGATGTTCACCACCTGGTCGAGCGCGAGAGGTCCATGGGCCAGCCGGTCGGACAGGGGCTCCCCCTCGTCCAGGGCCATGGCCAGGAAGACACGGCCGTCGTCGGTCTCCCCGACCTCGTAGACCGAGCCGATGTGCGGATCCCCGATCGAGGAGGCGCGGGAGGCCTCGCGGGCAAAGCGCTTGCGGACGGCCTCGTCGTCCACGCCGCCGCCGCCGGGCAGGAGCTGCAGCGCGACGAGACGCTCCCGCTGCAGGTCCTGGGCCTTGTAGAGGTCGTCCACGCCGCCAAGGCGCTCGAGGACCCGGTAGTGAGAGACGACGCTGCCGATCAACGGTGAGTATCCTGAGTGGCCCCGCCCTTTGCCCTACAAACCACGACGAACGCAGGTAGTTGTTCCCGTAAGGGAGAGTGTATCAGAGGGGGATGGCCTGCTCGGCCGGGGGCAGGCAGCGCTCGTCGTCGCAGAGCTGGAAGCGGACCACCAGCCGGCCGTGCCCGTTCACCTCGCCCGCCACCTCCACCCGGCCGGTGTAGACCGCGAGCGGACGGCCGCCGGCGAAGCCCGCCGCGACCTCCTCGCCCCGGGGATATCGCAGGCCGCGCACCTGCGCCCCGCCCTCGGCCGCCACCTCCGTCGGCAGCAGGAACTCCTCGGAGGCCGGGTTCGCCTGGATGTGCCAGCCCGGCGCCACCTCCAGGGCCAGCCGGAACGGCTGCCAGCCGTCCCCCTGCGGCTTTTCCACCAGGCTCACCGTCACCAGCCCCGCCGCGGCGCGGGATAGCTTCTCCACGCCGCTCGCCCCGGCGGTGCGCTCGAAGGCCGCGGCCTGCTCGACGGAAGCGTCCGTCCCTCCCATCTCGGCCCGGTGATAGCGCCGCGCCGCGATGGACATCATGCGCGCGCCCTCGGGCGAACCCTGGATCATGGCCGCGAAGGCCTGGAGCGCAGCGCGCGCCTCGCTCCGCCAGGCTCCTTCGCCCGTACGCTCGCCCAGCTCCAGGAGGTTCAGGACCGCCACGGCGTTGCCCGCGGGCGTGGCGCCGTCGAACACGTCCTTGCTGCGGAACAGCAGGTCCGGGCCCTCCGCGGCCACGAAGAAGCCGCCCTCGGGATCGCGCAGCCGGCGGATCTGCTCCTCGGTCAGCTCCGCGGCGGCGCGCAGCCAGGACTCGTCCCCCTGCGCCTCGTGGAGCGCCAGCAGGCCGCGCACCAGGAAGGCGTAGTCGTCCAGGTAGGCGGGGATCCGCCCCTGGCCCTGGCGCCAGGCATGGAGGAGCAGGCCCTCGGGCGAGCGCATGCGCGACAGCACGAAGCGGGCTGCCTTGGCCGCGCGCTCCACCAGCCCGGCGTCGCCCAGCACCCGGCCGGCCACGGCGAGGCCGGCGATGACCATGCCGTTCCAGTCGGCGAGGATCTTGTCGTCGGTCAGGGGCCGGTCGCGGCGGGCGCGGGCGATGAAGAGCCTCTCCTCGATGGCCTTGACCTCGCGCAGCAGCTCGTCGGGGTCCATGCGCCGGCGCGCCGCGGCCTGCTCGAGCCGCTCCGGCAGGTGGAGGACATACTCGCTCTCCTCGAAGAACGGAGGACCGTCGAAGCCGAGGATCGGCGCGACAAAAGCCGCATCGTCGCGGCCGAGGACCTCGAAGATCTCCTCCCGCGTCCAGACGTAGAACGCCCCTTCATGGCCGTGGGTCTCGGCGTCGATCGCGCTCCAGAACCCGGCGTCAGCCGGGGTGGGCGAGGTCATCTCGCGGACGAGCCAGTCTGCGGTCTCGCGCACGATGCGCGCCGCCTGCGCGTCGCCGGTGCGCTCGTGCTCGCGGGCGTAGATCTCCAGCAGGAGGCCGTTGTCGTAGAGCATCTTCTCGAAGTGCGGGACCTTCCACTCGGCGTCCGTGGCATAGCGATGGAAGCCGCCGCCGAGATGGTCGTAGATGCCGCCGCGGGCCATCTGGTCGAGCGTGGCGGAGAGCATCTGCCCGGCCTGCTCATGCTCCGCCACCATCTCCAGGCAGAGGTAGAGGTTCGACGGCGTCGGGAACTTGGGCGCGCCGCCGAAGCCGCCGTTCCGGGAGTCGAAGCGGCGGGCCAGCGCCTCCAGGGAGCGGACGGCCACGTCGGCGCCCGGCGGGGCCGCGGCGGGCTGGCCGCGCTGCTCCAGGTAGCGTCCCATGGCGCTCGCCATCTCGTCCGCCTGCATCTCCACCTCTTCGCGGCGGTTGCGCCAGGCGTCCGCGAGCCCTTCGAGCACGCGGCCGAAGCTCGGCCGGCCGTGGCGCTCGTCGGGCGGGAAGTAGGTGCCGGCGTAGAACGGCTTCAAGGCCGTGGTCAGGAAGACCGAGTTCGGCCAGCCTCCCTGGCCGGTGAGGATCTGGGTGGCGGCCATGTAGATCTCGTCGATGTCCGGCCGCTCCTCGCGGTCCACCTTGATGTTGACGAACTCGCGGTTCATCCGCTCGGCGACCTCGGGCGAGGAGAAGGACTCCCGCTCCATGACGTGGCACCAGTAGCAGGTGGAGTACCCGACCGAGACGAAGATCGGCTTGTCCTCGCGGCGGGCCTTCTCCAGCGCCTCGGGGCCCCAGGGGTACCAGTCGACCGGGTTGTGCTGGTGCAGAAGGAGATATGGGCTGCTCTCGCCGGCCAGGCGGTTCGTATTGGTCGTGTCGTGCGCGCTCATGATGATTCCCTCCCCGCCCCTACCCTACCATTCCTCGGAAAGCACTGGCGTCACAGGCCGGACCGGGCCGATCGGGGCCTCGCCCGGGTAGACCACGCGCTCGAGGAAGAGCCCGGAGGGCGGCGCGGTCCATTCGGCGGGAAGCCCTCTTTTGCCCTTGGGCTCCTCCGTGGCCAGCAGGGAGAGAAACAAGGGGCGGTCGAGCTCGCCCGCGCCCACCTGGACCAGCGTGCCCACCACCCGCCGGACCATCTTCCAGAGGAAGTGCGACGCGACGAGCCGCACGAGGATCAGGGCGCCGTCGGCGACCACCTCGACCCCCTCGACGACCACGATCGTGCTCGGCTGCTCGGCCGGGCGCTCGCAGAACAGCCGGAAGTCGTGCCGGCCGGAGAGGGACGCGGCGGCCTCGGCCATGCGCGCCACCTCAAGAGGCCGCTTGACCCACCAGACCCAGCGCTTGGCAAAGGCGGTGCGGCGCCGCGAGATCTGATAGAGGTAGGAGCGCGAGACCGCGGAGTGCCGGGCGTGGAACTCGTTCGGCACCGCCGCCATGCCGAGCACGTGGATGTCCGGCGGCAGCAGGTCGTTGACCGCGCGCCGGAACGGTCCGGGCTCGACCGTCCGCGCCAGCCGCAGGTGGGCGACCTGGGCGAGCGCGTGGACGCCCGCGTCGGTCCGTCCCGAGCCGCCGATCTCCTTGACCGCCCCGCCGGCCTCCTCGATCGCCCGGCGCAGCTCCCCTGCCACGGACCGGGCGTTCTTCTGCTCCTGCCACCCGTGGTAGCGCGTCCCCTCGTACTCGATGTTCAGGCGGTAGGTCGGCATGGCGGTGGATTATAGGAGTAGACTTCGAGCCACCGGCCCGCCCATCCCGGGCAGCCTTCCCATGCCACCTACAGGGAGATGACCATGAAGAAAACCCTGCTCCTCATCGCCGTGCTTGCCCTTCTCGTGCCCGCCTTCGCCGCCGCCCACGATCACGATCAAGCGGGCTCCTGGACCGGCTGGGTCACCGACGACCACTGCGCCGCCAAGGGCGCCAAGGCCGAGCACGCCTCCTGCGCCAAGAGGTGCCTGGACAACGGCGGCAAGCTGGTCTTCTACAACTCCGCCGACGAGAAGATCTACAACCTCGACAACCAGAAGCTCGCCGAGGAGCACCTGGGCCACGAGGTCGTCGTCAAGGGCACGGCCGAGGGCGACTCCATCAAGGTCGAGTCGATCGAAGCGGCCCCGAAGGCCGAGTAGCGCCGAACGCCGGAAAGGACCTCAAGGACACCAGGGACATCAAGGACTCCTGTCCCTGTCGTCCTTGAAGTCCTTGGAGTCCCTGCGGTCCTTTCCGGTTCCTAGATCTTCATCTTGCGCGCGACCAGGGTCGTATCGCCGTCCTGGAAGGTCGCCGCCGACGCCGGACGCGCCTGCACCAGCGCCTCCCCACCGGGAGGCAGCCCGGGCGACTGGTCGTACACGTACCAGTCCAGCGGCTGCGCCGCGCCGAGCACGACCTCCATCTCGACCCCCTCCGGCCGCATCGTCCCCATCGAGATCTCGGTCCAGTCCCACTTCATCGGACCGGTCTTGTGGGAGCCCTTCAGCGGGACCTCCTGGCCCTCCACCCGCGCCGACTCGAGGTTCGCCGCGGTCGGGATCAGGATCCCCGCGATCGGCGCCTGGCGGTTGGAGGTCAGGAGCAGGCGGAGCCGCCTCTTGCCGCCGGCGGCGGCCGAGTCCTCCAGCACCGACACCTGCGGCGCGGGCACATCCAGGGGCGGCGCCGGCGCCTGGAAGGCGCGGAAGAACGGCGGCCCCCAGGGGTAGGCCGTCTCGGCCTTGTCGCCAAATTCGGCCGCCTTGCGCAGGGCCGCCGGGAATGGACGGTTGGTGCGCACCTGCCAGCGCGCCCCGGCGACGCCGGCCTCCTGGAAGTGCTGGATCGACACGGCCTGCGGCGTCTCCTCGCTGTACGGAGCCGTCGCGAACGCCACGCCCGCCAGGACCAGGGCCAGGACGAAGGCGGCAGCCGGCAACAGCCGCCGCCCCAGCCGGCCGGAGCCCGGCACCAGCGGCGCGAGAGACGTGAACAGGGCCGCGGCGAGCACACCGATCGCGACCAGCGCCTGCTTGCCGAGACCGTCGTAGAGCGGCAGCAGGATCGGCATCCAGAGCAGGGCGGCGACCCCTGCCGGGACCAGGGAGACCGCGGACCCACCCGAGCGGATGATCAGTCCCAGGATCCCCGCGATCAGCGCGGGCACCAGGAACAGGTAGGAGATCCCGGGCGCGACGATGGCGAGCACCACCCCCAGCACCGCCCAGCCGATCCAGACCCCGGCCCAGAGTCCCGCGGACCCGGCCCGGCGGGAGACCGCCGCGGCCAGCGCCAGCACCACCGCGAGCGCCAGCAGCCAGAAAGCCGCGATCTCGGGCTGCGGACCCTGCACCCAGAGCCCGGGCGTGGCGCCCCGGATCGCCATGGAGAGCCCCACGGCGAGCAGCGCCGCCAGCGCCACCCCGCCGAGGAAGCCGAGCAGCCCGAAGAGCACCCCCCGCCCCACCCCGTCCCGGCGGCGCAGCGCCGCGGCCGCCACCAGGACCAGCGCCACGATGGCAAGGACGAGAGTCCAGCCCTTGGGCCAGCGCACCACGCCGAAGCCGAGGACGTCGAAGAACACCGCGTCCGAGCCCTGCTCCAGGAACCAGCTCCCCGTGGAGAGCGAGCGCACCGCGGCCAGGGCGTTGTCCCCATGGTGCTGGAGAGTCGCGGGCGACAGGTTCTCGACCGAGTCGTCCGCGGTGTGATAGCGCGCGGCCGAGCGGATGAAGGCGAAGTTCAGCCCGTTGTACTTCCGGTCCTTGCGGTTCTTGAACACGGTCAGGTCGGTGTCGTTGGGCAGGACCTCGTAGATGGTGGCGTAGAGCGAGCTGGTGATCGGGTGCGGCGCGGCGCCGGCATAGCGCGCGACCGGCAGGGCGTCGTCGCCGATCGTCTCGAACATCAGGCTCGGACCGGAGGTCCCGCGGGCCTCCAGGTTGACCACTTCACCGACCTCCGCGGCCCAGGGATGCCGGTTGACGAAGAGCTCGGCGCCGAGCAGCCCCACCTCCTCGCCGTCGGTGAGCAGCAGGATCAAGGGGCGCTCCGGCGGCGGGCCGGCCTTGAGCGCGCGGGCGGTCTCCAGGACCGTGGCCACGCCCGACAGGTCGTCCCCGACCCCCGGTCCTGCCGGCACCGAGTCGTAGTGCGCCATGAGGAGGACGGCCCGGTCCTTCCCCTCCAGGTGCTGGACCGCGCCCTTGCCCTGAAGGGGCACGTCCTGGCGGGCGACCACGTTGCGCACCAGGGCGCAGCTTCCCCCCGGGCTGCAGGCCACTCCCTCCTGCACCGTGGGCTCGTAACCCAGGCGCTGCAGCTCCGCCACGATCGTCCCGCGGATGCGGTCGTTGGCCGGGCTCCCCGTGGGATGCGGGCTGCCGTCCCCGGCGAGCGTCCGGAGGAGCGCGACGGCCCGCTCCCCGGAGAACTCCGCCGCCGGCGCGTCCGTCCCCCGCGGCGCCGGCGGCTCGAGCCGCGCCCGCACCACCAGCAGCACCAGCGCGAACAGCACCAACCCCAGGACCAGGCCCCACGAAGCTCTCTCCTCCCTCACCGGTTCCGCGCTCATCGCCCTCGTCGCCATTACGGCCTCCTCTGGACAGGATCGTTAAGTCCCGTGGATTCTAGCCTACCGTTGACGCCGCAAGGCCTCCTCCTCTAATCTCGGGCGCAACATGCAGATGGGTCAGGACGAATCCCTCTTCGGGCGCATCGCGCTCCACTACAAGCTCGTCTCCCAGGACCAGCTCGCCGAGGCCACCTCGGCCTGGAGCCAGGAGGGCGGGCTGCGCGGCCTGGGCGAGATCCTGGTCGAGCGCGGCGTCCTCAACCTGCGCCAGCTCGAGCAGCTCCGCGCCGTGCAGCGCGACTATCTGGCCAAGCAGAAGGCGCAGCAGCCAGGGCAGACTGCAGCCCCCGCGCCGAATCCGCCGAGCCCGGTACCCGCTCCTCCTGCGGCTCCGGCGCCTGCCGCGGAAACACCGCCGCGGGCTGCCGCGCCGCAGCCCGCGGCCACCGCGTCCTGGCGCGACACTCCGCGCCGTCTCGACGCCCTGCTCACGGACACGGTGGGCCAGCGGGCGAGCGATCTCCATCTCCACTGCGGCGCACCGATCAAGCTCCGGCGCAACGGCGAGCTCTTCGACGTCGATCCCGAGACCCTGGCGCCCGACCTCTCCGACTCCCTGGTGCGCGAGATCCTGACGCCCGAGCAGCAGCGCGACCTCGACGAGCACGGGCAGATCGACTTCGCCTACACGATCTCCGGCGTCGGCCGCTTCCGCGCCAACGCCTACCGCCAGCAGCGCGGCCTCGACGCCGTGTTCCGCGCCATTCCGCCGAACCCGCCGACCCTGGAAGAGCTGGGCCTGCCCGCGGCGCTCGCCCGCTTTGCCAACTTCCACCAGGGCATGGTGCTCCTCACCGGACCGGCCGGCTGCGGCAAGTCCTCGACGCTCGCCGCCATGGTCAACATCATCAACCAGGAGCGGCAGGACCACATCATCACCATCGAGGACCCGATCGAGTACATCCACCGCTCGCAGAAGTGCGTGGTCAACCAGCGCCAGGTCGGGCGCCACACCGGCTCCTTCGCCCGCGCGCTGCGCGCCGCCCTGCGCGAAGACCCGGACATCATCGCCATCGGCGAGCTGCGCGACCTGGAGACGATCTCGCTCGCCCTGACCGCGGCCGAGACCGGCCACCTCGTGCTCGCCTCCCTGCACACCAACAACGCCATCCGCACCATCAACCGCATCCTCGGCGTGTTTCCGCCGTCGCAGCAGGAACAGATCCGCACCATGGTCTCCGAGTCGCTGCGCGCCGTGATCTCGCAGCGCCTCGCGGTCAAGGCGGACGGCAGCGGACGCGTGCCGGCGCTCGAAGTGCTGGTCTGCAACAAGGCGGTGGGCAACCTGATCCGCGACAACAAAACCTTTCAAATCAAATCGGTGCTGCAGACCGGCGGCATTCACGGCATGTGCCTGCTCGACGCCTCGCTGGCCGACCTCGTCAAGAACAAGGTCATCACCCGCGAAGAGGCCGCGCGCAACGCCGACGAGCCGGCGAAGTTCGCCAACTAGAAGAGTCGATCATGGCGCCCCGCATCCACGAGCTCTTCCAATACCTGAGAGACAACAAGGGATCGGACCTCCACCTGGCCGCGGGCCTGGAGCCGCGCACCCGCGTCCACGGCGCGCTGGAGCCGGTGCCGGGCTGGCCGGTGCTCTCCCACGACGAGCTCTCCGGCATCCTGCGCGAGATCGCTTCCGAAGAGGACTGGACCGACTATGAAGGCTGCGGCGACCTCGACTTCGCCTATGGCTTCGGAGGGGTGGCGCGCTTCCGCGCCAACTTCCTACGCCAGGAGAACGGCGCCGGCGCGGTCTTCCGCATCATTCCCGAGGACATCGTTCCGCTCGGAAAGCTGAACCTGCCCAAGGCGATCGAAAGCCTCGCCCATCTCCGGCAGGGGCTCGTGCTGGTGACCGGTCCCACGGGCTCGGGCAAGTCCACGACGCTCGCCGCGATCATCGACAAGATCAACAACACCTACGCCAAGCACATCGTGACGATCGAGGACCCGGTCGAGTTCGTGCACAAGAACAAGAAGTCGGTTTTCTCCCAGCGCGAGGTGGGCACCGACACCGAGAGCTTCGGCGCGGCGCTGCGGGCCGCGATCCGGCAGGACGCGGACGTCATCCTGGTGGGCGAGATGCGCGACCTGGAGACGATCTCGCTCGCCATCACCGCGGCCGAGATGGGCGCCCTGGTCTTCGGCACGCTGCACACGAACAGCGCTGCGAACACGATCGACCGCCTGATCGACGCCTTCCCGGCCGACGAGCAGGCGCAGGTGCGCACGACGCTCGCCGAGTCGGTCGCCGGCATCGTCTCGCAGCTCCTGCTGCGCACCGCGGACGGCCAGGGCCGCTGCGCGGTCAACGAGATCCTGCTCAAGACCCCGGGCCTGGCGAACATCATCCGCGAAGGCAACACCCCGATGATCCAGACCATCATCCAGGGCGGCAAAGCCGCCGGCATGCAGTTGATGGACGACGCCCTGATGGCCCTGGTGGATCAGAAGCGGATCACCCCGCGCGAGGCCTACATGAAGGCCAGCAACAAGGCGCGGTTCGAAGAGCTGTTCGAGGAGGAATAGGTGGTCAAGACCTACGGCCTGACTCATATCGCCCTTGCCGTAAGCGATGCGAGCCGCTCCTCCCGTTTCTATCAGAAGGTCTTCGGAGCCGTCGAGACCTACCGCGGCGATGGCTGGGCCCAGGTGGAGACGCCGGGAACTCACGACATCCTCGTCTTCACCGAGGGGGAGCCGCGCGCGGGCAAGGCCGGAGGCATCCAGCACTTCGGGTTCCGTCTCGTCGATCCCGCAGACATCGGCGTCGCGGCCCAGGCGGTCGAAGAGGCCGGCGGCGCGATCCGAAGCCGCGGCGAGTTCTGCCCCGGCGAGCCCTATCTCTTCTTCTCCGATCCGGACGGCTACGAAGTCGAGATCTGGTACGAGCCTGAGAGGGGATGAGGGGAGCTCGGGCGCGCCTTCCCTCCCCGGTTCTCCGTACCGATTGACACCCTCCAGCGCCGGGCGTAGACTTGCTAAGTCTATGTTTTTGCGAGTCTTGGAGTTGGATCCATGTGAGCGCCAGGCGCTGTAGGACACGGAAGTCGTGTACTAGGCACGCGGACGTTAGACCTCATCAACCACGACAGGAGCCCGTATGGGCGCAAAGACTTGGATGCTTGTGTACGCCACGGGAAGTGCGAGCGAGGCACTCACCAGATGCGCCGGCTCCCTTGATCGTCAGGCCTCAGCGCGCCTTGCAGCAACACTGTTCCCAAGCGAGAAGCTCGAGCCGCTACCCGACGGTGAACTCTCGTACACAAATCCTCCTGAAGACGAGTTGTTCATTGCCTGCTATCCGGGCGTCTCGATCATCGCCGCTTTTGACTTCGCGATCGACAATCCGTCTCAGCTGCCCTCTCAGTTCATTGCGGCGGGGACCGATCAGGCGGTCTACCTTCACGCCATGCACAGCGTCGTCGACTGGTTTGCGTTCGCCGTCTGGGAGAAGGGCAAGCTCGTGCGCGCGTTAAGTCTCTCACCGGAAAATGGTGTCATCGAAGACATTGGGCAGAAACTCGCTTTCGAGCTGCCCTACTGGAATGGCGAGCACCCCGTCGATGACCCCGAAGACGAGTTGGAAGAGGATGAGCGGTACCCGTTCGCCTTTCACCCCTTAGAGCTCGGAGAGGAAGCCCTAAAGGAGTTCTTTGGCTACCAGCTTGAAGGCTTTGTCGACGCAGCCCTCCTGCAGCCGGAGACCGTTCCGTTGCTCCGCTTCCGCCGCTCGCAATAAGTCCCGGCACCCACTAGCGAAATGACGGTCGCCGTCGCTGAGCTTGGGCCGTTAGGCCACGAAGAAGGACAGCGCTGAAGCTGTCTCACACAAAGGAGCAAGACATGGAGCTCGGCGCGTTTTCAATCAGCTTGGCAGTCAAGGATCTCGGGGCTTCGAGGAGCTTCTACGAGAAGCTCGGTTTCAAAGCCTTCGCAGGCGATGCCTCGCAGAACTGGCTGATCTTGAAGAACGGCGATCACGTCATCGGCCTCTTTCAAGGCATGTTCGACAAGAACATACTCACCTTCAACCCTGGCTGGGACAGCAACGCCCAAAAACTGGACACGTTCACAGACGTGCGCGAGCTACAGCGCCAACTGAAGGCTCAAGGCGTGCAACTGGTGACCGAGGCAGATGAGAGCACGACGGGCCCCGCCAGCTTCATCGCGGTGGATCCCGATGGAAACCCGGTTCTCGTCGATCAGCATGTGTGAGCAGGATGGCTACTGCCGCCGCCATCGATGAGCAGAAGCACAATGCCTACGCGCTCAGCGTGGAAGCCGACAAGGCGCTGGCCCATGGTGACCTTGAACGGGCACGGTCGTTGATGAGCCAAGCGGCCGCTCTCGACTCCACTTATGCTGTTCGCGCAGAGTTGATTGGGACGGCTGACAGCCGCGCCATCCGAGTGGCCGCCACGGTGCGGAGAATCCTGGTGCCGTTCCTGGTGTCCCAAGGCTTCTCGGGCGAGTCCACGAGCTCCTTTGCTCGAGAGCGTGGCGACGTGAAGGATCTCGTTCTTGTGGGTCGAGACAAGTTTGGCGGCCGGCTGGGACTCATGGGGGCTTCCACCGTTGGCGGCGGTCCCGCCGTTTACTTCGACTGGCGAACGGTTGGCAATCGAACCGGCTCTTTGGCCTACTCGACGCAGGGCGAAATCGAGGCCGTGTGCCGGCGCTGGTGCGAGCTCCTGCAATCCCATCTCTTGCCGTGGTTCGAGGAACGCCGGTGATGTACCGGCGAACCTCTGGTTCTTTCGGCTTCCCCGGACGGCGATCATCCCTCCGGGGATGGTGGCAAGGCGTCCGTGGGACTTGCCTGGGGAATCAGGGCTCGTTCCGCAGGAGGGCGAGCGCGGCTTCGAGGACGGTGTCGCGGCCGGCGCGGAAGTCCTCGACCGTCGGCCGCACGAGCACCTGCGGCTGAACGCCCACGCCGACGAACTCCCTGCCGTCCGGATAGGTGTCGCGCTTGGTGCAGACGCGGGCGGTGCCGCCGCCGGGCAGCTTGAAAAAGAGCGGCTGCCCGGTGCTGCCGCCGGTCGGCTCGCCCACGATCTTCCCCCGCTTCATCGCATCGAAAGCGACCGCGAAGTCCTCCGCCGAGGAGTACGTACGGGGACCGATCAGGACGGCGACCGGCTTCGTGAAGAGCCGCTTGCCGGACGGCGGGAACTCGTCGGCATCGCCGCCGAACGTGCCCTCCGCGCGGCCCCAGGCGCGGAAGGCCGGCCGGTAGTCGCGCGTGCGCCAGCGCGAGGTCCGGAAAGGCTTGTCGGTCAGGCAGGCGAGGACGCGGTAGCCGATGTCGCTGTTGCCGCCGCCGTTGGCCCGCACGTCGAGGATGAGCGCATCGGCCTTGGCGATCTCCTCGAAACGCGCTTCGAACTGCTCCGCGGCTGTATTGTCGTCGAACCCGTTGAGAGCGACATAGGCGACGTTTCCCGGGAGCATTTGCAGCTCCACCAGCGGCGTGGAGCTGAGCTTGCTCCGCTCGGCCGCCGGCATCCGCGCGACCTTGCGCTTGAAGGGCTCGCCCGAAGGCGCCTGCAGCGTGAGCTCGACAGGAGCGGACGACGGTCCGGCGAGCAGGAAGTACTCGTAGGTGCGCGCGGCGAGGTCCTGCGGCGTCGAGGCGCTCTGGTAGGGCGCGACGCGCGTGTCGGCGTACTGCTTCACGGGGATGCCGTCGATCTCGACGATCTCCACGCCGGGCCGGATGCCTTCGGCCTGCAGGAACTCGACGAAGACGCGCGAGACGAAGGCCCGGCCCTCGACGAGAGCGACGCGCAGGGGCGGACGGGAGTAGATCTCGTCGCCGAGCTCGTCGGGCGGGTACACGCCCGAGTGGCCGTCCCGGAGCTTCGCGGCCATTTCCATCAGGAGGCGGTAGTACGCGAGCGTCGAGTTCTCCTGGCGCACGCGCGGCAGGTAGGCCATATAGAGCGCGTCCCAGTCGAGGTCCGGGACGAGATCGAAGTTCGCGAAGTTGAACTTGACCTCCGACCAGAGACGCGAGAGGCCGGCGACGCGCTCGTCCTCCGGCAGGCTCGGCCGGTACGGCGTGGCGAGCGCGGGATTGTTCCAGAAAGCCTCGCGCGCCCGGGCAGCCTTCTCCGTGCGCTCGACGAGCTGGCCCCACCGCGGGTCGGCATGGAGGCTCGCGAGGTCCGGATCCTTCTTCAGGTTCTCGACGTTGCCATAGCCGGCGGCCACAGCGCGCTCGAGCAAGCCGAACGCGACCTGCGGGCGGCCCGCGAGCGCGCTGGCGCAGGCAGCGTTGTAGAGCGAGTCCGGATCGTCCGCACCCGCTTCGATCGCGGCGGCGAAGAGATCGGCGCTGCGCGGGTAATCCTTCTGGAGATAAGCCTCAAAGGCCTGCCGCGAGAGCGTCCCGGCATCCTGCGCGGGAGCCGGGACGGCGGCCAGAAAACCAGCGAGGAGACAGACAAGCAGGACCGCGACAGGAGCCAGGCGGGCGTTCATGCCTGGATTATAGGGTCCTTCACGCATTCCCTTTCTGGCTGCGCAGCGTCTCGATGAAGCCGGCCATCTCCTCGCTGGCGTCCCGCGCGCACACATCCACCGTCTGATAACCCGGCGCCTTCGCGTCGAGATCGCCACCTCGTTGCACCAGCCACTCGACCCGGCGGCGATCGCCCTGCCGGGCGGCGTACATCAGCAGGGTTCGTCCCCGTCGGCCGCGAGCGTTGACATCGACGCCCCGGCTCACCAGATCCTCGACGCGATCCCAGCGCCCCTCCGAGCCTGCCTCGAGGGCGAGGCGAGTGGTCTCGACTGCTCTCGCTTCCCCTTCCAGAGCGGCCATCCTGGCGTCGTCTGCCGCATCGACCGCCGCCGCGGTCTCTCGCAGCCGGTCCTCCAGCCAAGCGATGATTTCGGCGTGATGACCGAGGAGGGCCCATTCCAGGACCGAATCCTGGTCGGCACTGTCGACCCGCCTCAGCCCGGCGCCAAGGGCGATCAGCCGCTTCACCAGCTCCAGGTTTCCATTCCAGGCCGCGTACATCAGGGCCGTGCGCCCGTGGCCATCCAACTGATCGATATTCCTCCCTGCCAGCGGCAGCAGCTCGTGGACAAGCTCCCACCGCGCGTCGAGGGCCGCGTAGGTCAGCAGCGCTCCCGCCAGGCGGCACTGCCACTCCGGAGGCGCATCGCGGATCCGACGCATCGCCTCGTCGGGGCGCTCCTGCTCGCCGTAGAGGTCGATCACCTCTTCTTCCAGGGCACGGATGACGTCGACGCCGGCGGGCAGCGACTCGACGTCGTCGCGTTCGATCGCCGCCTGAAGCTCCGCAGCGACCACCTCAGGCGGTCGCCGTGTACTCAGAGAAGATCCCGTTGTCGACGTACCGGCTCACCTGGGAGAAGCCCGCGGTTCCGAGGCCGTCCACGATGACCTGCGGTGGCACGCACATCTCGATCGTGTCCCAGTAATACTCCATGAGCTCCCGGGAGGCCCGCCCGCCACGGCCGAAGCCGGCCACGAGAGGCACGAAGCCCCGGAGATAGAGCTTGAGCAGCCGGAACGCCAGCCGCGAGGCCGGAGGCGTGACCTCCAGGATCAGGAGGCGGCCTCCCGGCTTGAGCACCCGTCGGTACTCCCGGAACGTGGCGTGCAGGTCGGGGACGTGCCGTAGCGCATACCCCATCGAAAGGAAGTCGAACCGCCCGCTCGCGAACGGCAGAGCCTCGGCCACGCCGCGCACCCGGACGCGCACGCCCCGCCGCGCCGCCCGGCCGAGCATGCCGAGGCTCGGATCGAGCGCGGTGACTCTCCCGCTCGAGCCCACCATCTCCCGGGCCTGGGCCGCGACCACTCCGGTGCCGGAGCCGGCGTCGAGCGCGGACATGCCCGCGGCGAGCCCGGCCCGTTGCAGGGCCTGCTTGCGGTACCAGGCGCCGGAGCCGAAGCTCAAGGCCTGGTTGATCCAGTCGTAGTCCGGAGCGGCCTCGTCGAACCAGGAGCCGACCCGCTTCCGGCGCTGCGCCTCGTCGTCGTAGTACCGGGTCAGCAGCGGGTGCGGCGGTAGGGGGGCGGGTTCCACGAGCGGAAGCTTACACCGGCGCTGCCCGATCGCGGCCTGTCCAGACACCTTGATTTATGGAAGGCCTGTCTTCCACTCGACCCAGGAGGTGCCCCATGTCCAGGAAAGCGATCGTCCTCTTCGTGTTCGGGCTGGCGCTGCTGGCCGGCCTGAGCGTCCCCGCCCATGCCGAGGAGACCCCGTCGGTTGCGCCGGCTTCCGCTCCGGCCGGCTGCGGGTTGGGCTTCGATCTCGCCCCTGCCGCTCCGCAGGGCGCGATCTGTCCGGCCACCGCGGCTGAGACCCCGGTTCCGGAGCTCCTGTTCGGAGGCCGCACCTGCCGTTGCAGTTGCGGATTCCCCTGCAAGAAGGACGCGGACTGCGGCCCGGGCGGCATCTGCGCGGGCGGCATCACCTGCTGCTGAGCCGCGGTGTAGAGTGGCGCGCGGGAGGGACTCGCCTTGGCCCATATCCTCGCTCTCGACCAGGGGACCACCAGCTCGCGCGCCATCCTTTTCGATGAGCACGGCTCGATCCGGGCCGTGGCCCAGCGGGAATTCCGCCAGATCTTCCCGCGCTCCGGCTGGGTGGAGCACGATCCTACGGAGATCTGGGAGTCGCAGCTCGCCACGGCCCGCGAGGCGCTCGCGACGGCCGGGCTCGGCGCCAGTGACGTCGCTGCGATCGGAATCACCAACCAGCGCGAGACCGTGGTCCTCTGGGACCGCACGACCGGACAGCCCGTCCACAACGCCGTGGTCTGGCAGGACCGGCGCACGGCCGAGGACTGCGATCGCCTGCGGCATTCCGGGCATCTCCCCTCGTTCCGCAAGAAGACCGGGCTCGTCCTCGATCCCTATTTCTCCGGCACCAAGATCGCTTGGCTCCTCCGGAACGTCCCCGAGGTCCGCGAGACTGCTGAAGCCGGACGGCTCGCCTTCGGCACGGTGGATTCCTGGCTGATCTGGAACCTGACCGGCGGCGCGGTCCATGCGACCGACGTCACCAACGCCTCGCGCACGCTCCTCTTCGACATCCACGGCGAGACCTGGGACGACGAGCTGCTCGCGGCCCTGGGCGTGCCGCGGACGATCCTTCCCGAGGTTCGCTCGTCGAGCGAGGTCTACGCCGAGACGGTGCCGGACCTGCTCGGCGGACCCGTGCCCATCGCCGGGGTGGCCGGCGACCAGCAGGCCGCCCTCTTCGGGCAGGCGTGCGTGCGGACCGGCATGGCGAAGTGCACGTACGGCACCGGCTGCTTCCTCCTCATGAACACGGGACGCACCCCGATCCACTCGAAGCACGAGCTGCTGACCTCGCCCGCCTGGCGCCTGCGCGGCCGCACGGACTACTGCCTGGAGGGGAGCGTGTTCGTGGGCGGCGCCGCGGTGCAGTGGCTGCGCGACGGGCTCGGGATCGTCCGCGCGTCGGCGGAGATCGAGGAGCTGGCGGCTAGCGTTCCGGACTCGGGCGGCATCGTGCTGGTCCCCGCCTTCACCGGTCTCGGCGCGCCGCACTGGGATCCCTACGCCCGCGGCGCGCTCCTGGGGATCAACCGGGGCACCACCGCCGCCCATCTCGCCCGCGCCGCGCTCGAAGGCATCGCCCACCAGGTGGCGGACGTCCTCGCCGCCATGGAGGGGGATTCGGGCTTCGCGGTCTCCGAGCTGAGGGTGGACGGCGGCGCCGCGGAGAACGACCTCCTGATGCAGATGCAGGCCGACCTCGGAGGCGTGCCCGTCGCCCGCCCCACCGTGCGCGAGACCACCGCCCTCGGAGCCGCCTACCTCGCCGGCCTGGCGGTCGGCGTCTGGAAGAGCCCCGAGGACGTGCAGGCCCATTGGCAGATGGAGCGGGTGTTCGAGCCCACCAACGACACGGGAAAAACCGCCGGGATGCGCGCGCTCTGGGCGAAAGCGGTGGAGCGGGCGAAGGGGTGGGAAAGCTGAGAGACACCCTGCTCGCCCGCCTCGACGATCCCGAGCCCTGGGACTTCCTGGTCGTGGGCGGCGGCGCGACCGGGCTGGGCACGGCGGTCGAGGCCGCCTCCCGGGGCTACCGGACGCTCCTGGTCGAGCAGCACGATTTTGCCAAGGGGACGTCCAGCCGCAGCACGAAGCTGATCCATGGCGGCGTGCGCTATCTCCAGCAGGGCAACGTCGCCCTGGTCCTCGAAGCCCTGCACGAGCGCGGGCTCCTGCTGCGGAACGCCCCGCATCTCGTCCACAACCTCTCCTTCGTGGTGCCGGCCTATGACTGGTGGGAAGGGCCGTTCTACGGCGTGGGGCTGAAGCTCTATGACGTGCTCGCCGGCCGCATGGGCCTGGGACCGTCCCGCTTCCTCTCCCGCGAGGAGACGCTGGAGATCATCCCCACGCTGGAGCCCGCGGGGCTGCGCGGCGGCGTCATGTATCACGACGGCCAGTTCGACGACGCCCGCCTCGCCATCACGCTGATGCGCACGCTCCTCGACCTCGGCGGCGTCGCCCTTAGCTACATGCCCGTGGTCTCGCTGCTCAAGGAAAGCGGGCTGGTGCGCGGGGCCGTGGTGCGGGACGCGGAGACCGGCACCGAGCGCGAGGTCCATGCCCGGGTGGTGGTCAACGCCACCGGCGTCTTCGCGGACGACCTGCGGCGCATGGACGAGCCGGAGAGCGAGCCGATCCTCGCGCCGAGCCAGGGCATCCACGTGGTGCTCGACCGCTCGTTCCAGCCCGGCGACAGCGCCATCCTGGTCCCGCACACGGACGACGGCCGCGTCCTCTTCGCAGTCCCCTGGCACGGCCGGGTGATCGTGGGGACCACGGACACGCCGCTCTCCGAGCGCTCGCTGGAGCCGCGCGCCCTGCCGGAGGAGATCGAGTTCCTCCTCACCCACATCGCCCGCTATCTGACCCGCGACCCGGCGCCCTCGGACGTGCTCTCCTGCTTCGCGGGGCTCCGCCCCCTGGTGCGCACAGCCGGGGGGACAACCGAGGGGCTGAAGACCGCCGCCCTTTCGCGGGACCACACGCTACTCATCTCCCCTTCCGGCCTGGTGACGATCACCGGCGGCAAATGGACGACCTACCGTCGCATGGGCGAGGACACGGTGAGCCAGGCCGCCCTCCTGGCGGGGTTGCCGGAGCTCCCGTCCGGCACGGCGGAGCTGCGCCTCCACGGCTGGTCCGCCGAGGTGGAGCCCACGGCGGACTGGGCGGTCTACGGCTCGGACGCGGTCTCCCTCTCGCGCCTCGCCGAAGAGCGGCCCGAGTGGCGCGAGCCGCTCCACCCGCGCCTCCCCTACCGTCTCTGCGAAGTGGTCTGGGCCGCCCGCCACGAGATGGCGCGCACTGTCGAGGACGTTCTCGCCCGCCGCACGCGAGCCCTCCTCCTCGACGCCCGGGCGAGCGCCGAAGCCGCGCCTGAAGTTGCCCGGCTGATGGCCGCCGAGCTCGGGAAGGGTGGGGAGTGGGAGGAGCGGCAGGTCGAAGCGTACCGGGCGTTGGCTCGGAATTATTGGCTATAGCTTCCCCCGGCCGGCCTCGTCTACTCGAGCACGAAGGTGACTTTCAGGTGGACCCGGAACTTGACGATCTTTTTGCCCTCGACATCCACCAACTGGTCCGCCACCCAGACTCCCTTGATCTGCTGGACGATCTTGCTGGCGCGCCGGAGTCCCTCCCCCGCCTTCGGATCAATCTTCTATTCCTCCGAATGCACCTGGAGCTGCGCGACACGGCCCTGCGCATCAAAGTCCACGGTGATGCGGTTGCCGTCGGCGCGGCGGGCGTGCCAGGTGTCGGGCTGGGTCTCGTCGAGGTCGTAGCCTTCGAAACGGAGGAGGGAGCGTGCGGCGGCTCGGTGGTCGGGGAGGGTGTAGGCGGTGAGCATCTCGCGGAATACCTCAGAGAGAAAAGCCGCGGTGTGGCGGGCCGGGATCTGGCCCTTGAGGTCGGGGAGGAGGAAGAAGGCGGTCCCCAGGGGGATCTCCATGATCAGGAAGGCGGCGCTGCGCGCCAGTCCGCAGGAGAGGATCGCGATCTGGTCTCCCGACAGATTGTTCAACTGGAAATTCGGGACGAAGAAGAGGTCCAGATCCTGGGCCTCTCCCCAGGCCTTGAGCTCCAAGGCCGCCCGGGTGAGGGGCCGGGCGACGATCGTGGCGGGCAGGTCCCAGCTCCATGTCCAGGACTTCGCTTTCTGGTCCTCGATCCCGAGGAGCTGGATGGGAAAGGTGTAGCGGTCCGCGAAGCGGACGTCTCCCCTCCTCAGATCGGCATGGCAGGGAAGGCCTTCGACGGCGTGCAGTAGCGCCAGATGTTTGGCCAACGAAGGCCCAACGTGCTCAAGGAAGAGGGTATCGAGAGGTGGATGTGGCATGGCTCATCCTATCGTGGTCCACCTCTCGATGCGGAGGCTACCGGTTCTTGAATCTCTTGGAGAGTTGTGATCCTCCGGCGACGTTGGCATTGTACGTCACACCCGTCGGCCTCGAATTGGCTCCATAGTTGAAGCTTATGTCGAAATCGGCGCTGGTTCCGGCGGCCCTGATAGCTTTGGCTATGCGACTTTCGAATTTGGAGAACGCGCCTCGGTTGACAGAGAGGTTCTGGGGAAAGATGAACGCTGTCAGATGACCTGGACCGCCGAGTTGCATGCCAAGGGTGTGGCCCGCGTCGTCCGGTTGATAGATTGCATTCCCTCCGAAGGCCTGAGCGAAATCTCTCGTCGCTCGCGTCGTGTTGGTTCCGGTACCGAGGTCGGCGAGAGCCACGGTGCCGGATACTCTCGCCAGGCGCCGGGAGGTACCCACCGTGGAGAAGTGGGCAGTGATCGTGTTGCCACTCGCCAGGGTGTGCGTCTCTGTCTGAGCCCCTGCTCCCCAGCCCGTGTCCAACCTCGCGTTGTTGGCGGCTACGGTCGCCGGTGACGACGCCGCCGTGGTCTGGTGCCGTTTCGGCGTCGGCGTCGGCCCCACCCACCCGGCGGCGGGGTCCAGTCTGTCTGGTGGTCTGGACGCCCGCTTGCCGGTGAGGCCCGTCGGATCGATCAGATTCGTCGGCGAGTTGCCAGCATAGCCGTAGATGAGCCCCGGCCGATGGAAAGGTCTGCGAGAGAGGTCGGGCTCGCCGAGCTTGTCCGTTTCCAGCATCTCGTCGAGGATCGGATCGGCGCTGGTCCACTGCCCCTGGCGGGCGTCGTAGTAGCGGAAGCCGAAGTAGGAGAGGCCGGTCTCTTCGTCCAGCTCCTTGCCGCTGAAGAGGTAGGGTGTCGGGTCGGTCTGCGAGCGCTCGTCGACCCAGACCTCGCCGGAAGGGAAGTACTCCAGGTGTTGCCAAGTCGCGCCCCGGTCGTCGCTGACGTACTCGGTGGAGCCCTGGTGGTCGGGGTGGTAGAAGAAGACTTTCGCCGCGTTGGGATTCGCGCCGGCGCCGACTTTGCTCACCAGCCGAACGCCATCGGCGAAGATGTGCTTGCTCAGCTTGTTGCCATTGGTGACGGAGAACCAACGGTTGACGTAGATCGTCTCGCCGCCTTGGCCCGCCTTGTTGGTGCGGGTGCCCGAGCTGTCGTAGAGGAAGCGGTTGGTCTGGCCGTTGTCGGCCACGGCCTTGAGGCGGTTCTCCTCGTCCCAGGTGTTGGTGCGGCGGGTGCCGTTGGTGTCGTGGTCCCAGCCGGCCTGGTTGCCGTTCAGGTCGTAACGGAAGGTGCGGTCGCCGATGTGGGTGGGGGCATGGGGCTGCGGCCCGCCGTAGGCGTAGGTCCAGTTGTAGGAGGTCTTCTTCTCCAGCTTGCTCTGGACCTCGTGGAGCTGGTTCTTGGCGACGAGATCGCCGCCTTCGTCATAGGCCAGGGAGAGCGTGAAGGTGGTGTCCTTGTTGTTGGCCGACCGGGCGCTTCCCGTGGCGGCGACGAGCTGGTAGAGGTTGTCGTAGACGAACGTCTGGTTGACCGGGCCGCCTTCCTGCGTGGCACGCCCCGGGGGGACGTCGTTGCGGAGGCTCAGCAGGGTGCCGGTCAAATCGCGGTGGTAGCTGAGGTTCTGGAACTTGCGCCCGCCGGCCTCCCGGGCCTCGATGGCGTTGAGCTCGCGGGATTTCGGGTCGTAGGCCGTGCGGGCCTCGACGCCATTGCCGAAGACGGTGCGGACCTTCTGGCCGAATTCGTCATAACCCTGGTGGCGCAGGTATTCGAAGCGGACGCCGGACTGCACGCCGGCCGCGGTCTTCACCTTGCCGCCGGCGTCGTAGCCCCAGGTCACCTGCTCGCCGTCCGGATAGACCATGGAAAGGAGGCGCGAGAAGCTGTCGTAGCTGTAGGTCGTGGTGTACGGCCCCTTGGGGCTCGTGCCGTTCAGGGAGGTGGCGGTGCGCACGCTCCGGGCGAGATTGCCCAGGAGGTCGTAGGAGCGTTGCTCGACACCGGATTCGTCGGTGACGGAGGCGGTGCGGCCGGCGGTGTTGCCCGGCGCTCCCGGCCCGCCGTAGGTGAAGAGGACGTCCGGCATGCTCGGGTAGTCGATGCGGTCGAGGCGGTGGAAGGTCCGCAGGTAGCGGATCTGCTGCCCCTGCGCGGCCAGGTTGGCGGTGATCTTGGCGCCCAGGTCGCCGGCCGGGGTGAAGCGTACTTCGGTGCGGCCGGAGTCGGGGCTGACGATGGCGACACGGCGGCCCAGGGTGTCGTTCTCGAGGGTAGTGACGTTGCCTTCCGGATCGGTCACCGCGGTGAGCTGCTGCAGGGCGTCGTAGGCGTAACGGGTGATCAGCGTCCGCTGTGCGCCGGCGATCGTGTTGGTCTGCCGGATGCCGAGCACGTCGCCGCGGAGGTGGTCGTAGAAGAGGGTCGCCCGGCCGTTGGCGTCGGTGCGGGTGTGGGCGAGGCGCTCGACGCCGTCCAGGGTCGAGAAACCGTAATCCATGCGGGTGACGGCGCCGTGGGGGAAGCGTGCCTCGGTCACCCGGTCGAGGACGTCGTAGGCAAACTGTGTCGGGTTCAGCGATGGGACGTTCACGAAATCTTTGGCGGCGCCGGTGTCGAAGACCGGCTGCCCCTGCGCGGCGACGCGGCCGAGGGGGTCGAAGTCGACGCGTCCGCTGACCTGCATGCCGGTGCGGGTCGAGGTGCCGCTGCCGAGATCGAGATCGGCATCCGCTTTCGTCTGCACGGTGCGGCCGAGGCCGTCGATGAAGACCGCGGTGTCGATGGTGTCGGAGCGGGTGACGTCTTTCTGATGGGCCACGGCGTGGGCCGGGCGCGCCGCGGTGTCGTACTCGAAGGTCAGCGCCGGGCTCGCGTCGGTGTCGTTGGGGCCCACGACGCGGACGAGGCGGCCGAAGGCGTCGTAGGCCTGGCGCATCGACTGGCCGTTCTTGTCGACCGTCTCGGCCGGCTTGCCGTGGAGCAGATTCCAGGTGAACCGGCTGGTGGAGCCGAACGAATCGCTGACCTGGGCGGGGAAGGTCCGGGTGACGGGGTCGTAACTGAAGGTCGAGGTGAAGCCGCTGGGATCCGTGGCGGAGGCGAGATTGCCCACGGCATCATAGGTGTAGGCCCAGACGGCGTTGTTGCCGCCGGTGTACGACGACCCGGTGCCGGGATCCTTGCCGCCGATCAGCACCTGTTCCAGGCGGACGAGATCGCCGAGGGAGTTGTAGGCAGCGCTGCGCTCGCGCAGCAGGCGGCCGGCGCCGTCGCGCACCGTGAGGTGAGACGGCTGGTTGAAGTAGGTCCGCGGATCGACGAAATAGGCGGCGGTGGCCACGATGTCGTCGTCGCCGTGGCCCTCGATGCTGTCGTCGTTGCACCTGACGGCGCCGCCGTTGTCCTGATCGCCGAAGTCGGTGAAGGCGATGATGTTGCCGTACGAGTTGTAGAGGTAGCACTGGACGGTGCTCTTGTGCGCGCTGCCGGTCCCTTCGGAGAAGAAGGTCTCTTCGCGCACCAGAGCGGGGAAGAAAGCGCCGGAGCCGGCGGAGCGCGGCGCATAGGTGGACGTCCTGGTGCGGAATACGCGGCCGGAGGCGTCGGCGATCTCCTCGCTGGTCTGGAGATGGCGCTGGTAGAAGTCCTGGTTCTTGAACCGCCGGTCGAGGGTGGAGCCGTCGGGCCGGGTGGTCTTCACCCGGGCGTAGCCGTAGCTCTCGCGCTCGGCGCGGTCGTGGTAGGACTCGTCGAAGTAGTCGTAGCGGGTGGTGTAGCTGTTGCCGCGGCCGTCGTTCTCGGTGACCGCGGCGAGCACCCACTGGGTGTCCGGCATGTCGACCTTGCGCAGGTTGTCGGCGGAGCGGCCGACGCGGTTGCCCTGGCGCGCGTAGGTGAGCTGGAAGCTGCCTCCCAGCGGCCGTTGCACCGCGGTCAGAAGGTTGGCCTTCCGGGCAAGGTTGGGCTTCACGTAGACGGTTGCGTCGTCTCTCTTCTTGAGCAGGTGGTCGGGCAGGCCGTCGCCGTCCATGTCCTGGAAGGAGAGCTGGAGCCCGCCGCCACTGCCGTCGACCTGGCCGGTCACCTCCAACAGGATGCTGACCACGGGCACCAGCGGGACGATCACGAAACAGCCCTGGAATCCCAGGGAGGCGTTGGCCGCGATGTTGCCCGAGAAGCTGACGGCGTCCAGGCATTCCGTGAAGCCGGGGATGACGTAGCCGGTGCCCAGGTCGGTGGACCAGTCCGGGACGGGCCAGTGCTGCTCGAGGTCCCAGCCGTCGCCGTGGTTGAGCTTGACGCGGAAGAAATCCTCGCCGTGCTCCTTGGCCACGTGGTCGGCGAGGCCGTCGCCGTTGACGTCGATCATCTGCACCAGCGTGCGGGAGAGCGTCGCGGAGCCGCCGCCGCCGAGCTGACCGAAGGCGAAGCCGGCGGTGAAGCCGGAGCTGCGGGTGAACGAGAGCGCGTTCGGCGAGGCGACGTCGAACACCTGGCCGAGCGCCGAGCCGGCGCCGCTGCCCGCGTCCTGGCAGCCGCCGACACCGGAGTCGAAATCCGAGTCGCTCCAGGCCGGCAGCGGCCAGGATTCGGGCGCGCCGAAGCGGTAGCCGAGGTTGAGCTGGACCTGGACGGACGGATCGTCCGAGCCCATGGCGACGCGGTCCGGCAGGCCGTCGCCGTTGACGTCGATCAGGTCGTACCGCGTCTGCGAGAGCGAGACGGTCGAGCCGATGGAGGGGAGCGTTTTCGCGATCGCCTTGACCGTGCCGCTGCCGCTCATTTTGCTGAAGGCGGTGCCGACGCCGGCGATCTTCGCGCTGGCGTTGCCGTTTTCGGAGCGGCGGACGGCGAAGTAAAGCCCCTGGAAGGACTGCAGGCCGGCGAAGCCGCCGCGGCCGTCAGAGAAGCGCACGCCGCTGCCGGAGACCTGGTCGGGATAGCGGTCGCCGTTCATGTCGAGAACGTCGACCTCGGTCATGCTGTCGCCGGAGCTCATGGCGAGGCTCAGGCCCGCCGAGAGGTCGGCGCCCGCGGTGTGGCCGGTGGTCTTGCGCAGGACGCCGAGACCGCCGCTGGCGGACGCTCCGGTGGATCGGTCCAGCTCGCCCGCGGCGTTGCCTCCCTGGCGCGACGGCTTGACCCCTTCCGCGGCCATGTAGAGGTCGAAGCCGGCCGCGGTCCAGGCGGGCTCCGACAGCCCGGTTGTCCCTTGCCAGTGCGGCGCGGCGAGAAGGGCATCCGGCTTGTCGCTCTCGTCTTGCGCCAGCCTTACCTCTCCTTCGTTGAACGGCTTGTTGCCGTTCCATTCGCCGTAGGACCAGCCGTGCCAACCTCCGGACAGGGGCTCGACGGGCTCCGCGAAGACCGTGCGCACGTTGATCGGGATGTCACCGGTGACCTCCAGGCCGTCGTCCCCGAACACGGTGATCCAGAGCAGGTCTCCTTCCTGGGCATCGACCGTGACATCGAAGATCGATGGGCCCGGCGGCAGGTCGAGCCGCTCGAGCAGGCGGTGGAGGCCCTGGATGTAGAGGACCGCGGCGCGGCTCCCC
>Ga0068862_100000831_pt1 | contig 30577 bp, 33 predicted proteins | sample KBSSwiS52_FD_66598 | JGI IMG/M metagenome (GOLD analysis project Ga0068862, IMG submission 66598) | Switchgrass rhizosphere microbial communities from Kellogg Biological Station, Michigan, USA - KBS Switchgrass S5-2 | ecosystem: Host-associated > Plants > Roots > Rhizosphere > Soil ... | reverse complement strand
GGCTCTTCGTCTCTGGAGTTCTCGATCCACTGAGTTTCTCCATCGGCTTGATCCGCTCTCCAGGCTCGCCGGGCGGGTCGACCTCCGGCTCTGGAACGGGGTTTAACCACAGGCTGTTAGGCCGGAGTGCCCTCCTCGCTTTCGACGACCAGGGTGATGCTGCCCTCCATCGAGCGGCGCGCCCGTTGCCTCTGCGTATATGGTCACCATGAAGACCAAGCGTGAATGGCGAGCCGCCTGCTGCCCTGGCTCCTCAGGCGGCAATATCCAATTCGAGGCAGATCATGAGCATTGAGGCAAACCACATCCTTGGCGCAATCGCCATCGGTATTGGCGCAACTCTGGTCATGGACCTTTGGAATCTGTTCCTGAAGCGTGTGTTCAGCATTCCGTCGCTCAACTACTGCTTACTCGGACGTTGGCTTCGCCACATGCCAGGAGGCACCTTTCGGCATGCGAGCATCGCCGCCGCTCCATGGAAGCCCTTTGAGCGCACGGTTGGCCTGATTGCCCACTACACGATTGGCGTCGTGCTCGCGCTGGTGCTCGTCGTTTTTACATCCGGCGACTGGCTGGTGCGACCTACCTTGCTGACTGCTTTACTCTACGGCATCGGCACCGTGGTGCTCCCCTTCTTCATCTTGCAGCCGTCGTTCGGCCTCGGCATTGCTTCATCAAAAACGCCCAATCCAACGCACGCCAGGCTGAAGAGCCTCATGACACACACCATATTCGGAGTCGGGCTGTACGCATGTGCGCTTGGCGTGAGCTACGTGCTACGGGCTCTTTCCTAGCCAAGGAGTGCCTATGCAGGCGAGTCTCCGAACGCTCACTCTCATCTCGTTCCTGATGCTGCCGGGTTTCTGCCTTGCGGAGGAGCTGAGCGTCCCAGCCCCCACGGCGGGCATCTTTCCGTGATCGCGGACTTCCCCAAGGGGGCCCGCAATAGGTTCCAGCCGTTTATTATCGGTATTCGTGAAAAGCCACCCCTGTTCTGCGAGGCTCCTCGCCCGACTAGAATGCTCGCATGCTTCGCCGCCGCCTCGCGCTCCTCATCCTCCTTCTCCTGACGGCCGGCGCCCTCGCCTTCTCGTTCTTCGGCCCGCAGCCTTCCAACGACCGCGATTGGACGCCGGACCAGGCGCTCCTCCCCTGGGTGGAATTCTCGGGGCGCCGGGTGACGGTCCACAATGTCCGTGACTTCCGCTATCGGTCGGTTGCCGATTACGACGCCGCGTGGGAGGACCGCTCCTACGACCTCGACCGCCTGCGGTCGGCCTGGTTCCTGGTCGAGCCCTTCGAGCGCGATCGGGTGGGGCCGGCTCACACTCTGATGAGCTTCGGATTCGAGGGGGACGACTATCTCGCGATCTCGGCCGAGATCCGCAAGGAACGAGGCGAGGAGTTCTCCCCCTGGAAGGGATTGCTCCGCCAGTACGAGATCATGTACATCGTCGGCGACGAGCGCGACCTGATCCAGCTCCGGACGAATCACCGCCGCGATCCGAACAGGTGCCGGGCGTGTGTTGAAGTGTTGAAGCGGATCTTCGAGTCCTACCCTGTTCTCGTTCCCCGCCTCGCCCAGGCTGCGCAGTACGAGACTGTCCGACCGGAGAGAGGATAGAGATGTGCCCAGAGGACTCATCCCGATTCATCCCGTTGCGTGGACAACCGAGGGGTGGGGTTCAAAACGCCAAGACTATTGACGGAAACTACCGGTAACCAGCAGTCTTGTCTCTGGTGGATTACAAGTGGGATGCCGCGATGACGGCCGAGAATCGCCGCAAGCACGGCATCGATTTTCTCGATTCCATCGCAGCGATTGAGGAACCTCAACAGGCTCGAGGAGATCGATCCTCGGCTGGAGTATGGGAAGGAACGGACACGGATTATCGGTATGGCGGCCGGCAGCATCCTGTTCGTCGTCACGACCCAGCGCGGCGACAGGACGTGCCGCATCATCTCCGCCCGGAGGGCCACGCAACATGAGCAAGACCGATACTACTCGGGTGACCGTGAAGCCTGGTGAGGCGCCGCCTCGCGGCGAAACCGACTGGGCGCGAGTGAATGCGATGACAGATGAAGAGGTGCTGGCGGCGGCCTACTCCGACCCCGATGCTCAGCCGCTCGACCCGGAGACGTTGGCCAAGATGCGCCGGATCTCTCCCGTGAAGGCATTGCGGCAGCGGCTCGGCATGACACAGATCGAGTTCGCGGAAGCCTTCAGGCTGCCGATCAGCACCCTTCGGGATTGGGAACAGCGCCGCAGTACTCCCGATGCACCGGCCCGCGCGTTGCTTCGAGCGATCGAGCGCGAGCCCGAGACGATGCGGCGTCTGTTGTCTCAGGCGGCTTGATTCACTCGCCCGCCGGCGCCGGGCGGAGTGAAAACGCTCAGTGGCCGGGCGAGGGCTCCAGATCCAGGTGGGTGGCGAGTCGCCTGCTGCCCTGGCTCCTCAGTAGAATGCCCGCATGCTCCGCCGCCGCCTCGCGCTCTTCGTCCTTCTCCTGACGGCCGGCGCCCTCGCCTTCTCGTTCTTCGGCCCGCAGCCTTCCAACGCCCGCGATTGGACGCCGGACCAGAAGCTCCTCCCCTGGGCGGAATTCTCGGGGCGCCGGGTGGCGGTCCACAACGTCCGTGACTTCCGCTATCGGTCGGTCGACGATTACGACGCCGCGTGGGAGGACCGCTCCTACGACCTCGACCGCCTGCGGTCGGCCTGGTTCCTGGTCGAGCCCTTCGAGCGCGATTGGGTGGGGCCGGCTCACACCCTGATGAGCTTCGGATTCGAGGGGGGCGACTTTCTCGCGATCTCGGCCGAGATCCGCAAGGAACGAGGCGAGGAGTTCTCCCCCTGGAAGGGATTGCTCCGCCAGTACGAGATCATGTACGTGGTCGGCGACGAGCGGGACCTGATCCAGCTGCGGACGAATCACCGCCGCGATCCGGTCTACCTCTATCCGGTGCGGGCGCCGCGCGAGCGGATCGAGCAGATGTTCGTGGGCATGCTCCGCAGAGCCAACCGGCTGAGAGAGAAGCCCGAGCACTACAACACCCTGACGAACACCTGCACGACGAACATCGTCCGCCATGTGAACGAGCTCGTGCCGGGGCGGGTCCCCTGGAGCTACAAGGTCCTGCTCCCCGGCTATTCGGACGAGCTGGCCTACGGTCTGGGCCTGATCGACACCGATCTGCCGTTCGCCGCCGCGAAGCGCCGCTTCCGGATCGACGACGACGCCCTCCGCGCCGCAGGGCGGGAGGATTTTTCACAGCGAATCCGACGGCCCGCAACCTGGGGCGGCACGCATGATTGACGAGCTTCTGCCTCCGGTAACCCTCTTCGCGGCGCTCGGATGCGGGCTCATGGCCGGAGTCTTCTTCGCCTTCTCCAACTTCGTGATGAAGGCCCTCGATCGGACGCAGGGCATCTCCGCCATGCAGTCCATCAACGTCCTGGTCCTCAATCCGCTGTTTCTGGGGATCTTCGTCGGGACCGCCATCGCCTGCGGCGTTCTTGGGATCCACTCGCTTTTGCACTGGCAGAGCCCCGGCAGCGTCTACCGGCTTGCAGGCAGCGCGCTCTACCTCATCGGCACCTTCGGGGTGACCGCTGCCTTCAATGTGCCGCTCAACAACATCCTGGAGAGGGTCGATCCGTCGAAGCCCGAGGCCCTCCACGACTGGCGCGGTTACGTCAGGGCCTGGACGAGATGGAATCACGTCAGGACGATTGCCGCCCTCGCGGCAGCAGCCGCGCTCACGATCGCCTTCTGACCCTGGCGTAAAGGCCGTCGACCCGACAAGGCTGGTGGCCAGCCAGATCTTCGAGCCGTCGCACTCAAGACTGACCCATGGCGAATGGTGGGGCTCCGACTCCTCGGCGCCCCACCTTCACCGCCTTGCTCAGTCTACGTGAACCACCAAGTGGAAGGCACGATCCTCGTACGCGCCGCTCGAGTTGTGGGTGTCCACCCAGACCCCCCTGTTCGCCTCGGCCGCCGGCAGGCAGCAGCGTAACGCCACCCCGATCTCCCCCGCGGGCTCCGTGGTGATCCCGGGCCGGCCGATGCTGGCTACGTAGACACCCCGGCTGACATCACCGGTGAAAACCACTTCGTACTGCCCCGGCGGCCCCACCTTCGCAGAGCGCACCACGTTCCGGCCGCGCACCAGCGTGCCGTCGCGCTCGATGACCGCCCAGTAATGGTGGACGCAACAATGGTCAGGCCGGGTGACCTGCGGCTTCCCCGGCGCGCGGAGCGCCTCCTTCGCTGACCGTTCGTCGGGGGCATTCAGGGAGGTGCGGGCTTCCGTCTTCTCAGCCATGTCGGATCTCCTTTCCTTTCGTTTATCCTGACAAGCTGTAAACGAAGATGGCTGTCGGTTCCCCTCACCCAGGAGTGCCCTCATGGGATCGAGGGCGGCCCTGCGATAGAATCGAGCGCCACTTGATCCCCGCCCTGCCGCTCCTAGCGCTCGGCGACCCGGGATCACCAGATGTAATGGGGAAGGAAATGACCAGTCCCGCACCTTCTTGAGCCCCTGGAGGACCTCGAGCCCGAAACCTGCAAAAGCTCTGCCCCTCGGCGGGAGGGAAGCTGCCGGGGTACAATGCGCCCGAAACGGCTAGCCGAGGAGGCCTCGATGTCGGACGAACAGAAGCCCTTCATCACCCTGCCCACGGACGAGGAGATGCGCGCCAAGGCGCAGGGATCCGGATTGAAGCCGGTCTACAACTTCGGATTCATCGGCGGGATGTCGCGCCTGCTCGCCACGCACGAGCGCATCGGCAAGGCCCTGCAGGGAGCGTTCTACGAGATGATGTTCGCGCCCGGGGCGCTCGAACGCGCCGAGCGGGAGATGCTCGCGGCGGTCGCCTCGGCGGCGCAGGACTGCGAGTACTGAACGGAATCTCACGCAGAGTTTCTGCGTGTCGAGCACAACGATCCGGAGCTGGTGGAGGCGATCAAGCGGCGCCGCTGGCGCAAGCTGCCCCACCTCACCCCGCGCCAGCGCGCGCTCTGCACGCTGGCCGAGAAGATGACCCTCAAGCCAACGGAGATGACGGCCGAGGACTGGCAGCCGTTGCGCGATACCGGCCTCGACGAGCAGGGTCTCCTCGAGGTCGCCCATATCGTGGCCATCTTCAACTACTTCCCGCGCATGGCCGACGGCTTCGGGCTCAAGCCCGACCCCAAGCTGCGCGAAGCGGCGGACACCGGCATCCCGCTCCGGCGCGCCACCTGAATGCGCGATGCCGTGCAGATCCCTTTTCTGGTGCGCGAGCGCCAGTACCTCCGGGATCAGAAGAAACCCGCCTCGGGCCCTGAAATCCTGATCGCGCGCCCTACGCAGGCCTTCACGATCCGCGGCGAGGAGCCGTTCTTCGACGGCCCCGTCACCGGGCGGGTCGCCGTTCTCGACTTCGATGCCAAGCGTTGCGACGCGGTCTTTTCCACGACCGAGGTCGCGCCCGGTCAAGCCGTCGAAGTCGTCTTCGAGGGTTGAAGCGCTGCCGCACGAGGAGGCCATCCGGGACCCGGACGGCCTCCTCCTCGCTTTGGACCTAATTCTGGCGTTCCAGCATGACCCTGAACGGCAGCGCCTTGTTCCCTGTGAGGTTGACGGCCCGCCGGAACGGCTTGTAGCCGGGGTGGACGATCACGACCATCTTCGCCGTCGGGCTAACCTTGTCGAACCGGAAGGCGCCGGTCGCGCCGGTCGACGCAAGCCGAAGCTGCTGCTCGAGGAGGGCGTGGGAAACGAAGCCTGGAACGGCGCGCCGGGCGCCGGTCTCAATCAGGCGCACCTGCGCGCCCTGGATCGCATTCCCGTTTTCGTCCTTCAGGATTCCGGAGAGCGTGACGCCGCTCTCCAGAGCCAGGCTGATGGCCTCCCCGTTGCCTAGGGCCTTCATCTGCCGGGGAGCCGAAACGGCGCTTAGGAAATCAGGATGTGAAGCTTCGACGATGAACGGTTTTTCCGGATGGACGGGGATCACGAAGCTTCCCTGCGCGTCGCTGCTGGTCTCACCGGTCTCCCACTGATAGGTTGTCCTGATTTCGCCGGGCTCGGGGGTGTCCACGGGATAGAGCACCCTCACCGTGGCACCGGCGAGAGGCAGGCCGGCAGGGTTGCGGACGGTCCCGCGCAAGGGCGCCGGCTTGATCAGGAAGAGTTCCAGGGTCTTTGTCTCACCGGATCGCAGGAAGAGGCGCTGGTGCTCGACGGCATAGCCGTCCAGCTTGGTCGTCAGGTACACCTTTCCGGCATTGACGCCGTTGATGACGAACCTTCCCCCCTTGGTGGCCTTGGCGTGCGCGAAAATGATCTTGCCCTCGGAGACGTACGAGACTCCGACCTCGCCGGCGAGCGGCGCGCGGGTGCTCCGGTCGAGGAGTCTGCCGATGATCTTGCCGCCCGGGGCCGAAGACGTTTGAGCGGCCGCGCTCGTGGGCACAGCCGCCAATGTAGTGGCGAAGAGGAAGGCGGCCAGGGATATCTTGATGCGGATTGTCGAGAGCATGTTGTTATCCTTTCGAGGTTGCTCGTCCAAGAAGTGAATGGCTACACAACCCTTGCATGAGGTCACTCTGGGGGGCAGATCGAGTAGCTACCCGCGCAGCGGCAGACGCAAGCGTTGGAATCCCACCAATAAGGCCCACCTCGGTTGTAGCAATCCTGTTCTTCATAAGGATTGCAGTAGCCGTAGGGATACGGGCCCGAGTAGTAACCGGAGACTCTCCCGATGCGGATGGTCGCGTCGATCCGTTTGGCGAGTACGCCGGGGTCTGTCGAGTAGCTGATCCGGCCCTGGTTGTCCTGATAGAGATAGGGCTGCACGTACTCCGGGCTGGAACGGTTGTAGATGTCGTCGATCCAGCCGTCGTAGTTGCTGTCGTTCACGGCGGAGCAGGCCTCGGGCGTGCAGGTCAGGGGCGCCCATACGGTCGGGAAGTACAGGCTGTTGATCACATCGTCACTGTCCCAGTCGTCGAGCTCGTAAACCGTCATGAAGTTCTGCTGCACTCCGATCCAATAACCGTCGAGGTCCTTGCAACCGCCGGAGTCCATGATGTTGTCGCCGTCGAGGTCCTGAACGGGCGAGACTCCGGCGTTGTAGCCGACGGTGCCGTAGACATTGGGTCCGCAGGGTGAATATTGATCGACACAGGTCTGGTTTCCGCCCGCCGCCGGGACGTAATCGTTGTGAGCGTAGCTGTCGGTGAACGGGTAGCCGTTGGCCGGGTACGGGACCGTCCCGGCAGGATCGGGAAAGTTCAGACGTTGGCAGTCCAGGTCCGGCTTCACATAATCCCTGGAGCAACTGTTCCACTCCACCAGCGTGGAACCGGTTACGTTGCAGGAAGGATTCCAACCTTGAAACTGATGTCCGTTGGTCTTACTTCCGACGTTGGAGCTTACGCCCCAGTTGCCGAATGGCACTGTGTGAGGCCATGAGCACTCCTCCGCAGTGTCATAGGCATAACGGTTGTGGTTCACCATGCTGATGCTGAACGAGCACACGGCTTGACCGAAAAGGGATTGGGCCGCGCAGGCCGCGAAGGCGACCGCGAGCATCGGGATTCTGTGCGAGCGTTTCATTCCGATCCTCCTTTCGTGAGCTTGGACATAGGTTATGAGGCCGGGCCATTGGGCCGGGCGCCGGCAGGCAACCGGGTGGCCCCACTTATCAGGGTACCCCCGAATCCCGAAAAGGGCCAGGGCGTTCTAGCTGAGGGCTACCGCACGTAGCCCAGCGACTTGAGCCCTTCTACCACGTCCTCGGGAAGCTCTTCGGTCCCCCGGATGCGGTGGCTCCGCTTCGCATTCTCCCGGTCGTGCGCGGCGATCAGGCGCAGGAGGTCCCGCGCCCGCTCGGGCTCCCGGTCCACGAGGTTCCGTGCCTCGCCCGGATCTTCTTTCAGGTTGTAGAGCTCGCCGCTCCGGCTCCGCCGGTTGTAGATGAGCTTCCAGCCGCCGGTCCGGACGGCGACGAACGTACCGAAGTTCCTGGGCCGGTGGCCTCGGCTCACCAACGCTTCCCCGAACACCGGGCGGCCGGGGTCCGCGCTCCCCTCGATGGCCTCGAAGAGGCTCTTCCCTTGGAGCTCGGGCGGGATCGGCGCATCCAGGAGATCGAGGACCGTGGGATAGAGATCGGTCGTCTGCACCGGCGCTTCGATCCTCTTCCCCGCGTGCTTCTCTCCGGGCAGCACCAGCAGCAGCGGGACGCGCATCAGCTCCTCGTAGAGGCCGGTGCCGTGCGTCCACGAGCCGTGCTCCAGGAACGACTCGCCGTGATCGGCGGTGAGGAAGATCGCGGTGTTTTCGAGGAAGCCCTCTTTGGCAAGGGTTTCGAGGAAGCGGGCGAGATGGTCGTCGGTGTAGCGGATCTCGCCGTCGTACTGCTCGACGTAGGAGTCGAGGTCGCGGTAGCGGCGCGGCCGCCTCACGTCGGGAGGCTGCGTCTTGTATTCGGCCTCGGAGAGCGGACGGCCCGCGCCCGGCTTGTCGAACATGCGGTCGTAGGGCGGCGGCGGCACGTACGGAGCGTGCACGTCCCGGTAGTGAAGATAGGCGAAGAAAGGTTTTCCCCGGTTGTCATGCAGCCAGCGCAGAGTGCGGGCGTTGATCCGGCTCGCCGTCTCATAGTCCTGGGCGCCGCGCACGCCGATCTGGAAGTCGTCGTCGTAGAGGTCGAAGCCCTGATCGAAATTGAATGCGCGATGGAGCGAGGGGTTCGGCACGAAAGCCGCGGTGACGTAGCCGCGCTCCTTCAGGGTCTCGGCGAGCGTCTTGTACTCGTCGGAGAGCACCTCGACCTCCTTGCCCTGGTTCAGGATCCCATGCGCGCCGGGATGGACCGAGGCGAAGATCGAGGGAACCGCGGCCCGCGTGTAGCTCGACAGGCTGGTCGCGTCCGCGAAGAGCACGCCGCGCCGGGCGAGCGCGTCGATCGCCGGCGAGGTGTGAAGCGCGTAGCCGTAGCATCCGAGGTGATCGGGGCGCAGGGCGTCGATCACCAGGATGAGCACGTTCGGATCGCGCTTCGGCTGGCACCCGGAGAACCAGACCAGGAGCAGGGCAAGGCCGGTCTTCGCTCGCATGGAGCGGCATCTTACCGCTACGGCTTCACGAACTCCGTCGGTCTCGATTCACCCATGGCGCAGGCGGGCTCGAGCCCCTGGACCGAGCCGCGGTCGAGGAAATCGTTGACCAGCTTGACCCTGCACTCGCCGCCGCCGCCATGCGCGCCGCGCGGGATGACCACGTGCAGGCGGTTCGTCATGGAGCGCGAAGCGGACTCCGCCATCTCCGGCGGAGTGGCCGGGTCGCGCTCGCCGGAGATCAGCAGCACGGGCACGTCCGAGCGCACCGCCTCATGGATGTCCGCCGGCACCTTGCCCCGCGGCCAGATCTCGCAGACCGCCTTCTGCTGGCGGACGCGGTAGTCGCCGAGAAAGGTCCCCGCGGTCTCCCGGCGCGTCATCTCCTCGGTGATGAACGGCAGGTCCTCGGCGCAGGTGACCGAGAAGTTCAGGCCCGAGTAATAGAGCCGGCCCTCATTGCCCAGGGTGAGGTCCAGGCGGCGCTCGATCGAGGTCTGGACGAGCGGCGCGAGGTCGCCCCGGGCGGCGGCGCGGAGCAGGAGCGGCAGGCTCCCTCCCTCGGGGCCGTACAGGGTGTAGCGGATGCCCTCGGCGATCAGGCCCCAGGTCGGCCGCACCTCCTGTTTTTCCCCGGTGCGCGTGTTGGTGACGGTCACGGTCACGCCCTGGTCGATCCGCTTCCGGATCGCTTCGAGGTCCGCCTTGGTGTCGGGAAAGGCGGCCTTGCACTGCGGTTGCGAGGCGCACTCGGCGAGCAGCAGGTCGAGCGCAGGTCGATCTTCCTTCCCTGCCGGGCCTCGCGGTTCTCCCAGACGGGGTAGGTGGCGCACAGCACCTCCTCGTCCGACCAGGGAACGCGGCACGGGTGGGGCTTGACCTCGGCGGCCTGGAGCGGAGAGAGGGACAGGGAGAGGAGGATGGCGGCGCGGATCGACCCGTTCTTCATGCAGGGACTCCTCGTCGGTGATGCTTCCTCCCTACGGCACCGCCGCCCTTTTGTTGCGTCGCCGCGAGTTGGGATAGCATCTCCAGGCCGCACCTTCGATCACCCTGTCATGAGCGCGAAACGCGTCAACCTCGTCAGCCTGCTGGCCCTGCTCTTCCTGGTGCTGGTGCTCGCGGTCACCCCGGAGTTCCGGCAGCTCATGGCCCGCGTGGCGCTGTGGTCCGAAGGGGTGGAGCAGGAGCTGGAGGCCAGCCGGCGGGCGAGGGAGGCGGTCACGAGGCCGGAACCGGAAGAGGGCCGGAGCACGGGCGAAGAGACGCCGGCGCCGGAGCAGATCCCGCCGCACGTCGTACAGGGGCCCGACGGCAAGCTCCACCCCGAGCCCGGCTACAGTTGGATCAACGACGACCCCGACGATCCTCGGGTCGAATGGGTGCCCGGCGCCAAGCACCCCGAGCAGCCCAACGTCGTCGCCTCCACCGAGCCCGACCAGTGGCGGCCCGCCCCGGGCTACGACTGGGCCGAGGCCAAGGGGGTCAACGACATGCGCGTGGTCTGGACGCCGGGCAAGCGGCACCCCGATCAGGAGCACGTGATGGCGGCGGAGAAACCGGAGGAGTGGGAGCCCGAGCCGGGCTACAACTGGCTCAACGACGATCCGAACGACCTCTCGGTCGTTCCCGCCGAGATCACGCCGCCCCCCTGACCACTTCCGCCCCCTGCGGCCACTCCCCCTGGAGGAAGGCCTCGGCCGCGGGGAAGAACTCCTTGGGGCGCTCCAGGTAGGGGTGATGCCCCGCGCCCTCGATGCGCAGGAAGCGCGCGTCCGCCGCGTGCGCCGCCCACTCCCGCGAAGCCTCCTCGGGCACCAGGTCGTCCGTGCCCTGCACGACCAGCATGGGCGCGAGTAGCTCCGGCAGGCGCGGACGGAAATCCCAATCCCCCATCTTGGGCAGGATGTGATCGAAATAGACCGAGATGGCGTGCTGCGGCCACTCGTTGGGGAAGCTGCAGACGTCTTCCAGCGGGAAGCGGACGATCGCCGAGGTGTCGCCCATCTGGGCCGGCAGCAGGAACCAAGTGAACCAGGCGCGGCAGAAGGCCACCGGGTCGCGCTCGTCGATCCCCTCGCGCCGCAGCTCTTCCAGGCGCGGGATGCCCGGCGGATAGACCAGCTCCTCGGAGCGCGGCAGCTCCTGCGCCCACTCCCCCGGCACGCGCGGCGTGATCGGGCAGACGAGCAGCAGCCGCTCCACCTTCTCCGGATAGTCGAGAGCGTACTGGGCGGCGATGGCGGCGTGATAGGAGGCGCCGAGGATCGTCATGCGGTCGAGCCCGAAGTAGTGCCGGACCGTCTCCAGGTCGGCCACCTCCTCTTCCAGGCCGAGCTGGCGGAAGTCGGTCACCGCGCTGGACCGTCCCCGGCTGCGCGGGTCGTAGAGGAGCAGGCGCCGGCCCTCCGCCAGCGGATGGAGGGAGTCCCCCAGCCAGTTGGCGTTCGGGACGACGACCGTCTCGTCCCCCTCCCCGAGCGTCCGGTAGTAGAGCTGGAGCCCCGGCCGGACGAAAACGAAACCCTCTGTGCTTTTCATGTGATCGGGCGCCGCGGCGCGGGGAGGAGTCTACTACACGGGCCCTCACCCCCCGGCCCCCTCTCCCATCCGCACACCCGGACCCCCGGGAGAGGGGGAGGCGGTTACGCCCAAGCTTCTTCCCACACATCTCCGCTCCGTTCCGGAGAGGCAGAGCCACGCATGGGAAGGCAGTTGCCGGAGTCACCCTCCCCTCTCCGGGGGGTCCGGGTGTGCGGCCGGGAGAGGGGCCGGGGGTGAGGGCTCAGTGGCTCCGCTTGTTCCGGATCGCCTTGACCAACTGATCCTTCTTCATCTTGCTGCGCCCCGGCAGCTTCAGGTCGCTCGCCATGTTGCGCAGCTCGGCGACGGTGCGGGCCTCCAGACCCTTGTTCGGATTGCCCGTGCCCTGGGTGGTCTTGTTCGGGGTCCGCCCCTCCTGGCGGCGGCCCTTGTTGACCGTGCGGGCGGCGATCGCCTTGGCCCGCTTCTCCGGGATGCCGCGCTCCTCGGAGCTCTCCTTGATGTGCTCGTACTTGCGCTCGTCCTTGTCGCTCCACGCTGTAGGCATGACTGGGTCCTCCTTTCCTCAGACGGGGACCGGTTGCCGGTCTCCCACCTGGATCTCGAAAAGCCGGTAGGGGGGTCGGTCGGGATGGGTGTGGCGGAGGAGCTGGACGCAGACGTTGTAGACCGGCACGCCGGTCGAGGTCCTGCCCTCCGGCCGGCCGCGGTGGGCATGGCCGTGGAAGACCGCGTCGCAGCGGTAGCGGTTGATCGGCTCCTCCAGGCGGCTCGATCCGAGGAACGGGAAGATCTCCCGCGGCTCGCCCTCGACCGTGTCCTGGATCGGCGAGTAGTGGAGCACTCCGATCCGGGGCACCCGCCGCAGCCGCGCGAGCGCCGACTCCAGCTTCAACGCCTCGTCGACCGCCTCGCGCACGAAATCCTTGATGATCTGCTCGCCCCAGGGGCCGAGCGCCCGCTTGCCGAAGCCGCCGCAGAATCCCCGGACCCCCGCGAACCCGACGCCGGACACCTCGACCGCATCGCCGTCCAGCAGCTTGATGCCGCTTTCGATCAGGATCTTCTTGACCTCGTCCTGCTTGCCGCTCTCGAAGTCGTGATTGCCCAGCACGGCGATGACCGGGATGCCGATCGAATTGTGGATCTCCCGCGCCAGCTCGTGCGCCTCCTCGGGCAGGCCATGGTCCGTCAGGTCGCCGCAGAGGAGCAGCACGTCCGCCTCGCGGCCCGCCCGGGACAGCATGTCCCGCAGGGAAGGGTCGAGCGTTTGGGCGTAATGGAGGTCGCCCACCGCCGCGATCCGTACCATTCCGTGGTTCAGGTCCATCTCTCCCTCCCTTCACCGTCAAGTTCAGCACGCACCGTGCCAGATCCGCCTGGTATGCTCTTTGCTCTCTTTGCTGCCATGATCGCAAAGACGGAAAAACCTCCCGATCAACTTGCACCCGAGACGCGCGAGCTCTATCGCCGGGTGATGACCACGCTCCAAAAGTCGCGGGTGCCGTTCCTGGTCGGAGGCGCCTACGCGTTCGCCCGCTACACGGGAATCGTCCGGCATACCAAGGATTTCGACATCTTCGTCCATCCGCGGGATTTCGACCGCACGCTGGAGGAGCTGAAGCGGATGGGCTGCTCGATCTCGAGGCCGTTTCCCCACTGGCTGGGCAAGGGCTATTGGGGGGAGGACTTCGTCGACGTGATCTTCAGCTCGGGCAACGGCATCGCCCGGGTGGACGACCTCTGGTTCGAGCACGCGGTCGACGAGGAGGTGCTCGGCGTCCCGTCGCGGCTGTCTCCGGCGGAGGAGATGATCTGGTCGAAGGCGTTCATTCAGGAGCGCGAGCGCTTCGACGGCGGCGACATCAACCACCTCCTGCGCGCCCGGGCCGAAGAGCTCGACTGGGACCGGCTGCTGCTTCGCTTCGGACCGCACTGGCCGGTGCTGCTCGGGCACCTGGTGCTCTTCGGCTACATCTATCCCGACGAGGCGGACAAGGTCCCGGCGAAGGTCATGGACGAGCTGATCAAGCGCCAGCGCCACGGCCGCGGAGTCTCGGCCTCCAGCGAGCGCCTCTGCCGGGGCACGCTCCTCTCGCGCTCGCAGTACCTGGTGGACATCGAGAGGTGGGGCTACCGGGACGCGCGCCTGCAGCCGGTCGGTCCGATGACCGCCGAGGAGCTGGAGATCTGGACCCAGGCCGCCAATGAGGAGACCGGCCGCTCCTACACCGACGTGGAGGAAGTCTAGGCCGGCTCCCAGCCCGGCGGCGCCATCTCGAAGCTCTCGAACTGAAATTCCGGCGCCACCGTGCAACCCACCAGAACCCATCCTCCCAGGGGCCGGGCGCTCTGCCAGACCCCGGGAGGCACCACGGCCTGCGGCTCCTCCCCGGCGGCGAGGTCCGTTCCGAGGCGGACCACCTTCCCCGAGAAGCGGAGCTCCAGCGGCGCGCCGGCATAGTGATGCCAAGCCTCGGCCGCATGCGTCACCCGGTGCCAGGCCGAGCGGTCTCCCTCGCGCAGCAGGTAGTAGATGGCCGAGCTCGCGACATCCCGAAAGGTCTCGCGGTAGAAGCCTCCTTCCGGGTGCGGCTTCAGACCGAGCCGGGAGACGACCTCCTCCGCCGTCACGGGCATCCCTGCGCCGGGCAGGGCTCGATCCGGTAGCGCAGGGTGACACTGGCGTCGACCCCCACCTGGCCCGCGGACACGGGAGTGTCGGCGGCCATGGAGGCTTCCATGGCCATGCGGTTCCCGCTCTTGTACATGGGGGTGAAGACGGAGACTCCCCCTTCGACCACCTCGATGATCTCGACCAGCCGGACGCGCAGGGCGCGCGCCAGGGTCTCGGCCTTGATGCGGGCGGCCTCCGCGGCCCGGGTCAGGGCGGTGGCGCGGGCGGCTTCGTCATTCTTCAGTCCGAAGACCACGCCGTCGAGCCGGTTGGCCCCGGCGGCGAGGCCGGCATCCACCACGGGTCCGACGAGGTCGAGCTTCTCCAGGCGGACGGAGACGACGTTCGTCGCTTGGTAGCCCGAGATCCGGGGCTCGCCGCCGCGGTCCTGGGGCACGTTGGCATAGACGGGGTTCAGGTTCAGCTCGGAGGTCTGGATGTCCTCGGCTTTCACGCCGAGCTTGCGGATGGCGTCGAGGATCGCATTGGCCGAGCGGTTGGCCTCCTCCATGGCAGAGCGGGCCGTGGGAGCCTGGGCAAGGACGCCGAGGCGGACCGTGGCCTCGTCGGGAGCGACCCGGGCCTCGCCGTTGGCCTGGACGCTGAGGACCGGCACGACCGTCTCCTCGTGAGCGGCCAAGGGGGATGGGGTCAGGGCGATTGTGAGAGCCAGGGCTGCGGTGATCTTCTGCATCGCGCCTCCTTTCCGGCCCCCAAGTATAGAGAAGCCCCCGGCAGGAGGTGATCGCCGGGGGCCGGGGGGCTTGGGAAGATCCTGCTCTACTAACCGCGCGGCGGGGGCTCAGGACCGCCGAACGGAGGCTTGTCCGACCCCATGAACATGACCTTGCCGAAGGTCGCGCCGCCGAAGATCAGGGCGAGGATGGCGAGGATCACGGCCAGACTGCAGCGATCGAGCAGGAGCGCGATGACGGTCGCCAGGTCGAAGGCCAGGGCGAGCCCCGAAACGATCAGCAGAGTTGGCGGCGGCGGCGTGGGCGGCGGCGGCTCATAGCCACCGAAACCAGGCTTGTCGGACTCGGGCATAGAATTCTCCTCTCCTCAAAAGAACGTCGTTTCACCGACTCCGCCCCAAGGAACGGAGGCCGCTCCTTTATTGGCGGGCGAAATGGGGCAACGTTACGTCCGAGCCGGGACGGCCGATGAGAATGAACGGCGCCCAGTGGTAGGGGCGGTCGTACCGGCCATCCGCGATCAGCTCGAGCTTCGAGAGGCGCAGCGCCTCCGCCTTGTCCCCGCTCTCCATCAGGTGGCGGTAGAAACGGACCATCAGGTCCGACGTCGACGCGTCCGCCACCTGCCAGAGGCTCACAACCACGCTCGCGGCCCCGGCATAGAGGAGGGCCCGGCTCACGCCCAGCAGCCCCTCGCCGCGCACGTTCTTGCCGAGCGCCGTATCGCAGGCCGAGAGGACGACGAGGTCCGCCGAGAGGTCCAGGTTGAAGATCTCATAGACCTGCAGGAGACCGTTCTCCCCGGGGTCCCCGTCCAGCGAGAGAACGAGGCCGGAGTACTCGGGCCGGGCCTCGTCGACGAAGCCGTGGACGGCGAAGTGAAGCCAGCGGGCGTTGCGCAGCTCGGGATTCGCCTTGACGTTCTCCTCCGAGGCGTCGCCGTCGAAATAGCTCCGGACCTGCCCGGGCGGGAACAGGGAGGCGATCTCCAGGACCTCGTCCCGCGAATGGGTGAGCCGCTGGGGAGAGGGCAGCCCGGCATCCTGGAGCGTCCGGGCCAGGGGGCCGGCCGCGGCGGGTCCCGGCGCGGGGGAAGCCCGTTCGTACGCGGGGTCCGCAAAGCCCAGGAAGAGATCGGCTCCCCCGGCTCCAGAGACCGCCGGGACCGCATTCCTGGCGGACGTCCCCAGCTCCGCGAACACACTGGCCGAGGGGACGTAGGTGACCGACTTCTCGCGGATCAGATAGGGCAGATCGGCGTAGCCCGATCCGCCTCTCCCGGGCGAGGTCAGGAGCGCTTCGAAGCTGAGCAGGAGGAGCGGACCGTCCGGGGAGACGATCAGGTGCTGCTTGCCGCGCAGCATCTCCCCGGCGGGCGCGAGGAGGATCTCGTAGAGGCGGTAGGCCGACTCGATGTAGAGCGAGCGATACCTGCGCCCGGGATCCTCCAGGGTCCCCCGCAGGGTCTCCACGAGCTCGCCAATCTCGGAGGAGGGCGGGAGCCGGAACCCCTCCAGCCTGTCCCGCGTCACCACGAACAGGTAGGAGGACTCCTTGCCCAGGCTGTACTCCAGAAGGGCCGTGCGGTCGTCGAGCATCCCCTGGATCCGCTCCAGGGAGAGAGGAGCGGGGTTGCGGAACGCGGCATAGTGCGGGTGCTCGCGCTGAATCTGCCACTCGATCCGCTCCCGCTCCTGCTCGGCCCGGCCGAGCTCCGCCTCGATCCGGGCCGCCTGCCTGCCCTCGCGGGAGAGGTCGTCCAGGAGGTCGCCCTGCAGGAGGGAGAGCCGGTTTTCCGTCTCCTCCTCCCGCTGCTTCAGCTCGGCGGAGATGCCCCGGCGGACGTCGAGCCGCCCTTCGGCGAGGAGGTCGAGCAGGCCCCGCGCGCGGGCTCTTTCGCTCACCGCCAGGGCTGTCGCGAGGTGCCCGCCGGGCGGATCGCTCTCGTGCAGGCGCATCTGGAGATCGACGTCGAAGTCGTAGTAATCGCGCCGCGAGGCGAAGAAGCTCACCCGCTGCCGCTGGGTGGCCACCTTGGGTCGGATCGACTCGACGATCCGCTGCGCCTCCTCGATGGCGGCCGCGGCGGCAGGCAGGTTGCCGCGGTCCCGCTCCAGGCGGGCGACGGCGGATTGCGCGTTGGCCTCGGCGACCAGGGTCTTGCGCTGGCGGCTCAGGTCCCGGGCGCGGTAGAAGAGCTCCGCGGCGCGCTGCGGATCGGGGAGGGCCTGGTAGGCGAGCCCTAAGTCCACCAGCGCGTTGATCTCTCCCAGGGCGCTGCCCGTCTCCTGGAAGAACGCGGCCGCCCGCTCCAGCAGGTCGACCGCCTCCCGCGGCGCGCCCAGGACGCGTTTCGCCCGTCCCATGCCATGGATGGCAAAGGCCTGCAGGCGACGATCCTTCAGCCTCAGGCCGATCTCGTTCGCGAGCGTATAGTGCTCCAGCGCCACCTGCGGCTCGCCGCGCAGGTCGTAGACCCAGCCGATGTCCCGCAGCGTATAGCCCTCCCAGACCTCGTTGCCGAGCTCGCGGTTGATCTGGAGGGCCTCGATGTAATGGGCGAGCGCCTGCTCGCGGTCCCCGAGGTAGAGGGAGGTCGCGCCGAGATAGGAGAGCACCTTGGCCTCCGACGCCCGGTTGCCCAGGTCGCGATGGATCCCGAGGGCGCCGGTGTAGAGCTCCAGGGCCTCCTGCACCTCGCCTCGCCGCAGATAGATGCTGGCCATGTTCTGGAGGACGTTCGCCTCGTCGTTGCGGTCCTTCACCGAGCGGCTGAGGTCCAGGGCCTGCCGGTACAGCTCCAGCGCCTTGTCGCCCGCCCCCTGCTCGCGGTGGATGGAGGCGATCCCCGTCAGGATGAGGGCCTGGCCAGCCTCGTTGTTCATCCTGCGCCGCAGGTCTAGCGCGCGGTTGAAGGATTCGAGGGCCGTTTCCAGCTCGTCGCTGTCGTATTGGACGACGCCGAGGCAATAGAGGGTGTTGGCGAGCTCCCCCGGGTCGTCCAGCTCTTCCCAGATCCGCCGCGCCTCCTGCAGCTCCTGGATCGCCACCTTGTACTGGCTGAGCTGGTGGTGCGCCACTCCGAGGTTGTTCCAGGTCTGGCCCTCTCCTCGCCGGTCGCCGAATTGCCGGGCCAGGGCCAGGGCCCGGCTGTAGACGGCCAGCGCGAAGACGGTCCTGCCCCGGCTCCGGTGAATCGGGCCGATGTTGTTGAGGGCATCGACCTCGCGCGGAAGGTCGCCGATCGATTGCCACAGGCCCAGCGATTCCTGCAGCTTGGCGAGGGCCTTCTCCTTCGAGTCCTGGTCCTCCAGCGCGAGCCAGTGAGAGGCTTCGAGATAGGCTCGTTCGGCGAGCACCCGTCCGGCATCGCCGTCGCGGGAGGGCCGCAGCTCTTCCAGGGTCAGCCTGTAGAGGCCCGCCCCGTCCGGCCCGTGCAGGGTGACGAGGAGGCGGAAGGTCCCCGCACCCGCGGCGATCCAGGAGACCAGCTCTTTCTCCTTCTGGCCCCCCACGCCGTCGGAGGCCGCGATCTCCTCCCCCGACGGCCCGACCAACCGCAGCGCCACGTCCACACCGGCCTGATCCACGGTCACCCGGGCGTAGTCGCCCGCCTGGACGGAGATCCGGTACTCGTGGGTCTCGCCGCCGTGGATCTCGCGCTCCCGGGGAACGCCGGGTTCAAGACGGGGAGGGCCGGATGGGACCGGAATGGGCGCGGAGGTGAGGGTTTGCACGGGAGGCGCCGAAGCGCACCCCATACACAGCGTTGCCAGAAATCCTCCCAGAAGGGCCAGGGCGCAGGGGCCGAGAGGAAGCAGGGGTAGACAGTGGGATCGAGCGGGCAGGATCTTCAAGACCTGTCTTCGCCTCTCGTGAGGCCAGTTTACCCCAGGAGAGGGGCAAACGATGTCAGGAAATCCCCGGCATGGCGAATCTTATAGAGGAAGAGAGATAGGATGGAGGTGATATGGCCGACGATCGTGACATGGTGACCCGGTTCCTGCAGGGGGATTCGGATGCCGTGGCAACCCTGGACGGCTGGATTGCCAGGGCCGCCTGGCCCTACCAGCGCCGGCTGGCCAACCGCTGGGACGACGTCCTCCAGGACGTGCGCCTGGAGGTGACCCGCCTGCTCGGCGAGGGCAAGTTCCGGGGCGAATCGAGCCTCCGCACCTATCTCTGGCGGGTCGTCTCCCACACCTGTCTCGACCAGATCCGCTCGCAGGGCAAGTGGCAGTTCACCGACCTGGATGCCGTGGACCAGGAGGACGGCCGGTCCTCGGGACCGCTGCGGGCGCCCGTGGACGACCCTGCCGAGCGGGACCTCCTGCTGCGCGTCGTGGACCGGGCCTCCCCGGATTGCCGCGACCTGTGGAAAATGCTCCTCCTCGGCCATTCGTACAAGGAGATGAGCCTGCGCCTCCAGGTCGCCGAAGGGACCCTGAGAGTGCGCGTCCTCCGCTGCCGCGAGCGCGCCATCGCTCTGCGTTCCGAGCTGATGGCAGGCCCCGTCGCCAGGACGGAGCCCGGGCGTAACAAATTCGTCGCCCGAGCGCCCAAAAAGAGCGGAGAGACGATACGACCATGAATTTAAATTGTGATCTTGTTGCCGAGCTCCTCCCCTGGTATTTGAACGGCACCCTCGGCGAGGGCGAACAGGGAGAGGTCCGCGTGCATCTGGAGGGATGCACCAAATGCCGTCAAGCGCTGGAGGAGACCCGTCTCGCCTGGCGGATCTTCGACCAGCACATTCCCTCCGAAGCTCTCGTCGCGCTCGCCTGGGGAGAGACCCCCGAAGGGCTCGACCCCGATGTCCTGAACCGCCACCTCGAGACCTGCCCGCAGTGCGCGGCCGAGCTGGAGATGGCCCGGACGAGCCGCAGGCTGGAGGAGGACGACCGCATCGCCCTTTTCCCTACCCCTGCTAGACGGGAGATGGCGCCCTCGCGCGGCTGGCGGACGGCCGCGATGGCTGCCGGCCTGGCCGGCATCGTCGCGGCGGGCGGCTGGTTCTGGACCGCGGGCCGCGCCGACGACCTGGAAGAGCGCCTCGCCCGGGCAAGCCGTCCCGTGGAGGCCACCCCGGCACCGGCACCGGCCGGCGGCGGCCGGCTGGCTGCGATGAGCGCTGAGGTCGAGCGCCTCCGGCAGTCCCAGGCCGATCTGCTCCGGAAGGAGCAGGAGATGCAGGGCCAGCTCGAACGGATCGCCGCCGCCGGCCCGGCCGCGCCGGTGCCGCAGATCAACGCCTGGATCGGCGACCTGCGGCCGATCCAGGACGTGGTCCGCGGCGGCTCGAGCGCCGCCGAGGAGCTGCCTGCCGACCGGACCGCGAGCCTGATCCTGGGAACGGGTCACAAGGAGACCCACCGCAGCCACCGGATCGAGATCGTGGATGTCGCCGGGAAGGCCGTCTGGAGCGCCGACGGCCTGGTCCCCGACGGCGAGACGAACGACTTCGGGATCACCCTCCCCGCGGGAACCCTGAAGCCGGGCATCTACATGATCCGGATCTCGGCGCAGGAAGACGGGAAGAGGGTCGAGCTGGAGAGCTACTCGGTGCGGGTGAGGTAGAAGAAAAAGGACCAAAAGGATGCTCGTCCTTTGAGTCCTTTATGTCCTTTATGTCCTTTACGTCCTTTCTCTTGCAGCCCCGTAGATCACCATCGTCCGGGGATCCTGGAGGAACGCGGCCACGCCGAGGCTCTCCCGCTTCCAGCGCTTGTCCAGGCCGAGCACGACCTCGCCCGCATCCGCGGCGCCGGCCGTGCCCGGCAGGGTGAGCGCCTTCTCCAGCCGCCGCACCACGTAGTCGTTGTGGAGCGTGGCCGAGGCGTTCTCCCCCGCTCCCACCTTCGTGGTCAGGCCGGTCTCGTACACGGCCACCCAGAGGTCGAGCGGACCCTCCACGGCGCGGGCCAGCTTCGCTCCCGCCTTGACCTTCAGACGGTCCTGGGAAAGCTCCACGGCGAGCGTCACCCGGCCGGCGGGCTCGGCGGCGAGCGCCTCCGCGATCCGCTTGCGCGCTCCGGCCTCGTCCGCGCCGTTCAGGCCGGTCCGGCCGGAGACCACGAGCTGCGGCGTGTAGATCCGGTTGCTCCGGAAGGCGCGGGCGTAGCCCTGCTGGCGCTCCGACCAGCGCTTCGAGGAGAACGGATCGGTCCAGCCGATGTAGTTCCAGTAGTCCACGTGGAAGGACAGGGGGATCACCCGGTCCCGCAGCCCGGGATCGGCGGCCAAGCGCGAGAGCAGCCGGTCCGCGGGCGGACAGCTCGAGCAGCCCTGCGAGGTGAACAGCTCGATCACCACGGGACCCGCGGCGGGAGACGGCGAGGCCTCATGGGCGAAGAGCGCCAGGATCATCAAGAAGAACAGGTGTCTCATCGTCCGGAGATACGGCCCTCGGAACCCATCTGGTTTTCGAACCACTTCTTCGGCCGCAGGATCTTCCAGTCGCGCTGGGCGCCGGCGAGCTCGACCCCAACGTCCCAGCGGCCATAGCTCGCGTAGAGGATCCCCGCCTTGGGAGCGCCGCCGAAGCGGAGCCTTCCCCGGATCTTCGCCTGGCCGCCCGCCACGGCAAGATCGTCGATCCGGACGGCGCCGTCCCCCACCGACACGTCCGCCACCGCCCCGACCGGCTGCGCCATCAGGTCGTCCATCCAGCGCAGGACCCGGTCGCGGGTCGCGGGTGCCACGAAGGAGAAGATCGGCCGCGGATCGGAGAGCGTGCTCTCCACCCTGGCCCGCAGGAAGACCGGCGCGCCCGGCTCGATCACCGCGCGGTCCAGGTGGACCCGCGCCCACCAGTCCCCAGCCCCTTCGAAACCGGGCACGCTCACCCGGGTCAGGTCGATCTTCGTCCCCGAGATGTCGAAGCGCTTGCCCCGGAAATCCGCCTCGCGAACCAGGGTGTGCACGAGCAGGTCTCCCCGCAGCGGACGCCCTTCGAAGCGTCCGGCCACGCCGCGGGCCTCCAGCCGGAGGTCGCCGGCGCCGGTCCAGTCCGGGGCGGCGGCCCGCAGGCGGACGGTCATCCGCCCCGAGCCCCCGGTCAGCGCCAGCCCCGAATTGCCGGGCAGGTATGAGTTGTAGAAGGAGAGATCCGGCACCTCGGCCGCGGGGAGCACGATGTCGATCCGCCGCGCGGAGAAGAGCTGGCGCTGCTCCAGGCGGGGCTCGCCGCTCAGTACCTCGATGCGCAGGTCCCGGCCCCGCACATGCGGCTGACGGTTGCTGCCGCGCCGGACTCCGAAGGCGTCGAAGGCGAGGACCAGCCGCGCCTGCTCCTCCGGGAGCACCTCCCAGAGCACCCGGCCCGGTCCCTCCGCGCGGTAGTCGAGGGTCGCGGCCACGAGCCGCTCCTGCCTGGCTTCCAGCCGGCTCTCCGGGAGCAGCCTGCCGCGCCGCATCCGCAGGTTGGCCGCGATCCTGCCGCCCTCGGCCCGGAGATCGAGCCAGCGGGTCGTCATCAAGTACTCCTCCAGGAACGCCAGGCTCGGCACGTCCCCCTCGACCTTGGCCCGGCCGCTCAGGAACCGGAACACCTGGAACCCCCGGTGCTGCGAGGGGATGTACGGCGCGATCTCGCCGTCGATCCTCCCCGACGCCCTGGCCAGGATCGGCCGCGCCTTGGGCCCCGACCCGAGCGCGATCGCGCCCGAGACGATCTGGAGCCGCGTCGGATCGATCCTCAGCCGGCGCCAGATCGTCATGTCGAACCCGCCCGCGATCTGCGCGTCCCCGGCGAAGCGGAACTCGTCGATCCAGATCTCCCGCACGGTATCGAGGTCCACCTGCGCCAGCCGGATGCGCCAGGGATCGCGACGCGCCTGCGGCTTCCGGGGCCGGGGATAGATCTTCTCCGGCGGCCGGACCGGCGGATTCGCGAAGCCGGGGATCGGAGGCTGAAGGTCCACGCGCAGCGGCCGGGCCCACTTGCGGCCGTCCGCCCGCCGGCGCAGGCGGAAGCTCACGCCGCTGCCTTTCAGACCCGTGATGAGGAGCTGCCGGTCGCGCAGGTCGAGCAGGTGCAGCTCGAAGGTGCCGCGGTCCATGGACGCCCACCACTGCACCGTGCGGGTCTGGTTGCGGATGCGGAAGCCGCGGACGTGGACCACGCCGGGCCAGAGGGTCCAGGCCGCTCCGGTCTGGATGAGCAGCCGCTCGGGCCGGCGGTTCAGGCGGCGCTCGAGATCGCCCGAGCGCAGGTACCAGTTGCCCGCCATGAGATAGAGCGGGTAGAGCGCGACCGCGCCGAGGAGCAGCGCCAGGGCGAGGCGGAGGAGAAAGCGTTTCACGAGGGAAGCCCTTTGCGAGACCCGTGCCGCCGGGCTAAGCTCCGGCCGATCCATGGACATCCTCTTCGACCTCGACGGCACGCTCACGGATCCCGGCCCCGGGATCACCCGCTGCATCCAGCACGCGCTGGTGAGCCTGGGGAAGACCGCGCCGGCCCTGGAATCCCTGCTGCACTACGTCGGTCCGCCGCTCCGCGACAGCTTCGCAAAGCTTCTGGAGACCGAGGACGAGGCCATCCTGGCGCAGGCGGTCCGCCTCTACCGCGAGCGCTTCAAGCCGATCGGCATCTTCGAGAACAGCGTCTACCCGGACGTGCCCTCCGGTCTGGAGACTCTGCGGAGCCAGGGCCACCGGCTCTGGGTGGCGACCTCCAAGCCTCACGTCTTCGCCCGGGAAGTCATTCTCCACTTCGGGCTCGCCGGCTACTTCGAGCGCGTGCACGGCTCGGAGCTTTCGGGCGTCAACTCGGACAAGGGGGACCTGATCCGCCACGTGCTGGCCGAAGAGGGCATTGCGCCCGAGCAGGCCTGGATGGTCGGGGACCGCATGTACGACATCGAGGGAGCCCGGCGCAATGGCGTCGAGGCGATCGGGGTCCTCTGGGGGTTTGGCAGCGAGGAGGAGCTTCGCGCGGCCGCGCCGCGCCGGATCGTGGCCTCGATGGCCGAGCTCTGCGAAGCGATCGCTGGGGCGGGAGCCGAGTAGCCGCGCGGTTCTACCGCCCCTCGCTTGGCTCCTCCAAGGCATCCGCCGTGGTCGGCATGGAGACGGGGCGGGCCAGGCACTGCACCCAGACGATGCGGAAGCCCGTAGGGGTGCGCTCGAAGGCCAGGCCGATCCCCATTTGGGTGAAGCCGCGGCCGAAGAGCTTGGAGCGTTGGCCGCCACCCTCGTCCATCAGGCCGGCCAGGGTCTGCTCCGGACTCAGGGCATCCGTGACGATCCTCTCGCCCACGACGCCGGCCACCCGGTACTTCTGGCGCTTCACCTTCGCGGCGAGCGGACCCGCGGTTTTGAGCGGAGCGCCGGAGCGGATCACGTTCAGCACCGCCTCGGCGTGCTCCTGCGCGGCGCGGTCCAGCGCCGGATGCCGGGTCAGAGGCTGCAGCTTCGCTCCCTCCCTCAACTCGTTGACCCGCCGCAGAAGCTCCTCGCGCAGCGTCTCGGCGTCCTGGAGCGCCAGCGTCTGCCGCTCGTACAGCTCCGCCACGTACCGCTCCAGGTAGCTCTTCTCCGAGCGGGCGAGCAGGAAGCTGTAGACGGGGGTCCCCCGCACCCTTCCGATCCCGATCCCAAGGTCGCGGACATCGGGATGGAACAGGCTGTTGCGGTTGGCCTCCGGCTTCCAGCCCTGCGCGATGGCCTCGGGAGGATCGGCCGTGTAGGCCAGCTTCCCCGTGATGACCTGGAACGTGTAGCCGGCCTGCCGGGCGAAGTCCTCGGTCGTGCGCCCCTCGGGCGAGGAGAAGCCCGCGTATCCGCGTGCGGACATGTCGTCCGCGTGATCCTGCGCCGCGCGGACGAGGCCGGGATCGAGCACCAGGGGCTGGAGCCCCAGGTGCTCGCGCTGGACGTTGATCAATTCGAGGAAGGCGCGGCGCAGCTCCTCCGGATCCGCCGCGGCAGCCGGCACCGCGGCGAGGAGAAGGAGGGCCAGGAGAAGGAAACTAATCCTCCTCGTAGCTGATCTCCATTTTGCGGATCTTCCATGCCGAGAGCGCCAGGAGCGCGGCCGAGACGAGGAAGAGGCCCGGGATCGAAATCCACGGCGAGGGCGCGTCCGCCAGGATGGCGAGCGGTCCCTCGTCGAAGGGCACCGGGCAGAGCGACTGGAGGTAGTGGGCCACGCTCACCTTCTTGAGCAGCGGCGGCAGCAGGAACAGGATGCGCTCCCAACCGAAGACCGCCAGCGCCGGGATCGCCGGGCTCTTGAAGAAGAAGCCGAGCGCGAGAAACACCGCGCCGTAGCCCATGCAGGCGAGCGACGTCACCAGAAGATACGAGCCCAGGTGCGCCAGGCCGGGACCGTTGAAGAAGAAGCGGCCGACCCCCGTGTGCGGCGCATAGGCCAGAAGGTAGGAGATCAGCGTCGCGGCGCCGAACAGCACCACCGCAACCACCAGGCCGGTCAGGTATTTCGCGACCACCAGCACCTCCCGCCGCAGAGGCGACAGGAAGTAGTAGTGCAGGCTCCGGTCGAGCACCTCGCGGCGGATCAGGTTGCCGAAGATCCAGACGCAGCCCAGGAATACGATCACCCGCAGGACGAACGCCTGATAGATCGCCGAAAAGGTTTTCGTGGCGTCGGCCAGGTTCGCAGGGTCGTCCACGGCCTCCGGAATGATCGCCCGCAGAGCCAGGATGAGCACCGGCATGAGCGCGAGCACCAGCAGCAGGAAGACGCGCTTGCCGAGGAAGCTCTTGCGCAGCTCCAGCCGCATCACGGCCAGCCCCTGGCTCCGCCACTGGGACCACGGCCGGCCAGGGGAGATCTCCTGCATTGGGGTTTCCGCGGGGACGGTCTCTCTCAAGGTCTCGCTCACGACTTCTCTCCGATCAGGTACTGGTAGACCGCGTTGACGTCGGCGTCCGTCGGCATCACGGTCTCGATGCCGAGCCCGGTGTCGAGCACGACCTGGTTGAGCATCATATAGAACCGGTCGGCGCTGCGCGTGCGCACCAGCAGGCTGCGGCCGTCGTCCTGGATGCTCGCCTCGACCACGTGATCCTGCTCGAACACTTTCGAAGCCAGCAGTGACGGACGGTCGCAGCGGATCAGCACCTGCACCGGGTGCTCCTCCTCCATCTCGTCGCGCACGCCGCCGATCTCGCCCTCGGCCACGATGTAGCCGCCGTTGATCAGCACCACCTGGTCCGAGATCAGGTCGACCTCGTGCAGGATGTGGCTCGAAACGATCACGTAAAGGCCCGCTGCGGCGAGCTGCCGGAAGAGCGCGATGACCTCCGCCCGCGCCATGGGATCGAGACCGTTGAGCGGCTCGTCCAGGATCAGCACGGAGGGGCGGTGCGCGATCGCCTGCGCGAGCTTGATGCGCTGCCGCATGCCCTTGCTGTAGCCGGCCACCTTGCGGCCCGCGGCCTCGGTCAGGCCGACGCGCTCGATCGCCTCCCAGGTCATCTTCTCGGCTTCCGCGTGGTCGAAGCCGTGCACCCGCAGGTAGGAGTAGATGAACTGGAAGCCGGTCAGCCCCGGCGGGAAGGCGTCGTACTGCGTCGAGTAGCCGACCAGCCGGAACAGCTCCTCGGGATGGTCGGGCGCCACACCCAGCACCCGGATCTCACCGCGCGTCGGACGGATCAGCCCCACCATCAGGTTCATCAGCGTGGTCTTGCCCGAGCCGTTCGGCCCCACCAGGCCGGTGATGCCGGGCGGGATCGTCAGGTTGACCTTGTTGATCCCCAGCACCTCGCCATAGAACTTGGAAACGTTTTCGATGACGATCCGGCCCTCGGTGTCACCGTTCATCAGGCCGTTCATCGGACCACCTCGTAGGCGCGGATGCGCCGCGACAGGAGCCACAGGCAGATCAGGCCGCCCGCGATCAGCGAGGTCCAGGCCGCGGCCGGCGCCGGCAGGAAATCGCCGTCCAGCGGGATGTTGAACAGGCCGGACCAGATGGAACCGATCACGAGCCAGGGCGACACCAGCGTCCCCGCCGAGGTGTGGAGAATCCCTCCGATCGCGCCGGCGAAGCCGATGGATACGAAGAAGATGACGATCAGAGCGATGCGGGCCACCGGCTTCCACTTCACCCAGGCCGACACCGCCAGGGTCATCAGCGACAGGAACAGGATCCAGGCCCAGCTCCCCACGAAGATCGCGAAGCCGAGCTCGAGGTTCGCTCCGAGCCATCCCGATCCTTCCAGGTACGCCTGGAAGAAGTAGAGCAGGAGCGCGGGGATCCAGGTGATCGCCGACAGCAGGATCAGCAGCACCGACATCTTGCCCAACACGTACTCGCTGCGCGAGAACGGCCGCGACAGGTAGAGCGCCAGGCCGTTGTTGCGCAGGTCGGGCGACACCAGGGCCGGCCCCACCAGGAGCACGAGCAGGAAGGACAGCCCGCCCTGGATCCACTGGCCCGTATAGAAGAACGTGTTGTTGATGGGCAGGAACTTCTTCAGCTCCTCGGCCGGCAGGTCGAGGAACGACAGAGCGCTCATGTTGTGGTGCAGGTAGATCAGCAGCAGCCCCACGAACGGCATCAGGAAGCAGACGGAGTAGAACGCCACGAAGAGCTTGCTCTTGAACACCGTCTCGTAGGCATACCGCGGAAAGATGAGAAAGCGCGACCAGGCGGGAGTCAGGACCCCCGTGTAGCGCCGGTAGCTCCGACCGTAGACCGCCATGGCCTTTAAGCCTCCATCGCTTTCAGGAAGATGTCTTCCAGGGAATCCCGCTTGTAGTCGAGCCGCCGGATCTGCACCTTGCGCTCGATCGCCAGCCGGTAGAGATCGCGGACTCCGACCCCCTCCGGCAGCACGATCTTGAGGCGCTGGCGCGCGCCGGCCGCGACTTCCGCTCCGAGCGCTTCGAGCGCCGCGGAGAAGCCGGGATCGGACGCCGCGCCGCTCTCGGTGCGCAGCTCGATCTCGAGGAAGTTGCGGTTGGACCGCCGCTCCTCCTCCAGGTTGCAGGTGACCGCCACCTTGCCCTGCTTGAGCACCAGCACCTCGTCGCAGCACTCCTCGACGTCGCGCAGGAGGTGGGAGGAGAGGATCATGCGCACATCGCCGTTGTCCCGGATGTCGCGGATCAGCCGCAGCATGCGCTCGCGGGCCACCGGGTCGAGCCCGTTCGTGGGCTCGTCGAGAAATACCATCCTGGGACCGTGGGCCAGGGCCTGGGCCAGCTTGGCCGCCTGCCGCATGCCGAGCGAGTAGCCGTCGACGCTGCGGTAGCGGGCCTCGCCCAGGCCGCAATAGAAGAGGACCTCGTGCGCGCGCTCGATGGCCTGCGCCGGCGGCAGGCCCGAGAGCTCGGCCATCAGCCGGACGAAGCGCACGCCGCTCATGCCGGCGATGAAGGCGTCGTTCTCGGGCATGTAGCCCATGAAGGAGCGGATCTCCCGCGTCTCCGTCCGGATGTCCCGGCCGAGGACGCGGGCGGTGCCGCCGCTCGTCTTGTAGAAGCCCAGAAGGGTGTGGAGCAGCGTGGTCTTGCCGGCTCCGTTCGGGCCCAGGAGGCCGATGCAGCGGCCGGAGAGGGTGGCGTTCAACCCCTGCAGGATCGGACGCCCCCCGAGCTTCACCTCCAGCCCCTGGAGCTCCAACACGGGGACGGCAGGGGCCGCCGCCGGGATCGCATCATCATTCTCCAGAGCCGTCTTCGTCGCCAGGTTCACCACGTTGCTCCTCCGTTCTGTCCTAGTCAGACTGAATTACCGGTTTTCGTCGCCGGAAGTTTCAGCCTGCATGCGCTCGGCTTCGCCGTGCGCCTGGTCCATCATCCCCAGGACGCCGCCCATGCCGGCCAGCGTCTGGAGGTTCAGGCCCAGCGGGCTCGTGCTGGTGCTGGCGAAGAGGATGCGGTCCTCCTCGGCGTAGGCGTAGATCAGCGTCGGGCCCTGGCCGAGGATCAGGTTCTGGAGCTGACCTGCCTGCGGACCGCGCGTCACCTCCTGCGGCACCAGCTTCGACGCGGAGTCGAGCACCTTCTCGAGGTTCTGGTAGAAGAAGGCCGAGACGTTCACCTGGCCGTCCTGGCCCAGGAGGTCGCGGAACTTGGGATGGCTCGCCAGGCTGACGCCCGACTCGCGCTGCTGGAGCGACCGCTCGAGCAGCGCGCGGGTCGGAGCGGCCACCAGGTAGCCGTCCTCGAACGTGTAGTCGAAGCCCACCTTCGGCTGCTGGCACTGGATGCTGTAGAAGGTGTGGTCGCCCACCTCCTCCTGGCGCATCGTCATGCCCGATTTGCCTTCCTTGCGGAGCTGGTCGTTGACGTGCTCCACCATCTTCTCCAGGGTCTGCTGGAGGCGCGCCGGGTCGTAGACCTCGGCCACCAGCTTCCACGAGGGGGTGGGGAGGAGCGGACCGTCCACCGCGAAGGCGACTTCGCCTCCGAGCGGGGCGGCCAGGTCGTTGCGCAGGTCGAAGCCGTGCTCCTGCTTGACCTTCTCCAGCTCGGCCGCCATCTCCGGGTTGGCCGCGATCAGGTCGTCGAGCACGCCCGCGGGCTGCTTGACGATGAAGGCGGAAGCCAGGTTCGCGTCGGGCGAGATGAAGGAGAGAGCGCCCATCGGCGCCGGCGCCGCCAGCCACGAGGCCAAGCCCCGCCGCTGCTGGTTGAAGGTCAGGGCGGCGCGGGTGTCCGCACGGCCGTCGACCTCCTGCCGGTTGACGATGAAGTGCTGCAGGTCGCGGACGCCCAGCGCCTCGGCCTCGGGGTCCGGCGTCTCCTTGGAAAGGAACCCGGCGAGGTCGGCCGCGAACAGCCAGCCGGCGCCGTCCTGGTACTCCTGGGCGATCCGGGCGCGGAAAGCCGTCCCCGTGAAGGGGCTGCTGCCGCCGGCCGCGATCCGCGCGATCTCGGAGCCGTTCGGGGAGGCCACGAAGAGGCCGTTGCCCACCCAGAGGTACATGCCGTCCCTCAGGATGCCGGAGAGGCCCGCGGGGTCCTCGACGAAGATGATGTCGCCGTCGCCGCCGTGCTTGCCCTTGAGCTCCTCGATCTCCTGCTCCAGGGTGGCGCGGAAGCCGGCCTCGTTGGTCACCTCGGCCAGGATCACCGGCACGTCGTCGTCCTTGCCCTCGGTGTCAGCCGGAATGGCGATCGCGATCTCGTCGCCCAGATAGCGGCCGACATCGCCGATCTTCTGGATCATCTCGCGGAACTTCTGCTGGTTGTCCGACGTGCCGAGGGTCTCGCTCCACCACTGGCGCACGGTCGGGTTGGTGTCGAGCTTCTGGTCGAGGATGCGGTTCGTCTCGCTCAGGCTGTGGGCGAGGTTGGGCAGCGCGATGAAGGCCATGGTGCCCTCGGGGGCGAGGTCCAGGAGCTTCGTGGAGTAGCGCAGGCCGGGGCGCTCGACCTGGGCGTCGATCTCCTTGCCCAGGGCGGTCAGCTCGGCCAGGAGCTGCTCGTAGTGCTGCGCATTGCGGCTCCAGGCCACCTCGCGCCGGATCGGCACCGCGGCCACGCTGGCATGGGTGGTCACCTGGTCGCCGGGGTGGAGGATGTCGTCGCGGCGGGACTGCTTGACCCGCACTTCGCCCTCGACCA
>Ga0068862_100000828_pt1 | contig 30634 bp, 28 predicted proteins | sample KBSSwiS52_FD_66598 | JGI IMG/M metagenome (GOLD analysis project Ga0068862, IMG submission 66598) | Switchgrass rhizosphere microbial communities from Kellogg Biological Station, Michigan, USA - KBS Switchgrass S5-2 | ecosystem: Host-associated > Plants > Roots > Rhizosphere > Soil ... | reverse complement strand
CAGGAGATCAGCTTCAACGACATCCGCACCACGCTGCAGGCGCTCTACGCGATCTTCGACAACTGCAACAGCCTCCACACCAACGCCTACGACGAGGCGATCACCACCCCGACCGAGGAGTCGGTGCGGCGGGCGGTGGCGATCCAGCTGATCATCAACCGCGAGCTCGGCCTCAACTACACCGAGAACCCGTGGCAGGGCAGCTTCGCGATCGACAAGCTCACCGACCTGGTCGAGGCGGCGGTCTATGCCGAGTTCGACCGGATCTCCGAGCGCGGCGGCGTGCTCGGCGCGATGGACACGATGTACCAGCGCGGCAAGATCCAGGAAGAGAGCCTCTACTACGAGCGGCTCAAGCACGACGGCACGCTGCCGCTGATCGGCGTCAACACCTACCTGCCGAAAGACGGGGCCGGCGAGACGACTGAGAACCTCGAGCTGATGCGCTCGACCGACGGCGAGAAGGACGCCCAGATCGTCGCCGTCCACGCCTTCCAGGAGATCGGCGGCGAGCGCACCCCGGCCGCCCTCGAGCGGCTGCGCGAGGTTGCCCGTGCCCGCGAGAACGTCTTCGACGCGCTGATGGAGGCGGTCAAAGTGGCCTCGCTCGGGCAGGTCTCGGGTGCGCTCTACGGCGTCGGCGGTCAGTACCGGCGGAACATGTAGCGTCGCGGCCATGGCCGCCGAGCCGCGCATCGTCTGCCTCGTCCCCAGCATCACCGAGCTGATCTGCGACCTCGGCCTGGCGCCGCAGCTGGTCGGCCGCACCGGCTTCTGCATCCACCCCTGGGAGACGGTGCGGAAGATCCCGAAGGTGGGGGGGACGAAGGACGTGAAGCTCGACAAGGTGCGCGAGCTCGAACCGACCCACGTCGTCGTCAACGTCGACGAGAACCGGCGCGAGGACGCCGAGGCGCTGGCCGGGTTCGCCGAGGTCGTCGTCACCCATCCGCAGGAGCCGCGCGACAACCTCGATCTCTACCGGCGGCTCGGCGCGATCTTCGGGCGCAAGGCCGAGGCCGAACAGCTCTGCGAGCGGTTCGAAGCGGCGTACCAACGGGCGGCGGCTGCCCGCGAGCGGCCGGCCGCGGACGTGCTCTACCTGATCTGGCGCGACCCCTGGATGACGATCGCCCCCGAGACCTACATCTCGCGATCGCTGGCGCTCTTCAACTGGCGCACGCTGCCGGCCAGCGCGACCGAGCGCTACCCGCAGGTGGACCTCGAATCCCTCGCCGGCGAAGCCGACCGCGTCCTGTTGAGCAGCGAGCCGTTCCACTTCAAGGATCGGCACGTCGAGGAGGTGGCGGCGATCGTCGCCGACACCCCGGTCTCGCTGATCGACGGCGAGATGACCTCCTGGTACGGCTCGCGGGCGATCGCCGGGCTCGAGTACCTGGCCGAGTACACGCGATGAGCGAGATCGCACTCTCCTGGAGCGGCGGCAAGGACTCGGCGCTGGCGCTGTGGACGCTGCGCGAGGAGCGGGGGACGGAGCCGATCGCGCTGCTCACCACCTTCACCGAGGACTACGACCGGGTCAGCATGCACGGGGTGCGGGCGGAGCTGATCCGCGCCCAGGCCGAGGCGGTGGGCCTGCCGCTGGTCGAGGTCCGGATTCCGGCGGCCTGCGTGAACGAGGTCTACGAGCAGCGGATGGAAGCGGCGCTGAGCTCGCCGCCCCTTGCCGAGGTGCCGACGATGGCCTTCGCCGACCTCTTCCTCGCCGACATCCGCGCCTACCGCGAGGAGCGACTGCGCTCGGTCGGCCGCGAGGCCCTCTTCCCGCTCTGGGGACGTGACACCGCCGCCCTCGCCGAGACCTTCGTCGCGGCCGGCTTCGAGGCGACGATCTGCTGCCTCGACCCGGCCCAGCTCGACCCCTCCTTCGCCGGTCGCCGCTACGACGCTTCGCTTTTGGCCGAGCTGCCCGCGGGCATCGATCCCTGCGGCGAGAACGGCGAGTTCCACACCTTCGTCCACGGCGGGCCGATCTTCGCCGCGCCGATCCAGGTCGAGGTGGGGGAGACCGTCGAGCGCGACGGCTTCGTCTTCACCGACCTGCTCGCCGCGGACCACGGCGGGAGGGTCTGACGTTGTCTGCCCAGCTCCCCTTCGACCCGATCGAGGAGGCCCGCCGCCACTGGGATCAGCGCTGGGACCGGACCGCGGGCGGGGAGATGGTCGCCGTCACCTCGATCATGCGCGTGCACCAGATCCTGACCGGGCGCCTGAACGAGTTGCTGGAGCCCTTCGAGCTCACCTTCCCCCGCTACGAGGCGCTGATGCTCCTCCATCTCTCGCGCCGGGGATCGCTGCCGCTGGGGAAGATCGGCGAGCGCCTGCAGGTCCACCGGACCAGCATCACCAAGACGATCGATGGGCTCGATCAGGCCGGCCTTGTCCGCCGGGTCCCCCACGAGTCCGACCGCCGCGCGGTCCTCGCCGAGATCCTGCCGGCTGGCCGCACGGTCGCCGAGAGCGCGACCGAGGCGCTGAACGAAGCCGGTTTCGCCACCGAGCCGCTCTCGGCCGCGGAGCTCAGCTCCGTGGGCAGCGTGCTTCGCACCCTCCGCCTCGGTGCCGGCTACTTCCCGGGCTAGCTCCCGCAAGGGAGAACGTGGTATTCCTACTATCTGCTTACCGCGTATCTACCGAACGGAGGGATTGCATGGCACTCGAGCGCGTAGGAGTTCTCGGCGGCGGTCTGATGGGCTCCGGCATCGCGGAGTCGGTGGCTCGCGCGGGGATTCCGGTCACGGTCCGCGACATCGATGAGGCGGCGATCGATTCGGCGCGTGTCCGGATCGAGACCTCGGTGGGCCACGCCGTCTCCCGCGGCAAAGTCGAGCAGGACGAGGGGGAAGAGATCCTCGAGCGGATCGACTTCACCGTCGAGCTCGAGCAGATGGCCGGTACCGACCTGGTGATCGAGGCGGTCCCCGAGAACGCCGAGCTGAAGGCCGGCATCCTCGCTCAGGTAGCGGGCATCGTCGCCGAGGACACACTGATCGCCTCCAACACCTCTTCGATCCCAATTGCCCAGCTCGCGGCCCGCATCCCTAGCCCCGACCGCGTCCTCGGCCTCCACTTCTTCAGCCCGGTGCCGGTGATGAAGTTGGTCGAGGTGGTCTCCTCGCTCGACACCAGCGAGGAGACCGTGGCGGCCGCCAACGAGTTCGCCGAGCGGATCGGCAAGCGGGCGATCGTGACCAAGGACCGCTCGGGCTTCATCGTCAACATGCTGCTCGTTCCCTACCTGATGGCGGCGATGCGGATGTACGAAGAGGGCTTCGCCTCGGCCGAGGACATCGACGAAGGGATGCGGCTCGGCTGCGGGCACCCGATGGGTCCGCTGGCGCTTTCGGACATGATCGGGCTCGACGTCCTCTACAGCGTCTGCGACTCGATCTACGAGGAGTTCAAGCGAACCGAGTACGCGCCGCCGCCGCTGCTGAAGCGGATGGTTGCCTCGGGACGGAACGGCCGCAAGGCCGGACGCGGGTTCTACGAGTACGAGCGGGAGCGCCAACCGGCCTAGAGTTGGGCTGGATGAGCGCGAAGCGCGGGATCTTCCTGGCGCCATTCGATGAGCTCGCCGATCCGCGACTGCTCGTCGAATTGGCGCAGCGTGCCGAGCGGAGCGGCTGGGACGGCTTCTTCCTCTGGGACCACGTCAACTACCGGCCCCCGGTCAGCGCGCTCGCCGATCCGTGGATCGCCCTGGCTGCGATCGCCGGCACCACCGAGCGCCTGCGGCTCGGGCCGATGGTCACCCCGCTGTCGCGGCGTCGGGTCCACAAAGTGGCTCGCGAGACAGCGACGCTCGACCGCCTCAGCGCCGGCCGGCTGACCCTCGGCGTCGGCCTCGGCAGCGACCGCAACGGCGAGCTCGAGCCTTTCGGCGAGGAACTCGACCCGCGCCGGCGCGCCGAGCTGCTCGACCAGGGGCTCGATCGCCTTGCCGCCTTCTGGGCCGGCGAGTTCGAGCCGCCGCCGGTGCAGAGCCCGCGGATTCCGGTCTGGGTCGCCGGGCGCTGGAAGACGCGCCGGCGCCCGCTCGAGCGGGCGGCCCGCTGGGACGGTTTCTTCCCGATCGAACTGCCCGATCCGGACGCCCTGGCGCGGCTCGCCGAGGAGGTCGGCGAGCTCCGCGACGGAGCCTCGGGAGGGTTCGACCTCGTCGCCGAGATCGCCCCGGGCGATGCCGCCGCCCCCTGGGAGGCGGCCGGCGCGACCTGGGTCTTGACCGATTTCGAGTCGCAGCCGCGACGCCGCGAGGTCGAAGCCGCGATCGACGCCGGGCCCGGGGATTAGCCGCGCTTGCGGGTCCCGATCAGCGAGGTGCTGCCGACCGCGACGCAGCGGTCGGGCGGGTCGCAGCCGAACGCCTTGATCGTCGGCGTGGCGCCCTCGATCCCCTCGATCTCGTCGATCGAGTAGTCGGACCAGTTGTTGGTGGTCGAGGCGATGATCGCGTTGGGGCCGTGGACGCCGCCGGCGAGGCAGACGCCGTCGGCCGGGCAGGCGACGCTCTTGAAGAGGGGGCGTTTCTCGGGCGGCTCGAGCACACTGGGGAGGATCACCACCTTCGCCGCCTCCTCGCTGCGGCGCGCGAAGTTCAGCGACGCGACCTTCGACAAAGTCGACCTCGGCTACGCCCGCCTGGCCGACGCGAAGCTCGACCGCGTCGACGCCGTCTCGTCGGATCCCCGCCGCGCCCGCCGCAGCTCGCTGTTCCTCGCCGACCTCACCGACGCCACCCTGGCCGGCTCCGAATGGGACGACGACGAGGCAGGCGACCGCCCCTGGCAGTGGGCGACGCTCTGCAACACGGTGATGCCCGCCGACGCCGTCGTCAGCGGCGACCGCGACTGCCCGCGGTGATTCAGGACGCCGGCCGGTAGGTGAGGAGCACCACGCCCGAGTCGAAGCGCTTCACGTCCTCGAGCTCGAATCGCAACGTTTCCCGGTCGCCGAGCACGTGGACGTTGCCCCCGCCCCAGACGATCGGGTTGAGGTAGACCTCGAACTCGTCGACCAGGCCCTTCTCGGCGAGGGCGTAGGCGAACTCGCCGCTGCCGTGCATGAAGAGGTCGCCGTCGACCTCCTGCTTCAGCTTCGGGACCGAGTCCTCGAGGTCGCCTTCGAGCGCGGTCGCGTTCCACTCGAGCTCGCCGGACAGCGAGTTGGAGCCGACCCACTTCGGTATCGCGTTGACCATGTCGGCCCATTTGCCGGTCTCGTTCGGCCAGTACCCCGCCAGGCCCTCGTAGGTCTTGCGGCCCAGCACCAGCCCGCCGGAGCGCGCCTGGCGCTCGAACGAGTACTCGGCGTGGTCGCCGCCTGGCTGCACCCACTCGCCGACCGGGTCGATGACGCCGTCGACGGTGGCCTGGGTCGTCGCAATCAGCTTTCCCATCTCGGTCCTCCTTCGTTTGCGGGAGTTCTCTCTGGGCTCCCTCTACCCATGGGACGAACGGGCGGCGGCGGAATCGACAAAGAAAGTTTGTGCTGTTGATCTCATTGTCAGTTAGGCTGGGCGTGGGGCTTTGGGATGAATCCGCTTTCGCGTTCCGCCGTCGGCACCGGGACCGATCCTGTTCGGCTCGCCGGGCTGCTCCGGCGCGCCCACCATCTGGCGATCGAGCGGGGGACGCCGCCGAGCGTGATGCGGACGGTGGTGGCGAGCTCGTGGACCCGGGCCGCGGCGGCCGGCGTCGACCCGGACGGGAGTGCGCCGGCGGTGCTCGACGACCGGCAGACCGCGCGGGCGCTGGCGAGCAACCCGGCCGCGGAGTACCTGGGGGAGATCGAACGGCTGCTGCGCGAGGTGCTGACCGGGGGGAGCTTCGCGGTCTTCTCCGATCCCGACGGGGTGCTGCTGTGGGCGAGCGGCGACCCGGTCGCGATCGATGGCGCTGCCGGCTCGGGCTTCCTACCCGGCCATCTCTGCAGCGAGGAAGCGGTCGGGACGAACGCGGTCGGCACCGCGATCGCGCTCGACGCGCCAGTCCAGATCTTCGCCGCCGAGCACTTCAACCGCCGCTTCCACACGCTTACCTGCGCCGCGGCGCCGATCCGCGACCCGGAGACCGGCCGGCTGCTCGGCGTACTCGACGTCTCGGGCGACTTCAGGACCGGGCATCCGCACACGCTGGCCCTGGTCCGCGCCGTCGCCCGCGTGGCCGAAGACCGGATCGAAGCGCGAGCGCGGAGCCGGGACGACGAGCTGCGCGCCGCCTACCTCGACTGGGTCAAGGGCAGCCGCTGCGAGCGCAGCGCGCTGGTCGCCAGCGGCGGCCGGGTGCTCGCCGCCTCGCCGCGGGGCTGGCTCGGGTCACGCCTGCGGGTGCGGCGCGACGGCCGCCTCGCCCTGCCGCCGGACCTGGCGGTCGACGCCGAGGGGATCGGCGCCGCGGCCGGCGCCGTGGTGGTCCGCCCTCGCGAGGCGCGCGAGAAGCGCCGCGCCGGCCCCGGCGCGCCAATGGAACTGCGGGTCGAGGCCGGCCGGGTGCACGTCTCGATCGGCGAGTGGGAGCTGCCGCTCAGCCAGCGGCACGGCGAGATCATCGCCAACCTCGCCGTCAACCCGGACGGGCTCAGCGGCGAGCTGCTCGGCGCGACGGTCTATGGGCCCGACTGGAGGCCGGTGACGCTGCGGGCCGAGGTCTCGCGGCTGCGGCGGTTGCTCGGACCGGTGATCGGCCACGACCCCTACCGCCTGCTGGTCGAGGTCGTCGCCGATCGCGCGGCGCTCGCCGCATTCCTCGCCTAGTCGCGCCCTCGCAACGTTTTGCAACCCCGCCCGGCTGCTGACACCCGGGCGGGCCGGGCCTAGCGTCGAAGCCGTGATCTACCCGCACGGGATGGTGGCATGACCAGGGCGAGGCTCACCGTCGCGCTCCTGGCCGTCCTTGCGCTCGGTGCGCTCGGCATCGTCGTCGGCAACGCCGCGGCGTTGCCCGGCGACACGCCGATCGTGCCGGTCGGTCCCGCCAACGGGGCGAAAGTGCCGGCGGTCGAAGAAGGGCTCAAGGTCACCTACACCTGCCCGAGCTACCGCAGCGGGGAAGAAATCGAAGAAATCGAAGTGCCGGTCCCGCCCAAAGAAGAAGGCGGTGAAGAAGAAGAAGAAGAAGGGGAAGAAGAAGAAGTCGAAGTGATCGAAAAACTGGTCCCGGTCTTCGGCAACAGCGAAAGCTATGGCGTCCGTTTCTCGACCAGTTCGGCGCTCGGCAAAGAAGGTCGGCTGAGCACGACCGGCTTCGGCGAAGCAGGCGAAGGCGAAGCCGAAGTTGTCAAAGGGACGCCCTGGTGCAGCACCGAACTCGAACTGCCGACCTCGCCGAACCCCGCCGCCCTCTACCAGGGAGTGGTCTACTGGCAGGCGTTCCGCGAATGCGAAGGCTGCACGACCGGGTTCGAAACCGGGCCAGTGCAGGCGTTCGTCGTCGTCCCGACCGACGAAGAAGCGGAAATCAGCTTCGAAGACCAGGTCTTCGGCGGCTACCTGACGAAGGTCTCCTTCGCCGGCGAAGCGGGCCTGAAAGGGGCCAAAGTCGCGCTGCAGCAGTGGGTCGGGACCGAATGGAAGACGATCGGCGAAGAACCCGGGACCGAATTCGGGGAAAACAGCTTCTTCATCAAGCTCGGCGTCGGCCACAAGCTGCTGCGCCCGGTCCTGATCGGCGTCGGCGTGACCCTGCCGCTGGAACAAAAGGCAAAGACCGTGCGCAAGGTGAAAAAAGGCACGCCGACCGGGGTCAAGACCGGCGAGTGGGTCTACTCGCTGAAACCCGAACGCGAAGAATTCCCGCTCAGCTTCCGGGTCACCAACAACGGCACGATGCTCCGCGGCCTCACCGCTTCGGTCGAAGCGATCTGCAATAACCCGGCCGACAAAACCCAGAAAACGACGATCGAATCGACCTCCTCGGTGAAAGCCGCGCCGATCGCGCCGAACGGCACCGTCGTCGCCCACTTCACCACCACCGGCGCGACCCCCTCGACCGTGACTCTGACCGGCAACTTCTTCAACGGCCGGTTCAGCGGGTTGCTGACGTCGAATTTCCTCACGAACTGCAACGGGTTCAGGGAGTTCGAAGCGGTGCCGGCGCCAAAAGGTTCCGGGAAATAGCGAAGGACTGGTCCCTAGGAACCAGCCGCTCCGCCCACACCATCCCCCGCCAGCACCCTCAACGCCTCCGCCGGCGCATGCACCATCACCGGCTTCCCATGCTCGTGAAACTCCAACCCCTCTCCATGATTGGGAATCGACGCCTGCACCACCTCACCCGTCACCAGCCTCACCATCACCTGCAGGTTCGAACCGACGAACACCGTGCGGTCGACCATCCCCGGTAGGCAGTTCTCGCCCGGTCGCTCGGCGAGCGGCACGACCTCGAGCCGCTCCGGCCGGATCACCACCGAGGCGGCGCCGCGGCAGCCGAGCTCGCCGCAGCCGGCGCGCAGTTCGAACTCGCCGACCCGCACCATGCAGCCGCTGCCATTGCGGCCGAGCGCCTCGGCCCGCATCACGTTGGCGACGCCGAGGAAGTCGGCGACGAACAGGGTCGCCGGGCTCTCGTAGACCTCGAGCGGGGTGCCGACCTGGTCGACCCGGCCGCCGTTCATCACCGCGATCCGGTCGCTCATGCTGAGCGCCTCTTCCTGGTCGTGGGTGACGAAGACGAAGGTCGTCCCCACCTCCTCCTGCAGCGATTTCAGCTCGAGGCGCAACTGGCGGCGGATTTTCGCGTCAAGGGCGCCGAGCGGCTCGTCGAGCAAGAGCAGCGCCGGCCGCAGGACCAGGGCGCGGGCGAGGGCGACGCGTTGTTGCTGGCCGCCCGAGAGCTGGTGCGGCCGCCGCTTGGCGAGGGCGCCGAGCTCGACCATCTCGAGCGCATCCTCGGCGCGCCGCTCGCGCTCCTTGCGGGGCACCTTCTGGTAGCGCATCCCGAAGGCGACGTTGTCGAGGACGTTGAGGTGGGGGAAGAGGGCGTAGCTCTGGAACACCGTGTTGACGTTGCGGCGGTCGGGCGGCACGGTGGCGAGGCTGGTGCCGTCGAGCATGATCTCGCCCTTGGTCGGCCGCTCGAACCCGGCGACCATCCGCAGCGTCGTCGTCTTGCCGCAGCCCGAGGGGCCGAGCAGCGAGAAGAACTCGCCGGCGGCGACGTCGAGCGAGATCGAGTCGACCGCGGTCACGTCGGCGAACCGCTTCTCGAGCTCGTGCAGCTCGAGCGCCCCGCCACCTCCCATCGCTATCGCCGTCGCCATCGTCCCGCTCCCTTCACTCGATTCCGGTCAAGTCGGCCATCGCCCCCGACTGCTTCTGCTGTTCGCCGGAGTGGCGGCCGAACCAGCGCAGCACCAGGTAGGCCCCGCCGACCCCGATCAGCGTCACCACCACCATGATCGTCGCCACCGCGTTCAGCGCCGGGGTCGTGGCGCCGCCGCGGGCGTTCGCGTAGAGCAGCATCGGCACCGTCGTCGTCTCGCCGCTCGAGGACATGTACTGGGTGACGACGAAGTCGTCGATCGAGAGGGCGAAGACGATCAGGGCGCTGGCCAGCACCGCCGGTAGCAGCATCGGCAGCAGCACGTGCTGCAGCGACTGCCTGGTGGAGGCGCCGAGGTCGCGCGCCGCCTCCTCGTACTCGGGCCCGATCTGCGCCAGGCGGCTGCGGACGATGACGACGACGTAGGAGATCGAGAAGGTCACCTGGCCGATCACCTGCGCGGTGGTCCCGAGGTGGATGGCGGTGAAGGGGAGGACCGAGAGCTGGGTGAAGACGAGCAGCAGCGAGACCGCCATCGCCAGCTCCGGCGTCGTCAGCGGCACCAGCATCAGGAAGTTGGCGCTGCCCGAGCCGCGCCCGCGCCAGCGGCTCAGCCCGATCGCCAGCAGGAAGCCGAGCGGCGTCGCGATCAGCATCGCCAGCGCCGCCAGCTCGAGGCTGTGGGTGAGGGCATCGGTGTAGGTCGGGTTGTGGAAGACCGAGAGGTCGGGGTCGCCCCACCACCAGCGGGTGGAGAAGCCCTGCCAGACGCTGCGCGAGCGGCCGTCGTTGAAGCTGAAGAGGATCGCCGCCAGCACCGGCAGCAGCGCCCAGGCGATGTAGACCCAGGTGGTGAGGGCGAGGAAGCGCGGCCGGCCCCAGGGATTGGTCAGCCAGGCCGGCCAGCGGCTCGGGCGCACCGCCGGTGGCCGGGCGACGGTGGCGCTGCCGGGCTCGGTCGCGGTCGCGCTCATGCCCGCGCCCTCCTCGCCTGGCGGTTGGTCTCCCAGAGGTAATAGAGCATCCCGATCGCGAGGATCGTCATCAGCACCAGCACCATCGCCGCGCCGAGGTTTTTCTGCGAGCCACCCTGGACCAGGAGGTTGACGCTGTTGCCCAGCATGTTGGTGTTGGGCGAGCCGGAGATCAGGTCATTGGTGTAGTAGTCGCCGAACATCGGCAGCACGATCAGCACCGTGCCGGCGAGGATGCTGGGCCAGGAGAGCGGCAGGGTGACGCGGAGGAAGGTGCGGATTCGCGAGGCGCCGAGGTCGCGTGCCGCCTCGATCAGCCGCATGTCGATCCGGTCGAGGCCGGCGTAGACGGGGAGGATGAAGTACGGGATGTAGCCGTAGGTGAGGGCGGCGATCACCGAGAACGGGTTGCCGTCGAGCCAGTCGGTGTGGCCGATGCCGAGGAAGCCGAGCACTTCGTTGACGTAGCCGTTCGGGGCCAGCAGCCCGATCCAGGCCAGCATCCGCATCAGGTAGCTGACCCAGAAGGGGAGGAAGATCAACAGCAGCAGGAGGCCCTTGGTGCGGCCCGAGAGGCGGGCGACGTAGTAGGCGACCGGGTAGCCGATCGCGAAGCAGAGGGCGACGGTGGTGCCGACGTAGAGCAGCGTGTTGCGGGTCGCCGACCAGTAGGTGCCGCCCGGGATGACGCCGCTGAAGGCCTCCTTGACGAAGCCGACGTTCCAGTCGAGCGGGTTCCAGACCGGGACCGGTTGCAGCAGCGTGTCGATCTTGCCGAACGCCACCGCGACCACCGCGTAGGCGGGGACGACGACGAACAGCAGCAGCCAGACGACCCCTGGGATCGCCAACCCGCGCCAGAGTCCGCGTTCGGCCATCAGGTCGTCTTCACTTCCGACCAGGCGCTTTCCCAGATCCCCATCCCTTCGGCGCTCAGCGGTCCCTGCAGGAAGCCGTTCTCGAACTGTTTCTCGCGGACGATCGTCGAGGTCAGGTTTTCCGGGATCAGTTCGGCTTCCAGCACCCGCTCCGGGGTCATCTGCGTCAGCGGCTGCTGGTAGCCGGTGAATTCCATGTTCAAGAGCGCCGTTTCGATCTCCAGCAGGTGGTTGAGGAAGAGGTGGGCGAGGACCGGGTTCTGCGCCCCCTTCAGCACCGCGAAGCAGTCGTTCCCCATCAGCCCGCGGCCGTCTTCGGGCCACCAGTAGGAGACCGAGGTGACCGGCGTGCCCTTCGGCAGGTAGTAGGGGATCGCGACGATGTCGCCCGACCAGGCCTGGTGCAGCCAGATCGAGCCGTCGGCGAGGTGCTGGTACTCGTTGGTGTAGAAGCGCAGGTTGACCAGCCCGATCAGTTCCTGCAAGGCGTCGCGGGCGGCGTCGACGTGTTGCTGGTTGCCGGTGTTGACGTCGGTGACGCCGTTGCGCAGCAGCGCCATCCCCAGCCCTTCGCGCTGGTCGTCGAGCATGCCGACCCGGCCAGCGATGTCGGTCGCTTCCCAGAAGCTCTCGTAGGGGTTCTCGAACTTGGAGGGGTCGTAGTCCGGGAGGTAGTCGTTGCGCCAGGAGATCCCGGTCGAGAAGACGGTGTAGGGGACCGTGTAGCGGGAGCCGACGTCGTACCACGGGCTCCGCAGGGAACGCCACACTTCGCTCCCCAGGTTCGGGAGGTAGGTGTGGTTCAGCGGCTGCAGGATCTTGCCGGCGACCAGCATCGAGATGTAGGGCTGGGTGGGGACGAAGACGTCGTAGCCGACGGCGCCGCTGGCGAGCTTGGCGACCGCTTCGTCGATCGTCGAGAAGGTGCTGAGCTGAACGTCGACCCCGTATTTCTTTTCGAACGACTTGACGACCTCGACGTTCAGGTATTCGGCCCAGTTGAAGAGCTGCAGTGGCCCGGACTCGGGTTCGAGCCCGGAGGGGATGCGCGGGTTGTCGGCGTAGATCGGCAGCCGGACTGGGTTGTCGGGGCGGGCCAGCGCCAGGCCGCCGGGGGCGAGATGCGGGTCCGAGCCGCCGGGGACGGTGGTGTCCGAGCAGCCGAGCAGGGCGCCGGCGGCCGAGGCGCCGAGCGCCAGGGCGGCGCTGTTCCGCAGGAAACGACGGCGCGTCGAGCGCCCGCCCGGGAAGGGCGGCAGCGTCTTGCGCTGTCCGCCGTTCAGGGCGATGCCCGCCCGCCTCCCTTCGCTGGCGGCAGTTCGCACTCGAGCAGCCGCTCGGCGCTGATCGTCACCGCTTCCAGCAGCCTGCGATCGGAGAGCTCGGGGTCGCCGAGCGCGACCTGGACCGTGAGCCCGTCGATCAGGGCCGAGAGCGAGAGCGCGATCAGCGCCGGGTCGGCGGCGCCGAATTCGCCCGCCGCCTGGCCGTCGCGGACGATCGCTTCGATCTCCGCCCGCCAGCGGGCGTCGAACCGCTCGCGGGCCTGGCGCAACTCCTCGTTGCGAAGCGCCTGGTTCCAGAGCTCCATCCAGAGGGCAAAGTCGTGGGCGCCGTCCGCGGCGGCTCCGAACAACGCCGCCAGCCGCTCGCGGGCGTCGCCGGCGCCGGCCAGGCGCTCGCGCAGCTCCTCGTAGAACTGGTCGTCGTCGGCGACCAGCGCCTCGGCCAGCAACTGCTCCTTCGAGTCGAACCAGTAGAGGACGGCCGGCGGGCTGACTTCGCAGCGCTCGGCGATGTCGGCGATCCGCGTCGCCGCGACGCCGCGCTCGGCGATCACCGCGGCGGCGGCCGCGAGGATCTGCGGACGGCGGACATGATCGATCGTTGGCCGAGGACTCAGTGCCCCTCGCCTCCTCCGAAGCCCCGGGTTCCCGGCCGGGGGTTTACTGAATGCCCGTTCAGATTAACCTGGGGCAGCGCGCGGCGCAAGGGTCTCGGCGTCGATTCCGAGCTCTGGCGCCAAGAGCTCGGCGACCTGGCGCCGGGCCGCCTCGATGTCCATCGTCGGGTCGCGCAGCAGCGCCCGCAGGCCGAGGCCGTCGAGCAGCGCCATCGCCCGGTCGGTGAGGACCTCGAGGTTGGCCGGCCGCTCGAACTCGCCGCTCTCGATGCCGCTCTCGATGACCGCTTCGAGCCACTCGTGGTAGCGCCGGTAGAGGCTCGCGGCCAGCGGCCGCAGCTGCGGCTCGCGCGCCGCCCGCAGCCAGAGCTCGACCCACAGCACCCAGTCGCGTTCAAGCCGGCCCGGCACCGGCAGGCACTCTTCGATCGCCGCCGCCAGCGCCGCGGTGGCCGAGGAGTCGCCGTCGGCCTCGGCAGCGAAGCGCTCGTCGGCGACCACCTCGAAGGAGTGCAGGAGAGCCTGCTCGAGCAGCTCCTCGCGGGTTGAGAAGTAGTGGTGGACGAGGGCGGTCGAGGCGCCGGCGCGCATCGCCACCCGGGCGATCCGGACGTTGTCGATTCCCTCCGCCGCGACCAGGTCGCAGGCGGCCTCGAGGATCCGCTCGCGGGCGTCGCTCTCCGGCATCCCACGACCCTAACCACGACCGTCGTCGTCGGCGATGCTCACAGGGCGGGGGTCCCGAACTCGGCCGGCTGGCCGAGGTCGGCGAGCAGGGCGGCGGCGGCGTTGCGGCCGTTGAGGGCAATTACCGAGCCGGCGGGGTGGGTTGCGGCACCGCACAGGTAGAGGCCGGGGACCGGGGTGCGGGCGGGAAGCCGGCCCTCCCACATCTGGTCCGGGGTCACCTCGCCCTGGAAGATGTTGCCGCCGGTCAGCCCGATCCGGCTCTCGATGTCGGGCGGCCCCAGCACTTCCGAGTCCTCGAGGCAGTCGGCGAAGTCCGGGGCGAAGCGGGAGATCAGCTCGACGAATTCGCCTTCGACGTCGTCGCGGCTGCTGTCCCAGTCGCCGTCGGCGATCTCGTACGGCGCGTACTGGCCGAAGACGGCCATCAGGTGCTTGCCGGGCGGTGCCGGCGATTTGTCGTAGCCGGTCTGGATGTAGATCTCGCCGAAGCCGACCGCCGGCTTGCCGGCGTCGCAGCGTTCGAACGCCAGCTGGCTCTCCCGCATGCCGGCGGTGAGGTCGATCGTCGCCCGCGCCGGCCACTCCTCGCCCGGCGCCGCGGTCCAGTTCGGCAGCCGCGAGAGCGCGGCGTTGAACTTGACCACCGGGCTGCGCACCTTCCAGGCCTCGAGCCGGGCCCTGAAGTCGGGCTCGATCTCGGCATCGCCGAGCAGCCGCAGCGCCACCTTCGGGTCGGCGTTGCAGATCACGCTGTTGGCGCGGATCAGCGTTCCGTCCTCGGTCCGCACCCCCTCGCCGGGGACGATCTCGGCGACCGGGACGCCGCAGGCGAGCGTCGCGCCGGCCTCGAGCGCGGCGTCGGCGATCGCGAAGCTGACCATCCCCATGCCGCCCTCGACGTAGCCCCAGACCGGGCCCTGGCCTTCGAGGTCGCCCTGGTAGTGCATCAGTTTGATCGAGGCGGTGCCGTGGTCGTAGGGGCCGCCCCAGGTGCCGATCACGCCCTGGCCGAAGAGGGCGTCCTTGAGTCGCTGGTCGTCGATGTAGGAGTCGAGGACCTCGCCGATCGAGGCGTCGAAGACGAGGTCGATCATCCCCTGCTCGCCCTGCAGCAGCTCCTCGATCTCGGCCCGGCTCGGCGACTCGCCGACCCAGCTGTCGCGGGCGCCGGTGCGGAGCAGTTTGCGGACGTGGTCGAAGAGGTGCTCGTAGGCCCAGTAGCCGTCGATGTCCTTCTTCGAGAGGCCCATCGCTTCGAGGTCGCGGTGGGTGTGGGCGTCGTCGAGCCACTGGCCGAACGAGGTGCCGTCGTCGAACGGGACCCAGAGGTTGGGGTCGGCGACGAAGAAGCGCAGGCCGCGGCCGCGCAGGTCGAGCTCGCGGATCACCAGCTCGTCGAGCAGCCCGACGACGTAGGCACAGGGGCTGACCACGTAGCCCTTGTCGGCGAAGGGGCGCTCCAGGGTGCAGGCGCCGCCGAGCCGCTCGCGGCGCTCGAGCACCAACACCGAGCGGCCGGCGCGGGCCAGGTAGGCGGCGGCGGTGAGGCCGTTGTGGCCGCCGCCGACGACGATCGCATCCCAGTCCTCTGCGGCCAGCTCCGAGAGGGGACGGGGGAGGCCGAGCTCGCCGAGTTGCTCCGCGACGGGATTCATGCGACCACCTCCCGCAGGCCTTCGGCGTAGCGCGCGGCGACCATCGAGTCGAAGGCGTGGGTGTCGCTTTCCTCAGCCGAGTAGCGACCCGGGCTGTAGCCCGCCGAGGCCACCCCTTTCTGTGCCAGCTCGCAGACGTGCCAGTCCTCGCGGTTGGTCTGGTCCCAGAAGCCGATCGCGTCGCTCGGGTCGAAGTCGGGCCGCGCGATCGTCTCCGGCTCGAAGAAGAACTCGCAGCTGACGTCGGTGCGGCCCGGCTCACGCGGCCAGAGGGTGTGCAGCATCGCGTAGTCGGGGTGCAGCGAGACGAGCGCGTTGGGGAAGAGTGCGAAGTAGAGGATGTTCGGCAGATCCGACTCCTCGAGGGTCGCGATCGGCGGCCGGCTGGTGGCATGGCCGCCGCCCTTGCCCATCGTCCCCGCGCCTTCGCCGGTCAGCGTCATCGAGCCGCCGCACCAGGCGCCCTCGCCGTAGATCCCTTCGCCGCTCATGTAGTTGCTGAGCGCGTTCAGCTCCGGGTGGACCCCGGGGCAGTGCAGGCACTCGTTGTAGTTCTCGGCGATCCCCTTCCAGTTGGCGGCGACCTCGTAGGTGAGGATGCCGCCGCGCCGCAGGCGGGCGTTGCTGTAGTGGTCGAGGTGGGGGAGGAGGTCGCCGAGGTGGTCCTCGGCCGGGCCGGCTTCACCGCTGAGGTCGACCATCAGCAGGCCGCCGACCTCCCTGCAGGCGATCTCGACCAGGCCGTAGCACTCGGGCTGGAAGCCCTCGATTCCGTCCATATGCGGGGCGGCGCGGAGGCCGCCCTCGAGGTCGTAGGACCAGGCGTGGTAGGGGCACTGGATCCGCCGCCGGACCTTGCCCTCGGGCTCCTCGACAAGGCGGGAGCCCCGATGCCGGCAGACGTTGTGGAAGGCGCGCGGCACACCGTCCTCGCCGCCGACGACGAGGAAGCTCTGGTCGCCGACTTCGTGGCTGACGTAGGCGCCGGGCTCGGCGACCGCGGAGGCGTGGCCGGCGCAGATCCAGCCGCCGGCGAAGACGTTGGCGAGCTCCCAGTCGAGCACCGAGCGATCGAGAAAGGCGGCCTGCGGCAGCATCGTCGCCCGCTCCAGGGGCTGCAGCGTGGCCTCCAGCTCCTCGGCTCGCAGGCTCATCGCGGGTCCGTTTCCCCTCCCCGGCATCGCTCGCTCCCTTCGTCCAGCCCGCTTGTGAAGCGGATTGACCTTGTAGTTAATCGCATGATACCTTGCCGCTGCGATGTACGCGACCTCGTTCGACGACGCCACGCTCGAGCTGCAGGAGCGGGCCCGGCGCTATACCGACGACGTCCTGATCCCGCTCGAGCAGGAGGCCGAGGCTGGGGACGGGCGGCTGTCGGCGGAGGCGATCGAGCGGGTCAAGCGCGAGGCGCTCGCCGCCGATCTGGTCGGCGGGCTGCACGCCCGCGAGTACGGCGGCCAGGAGTGGACGCTGACCCAAGCGGCGCTGGTCTGGGAGCAGTTCGGCCGCAGCACCAACGCGATCCATTGGCACGTTCCCAACGCCTACAACGTCTGGCGCCACGCAAGCCGCGAGCAGGCCGGGCGCTACCTGCGCCCGGCACTGCGGGGCGAGCTGCGCGATGCCTACGCCGTGACCGAGGCGGAGGCGGGCTCGGACCCCTCGCGAATCGAGGCCGAGGCCGAGCGGCGCGGCGACGGCTACGTCCTGCGCGGCGAGAAGTGGTTCGTCACTTCGGGCGACGTCGCCTCGGTCCTGATCGTGATGGCGAACGTGATCGACGGCGGCGAGCGCCTGCCAACCCTGTTCCTGGTCGCGGCCGACGCGCCCGGGGTCGAGACGATCGCCGAACCGCGCTTCACCCACTCTTACCCGGACGGGCACCCGACGATCCGCTTCGCGGACGTCGAGCTCGGAGCCGACGCAGTGATCGGGGGGATCGGCGGCGGCGAAGAGCTGCAGCGCGCGTGGTTCACCGAGGAGCGGCTGGGGATCGCCGCTCACGGGATGGGGGCGATGTCGCGGCTGCTCGAGGAGACGGTCGAGTGGGCGACCGGCCGCGAGCAGGGAGGGAGCCGCATCTACGACTACCAGGGGGTCAGCTTCCCGCTCGCCGACTCGGCGACCGATGCCGCGGCGGGCCGGTTGCTGACCCTCGAGGTGGCGCGGCTGGCCGACGAAGGCGCCGACCCGAAGCTGGTCCACGCCAAGGCCTCGATGGCGAAGCTGTTCGTCTCCGAGGCGGCCTGGCGCTGCGCCGACCGCTGCGTCCAGGCTTTCGGCGGCCGTGGCTACATGCGCTCCAACGTCGCCGAGCGTTTCCTGCGCGAGCTGCGGGTCGACCGCATCTGGGAGGGGACGAGCGAGATCCAGCGGCTGATCGTCGCCCGCGGCCTGGAGCGACGTGGCGTCGGGGCGATTCTCACCTGAGCCGCTGCTGCGGCCGCGCTCGGTGGCGGTGGTCGGCGCCAGCGAGCGGCCCGGCGCCTACGGCGATCTCGTCCTCCGCAACCTCGCCGCCGCCGGCTTCGAGGGCGATGTCTGGGGAGTGAACCCGGGACGCGAGGAGGTCCATGGGCGGCCTTGCGTGGCGAGCGTCGCGGCGCTGCCGACAGCGGTCGACGCGGTCTTCGTCGCGATCCCGGCGGCGGGCGTGCCGGCGGTGGTGCGCGAAGCGGGGGAGCGCGGCTGCGGCGGCGCGATCGTCGTCTCGGCCGGGTTCGGCGAGACCGCCGCCGGCCGCGAGCTGGAAGCCGAGCTGCGCTCGGCGGCGCTCGCCACCGGGCTGCCGGTCTGCGGGCCGAACGGCAACGGGGTGGTGGCGGTGGCGGCGCGGGCGCCGCTCTGGGGGGACTCGGTCGAGCTGCCGGCCGCCGGCCCGGTGGCACTCGTCACTCAGAGCGGCAATGTCGGCGTCAACGCACTCGGCTCGCGGCGGGGGATCGGCTTCCACACCGTGGTCTCGACCGGCAACCAGGCGGTGTTGGAGGCGAGCGACTGGATCGAGGCGATCTGCGAGCTCGACGGGGTCGGCTCGATCGCCCTCTTCCTCGAGGCCGACGGCGACGGCGCGCGGCTGGCGCGGGCGCTCGGCCGCTGCGCCGAGCGGGGGATCGGCGTCGCCGCCCTCAAGGTCGGCTCTTCGGAGGCGGGGGCGCGGGCGGCGGGCGCCCACACCGGGGCGCTGGCCGGCGACCAGCGGGTCTTCGCGGCGGTGCTGGCGGAGGCCGGGGCGGCGCTCGCAAGCGATCCCGGCGAGCTGCTCGAGTTGGCGCGGGCGCTAGCCCAGCCGCGCTCGCGGCCGCGCCGCGACGGCGGCCTCGCGGTCCTCACCTGCTCGGGCGGCGACTCGGGGATCGCCGCCGACCTCGCCGCGAGGCGCGGGCTCGAGCTGCCCGAGCTGGCGGCGCCGACTCGCGAGCGGCTGGCCGAGCTGCTGCCGGCCGCGGCGACGATCGCCAACCCGCTCGACTACACCTCGATGCTCTGGGACCAGCCGCAGGTGCTCGAGCAGGTCGCCGAGGCGGTCGGCTCCGACCCGGGGATCGACCAGCTGCTGCTCTTCTTCGACCAGCCCGACGGGCTCGAGGCCGACGTCGCCTGCGAATGGGAGGCGGTGCGCGCGGCGCTGCTCGCCGGCGCCGGGCGCAGCGGCGCCGCCGTACTGCTTGCCTCGACCCTGCCGGAGCTGCTCGAGCGCCGCGCCGCTGCCGAGCTGGCGGCGGCTGGGGTTGCCGCCGCCGCCGGCCTGCGCGAGGCGATCGCCTGCGCCGCGGCCCTCCGCACCCCGCCCGCGAAGCCCGCGCGGCTGGCCGAGATCGCCGCCGCCGCGGTGATCCCCGTCGGCGAGAACGGCCTGCGCAGCGAGGCCGACGCGAAGGCTCTGCTCGGCGCAGCTGGCCTCGAGGTGCCGGCCGGGCGCGAGGCGCTCGACGCCGCCGGCGCGGTGATCGCCGCACGCGAGGTTGGCTGGCCGGTCGCGCTCAAGCTTTGCTCGCCGGTTCTCCTCCATAAGAGCGACGCCGGCGCCCTGGCGCTCGACCTCGGCGACGAGCACGCGGTCCGCGCCGCGGTGGCGCGACTGCTCTTGCTGCCCGAGGCGGCAGGCGCGACCCTGCTGGTCGAGCGCATGGTCGACGGCGCCGACGGCGTCGAGCTGTTCTTCGCCGCCCACCGCGACGGCGTCGTCCCGGCCCTCGCCGTCGGTCTCGGCGGGGTCCGGGCCGAGGCGCTCGACGACGTCGCGATCGTCCCCCTACCCGCCTCCCCGGGCCGCGTTGAGCAAGCCCTCCGCTCCCTCCGCGCAGCCCCGCTCCTCCTCGGCGCCCGCGGCGGCACCCCGCCGGACCTCGCCGCCGCTGCCCAGTTCGGCGCCACCGTCGGCGACATCCTCCTCGACCAGCGCCTAGCCCTCCTAGAGATTAACCCAGCCCTAGCCACTCCGGCGGGCTGCGTTGCCCTCGACTGCGTAGCCCGCTAAACGCGCTTCGAGGGACGAACCGTCCCGGCTCTCGGGGGCGAACCTGGGCGTGGTCGTCCTTTGTAACGGCGTGCGTTACGAAAGACGACCACGAGGCGGTGGCGGGCGGAGGAGGGACGGCGAGTCAGGGCGGGGAGTTCGCCTGGCGGAGCTCGCTACGAGGCAGCATGGGGTCGTTTCGATTCGACAGTTGGAGACCGCGCTCGGGTACTCGCGGGCGACGGTGCGGCGGGAGGTCGAAGCCGGGCGCTTGCACTCGGTCCAGCCCGGGGTCTACGCCGTGGGACACACCGATCTTTCGCTGCATGGACAGTGCTTAGCGGCGGTGCTTGCCGTCGGACCCGGCTCGCTCCTCAGCTACTGGTCGGCCGGGTGGTTGTGGGGAGTCCTGAACACCTCACCGCGGCCGTTCCACGTCACCGCACATACCACCCGTCGACTGCGTGACCGGCCTCCGGTGAAGGTCCACCGGGCACGGAACATGGTCGACGCCGATCGCGTCGTGCTCGAGCAGATACCGGTGACCGGCCTCGCCCGGACGCTTCTCGACCTCGCCGAAGTGCTGAGGCCCAAACGTCTTGCGAAGGTCATTGAGAATGCCGAAAAGCTGAAGCAGTTCGACTACTTCGAGGTGCTAGCGGTCTGCGATCGCAGTCGCGCCCACCGTGGCACGCAGTGCCTGCGCCTCGCGCTCGCCGCCTCCCGCCCAATCAAGCCCGTCACCCGCTCGGATCTCGAGCGCGGTTTCCTTGCCCTGGTCGAAGCCGCCGGACTCCCGCGCCCGGCGATGAACTGCTTCATCGGCGAATACGAGCTCGACGCCTACTGGGCCGATCACAGCCTCGCCGTCGAACTCGACACCTTCGCGACCCACGGCGGCCGCCGCGCCTTCGAAGCCGACCGCGAGCGCGACGCCGCCCTCCTCGAGGAAGGCATCAGGACGATCCGGGTCACCGACCGGCAGTTGGAGACCAGGCCGGACGAGATCCTGCGCCGCCTCTCGGCGCTCCTGGCCTAGTTCTCCTAAGCCCGGCTGAGCTCGGGGCGCTCGGACATCCGCTCGGCGGCGACGGTGAGGGCGGCGCGCAGGGTGGCGACGATCTCCTCGATCAGGGCGGCGTCGGCGACCAGCGGCGGCGCGATCTGCACGATCGGCTCAGCGCGGTCGTCGAGCCGGCAGATCAGGCCGCGACTCCACAGCTCCTCGGAGAGCACGTCCTTCAGCAGCCATTCGGCCGCCGGGCCCTCGAACGGTTCCTTGGTCGCCTGGTCGCGGACCAGTTCGATCGCCCAGAAGTGACCCATGCCGCGCACGTCGCCGACGATCGGGATCTCGCGCAGCGCTTCGAGCCGCTCGCGGGCGAGCGGCTCGTTGGCGCGCACGTTCTCCAGCGCGCCGGTCTCCTCGAGCGCTCGCAGCGAGGCCACCGCCACCGCGGCGCCGACCGGGTGGCCGCCGAAGGTGAAGCCGTTGAGATAGAGGGCGCGGCCGTCGAGAAACGGCTCGGCCACCCGGTCGGAGATCAAGACGCCACCCATCGGGAAGTGGGCGCCGGTGACGCCCTTGGCGAAGGTGATCAGGTCGGGGACGTAGCCGAAGCGCTCGGCGCCGAACCAGTGCCCGAGCCGGCCGAAGGCGCAGATCACCTCGTCGGAGCAGAGGAGGATGCCGTGGCGGTCGCAGATCTCGCGCAACCCCTGCCAGTAGCCGGCCGGCGGGACGATGCAGCCGCCGGCATTCTGGACCGGCTCGGCGATCAGCATCGCGACGGTGTCGGGGCCCTCCTCGACAATCGCCGCCTCGAGTTCGGCCAGGAGCGCCGCGGTCAGCCGCGCCTCGTCGTCCCCGTCGGGGTGGCGGTAGGCGCTGGTATTGGCGACGTGGCGGGTCTCGATCGCCAGCGGTTCGAACGGCTCGTGGCATTCCTCGAGACCGGTCAGGGCGAGGGCGCCGAGCGTCACCCCGTGGTAGGCGTTACGGCGGGCGATCGCCTTGCGGCGCTGCGGCTCGCCGTTCGCCCGGTGCCATTGCACCGCCAGCTTCCAGGCTGACTCGACCGCCTCGGCGCCGCCGGAGGTGAAGAAGGCGCGGTCGAGGCCGGGCGGCGAGAGCTCGGCGAGGCGGGTGGCGAGCTCGATCCCCGGTGGGTGGGCGACCGTCCAGTTCGAGGTGAAGGGAAGGGTGCGCATCTGCTCGTGCGCTGCGGCGCCGATCGCGTCGCCGTGGGAGTGGCCGAGGTTGACGCAGTAGAGCCCGGAGAGGCCGTCGACGTAGCGGCGCCCATCAGCGTCGTAGACGTGGCAGCCCTCGCCGCGGACGATGATCGGGATGTCCTCCTCGGCGAAGACCGACATGTCGGTGAAGTGGAGCATCAGGTGCCGCTTGGCGCACTCCTGAAGGCCCGCCGCCTCGATGGATCCGTCCTGGTTCGAACCGCTCATGTTCGCCATAGAATCCCAGTTTACCTTGTAGTCAAATTCACAAACTTCTGGTAGGGTCCTGGCCATGGCGACCTCGAGCGCGACCCCCCGGCCCCCGTCCACCACGAGCCCAGGGGCCGGCAGTGGCCGTGCCCCGCGCGAGTACGACGCGATCGTCGTCGGCGGCGGTCACAACGGCCTCACCACCGCCGCCTACCTGGCGAAAGCGGGGCAGCGGGTGCTGGTGCTGGAGCGCCGGCCGATCCTCGGCGGCGCCTGCGTCACCGAGGAAGTCTGGCCCGGCAAGCGCGTCTCCCGCGCCTCCTACGTGGTCTCGATGCTGCAGCCGAAGGTCGTCCGCGACCTGCGGCTCGAAGACTTCGGCTACCGGGCGGTGCCGCTCGACCCCGCCTACGCCGCGCTGACCGAGGACGGCCCGATCGTCTTCTACGACGACATCGGCAAGACCGCCGAGTCGATCCGCCCGATCTCCGCCCACGACGCCGACAACTTCAGCGATTTCGAAGAACGCCTCTTCCGTGTCGCCGACTTCCTCGGGCCGATGCTGCTGCGCGAACCGCCGGCACTCGGCTCGAAGAAGCCCGCCGACCTCCTCTCACTGGCCCGTGAGGCAGCGCGGGCGGCCGGCCTCTCGCGCGCCGACGTCCACGAGCTGGTCCGGATGTTCACGATGTCGGTCGCCGACCTGCTCGACGACTACTTCGAGCACGACGCGCTCAAGGGCTCGATCGCCTCGACCGGCGTGGTCGGTGTCTGGGCCGGTCCGAACACGCCGGGCACCGCCTACAACCTGCTGCACCACGCGCTCGGCGAGCTCAACGGGGTCAAAGGCTCCTGGGGCCACGTCGTCGGCGGGATGGGGGCGATCAGCGAGGCGATCGCCGCCTCCGCCCGCGCCGCCGGCGCCGAGATCCGCACCGACGCCGAGGTCGTCTCGATCGACGTCGTCGGCGAACGGGTCGTCGGCGTCACCCTCGCCGACGGCGAGCGGCTACGCGCTCCGGTCGTCGCCTCCGGCGCCCACCCGAAGAACACGATCCTCGACCTCGCAGGCGCCGAGAACTTCCCCGCCGAGGTGGTCGCCGACATGCGCCGCTACCGCACCCGCGGCGGCTCGGTGAAGATCAACATGGTGCTCTCCGAGCCGCCCCGCTACGAGGGCGTCGACGACGAGATGCAGGACGTCCTGCGCCACACCGGCGTCAACCTCTGTCCCTCGGTCGAGTACCTGGAGCGGGCCTGGCAGGACGCGCTCGGCGGGCGCCCGGCCGAGCACCCCTACGTCGAGTGCGAGCTGCCCTCGGCGATCGACTCGAGCCTGACCGACGACGGCACTTGGGTGATGACGATGTTCACCCAGTACGGGCCGCCGAGCGAGGAGGGTTGGCCGGAGGGCGCGCGCGAGCGCTACGCCGACGCCTGCATCGAGCACCTCGCCCGCTACGCGCCCAACGTCCCCGACGCGATCGTCGAGCGCGAGGTCCTCGCGCCGCCGGACATCGAGCGGATCTTCGGCCTCACCGGCGGCTCGATCTTCCAGGGCGAGCAGGGCCTCGACCAGATGGCCTTCATGCGACCCTCGCCGCTCCTCTCCGGATACTCGACGCCGGTCCACGGCCTCTACCTCTGCGGCGCCGGCACCCATCCCGGCGGCGGGGTGATGGCCGCCTCCGGCCACAACGCCGCCCGCCGCATCCTCCGCGACCACCGCTTCGGGCGGGCGCGGCGCAAACTGCGCGTCGGTTAGTCGCTCCGAGCCATATCCTGCGCCCGTGCGGTGCTACTCGGCCTTTCTTGCGGCAATCGCGATCGTCGCTTCCACGGCGGCGTTTTCCGCCCCGTTGGTGTCCGGTGCTGACCCGGAACAACGAACCGTCGTCCGGGTCGAACTCGACCTGAAGACGAACAACGACCTCCGCGCGCATCTCGAAAACTCCCTCGACGGGACGATGACGCTGGAAATCCGGCGCCAGGGCGAAATCGTCAAGTACGAAGTGCCTGGCGAAGCGACCCCGGCGGGGCTGAAGGTGCGGTTCGGCAGCCTCGGCACGATCGACGTCGCCTTCACGCCGACCACGACGCTCGGCTCGACCAAGCCGGGGAAGGGGTGCACGGGCGCGCCGCGGACCGTCCGTGAAGGCGTTTTCAGTGGCACCGTCGATTTCACCGGCGAGCGCGATTACGTTCGTCTCGAAGGGCCGGCGACCGGCTCCATGAGCGTGATCCCGCCCTGGAAGTGCCCCGAAGTCGAAGCGGCTGACCCCTACTCGCCGCTCCCCCTCGCGGCGGCCGCTGCGAGCGGGCGCCGAGACGCGGGCGAAGCCGGTGCGGCGACGCTGTCGGCCGGCACCCGCGCCTGCTCCTGCTACTTCGCCGCCGGCGTCCACCACCACCGTGGCGGGGCGAAAAGCATCTTCATCGGCTACCAGGTCGAAAATCGAGAAGGGATGGAGATCGTCCGCGGCGTCGAAGCCCGCGCGCCAGCCTCGGCCTTCGAGTTCGACCGCGCCGCCGGTACGGCAACCCTGCACCCACCGAGCCCGTTCAGTGGTGAAGCGACCTTCGAAACGCTCCCCAGCCACCGCGGCCGCTGGCGCAGCACGATCCAGGTGCCGCTGCTTGGAGCCGATCCGATCGACACCGGCGCACCGGGCTTCCGTGCCCTGCTCATCCCCGAGTACCAGTTCGGTTAGCAGTCGCCGGTGAGGCCGCGAACGCGGCGGATCTGGGCCAGCACCTGCGCCGGCTTCAGGTCTTCCTTGGCGGCTGTCTCGGCCAGGCCCAGTTCGTCCACGGCAAAGGCCATTTGCCGCAGCCGCTCGACCGTGGCGACCGACATCGTCGGCACCGGCACGCCGGCGAGTGCCTTCGGCCCGAGCAGGTCGGCGATCCGCAACCGCAGCCGCACGTCGAGCGGCGCGAGGCCGGTCGCCTTGGCGATCGCCGGGACGCCGTGGACTCGGTCGGCGGCCGCGGTTACCCGCTTCAGCTCGCGCAACACGACGATCGGGTAGACCGGCGGTGGCAGTGGCTCCGGGGTCGGCTGCGAGCGGCGGCGGAGTTCGCGCAGCGCGGCGCTCGAAAGGACGGGTTCGCTGAAGATGGTCGCCGTCCGGTTGCCGGTCCCGACGTCGACCCAACCCGTGTCGTACTGGGCGGCGAGCCCGCCGCCACGGAGACGGAAGACCCGGTAGGGGTGGCTGTCGAGCCCGATCGGGTTGCGGGCGCAGCTGGTCGTGGTCTGGACCTGGGCGGGCAGCGCGCAGCCACCCTCGCCTTCGGGCAGTTCGCAGTCGCCGTAGAAGATCGTGGCGCCGCGGAAGCTCTGTTCGTCGGTCACCCGCATCCCGGCGAAGTAGGGCCCGAGCCAATAGGGGTCTTTCGAAGCCCCTCCTCCGCCGCCCTGCCCGCCGGCCGGGCTGGCGATCAGCAGCGCCAGCAGCACGGGGAGGAGCTGAACCATTCGCCTGGCCCGGTTCATCGCTGCCCCATCGTAAGGCGCTACGTCGACTCCAGGAGCGGCACCTGCTCGAGCTGGTCGTCGCCGTAGATCAGGGTCTCGCCGACGGCGATGGTCGGGATGCCGCGGACGCCGCGCTCCCAGGCCTTGTCGGTCAACTCGCGCAGCCGCGCCTTGACCGGCGGCGAGGCGACCGCCGCCTCCAGCTCCTCGTCCGGCAGGCCGACCTTGGCGGCAATCGCGGCGAGCGCAGGCACTCCGGAGATGTCCTCGCCGCGGCCGAACTCGTGCTCGAAGACGGCGCGGGCGAAGCGGTCGAGCCCGTCCTGTTCTTCGGCCCAGACGCCGGCCCGCATCGCCGCCAGCCCGTCGTCCGGCCAGCCGTCCGGCCAGGCGAAGGGCGGCAGGCCGGGGCCCGGCGACTCTCGGGAGGAGAGCATCATGAAGAAGTGGAGTCGCATCTCGACGGAGTGGATCAACGGCCTCTCCAACCCGGTTGGCGAGAGCTACCACCCGAAGGTGAGCGGTCACGCCAGCGGCTACTACCCGGTGGTCCACGGCATCACCGGCTGATTTTGGGGATGACGAACCAGCGCGGGGACGGTACTTTCCGACTGTGCCCGTCCCCGTGCTGTTCGTCGTCGACGAAGACGAGTCCTCGCTGCGCCTGCTCGAGCGCGAGCTCGACGACCGCTACGGCCGCAGCTACCGCGTCGTCAGCGCCCAGTCGCCCGAGCTGGCGCTGACCGAACTGCGGGCGTTGGCCGAGGTGGGCGAGGAGGTGGCGCTGGTGATCGCCGCCCAGTGGATGCGGGCGATGGCCGGCAGCGAACTGCTCGAGAAGGTGCGTGGCATCTATCCGCAGGCGCAGCGGGCGCTCTTGATCGAGTGGATGGCTTGGGGCGACGGCCGCACCGGTGGGGCGCTCTTCCAGGCGATGGCGCGGCGCCAGATCGAGTACTTCCTGGTCCGCCCCGCGAGCTCGCCCGACGAGCTCTTCCACCAGGCCGTCTCGACCTTCCTTTTCGAGTGGGGGCACGCGCGGCGGATCTCGCCGCAGACGGTCCAGGTCGTCGGCGAATCGTGGTCGGGCCGCGCCTACGAGCTGCGCGAGGTGCTCGGGCGCTGCGCGGTCCCGCACGCCTTCTGCCTCGCCAACTCGCCGCAGGGGCAAGAGCTGGTCGCCAACTCGGGCGCGGACGGGGCGCTGCCGCTGGTCGTCTTCCCCGACGGCACCGCCCTCGCCGACCCGAGCAACATCGAACTGGCGGCGGCGACCGGCGCCACCGTCGACCCGCAGCTGCGCGAGTTCGACCTGATCATCATCGGCGCCGGGCCGGCGGGTCTCTCGGCGGCGGTCTACGGCGCCTCCGAGGGGCTGCGGACGCTGGTCGTCGACGAAGGCGGGATCGGCGGCCAGGCGACCTCGAGCTCGCTGATCCGCAACTACCTCGGCTTCCCGCGCGGGGTCAGCGGGCGGCGACTGGCCGAACAGGCATACGAGCAGGCCTGGCTGCTCGGCGCCAAGTTCGCCTTCATGCACAGCGCGACCTCGCTGCGGCGCGACGGCGACCGCCTCCACCTCGCGCTCACCGACGGCGGCGAGGTCAGCGCCCCGGCGGTGATCCTGGCGGCGGGCGCCGCCTACCGCCGCCTCGAAGTGCCCGAGCTGGAAGCGCTGGTTGGCGCCGGCGTCTACTACGGCGGGCCCGCCTCGGAGGCGCCGGCGATGGTCGACCGCGAGGTGTACGTAGTCGGCGGCGCCAACTCGGCCGGGCAGGCGGCGCTGCACCTGGCGGAATACGCACGCAACGTCACGCTTGTCGTACGCGCCGACTCGCTCGAGGCGGGGATGTCGCACTACCTGGTGCAGCAGGTCGATGGGACCACGAACATCGAGGTCCGGCTCGGGACCGAGGTGGTCGGCGGCCGCGGCGGGGATGCGCTGCAGGAGCTGATGCTGCGACCGCGCGACGGCGGCGAGGCGGAGACGGTCGCGGCGGAAGCGCTCTTCCTGATGATCGGCGCCCGGCCGAAAACCGAGTGGCTGCCGCCCGAGCTGGCGCGCGATGCCGGCGGCTTCCTGCGCACCGGCGGCGACCTCCGCGAGGACGGGGCCTGGCCGCTCGAGCGTGAGCCGCTCTCGCTCGAGACCAGCATCCCCGGAGTCTTCGCGGCGGGCGACATCCGCCACGGCTCGATGAACCGCGTCGCCGCCGCGGTCGGCGAGGGCTCGGTCGCGGTCCGGCTCGTCCACGAGCTGCTCGCCGCCGACCGGCTGCCGCCTCGCCAGCCGGTCTAGCGGCGCGCCGCGTCGAGTCGCTCGAAGCGCTCGAGGAACTCGCGCTTCGCCCGCGGCGGGTCCCACGGCTCGATCTCGATCTCGAGCGGATCGAAGCCCTCGAGCTCGGGCCAGGGGTCGTTCATCGCGGCGAAGATGCGGCGCTCGGCGGCCAGCAGCGAGCGGTCGATCGGCTTCATCTCCGCCGGCTGCGGGACGAGGTCGAAGCGCTCGCGAATCGCCGCCTCGAGCAGCTTCTCCGCCTCGCGGTAGGGCGGGCCGAGGTCGCTGCGGTGCTTTAGAGGGTGGGGGAGGTCGACCAGGTAGGCCTCGCCGGCGTCGTGCATCAGCGCCGCCAGCGCCTCGGCCGCGCCGGCGCCGCGCTCGGCGCAGACATCGCTGACGATCGTCGAGTGCTGGGCGACCGAGTAGAAGGCCCGCGAGTGCCCGCCGAAGCGGCACTGGTTGGCGAGCGCCTGGGCGATGTCGTCGATGTCGATGCTCGCGGGGTCGGGCGCCAGCGGGTCGATCCAGCGGCCGGAGACGGTCTGGATCGAGCCGTCGGGCTGGCGGGGAGCGGCGGTCGCCATGCGGCGCAGACTAGTGACCGGCAGGGACCGGGAACCGGAGGGTCGTCGCCTCGCGGAGGCGGGCTGTGCTCCAGCGCGGGTGCTCGTGTAGGTCACCGGGACGCTGATCTCGACCCGGCCGCCCGCGGTCTTGGTGAGGCCGCCGGCAGGCCAAGGGCGAGCACGGTGGCGAGCAGGGCAAAGGACACGGCGCGGGACGGACGGGACACCGACATCGCGGTCAAGTTCGGCATGGACTCGCCGGTCCCTCTTGTGTAGTTTCGTAGCGTGCCGCACAAGGCTGCAGATCGCATCCGCAACGTGGCGCTCGTCGGCCATCGGGGAAGCGGGAAGACCTCGTTGCACGAGGCGATGCTGTTCGAGGCTGGTGCGATCAACCGGCTCGGCAGCGTCGAGGACGGCTCGACGGTCTCCGACCACGAGGGGGACGAGCAGCAGCGCGGCTGCTCGATCAATGCCTGCGTCTCCTGCTTCGGCTACGACGACCGCGAGATCAACCTGATCGACACCCCCGGCGAGCCGAGCTTCGTCGCCGATGCGGCGGCGGCGCTGCGAGTCGCCGACTCAGCGGTGGTCGTCGTCAACGCGACCGCCGGGGTCGAGGTGCAGACCGAGCGGCTCTGGCGGCGGGCCGACGAAGAGGGGCTGGCGCGGCTCGTCTTCGTCAACATGCTCGACCGGGAGCGGGCCGACTTCTTCGCTGCGCTCGACTCGTTGAAGGCGGCGTTCGGGCCGCACGTCGTCGCCACCGAGATCCCGATCGGCGCCGAGCAAGAGGTGCGCGGGGTGGTCGACCTGATCGATATGGAGGCCTACGTCTACGAGGGCAGTGGCCGCGGCAACGCTGAACGGGTGCCGATCCCCGACGAGCTGCGCCCGCAGGCCGAGGAGTACCGCGAGAAGCTGATGGACGAGGTGGCGGAGAACTCCGACGAGCTGATGGAGCGGTACCTCGAGGGCGAGGAGATCGACCACGCCGAGATCGTCACGGCTTTGAAGCGAGGTGTGACCGAAGGCCATCTGTTTCCGGTCACCTGCGGCGTCGCGACGAAGAACCTCGGGACCAATCGGCTGCTCGAGGCGCTGGTCGAGGACCTGCCCTCGCCGCAGATGCGCGGCGCGCTGGCGGCGATCGGCGAGGGGGGAGAGGCGATCGAGATCGAGCCCGACGAGGACGGGCCGCTGGTCGCCTACGTCTTCAAGACGACCGCCGACCCCTATACCGGCCGGATCAACATCTTCCGGGTCTACAGCGGCACGATCCGCTCCGACTCGCAGGCGGTCAACGTCACCCGCCACCAGAAGGAGCGGCTGGGCCAGATCGGCCAGCCGCTCGGCAAGGAGATCAAGCCGGTCAGCGAGCTCGGGGCTGGCGACATCGGCGCGATCGCGAAGCTGAAGGAGACCCGGGCCGGCGATGTCCTCTGCGACGCTCAGCGCGAGCTCTCGATCCGCCCGCTCGATCTACCGGCGCCGGTGATGGCCTTCTCCTACGAGGCGAAATCGAAGGGCGACGAGGACAAGGCGGCGACGGCGGTGCGGCGGCTGAGCGAGGAGGACCCGACCCTCGACGTCCACCGCGACCCGCAGACCGGCGAGCAGATCATCGCCGGCCTCACCCAGGTCCACGTCGAAGTGCTGGTGGCGCGGATGAAGGACCGCTTCGGGGCCGAGATCGAGCTGCACCCGCCGCGCGTCCCCTACCAGGAGACGATCCGCGCGCCGGCCGCCGCCCAGGCCCGCTACAAGAAGCAGACCGGCGGCAAAGGGCAGTTCGCCGACTGCGCGATCGAGATCGAGCCGGGCGAGGACGGCGGCGGGCTCGAGTTCGTCAACCAGATCAAGGGGGCGGCGATCCCCGGCGGCTTCATCCCCGCGGTCGAGAAAGGGGTCGAAGAGGCGATGGCGCACGGCACGGTGGCCGGCTATCCGGTCAAGGACGTGCGCGTGCGGCTTGTCGACGGCAAGCACCACGACGTCGACTCCTCGGAGATGGC
>Ga0068862_100000824_pt1 | contig 30710 bp, 46 predicted proteins | sample KBSSwiS52_FD_66598 | JGI IMG/M metagenome (GOLD analysis project Ga0068862, IMG submission 66598) | Switchgrass rhizosphere microbial communities from Kellogg Biological Station, Michigan, USA - KBS Switchgrass S5-2 | ecosystem: Host-associated > Plants > Roots > Rhizosphere > Soil ... | reverse complement strand
CTTAATTGTTCTTGGGAGGGATTAGTTTTCATCTTTGATTCTTCTTAATCACTTTGGTTTCTAGACCAAGCAACTCACGAGACTTCTTGCCCCGAAGATGCTGCTCTTCAATTAGACCTCTACGGCTAACATTCTCGATCTCGGAATCCATAAACTTACGCATTCCGGGTTTGTTCTTGCTATAAATACGTTCTGCGACTTTAGCTTTTTCCTCTGGGGTATTCTGGTGCCATTTTCCATATGGACAAGTGGATTCATGCGGCAAACGTTCTCCAAGACCACGACCCTTATTCTTGGCTTTCATGCCACAATAGCAATCATTGACGAAGTAGCCCTCAATCATGCGGCCTTCTTCTTGATAGTCTGATGCCCCATCTTCTTTGACTTTGGAGCCAGTATCCTTCTCAACAAGCCAATTATCAAACTTCTCGTCGTCGTTCACGATTTCCTGAGACGGCGGTTCAGCTCGCTCGAAAGCCGAATCATAAATGCGTGACCAATAGATAAGCAGTCTATGATTCAGGGTCAAATCGCCAAGCGGACGATTGAAGATCGCTGGCAAATTCTCTCGACTCAAGACCCAAATCAAACGCCATTCCGTAGACTTAGCAACGGCACGAATGTCTTTGGTAGGCAAAATACCCTCATTCATAATCTCTTGAATGAGATAGTACAGAAACACTAGGTAGTTGTTCTTGTAGACAAGAAACTCTTGTTCGTCCTTAAAGACCTCTTGACCATAAATATCAAGAGTCACCCTACGTAGCAATGCAAAAGAAGCGAACTCGTGTGCCGAATACTCAGCACTGTTCATGCGAAATTCAGTACGCTTTCTACTGACCGCTTCTTGCTTGGCTAAGACATCTTCAATTTGAAGCTTGATGATGTTCTGTCTGGCCTTGAACTTCTTTTTGGCTTCAAGTTCGGCTCGCAAAAAAGCCAGGTGATCTTCTGATTTGGCTTCTACTTCGTCTTCAAACTGCCCCCAATAGCCACCTTCTCTTGCATTGGCCATGAGTTCTTTTTCAGACGGCACGCCGTCGCGTTTAGCACGCTTCTCTTCTGTAGACTTGATAAACAGATAGAGATTACGGTCTTCGACCGTTAGATCACGCAAGACCACATAATCTAAGCCCGGTGGTCTATCAACATGATCAGGAATCGTCACAATACGACGATTCCAAAGCACCTTATTGATGTTGTCTTGAACTGACATAACCTATCTCCGAGGGGAAAAGAAAAAGGACGGCGAGCCACCCCCCGGAGCCCGCCGTCCCGTAAGACATCTAGTTTTAGATGCCTAGCTTAGAACGCGTGAATGGACTGCAACCAGCGTTGAAGCGGCTTCTGCCAGTTGCAAATACAATCACTCTGTGGTTTGGCTGGAAGAAGTCGTGACTTACGTTGAACACGTTGAAGCTAGAGTAGTTGTAAGTGATGGTCATATTGTCACCACCAGCTTCGCCGCCACCCTGTTCAACACTTGTCAAACGGTTTGAGTCACCAAGGTCAACCTGTAGACCGTCGCACGTACGGATGATGATCGTGTTAGACGCCGAAGTGTTACCCGGGTCGCAGCAATCAAGTTCAGACGTTGCATCTACTAGGTCGCCCTGAGCAGTGATTACTTCGATCGAGCAAGTAGCTTCCAACGGGAAGTCAGGAACCTTCACGAACGGACGCTTCGAGCCAAGCTCGAAAATGTCTTCACGGGCAATCGAGAACGATACCGTAATCGTCTGCAAGTGTTCGGCAATCGAGTCCGTATTAGCGTTGGCAATCAACTGCGACGCATTCGATAGCGTACCCGGGCCATTAGCACCGAATCCACCATTGACAAACGCAGCGTTGATACCAGAGATAACCGGCGTGATCACACCGGGAACGTCCTGAGGTAGAATCGAACGGCTGATTTCAACTTCTTCACGGCGTTGTACACCAGAACCAACGATGATGACACCAAGACGATCTTGGCCACCAGCTAGTTCTTGAGCCCCGCCTTCTAGTAGAGGAGAAGTCAAGCCATCATGACCGAACACGCCCGAAGGAGTACCTACTGGAGCATCAGGGTTGCCACCGTTTGCAGCATCAGGCCAAATAACTAGAGGTTCGCCAGGATTACCGGCGTTATGACCCGCAGTATGGCCAGAAACGGCAACCATCACGCCCCAAATCTTGTCGTTACCAACAAGCGTTACGTCTTCAGTTACGGCACCGTCGATTGGGAACGTGTACGCCACGTTCGAAAGATATGCACCCGATGCAGTGACAATAGCTACTGGACGACCAGTTGCTCGGAACTGCGTATCTGGATAAATCTGCAAGGTAACATCAACACGATAGCTCGCGGTACGGGCTACAATATCGTTCGCACCAGCAGGGTTAGTCAACATCAAAAACAACGGCTTCGTGCCGTCAATCACCTTAGACATCGTAACTTCGATGTCAGGTTGACGTTCTGAGTATTCGTAGATTTCAGCCTGACCAAGCTGGAAAACTTGTTCCAGGTTGAAGGTCGTGCTCATACCAATACTTTGCAAACCACGCGGAACTTCCCATAGGCCGCCAACTTGGTCAACACCAGAAGCTAACGGACCCGTACTAAATTCGCGAGAGTTTACCGGAGCAACGGCCCCCGTAGGAGGAGCAGCATTATCTTTAATGGCAACTTGCTCAATTGCCCACCAGACTCTATTATTGTTCATTATCTTTTGCCTCCCTAACTAGGGCATTACGTATACGTATGAAGCAGCGTGCATGCTATTGCTGCAAAAACTAATACACTAATCATCCTAATGGGTCTTCGATCGTCGGTATAACCGAAATAGGACCAAAGACATGACCCAAAGGTGTAGTGGGGGCGTTTAAATTAACCGTCACGAAAAACGTTACGGTTGCTCTTTCGAATTCTTCGGAAGCCGTCATGTTGGTTGTTTCGACGCGATCGATATAAGACATATAGCGAACAGGAACACCAGAACCAACGGTTGTAATCAGCTTTCTATTTCTCAGCATTTCCTGGTAAGGAACATACTCAGGAGATAAGGTGTTGTAGATACCAGACAATGGCAACGGTGCAAGATTAAAGTCTATCATCGGCACAGACTTACGCCATTGGCTCGAAAGGATATCGACAATGTTATCTCTCTGCAAATCATCCAATGCCCAAATGTGGAACTTTACCTCGTCAGTAATTTGAGCACTGCGATTACCCAGCTCGAAAGCCGTGAATTCACGTCCGTCAACTTCCATGAAAACGGCAGGGAATGGTTGTGCTCGTCCCGAAGGATAGACAAGCTGCATAGACGTTAAGGGATTTGTAGTATATTTGCTTTCAAGATAGCCCTGTTGATATTGCTGATTGAAAGCATGCTCAAAATCCACCCGAACTTCTCGTGCTGTAAAAGCAGCATTGACCTTGAGATCAAGCGATTGTGGCGAATTAAAGATAATCCGACCATTCAAGAAGTCAATCGTATGACCAAAAGTTGGATCGTCAGTGGCACGGAACGCACCCTCAATGTACACGCCGGAAGCAACCATTGGAGGAACTTGTAAGTTTGTACCGTCCAACGCTACGCCGGATTCGTAAACCCATTGGCGGAACGGCGATTGCCAAACGCTGCCAACGGTTAAACCAAAGAACATTTCGTCTGCCGCCACATCTGGCAGCAAGACGCTCATGTCGCTGCCATCGTAGAATTGAGCACCACTAGCAATGTTCATGTATGCACCTTCACGCAGGAAGTGCATATCCATAAACAGCTTAAAATTAAGCTTGATTAGACTTCGAAGTTTATACTCTAATCCCATAATTAACCAATTGTAATATCAGGAGAAGGTTGTTCTGTTTCTTGAATCTCTGTAAGCTTAACCATTAGGTAACGACGCTTTGAAAAACCGATTGGTCTTGTGTTGTCTACTGCGTAACGTCTACCTTCAATACTTACGGCGATTGCTTCTTGTACGTGCTGTAAAGCCTCGATCACAACTGTGATCATGGCCTCGTTGTTATTCAAATGACCAATACCACTTAGGTCGTTAGTGCCAGGAATACGAGGACCGACAACAATGTGGGCGGTGTACTGCACGTCGCGTGGCGTCAGCTTCGTACCAGGATTGCGAGTGGGCTGGTTTGGCACTGGAGCACGACCAAAGAACGGATTGTACATTTGTGGGGCTGGTCGAGCCTGAGTAGCGTTATCTTGCTGCACAATAGGATTCAAATGGAAGATCACTTGGCCGCGATTGCCACCTAATCCCATGAGTGCGTCATCCATAACAGAGTGATAGATTGCCTCCAAAAACGGTATATTCAATACGCCGCTAGAAGCACTCAGGTCTTGATTGTTAGGAATAAAAATCATCGAATTGCCTTGCGAATTTTGATACGAATCTTCGCGTATCCAGGCGTAGCAACATATTGCTTGTCGGCCGGATTGTTCTCGAAAACAAGTTGTTTAGTATTAGTATCTATATACTCGCGACTAAAGCCCAATCCTCTGAAGGTCACTCTATGAGGATCCGCCTGTAAAGTACCTCTGAATTCGCCAATTTGTCTGCCGCCAAACGCGGCTGAATTAGTGAACGTTCCACTTGGGCCTACATATGCTGCGTCTCCTGGAGCGATAGATCCAACAAGATGGAGCCAATCTGTAATAAAATCTCCTTGAGTTGCAATACCAACAATAGCACACGGCACATCAGTTGTATAGCCTAAAAACGTTCGATGAGCTTGCAACGTCAAGTTCATGTGTTCGACGTTATTCAACTGAATGCCCATCGGGAACACGCCGGACGGATCTACTGCATATTGAGCAATGTACATGCCAGACGACAACGCTAGAGTCAGACACCCACCAAGTTCCTGTGTATAAGGAGTGATGAAGTCAGTATTGACTTGCTCTGTTTGTCTTAGCGGCTTTAGCGACATGCAATAGCAATCTTGATTTGGTCCACTTTCTTCTTGTGTGACCACGCAACGTCATAGTTGTCTACCATTAATGGACCAATACGATCTAGCGTTGTTTCTGGCAACCAACGTACTTCACTATACGTAAAAGCTATTTCTGGAAATGGCTTACCGAACATGCGACCTAAGGTCGCTTCTCGGTATGTACCGTCCTGTAATCCATCTCGACACATGTTGTATATTTCGAAAGGAATGTCGGTCGGTTCACGACCGAGATCCTTGCCATAGATCTTGTAGCCGCCTAAATCTAGAATTCCCTTCGGAATCTTGCTATGCACGAGCATGACAAAATTCCTCAGCCGTCAAAGTATGTTTACGTAAATTACAGTTTCTACAGGCTACAACTAAATTCTCTTTCGTATTTTGACCTCCGCGAGATAGGGGAGTTTTGTGATCAATATGGAATTGAGCATCTGTCGTGCCGCAATAAAAACAAACGTGTCCGTCGCGTTCAAAAATCTCGCGAATATTCACGTTACCAAAGCGTTTCTGTCGAGCACGATATTTCAGTTTTTGATTAATCACCGGATTGTTGTGGTATCTATTGCGAGCCCAAGCACGTATATGCTGTACGTTTTTAAAACGCCAACCACGTAAATAAATAGCCTTTTCCATCTTGTGCTCTTTATTGTATTGATTAACTCTAGCACTAGCAATTTTAGGATTAGACCAATATTTTTTACGATCACGCTGACGCACTAACTCACGATTGTTATCGCGATAACGCTGTACCGCTTCACGATTACGCTTCTTAATTTCTGGATCCGTTTGTCGCTTTTCTTTTTTGATACGTAACTCTCGTACTTGCTTACATAGATTGCAAGCAATTTGTCTGTTGTTAGTAGGCTGAAACTCGGCCCGGCACTCAGAGCAATTTTTCATTATTAATATATCATTTTTCCAAAGTTGCCCGTGAGCCTATTCAAGAAAGCTCTAATTGCCATCTCTAATTCTTCACGACGATTCTTAACGTCGAATTTATGCAAGTCTGAACGTACTGTCAAACGTGTCGGCGAAATACTTACTTGTACGCCGTCGGCGTTTGTAACAGAGATACCATCCTGCGAAGCACTCATTGCAGACGAACCGAATGGACCGCCGCCAGTCGTGGCTCCCAATCTCTTCAAAGCACTAAGTTCGCTTTCAAGAATAATGACTTCCATCTGTAAAACAACAAGATCGTGTATCTCGTCATTGTTAGGTGTCACCGTGCCAGCTTCCGGATCTGCAACAATCGGATTAACCTTAATACGAGGCCCACCAAATCCACCAGGAATGCCTTGAGGTCTATCGGTCGGCGATAAACCTAATCTCTGATTAAGGCGACGCACGGCCTTAATAAGTGTTCTTTTCAAGAAACCATCATCGAAGATTACGGCGTCTGGATCACCAATATCGATGCGTACCGCATCATAGATCAAGCTAGTTTTATCTTGCGGAGGATTAAAGCCAATTGATACTATAACATCTTGAACTATGAATGATTCAGACGCAAAAGCCAGACTATTAGTCTGTGTAACAATCGTCCAGTCGATATGCCACACACCTAGCTGGAAACCAATAGGGATTAGGCCAGAGCCAGTATAATGTCCCAACTCAGGATGTGATGCTACGCCACTCCCGGCCGAAGCATTTACAGCATCGAACAGCTCAAAACCTACATAGGTAGCATCAACGGCAGAACCATTTGCCGCTAAGAAAATATCAAGAGCAGATGCCGCCTGACCAACTGTTAAGATTTTTGTTTCGCCAGCCATATAGTGCCTCCATGGAATAATACACTATAAGAATAGGGGGCGGTAGGCTATTCGCCTACCGCCCCCTAAGACTCATCTAAACCCTAAGGCTTAGAACTCGCCGATCAGAACTCTACGAGGATCGAGAGCGGCAAAGCCGTGCTCCATCCAGCCGAAGATACCAGCACGCTGCTCACGGTAGAGAGCGGGGTCTTCGTAAGTCTGGAGTTCTTCACGGATCGGCATCACGAAGCTGTCCATTGTGCTCAAGTCGAGACCAATGCAGTATTCGCGGGCAGATGTCGAGTTAACGACACCGTGCGTACGACCCAAGGTTACTTCCAGGAACTCTTCGTACTCCTGACCTTCGCCAAATTCAGTCATTTCGTGCAGGACTACGCCGTAGATCTGAGCTAGGCCGTATTCCTTCGAAACGAAGATCTCACGACGAGTGAACTCGTCGATTTCATCTACGTCCCAAGCACGGATGTCTTCCATGGCTTCGAGTGATAGGTAAACGTCCGTCAAACGGCCAGCGTTACCATTGCCACCCGCACCACGCGTCATCGCCGTCTTCATACGGCTAATCAATTCTTTTGTGAACTGACCAGCAGCAGCAGTCGGAGTTAGCGTAGAACCAGTGAATGGAGCACCGCCGTTAGGCGTTACAACCAAACCACGACCGTCAGCGGCACCAAGGATGACACGCCAACCGTCGCTATTGATCTTACGAACGAAACCAGCTTCATATACACGAATAGCACGCATGATCACGTCGAAACGTGCTTCTTTTGCGTACTTCAACGACCAGTCAATGGCGTTACCGATGTTGAACGTCGGAACCCATAGCTCGTCGCCTTCAACGTGACGCTCAGGCACACGACCCTGCTTAGGCAACGTGAACGCGATGAATTCATCTTCTTCACCGGGCTTCACGAAGTCTAGAGGATAGTTAGCTTGAGCACCTGGGGTTAGTACCTGCTTTTCGTAGATACCACCTAGGTTGTCACGATCAAACACACCCTGACGTAGCGGCATGTTCAGTTCAGCAGCGAATGCCTTTTGAGCCTCAGCACGTACATTAGCATCGGGCGATGCAGTTGCACGTAGTGCTTCAATTGCTTCTTGCGGATAACGTTGTGCGTAATTCATATCAGTTCTCCTTATAGCTCAAGACGGATCTTTAGGAAACCGTCTGCCGTTAGGGCACTGAGTGCCACGCCAACCTGAACACGACGACCAGTCACTTGCTGACGGCTTACTTGGCCATCATTAGCGAGATACAAGGTATCGCCTGGAGCGTAAGTACCTACAGAACCGAAACCAGTAATTGATTGTTCAACAAAGTCAGTCCAGAATTCGCCTTCAATGGCTACGCCAACCACGCTGCCCTGTGGGACAACGTTACGCTGACGATACTCTGGCTGATTGAAGTGATTGATAGCTTCCACATCATCAAGCAGCAAACCAGCAGGCTTTGCAACCTGACCAGAAACTGCTTGAGCGTTTAGATAGCTAACCAATCCAACAACACCGGGAACGAACGATAGAATACCACCTCGCTCAGCGACACCAGAACACGTATTGTCAATGTTCGTTTCGAACGTTTGACGAGATTCTTTTAGTGCCATAATATTACTCCTTACTGAACGGGATCAAAACCAGGACGCTTTTCGCCCTGCTTTTCATCTTCTTTGGTTTCGCGTGTTTCCGCTACCAAGTTCGCTAGAACTCGGAACGGGCTCACGCCCTCACCATCATCACGCGTCTGAGCACCGGCAAGTGAAACGCCGCCTTCTTCTTGAGCATCCTCAAGCTTCTTGGCAGGGTCGGTCCCGGCAGAGCCAGCAATCTTATGACGAGGTGTCTTTAGTTGACCAGAATTAACACCGCTGTTAACACCTGGACCTAGAGGCTGATTAATCAGCTTAGGTTCATTTGGGTTGCCATTCATGGTATCAGGATTAGCTGCACCACTTTCAGAACGACGCTTGTTTAGAAGAGCGGCGAATAGATTAGCACAGCCCTTTTCAGCCGGTACTTCCTCTTCCTCTTCTTCTACAGGCTTCGCACCCTTCTTAGCGGGCGGGAACGGCGGCTTCTTAGCAGCGATTTCAAGAACCATTAGTTCTTTTTCATCACGCCATTGAGCATACGCTTCTTCCGTCAGCTTCGATGCGTGGGTCACAAAGTGCTCCAACGCTTCAGGCGAAATCACGTCTTCAAGTAGAGAACGGACTTCCTGTTCACGTACAACCGATTCGGCTTCTGCTAATTGCTTCTCTAGTTCGTCAGCACGAGCTGCACGAGCCTTTAGAGAAGACATAGACTTCTGAAGCCATGCAAGCTTCGCCTTGAAAGCGGCGTCGCCGTCTTTCGCTGCGTCGATTGCAGAGATCTCAGCAGGCGTGCTACTAGTAGCACCAGCAGCGGCCTGTTCCTTCACTAGCTGACTTACAAGTTCATTGTAGTCAGATAATTGCTTATTCAATGTTTGAACTTGCGTTTCCTTTGCCTTATTCGCTTCGCTCAACTCATTGACCTTCGTTTGAAGTTCTTGAGATTGTTTCGTTGCGTTGTCAGCACGAGATACGAGTTCTTGTTGGGCTCGTTCTGCGGCAGCAGCCTTTTCTCTACGATCTAGAGCAGACTCTACGGCCGCACCAATTTCATCGCCAGCTTTCGCGGGCTTTTCTGTATTTGCATGTGTATTCATGCTAGTTACCTCCACACATTCTAGTACCTTTTGGAGCAAGAGTCTCACTTCTGATTCGTGATCTCGCTCCGCTAAAGAGTTCATGGGACCTACAGCCTCAATTACGGAACGCTTATTTGCGGGGCGGTCCACAAAACCACAGCCTCCAAAAGTAACACACTTTAGGACGCGACCAATCCGCACATCCTGATTTGACTCAGGATCACGATATACCCCAGGTCCCCCCATAGCACGTAACTGCTTTTCGAGGAACGCGGTGCTCTGATTACGGGATAGAACTTTAATACTCTTATCTGACTGGCATAGTCCGTAGTTATAATCGTCGAACCAAGCCTCCATAGAAACGAAAAGAGTCCCGGCTTTCGCACGAGACTGAATTTCCGCAGCACGGGCTTCGTGAATCAGACTAAAGATAGCAGCTTCTACCCAAAGATCGAAATCGCAATCGGGAGGCGTCTCGTCAGAGATATCTAGAATTTCGCCATCTAGATTGCGAGCCTGCACAGTATAAATAACGCCAAGAATATCCTTGTCGTTATGCTGCCAATTGAAAGGCTTTAAAACAGGAGATTGACGTGCTGCCCATGCTTCTTCTCGCGTAAAGATGTCATCGTTATCATTTACGCCGACGCCGGGGCCAGCAGAGACAAGACACGAACGGACATAAAGTAAGTCCATCTGCGGCTTGAGATCAAAACCGTAAGTATCCTTTAAGGATGACGCAATAGCTTTAAAGTCGTCAGTATGAGGCTGGACGACCTGAGCCTTAGCGGTTAAGATGGTTTTGTATTTCATCGCTACTTCGAAATAAACTAAACTGCCAAACCCTTAGCCAAAATTCTCAGGGACGTGGCAATGGTTGCCCGCCGGATGATTTTCGCCATCGTGAACATGAGAACCATCTACAGAAATGCCATAAAGGGGAGCTTCCTTCTTGTGGTGGTGAGAACCAAAACGATTCTGAGGACCATGTGAATGGCCACCACTCAATTTGCCGCCCTTAACATGAGTGTGTAATCCTAAAGGATTAGATTCGCTATGAATGTGGGCTCCGTAATATAGAGCTTCTTCTTCCGGAGTAGCAGGAACGTGATCCCATACAGGCACGTTCTTGGGCTTGATTTGCGAACCATAAGGATCAGCAATGTCTGTACCGGGCACCTTGCGAACGCCGCCTTCGCCAAGCTCTTCGCACTGTTCTCCGTGGCTAGCACTCGCACGCTTTAAAGCATCTTCAAAGCCGCCATGCTGTAAGCCACGGTTGCGATCTAAGTATTTACGATCCCACATATTACGAACCCTCTGTGAATTCGGATACGTTACGGTCTAATGAAACACCGCCGTCTGTTTCAGTAACTTCCGAAACAATAGTGCGAGCCGCAGCACCAGAAATAGGACGATCAGTTACACGCTGTTGATGAGCACCGTTTACGCGGATTTCAATCACATTAATATTATTCTCAAATCCCGGATTCAATGATGTCGCCATTAGTACACCTTCTTCTTTTTCTTCTTCTTTTTCTTGCCGCCGTCTGTTGGCTTTTGAGGCTCATTGAACGGATTGCTCATTTCTTCTTGAGCGACAAGCAGGAAAGCAGCAAAGCTATAGCCACCCTTGCTAGGCTTCGTAACCTGAATACCCTTATACTTACGCGAGACGGCACTACGTACAGCCGCCTGCAATTCTGCTAGAGAACCACTATACCAAGGCGGCACAGAACTATATTGTGCCACACGCGATAGAGCATTTCGTGCCTGATTCTCGTCATTAATAGGAAAATGATCTTTATTGTCTTTGACTTTCTTAGAGCCGGCCGGAAAGACAACAGTGCCACGATTCCGAACTTCTGCCTTCGGATCTACCTTGGCAATGCCAAGGAAAACATCTACAGGAATAATCTTCTTATTCATTTTTACTTAGACGATTCAATAATTCACGACGACGATCTTCGCTCGCAATAGTTGCCATCGCACCAGAACGAGCTACCAATTCACGAAGGATATCTTCCTGTAGGAAGGTGCTTAGCTGATCAAATTCTTCGGACTTCAGGCCGCTCTTCAAAAGACGCTGTGCCGTCTTCTTAGCTGTAGCCAATGCTTCAACTTGCTTGTCAAGCATTTCCATCAAACGACCAGCTACAGCCTTACGAGTTTCTTCGTCGGCTAACGCTTCTTCAACCTGAGCACTAGTTAAATTTGGACGGGCAACTCCGGGGACCTGGGTCTTGACAACATCCGCAGGGTCTTTTACAGATGTCTTAGAGGTTTCGGCGGGCGATTGACCATCAGATAGAGCAACGGCCTGATCAACAGGAACACGAATATTCAACTGCATATCAGGGTGCAACTTAGCAATGGCACTCGAAACATCTTGGCGAAGATCCATTAAATTGCCCGTGTACCATACAGGTACATCTGTTAGCTGTAAAACACGAGTCATGCTCGACTGAGCTTGAGTCGCCGTAATGACAGGAAAGTGATCCTTGCCATCAATAACGCGTTCAGAAACCAAACCGCCAACGGTACCTTTGGTAAGCTTTTCACTTACAGTTAAGGTTTCTGACTTTACTTCGATCGACTGAGGCTTTCCCTCGGGTGCTTGACCAACAGTCTTAGGATCTAGACTACTCAATGTCTTGCCTAGATTACTAAATGCATCTTTGTAATTCATATTCGCTGACCCTTTATGCTTAAAGTATTCGACCTGTTGTAACCTCTTTTTTGCACCTTCCATGGAATCCGAACAGCCTAAGTTTTTTCCACCGGATTCAGAGAACACGCAATACTGATTTCCAACCTTACGGATGATAGCTTCAGTTTTGAACATAAGTCCTCTCGATACATAATACGCTAAAACTATTTATCCAGATGTTCAAGGATAGCGGTTTGTGTCCAGGCAGACACCATAAACTGGCGACGCATCTCTCTTGTAGGAACCTTGCCATATGTTTTACTGTACTCGGCAACCTTATCTGTATAAAGTCTAAGAACTTCTGCCTTTACCTTTTCACATGCATTTGAACGCAGCATATTGATGACGTAATCCTCTTCAAGAATCACCTCATCCTCCTGTGGCGGCGGCATATGACTGAACACATTGTAGATCAGCCATTCAAGTCTTTCTTTTTCCTGAGCACGTAGACTCTTGACGTGTTTTAGATTAGGATTTTCGCGAGCCTTAGCTTGCAACAGACGATCACTAATAAAATCTTCTAGCTTCACCATCATAGCACGACCACGACGATCCAAAATCTCTTGCACTTCAAGAATTTCCGCTACGTTTTGTCCAGTAGGCGGACGCGGATTAGATTGCTTGCCAGTTGGACCCGTGCTACTTCCGGGCGGACGACCATTCGGCGTCTTTGGTTTAGGCTTAGGCGGACCACCTCCAGGCAGTACTGCACCAGCGGGCGGCAACGGATCCTTGACGAAAGGACCCTTTGGCTCGAAAATGTCTTTCTCTTGATATTTGTCTTTCTCTTCCTTCATTTTAGCCGCTTCGACTTCAGCATTTGTCTCAGCTTCACGAAGCAGAGTATCACCAGACAAAATTCCGCGATCGTATAGGCCAGTAAGGAAAGTCTGGAAAGCTTTTTCATCTTTTAGACTCGTACGCCCGAACGTAACGGTAGGCAATTTCTGGAAACCCATCGCGTCAGCGATGATCTTCATTTCACCCATCAGCCAGTCATACACTTGATTTCTGTATGACTCAAGTCTTTCGAGAACGGTAGCTACTCCGATATATGAATTAGAGAAGTTGCCGCCCTTGCCACCAAGCAATACCTCAGGTACGCCAAGTGCAGTTAAGATGTCCTTGTCGGCAGATTCATGCTTCTTGGCATCGAATAAGCCAGTAGTATCAGCTTGGATAACTTCGGCTTCAATAGCCTCGTTCCAAATAATGTTCATGGCCTGACCGGGCATCTGGAGCATGTCAGCCAAACGTTCAAAGTGTTCGTCTTCTGGAATTAGACCATCTTTCTGCCTACCCAGCTTGAACAAGAAAACCGAGTTAATGACGGATTGCATGGCCTTAATTTCCATGTTACGCAAACCGTCTTTAAATGAAAGGTTTTTCAGTGCTGGGAAAACGAAGGGGATAGCCCAATCGAACCAGTCGAACTTACCAGGGGCCTGAATGACCTTTAACTCTTCATAAGATAATTTCACTTCAGCCGCATAACCAGCCCCAGGCCCCTGGTAGGCTTGAATGCGACTCAAGAATTCTTTTGGTAGATTGAATTCGGTTGTGCCAAGATCTTGGCTGTATCCGCTTCTCATACCCATACCACGAGCAATATCTAAAGCGTCCTTCTTATCGACCGCCATGATCCAATAGCTATCACCACGCAAACGACGACCGCGTAGTTCCATCTGTAAAGGATTCAGATAGGTGTATCCCCAAGGAATACGTTGCTCTGGATTTTCCGGCATACCTTCTTCAGCGGGTGCAGGCGGTGCTTCAGCTTTTGTACGATTCGCTTCTTGTACAAGAATCTCGCCCTTGTTAGCTAGATACCAATCAATGAAGTCGCCTTCGCGACCATCAAGAGTTGTGTCGTGCGATTTGCCACGAATGATCAGCGTATTGTTGATCAACTCGGCTCCGCAAGCACGCTTCATAGCACGCTTCTCTTTGTCGTCTAGAGAAGCCCAACGACGATGCACGAAAACGTTGCCGCTCACGAACAGGTTAATGAACATCGCATGGACACGTTCATTAAGTTTTATTTTCTTGGCCCACGTCTGATAGAAGTTACGCACGCTTTCGTCAGCGTGATCGATTTGCACGCCTTCTGTAGCGAAGTCGGCATAAAGATCAACGATGTTGCGTACAACACCTTCGCCAAAGTACGCCAACATACAGCTTGCGATGATCTGGTGATTGAAAGCAGCGTTCGAAGAAAAGCGGCGAAGATAGGTAAAACCGCCACCGCCCATACCTCCATGGACGCCAGAAAACATACGGCCATAACCATTCAACAATCCAGTGCCAAAATAGTTGCCATAGCCCTGGGCTTGCCACGCGGAGTTATTCCCAAAGACGCCCTGAAAGGCATCATTGCCCCCGCCCAAACCCATATCGCCATTACCAGTAAATCGTCTTTCGATACTGTCGCCCATATTTCCGTAAAAATAACCGGAAGTATGATGTTTGGCGTTTGCCCGCATCATCGCATTAAGCATAACCTCGGGCGTCGCCATCGTGGCGTTTGACTTATTGCGGGCTGCGTTAGTGCGTTTTCGTGTCATGTGGCTAATGTGATTGCGATTGGATTACACCCCGTTGAGGAATACACTAAGGTTAGTACATAGCCGAGCCACGACGGCGAGGTCCACGATTTGTATAGCCCCTTGGTTGTCCGCCACCAGCCGACATTCCGGTCCAGCCTTTAGGTTTATGCCCGGTCCCCATATAAACTTTAGCAGCGTAGTTAGCTAGCATTAAAGCAGACCAACGGTCACGGCGACGCATATCCAGCCCTTCGGGCTGTTCGGATAGTTTCGGCAAGTCGAAGTGCTCGGTGCCGCCAGGCGTTACGCTTCGCACGATCGCACAGGTTTCATTTGTACACTCTGTGATATGCTGCATAATGCCCATAGAAGGTTTACGGCCCTCTACTTCGGCTTCCCAAATGTCCACGCCCCATAAATCTTCTTGTAGCTTGATCTTCTCGATCTCAGTAATCTTGTTGAGACCAAAGTGAGTCATGTATTGTTGATAAGCACTAAAGTCATCGCCTGTGTGCGGGAACAAGATGTTAGCTTGTTCGATGTCGGCTTCTACGGCGTGAGCAGCTTCGGAAATCCAGGTTGAACCGAAGTTCACCATTTCAATGATCTTACGACCCGGGGCTGCCATACCTAGCATGCTGCCAGTCATCTCTTGCATCTGATCAGGGATTACCCATAGGAAATCCTCAGGATTGACTTCATCGGTTTTCTTACATAGCCATTCGCGGATAGCTTCACCACCGCCGCCTTTATCCATAGTGATGTAAGATACATTAAAGCGTTTCGCTATTTCGCGTATACGGTTAGCCGATACACCATACTCGGTTCTGACCCACGCATTACAGTAGACAAGTTCCTTGCCGCGAGACGTTAGCTTGAAAACAACTACACCGATGTTGTCGTTGTTGCGAGCAGGGTCAACACCCATGACATAAACAGCACGCGGATCTCCATATAGCTCAGGAACCACAGGAGCATCGGGCGGACGAGGCGTAGCTCTTTCAATCCAAGAACGCTTAATGAAGCCGTCAGTATCGGTTGTAAACTCAGCTAGATATTCTTCGCGGAAACGGTATGAGGGCAGGTTGGCTTTTTCACCACGGATAATGTCCGTTTCCATGAAACCTTCAGGAATGGCCGTGTATGGAATTTGCACGATGGCATACTGTTTCCAGGTCTTCAACATCGAGTCAATGTCTTCCGCTGTAATTTCAGAAGACTTGCCAGCAACTAATTGAGACTTCTCTTCCAGTGCTCTACGTAGCTTTTCGGGATCTCCTCCGGACTGAATGATCATCTTTGAAATGACATAACGCTTGCCGAAGTGATTGCCAATGTGACATGCCGATCCCGAATAGACAATTTGGTTACCCATACCAAATGAGGTCTGAATTGCGTCAAGCAGTCCTTTCTCTACACCTAGAGTCTTGAGACGCTTGACGAATGCCATCATTTGGGCTTTCGCGGCAGGGCTCTTTCCTACCGACGTGAACGGAGCAACAGCATGATCAAAGATCGATTCGGGAATAGAAGCAAACTCATCGGCGAGCAAGTGCGTAGCACGTTCACCTCTAACCTTTGAGCCGTCACCAATAGGCAAACCACGAATCGTGCTTGTGCCCACTTTGATGCTCACGGTATCGCTACCCCACTTCACGCCGCCATCGCGGCCAAGGGCTTCTTGCAGTAGAGGGCTCGCATTGTAGAGTTCTTCGATATAACGGAATACGTGCTTGGCTTGTCTAAAACCAGCACCCATTACTACGATCTTAGAGCCCTGGTTAAGCAGGGCTCTAAGGAGAGCGTAGACAGCCAGCAAGAATGTCTTAGAACCACCACGCGTGATAACAAGCATGGGGAACTTCTTGTTCCATAACGTATCCATAATGACTTGCTGGAACGGCAGCAACTCTAACGGTCGTCCGTCATGAATGAAGACTTGTTTTACGAACCATGCTAGATTAAACGATGCCGAGTGATAAAGCGTGTCATACGGACCACATTTTTCAAACAGAGATTGGAATTGCTCAGGTGTCCATTCTGACTTCCAAACATTTCCACGTATCTGTCTAATTTCGGCAGCTTTAATCATAGTAGACCTTTACCATGCAGCTCATAAGCTTTCAAGAGAAGCCCGCGAGTCATTGTCTGTGCTCGGCTACCGCCGAAGATGACATGTACTCCGTACTCCATCATTAGCTTAGTAATACCTTCAGCAACAACGGCCACAGGCATCTTTGGGTGCTGTTTATTGATACCGCGTCTGTTAATGTAATACTTGGCAGGGTTCATCATGTCTTCACAAGAAAACTCTAACATCAAGATTTTGAACTTGTGATCTTTGAGACGGTCAAACTCGGCCTTAATGCGATCTTTATCCTTAGTGAAGTTGATAAACAACTCATCGACGGACGCCTTTCGTTCAACAACAATAATATGTTGAAGTCCGTCGATGGAGTAATCGCCAGCATCAAGTTTTACAAAACTGATAGATTCAAACGCGTCATCGGGTTCAAAATCGTAAGGTTGCTTCTCACGAGTATCAATTAAAAGATGTGGTTTATTCTTCAAGATCGTGTTGGCCGTCGCGTGGTAGCCAATCCCACTTTCGAGTTGCCTTAGGAGTCTGCGACTCCTGAGCTGTCACCAAAGACGCAACCGTCAGATCTAATACCACTCGACCATCGCTGAGCTTAAATGCCCTATGAGCACCTTGTCCCCAAGATGTTTCGACGATCGCTTGGCGGCCATCAACAATTACTCTATCGCCTTGTTTCACGTTCATTATAGTTCCTTAACTTGCTTCGCAAGTTGAGCTAGTTGTTTTGCGGTCTTAAAATCATCCTTTGAAACTGCTTCTGCCATCTTAGTCAGAATTTCATCAATAACTTGTTCGCGAGCGGACTTGACTGGATGGCTATGAAAACAGCACGAGCACCAACTTGTATGATAGTGATATTGAATATTACCAACAACAGGAAGTATACTTGTGCCAATAATGTCATTCGAAATACCATCCGACTGACTTGGCACATAAGGAAGAATGTCCACTTGATTAGCGGGAGTAATAGTAAACGAAGTATTCATTAGTTCACCTGTGTTTGTACCTTGCCCATATGTCTGTATAAAGGAATGCCGATATAGGCAATCGCACACCCTGTTTTTGCTACGCGACCCTGATACTCAGTTTCGCCATGTCTCGGATCACACCCAATCTCAGCTTCAGGATATGGTCCGCATTCTCTGTAAATACTCTTACGCATTATGATTGGATTGTTGTTGAATCCATTAGCGTATTCGGATAGTAGATAGGTATGTCCCTTAAGTGTCGTTTCACGCCACACCTTGATCTTGTATCGTTCAAGTACGTCAGGCTGACACGACCACGGATTGTACTCGGGTTTTCCAAACCCGAAGTTTTCATTGGGATCAAATGGATCACGCAATTGAATAATGCCTACTGACTCCTTAGAGTCGAAGATTTCCTTAGCTATCGCTAAGAAATCAATTTTGCGACCAATGTTAAGCCAATCGTTTTCATGGATCATGGCAAACTCACCACGAGACAAAGCCCAGCCTTGATTGATGCCTTCGTTGATACCATAGTTACGCTGACGCACAACAACCTTGCGATGAAGACAAAGGTCATCGAAAAAATCAGCATTAGCTTTATTGCCGCCGTTCTCAACAAAGATCCATTCTACTTGCTCTTGAGAAAACTCTAAACATTCTAAGCTAGACAAAACACATTGACGTGTAATCTCAGGTCTGCCGTGAGCAAGCACAATAATCGAGAATAGACCACTCTCCAAGAACACGTCGTTGGTGCTCTTGTAGTGCTGATTATTGTAATCCCATCTGGCTTGACCAAATGAGAGATGACGATCTGAACTAGTCATAGCTTTACTCTTTTAATGCACTCCTCAAAAAGATCAACACGTTTAGCAACTGTATGATGTGTAGAAACCTTCTCATGTCCATTGCGAGCAATGGATTCGCGTTCTACATCATGTTCTGCGTAATACTTAATCTTGTCGATGGCATCTTGTTCGTTGTCATAGTAGACAATATCAATACCATCGACGAACAGTTCTTCCATACACGTCACTGGCGGTAGACGGTCGGTAATCACCATCTTGCCACAGGCCATACCTTCAAATACACGACGAGTGATTTCGCCGAATTGCGAACACTGGAAAACCATCTTGCCTGCACACAGGCGTTCGGCATGAGCGTTACCGAAGAAGTATCGTTCATTATTGAATCGCTCACCCAAGGCCCGTTGAATTGCCGCCGTTACTCTACGTCCGCCACAAGTAGTGACACAATCATATTTGATTGCAATCTCGGGCCTTGGGTAGAAAATGCGTTCGTCGCCATGGTGGGTAGCCCAAACACCATGAACGCCCATAGCTGTAAACCGTTCGGCGGCTTGCTTATCTGGAGTCATGATCACGTCGAACTTGCGAGCTTTGACCGCATGATTACCAAAGCTTTGAGGTGTATCTCCGGCCTCTAGAACAAACGTTACATCCGGGAAATACTTGCGATCCATCTGAAAGCAATCGAATGGACCATAATCTAATACCAAGACAACATCCGGCTTATAACCTCTACTATAATCTTGATGAAATTGATTCCATGACGCAGAAGAATAAGTACGTTGTGTATGTCGTGGCAGAATATCACCGTCGGCGTGATAAAGATTATAGAGTGTTATCTCGTGTCCGCGAGATTCCAATTCCCAACGAAAACCAAGTGGCGTACTCCAGGGCTCCCCAAATTTTTCCCAGGAAGCATAGAACATAGCTATTTTTAATTTTTGTGACATAACGAAACCCATTTATTGTAGACCCATAAATCAAAATTTGAAGGGGTCCATTCTAGAAATAACAATTTAGAGCCCTTACTGCTATTACAAGATTTACATGCAATAACACAATTACTGACAGAAGTTTCGCCTCCGCGACACAATGGCACTACGTGATCATAAGTAAGTTTAGTATTACCCTGACAATATAGACATCTGTCTTTAAAAATATCTGATAAGAGTTTAATATCACTAGCCGACAACTGACACAGTTGTTTTTCTAAAGTTCTACGTTTATACTTTTTTCTTCTCATTGTGGCAATCCCAACAGCAGAAGCAAGATATTGTCTATATTGATCACTTTGTCTATATTGTTTTTGCAGTTCGCTATAATATTTCTTACCGAAGGCGGTAGACCTATGTTTCTTATTTGCTATATAATTACAGCTCTTACATTTGTAATCATATCCATCTCGCGTATGCGAGAGGCGATAAAAATCAGATAGCGATTTTTCTATCCTGCATTTAGTACATGTCTTCATTCGAAAACTCCGTACAAATGTCCGCCCTCAATGAGACGCTTCAATTCTTCGTCACGCATTTTCGCTAGACGACTGATATCATCCGCCGCTTCAGTTTGTGTGTTCTTTAGAGATAAAGATTCAGCAAGATCAAGCAGCGTTTGCTTCTGCGATCTAATCTCCTTCACTCTGTCTTTTCTAGCCATAGCAAGACCTTCCATAATCTTCTGGTTAAGCTTGATATGTTGGTCGTACTCAGCCTGATACTTATTATCGACATGCCGACGATATCTAGGATCGGTATCGGCAATCTCGCCACGTAAAGACTGTTCACGCCACTTCTCTTCCATCTCTTTGCGGTTCAAGGCTTGAAATGCAAGGATCAATTCTAGGATGGCCGTGAACAATGACTGTTCCTCAACTTCTGTCAAAGTATCAGTAGATCGCATAACACTCATGTATTCGTTAATGAAGACCGCCTTCTCAGTCTCATCAAAAGACTTGAATGCCATCTGGAAGCGGGGCGTAGAGCGTAGTTTTCGTTCAATAAAATTTGATCGCTCGTCGCGTGTCATTTCATCGAGAGTTTTTGCAGCGATCTCTTGAAATGAAGAAATAGGCACAGCGGCAGCAAGAATGCGAGCAACTGTCTTTGCGGCGTGTTTGGAAGTCCAATCAGTAGGATACTCTTCGGCCATCTTCTTGGCAATATCAACGTTTGACATGCCTCCGTCATGGAGTTCGATTACGCGTTTGCGTTGAACATCTGAAAATACTTTAGGCATTGTTAATTACTCCTAAAGCAATCATACGGATTTGCTTTTTAATACGAGCAGGAATGATATCACCTTGTTTCAGTTTCTCATAATATGCAAGAAGATTGGGTGGCAACAACGAACGGATACTTTGATCTAAAAGGACAGCATCGATCTCTTGTTCATGTGATCCGTCGTTGATTTCATCGTCCAATAACATAGGACTTTTGAGTGCTGCTTTTGTTGCCATACTTTCTCTGTAAAGTACAATCTTGTCGCAGCCCACCTCGTCAATAGTACATATCTTACGCATCCTGTCCCATAGAGGACAACGCACGCATGGCGGATTATTAGGAACTAATATACCGCGACGCTGGTTATACAGAAAGTTGCGAATGCACGTTTGTAGAAACTTAAACGGTGACGGACCAATGCGAGTAGCATCATAGAACTGCAAAACGCGGAAACATTCCATGCGAATTTCTTGAGCAGTATCTACGAAGTCCATACCGGGAATCGGAAACTTCTTACCCTCAGTATACACTAATGCTTCGACTATATCCGCTACGTCTGCGTAGCAGAGGGTTCCAGAAACGGCGGAAGACATCACTTAGCTTCGGACTTTTTCTCTTTTTCTAGAATTTTCTCAGTCGCACTCGCGATAACCTTTTTCTCTTCTTCTGTCGATTGTGGCTTTTCAAGACCAGCTTCGATAGGCTTGAAAAATGGAGAAGCCTTAGCAAGTCCGCTAGGCTTTACATCGCCCGTGGCCTTTTGAATTCTAATCTCAGGTTCTTCGCCGCGTGCATGGTGAACGATATGTCCGCCGGTTGCCATAGTGGCTTTTCTATCACTCGATCTCTTGTTGCGTTGGTTCATTTTTGCCTTCATATTGATTACAGAAACGATCCACAAGATCATGTAATGCGGCCCGTACATCGGTGCCGTTTTCATGTACAATGAAGAAGCCAGGAACGGTCCTGACAATTTCACAGATCTTATGGCCTAAATGGTTCGCTTGTCCCATCGTGTTATCACCTATTCCAACTAGCTTGAAATGAATCAACTTAGTACCCTCAGGAAAGGGTTTCTCGTGTTGTTCTACATCTTTTTCGGTAGTGACAAAAGTTTTCATGGAAAGTGGTTGACAGAACGACTGTTTCTACATACAATAGCTATTGTCGTACCCTTAAAAAGGTTGAGACAAGCGACTAATTTACTTGCTGATGGCCAGCAATTACTAGTAGTACCCATATACATGAAAATCTTTCTTTTCAAGCAGTTTATAGGTTACTCCTCTGATGTCCTATTATTAAACTAAAACTCTGAAAAGAGGGCCAGATGATAAAGTTTATCTCGACGCTGTTGGTTGTCCTTATGTTGTCTGGCCAGGTAGTCTACAGTCAAGAGTTGGGCCAGTCGAATTGCTTGATAACGCAACAACGGGATCCCGAAATTTTAGATAACGTTTATGTTAGCGTTGAATTTGCTTTAGATATAAAGGATTTCAAACGGCATACATACTTCGTGAATGCTTTTAATGCCGCAGTCGCAGAATGGGCCAAGCATATTCCCATTCGTACTACATTCTATTTCGATGGTTTAACGATTCCATTCATACCAATGCCGACATCGATGAATCGCCTGAACGTAATCAGTATTGTTTTTGCAGATTTACAGGATAAGCCATACAATTACGAAGAGAAGATCATAGGTATGTGGTCTCCTGGGAGACGCAGTATTCTATTTGATGTAGATTACTTCCAGAAGAACCCCGAGGAAATCTACTCTGTAGCCTTGCACGAACTTGGACACTTATTTGGATTACCACACATTGTCAATAGAAATGAACCTGGCTATACTGGCTATTTGGTTTTAGCCAATGGCGACGCTACAGATTATGTGATGTATCCTGCTGCCTTTACGAACAAACCGCAGGACCAGCTTTCGGAACTTGAGATTCAGTATGCTCGTCATCAGGTTATGTACATATTATCATTAGATCAATTGACAATGAAGAACGAATGTAAGATTAGCGTTGACAAACGCTAAAATTTGTGGTAGTATCCGAATATGGATAGAGTGACCGAATTATTGTCTAACCCGGCTGTTCGTGCCGGATTAACGACTGTATCACCGAGCCTAGGTCTTGGTGTTGAGGCGGCACTTGCGGTAGTATCTAGTTTACGTCGTAAGCCAGGAGTGGCCGAATTATTAGATATCATCGACGAAAGACTCGCTAAGATTCTCAAGGAACTAGCAACAGGAAATCCCCCATTTTTCTACAGGCGAGAGCTTGAAGTTAGAGCACAGCAACTCTTAGAAATTGTGATCGAATGGGAAAAGGTCCGCTAAACTTTGACGGATACGATTGGGCAGAATTAGGTCCCGTTCTTGGATTAGACTACGAGTCTTTCAAGAATGATGAGGAGGCATTTATTGCTTATCAGGAAGCTCTAGATGATGCAGCAGCGAAACACGACGGCCAGGGTGACGCGGCAGTCGCCAATGGCGTACGTCAATTCTTAGTAGTACTAGAAAAACTTGGTGGATATTTCAAGCCTTTTTATCATGGTATTCGTTGTGTTGAACACGATGGCATTATGTTACATCTCACTTCTTGTTATCTCGGACACCTATGGTGTTGATGTTACACGAAGTAAGATCGCGATATAAACTGAAAGACACGCTCAAGCGAGCGGTATTAGTGCAGGCTGTAAAACTTAAGGCTTGCGAACGCGAGCTTGAGAAGATTGACGATATCAGGCTAAAAGCCTATAGAATTACATGGTCGCATATGTTCGACCATCATCAGGTGCTTACAACATATACTGAACGAGTTAAGCACATGAATTGGTTTTGGATTCTAACAGGTAAATCATGGCACTTACATTATCGGGCAACGCGGTTCTTGAGATTGTTAGGATCATTGCGGAGCAAAATCTTGGCAATGTCATGCTCCGAGTTGGCGTTCAGGGCGGTGGTTGTTCTGGCTTTAGTTACGTTTTGGGTTTTGATGATAAGATTCCTAATGAGTTTGACTTAATTTTTGAGCAGGATGGCATTAAGATCGTTACCGATCCTAAGAGCTTGCTTTATCTGGCAGGTATGGAAATTGACTTCGAGACCGGCCTCATGGGTCGTGGGTTTAAGTTTAAGAACCCCAATGCAAAAAATTCCTGTGGTTGCGGAGAAAGCTTTAGCATCTAAGAAAAACTTGACTACCGCCAGAATGGCGGTATAATGTAGGCGTATGAAGTACATGCACGGAGACATGTGGGACCTCGCTTACCGCTCTAACGGCTTTGTCGTAGTAACCACTAACTGCTGTGTGCGTTCTGATGGCAAAGCTGTAATGGGAGCAGGAGTCGCGAAAGATGCGGCGGTGCGTTTCCCGTACTTACCGAGCAGGCTCGGTAAGCATATAAACCAACTTGGCCAGCAACTCTTTGTTGACAACCGTATTATTTGTTTGCCGACTAAGGTTGACTGGAGATTGCCTTCTGATCTTGATCTAATTGAACGCGGTTGCATTCAGTTGGCTATGTTTGGGCGTTTGCTTGAGAGCGTGGGAGCAACGCACGAAATCTACTTACCGAAACTAGGATGTGGACTAGGCGGACTTGATTGGGAAAAACAAGTGAGACCAGTAGTAGATTCTATTTTAGAGGGAGATAGGTTCATCCTAGTTTCGGTATGAAGTATTATGTGTACGTGGAAAAAAAAGATGGCGAAGCCATCAATCACATCTTTGTCGAGGATCTTGATGAATTCGTTATACATCAATACGATCCAAATCGAATCTCCTTCACTGGCGTAGTTATCGACGCCAATGATGTTTTCGTCGCTAAACAAGCTTACGATTCTCCGCACGAATCTCACGTTGAGGCTACCATCGCGTGGATTCCCGAGCCTTCCGAGACCGTTAACTACTCGGCTATCACTAAAACAAAGGAACAGCTTGAGTTAAAGGCTCATATGTTACGATGCTCAACTATAGCCATCAAAATAGCTAAATCACTGCACGAATGCAATGAACAATTAGCAGAACTTGCTCATTATATTCGTATCTTCAATACGAAGAACCCCGAAGCAGATAAAGAAACCGTCTTCAAACGATTAAAGGAACGATATCTTGAACTCTTCCAAAGATTACATTACAAACCTTACGCTTCTAACGAAGAGTAGGGGAGCACATGTCATTCAGCAGGAGCTAGGTAACCTGCGAACCTTTGCATCACGGCTCAAGTATGAATTTCCTGATCTGGACGAAGAAGAAACATTCCGCGAACTAGCGTTCGCGTTCCTGAAAGGAACGCGTAACGAGGTTGGCAAAACCTTTGGTTTCGAAGAAACCAAAAAACTACTGGATCCTTTTCATGCCTTACATCGACCAAGAGAGTAGAGAAAAATTCACAGAGCCTATTAAGATTCTGTGGGATTCAATTATTACCGAAGGTGAGCTTAATTATGTGATGACAAAGCTTGCTTTAAACTTTGTCAGTAAACAAGGTGGTGACAGTTATACAAATTTAGCTAAGGTTCTAGCAGCCTTTGAGGCCGCTAAACTGGAATTTTATCGACGTAAAGTAGCTCCATATGAACAATTGAAATCTTTACAGAATGGAGATGTATATGGCTAAGCAAGAAGACCGCGACCGAGCTTTCATGAAGTGTGCGTTTGCGATAGCCGAACTATCTTACGCGAAGCGTAAGAAGGTAGGGGCTATTATTGTAGCTCTAAATGGTGGCATTATTGCAGAAGGAGTCAATGGAACACCGTCTGGTTTTTCTAATGAATGTGAAGATGTGGAGGGCATACCACATGATTTAGTTGAAGACAATATCAAATGGTGGCATTGTAAACGCTGCTTTATGACATCCAAGAATAAAACGGACACATTTCTTGCCGGATTATGTCGAGAAAAAAGCACAACAAAAGCAGAGTGTATTCATGCTGAAAGTAATGCTATTACTAAAATTGCTCGCTCAAACAATAGTTCTGTAGGAGCTACACTCTATTGTACGCTGACGCCGTGCTTTGAATGTGCTAAGTTGATTATTCAAGCTGGTATCGTTCGTGTTGTATATGCCGAACAATATCCGTACGCAGGGCACACTGGCCAAATGAGGGCGTTAGGGATCGAGCTTTTGAAGAAAGCGAAGATCCCTGTTGACAAGCTAGACGGTTTCACAGAGTATTAGAATATGATTCTTGCAGTCGTTATTGGTCTACTACTAATCTATGGTCTCTATTTATATAGAACCCGAGAGGTTATTCCTGATGCAGACGGTGCCCCATATTTAATTCGATATTTTCTTAAAAGATTTCGGTCGTTTGGTAGATTTTGCTTGCATCACATAATGCGATCGGATCACGATAGATCTCTGCATGATCACCCGTGGCCATTCAGATCATTAATTCTTTGGGGTGGTTATTATGAAATAGTAGATGAAGAAATGATTGATCCATTCGAGCGAAGCACCTGGAAGAGATATCGTGATGGTCAACTCATCAAGTGGTTTGGACCATTTTCTTTCTTGAAACGTCCAGCATTTTGGACCCATAGACTGCTTCTCAAAAAGAATAGAACAGCCTGGACCTTGGTTTTTATGGGAAAAAAAGAAAGAGAGTGGGGATTTTGGCTAACTCAACACGATTTTTGTCATAATAGTAAGTACGATATTAAGACGGGATTGTGTAATGTTGACACCTAGAATTTGTCCGACTTGCGATGAAACATTTACGCCCAAGCCAATGGGCTATAATGCTATTTACTGCTCTAAAAGGTGCAAAAATAGAATTCACAGACCACACTCTTACACAAGAACAAAACAGGATGTTACGAAATACAGTAAACATCTGGCTAGTTGTCGTAACTCGGCTACAAAGGTTCGTCTATGGTTGACTGAATACAAACTCAACAAGGGTTGTTGTGACTGTGGATACAATAAAAACGCAGCAGCTCTACAACTAGATCATACGGCAGAAAAGCGGCTTTCTATATCTGAGGCACGCAGTAGCATTACTCGTTTAGTGAATGAAATAGAAAGCGGCAAATGCATGGTAAGATGTGCAGTTTGTCATGCTGTAAAAACTTGGGCAACTAAAAACAACATAGACTACAAACCAGAAATGGCCAGATAACATGAAAGTTTGGGTCCTATCTCATGGTACTCGCTGCGAAGGCGGTAGTGTAGATTCTGTATATGCCACCGAGACAACCGGTGTTACGGCTGCCGAGAAATACATGGCAGCAGAAATCGCCAGAACCGCCGAATACAGCAGTCCGGAAGATCCAAGCCGAACATATTTTGAGAAGAGGCCCAATGAACACGGACATCATTATTGGATAGAGCATTATTGTTGGTCCTGGAAAAAGGATGACGGATCTATTGCAGAAATAGATGGCGGCAGCGAGTATTTATCATTAGTATGGTTCGAGTTGCAGTAACGGGCCACAGGCCCGACAAGCTAGGCGGCTATAAAGCTGACGCCAATTTCAGGGCGATCCGCCGCCATATGCGTGATTTTCTGGAGCAGGCCCCCGAGGGCGAACTCAGACTTTTGTCTGGAGGAGCCCTCGGAATCGATCAGTTTTGGATTGAGGTCGGACTCTACCTAAAATTGCCAGTAGTTGCAATACTCCCATTTAAAGGGTACGACAGCAAATGGCCAGACGCCTCGCGTACTTTGTACGCGAAACTACTTGACCGCTGCGAAGAAGTGAGGTATGTTTGTGAGCCAGGTTACGATCCCGTGAAACTCCAAAAACGCAACGAGTTTTTGGTAGATAATTCTGATGTGCTTGTAGCATATTGGAATGGTTCCGAAGGCGGAACAAAAAATTGCATAGATTATGCGATTTTTAAAAACAAAATTATAAACGAATTTAATGTAGAGGATATTATCAAAAATGCGTAATTTTGCTATTGTATTGGCTCTTGTTATTTCCGCTTGCACGGCAGCTCCTGCCGCCGTAGAATTGCCTACGCCGCTATATGCAGATGGTGCGAGTTTTTCATTGCCTTGCCAAGAGCACGGTTCTCACTCGCTAACCATTCAAAGTCACTCGGTTGGTGTAATGTATTCGGTAATTGATGATCAAGGCAACGTACAACAAGTACCCGAATTTATTATTACGGAAGTTTTTGGTGTTGAAGAGTCGCCGGCTGGTGGTGACGTTAGTAATCGCTGAATGCATCTAATTGTCAAAACTGTTTTTGGATCCCATCTTTATGGGACAGCGACAGCTAAATCGGACCGTGACTTTAAGGGTGTGTTCGTGCCCACAGTACGCGACACCTTGCTTGGACGCATCCCGAAAACAGCTTCGCTATTTCCTAAGGATGCGTCCCGCAAGAACGAAGCAGAAGAACTAGACGGCGACCTGTATAGCTTGCATCATTTCTTGCGTCTAGCGACACAAGGGCAGACGGTAGCGATCGATATGTTGTTTACGCCTCCATCCCTGGTAGAACGTGGGCCGCATGCTTGGATTTGGGATCGCATTATTGATAATCGACAGCGTTTGTTGTCGAAGTCAATGAACGCTTTTATCGGCTACGCTCGCGGACAAGCCGCGAAATACAGCCTCAAGGGCTCCCGCCTGGAGAAGCTAATCAAATTCCAAGGAGCCCTTGAGGGGACGTGTCCCGAGATCGGTATTGGCACGTATTGGGATCGTTTGCCACGCGACGACGAACGTACAAATCCTGCCGGTATTCGCGAACTACAGATCGCGGGTAAGTGGTTCGGGGAGACAACCGCTGTCAAGTTTGTCGTCGATGTTGTAGAGCGATCTATTAAACGCTATGGGGCACGAGCATACGATGCATACGAGTCGGAAGGAACCGACTGGAAAGCTTTGTCACACGCCGTGCGTGTGACAAAAGAACTGAAAGAACTTCTGGCCTTCGGCCAGGTTACATTCCCGCTGCCGGATGCAGCGGAGATCCGTGCCATCAAGATGGGCGACAAGGACATTCGGTACGTCCAGGATCTTCTCGATCAAGATTTGATCGAAGTAGAGATTCTGGCAGCTCAGTCTTCGCTGCCAGAGGCGGTGGATATAACGTGGTGGGATGATTTTCTACTGGACGTTATGAATGAACACTTAGCAAGATACGAGTCCTAAAATGAGTCTTGACGACATCATTAACCGCATTCTTGTTGAGGAACGCATAAAGTCAGAGGTAGTTGTCTCTGATATTCTTATTTACAGGTATCGCTGTGCAGAACACGGCTATAGCATTAGCTATAACGAAGCAACCGAAACTGCTCAATATGCGTTTGATGGACAGGCTGGCTTTATCGAAACAAACATTCCGTTCGCACAGCGAAACTACTATATTGACTCAGGGTATTGGAAACTATGTTAGTCGCTACGCTCCTAACGTTCATTATGCAGGCATCTCCAACGCCTGCTCCGCAACCTAATTATGCCGCTTACGGCTCGTTGTCTCGACAACGAGTCGTATACAATAACCTCGCTCAACAGGACGCAGAGCGTCAGCTTCGCGAGTACCGTCGCCTTCGAGAAGAAGTGAATAGGCTTACGCCTGTGGTAACCGCTGAATACGGCGGTCGTAGAACTAGGATTGTGGGTTACTATGATCGAACGTGCGATAGGCACGATCGTTATCCGCTGCAATCTATGCGTTGCAGACGCTAGCATGTACATTTCGCCCTGGATCTTCTGGCCATTAGTAGTAATTGCGGGCATCGCTATACTGCTTTTGGCTGGCAAACTTTTACTAGACTTCTTAGGAGTTGGTAATGATTAAGCTTAAAACAGAAGAAATTTCGGCTATGATAGCCGAAGTGCGGGCAACTCAAGAAGCTTGCCGCATTCTTAACGATCGCATACAGGCTATGTGTCCACACGAAGAATGGCAAGAGGGCTTCTATGCATTTGCTGTTTTCCAGCAGTGTTTGCTTTGTAAGGCGTGCGGCAAACCTAAGTTCGGCGACACGCCTGAAATAAGGGCGGTACCCTATGACTAGATATTTCGTTTCACAATCGGGAGAATGGTACCGGCTAGCACCGAACGGTGCTATTCATATCTTAGAGATTACCGGAGATCTGCATATCCTGAGTGGCCCCTCACTTGATCTCACGAATCTTATAGAGTCGTGCTATTTGAAAGAGACCACGAAGGATAATTGGCTGCAAGCCTGTCGCTGGCTCAAGAAATTTCCTAACGGATTCTATACTCCGTGAGTAATTACTAAGCCCGCAGGGCTTAGTGTATTTGTCATGATAGGAGGATCTATCATGACACAACCGTACGATTATCTACCGCCAGAACCTAATTTATTGCCTATCCAATTACAGGGTACTACATACCCTGGCTTCACGGTGGGATTCCGTGGCTGGACTGGCAATCAATATGTTCCAATAACATGGATGCGAGAGCCCTATCGTGGTTGCCACGTTAGAGGAGTTCCTGGCCGCACCACAATTCGCTCTGAGACGTCCGAAGCAAGTTTGATTTTTAGCCGACGAGTCGGCTATGTCAAGCTTGAGGACATCATAATTCGCTCTGGTCGCGGAGCGGGTAAGCAAAAGGCTATCTTTGGCGGTGTTGATGCTGCCAATGCATCTGATCTTATTCCTTATACATTACATTTAAAGAACTGCATTATTGAGGCAGATGTAACGGTAGATCCGGATGGACATCCGGAATGGTTGCTTTTCCTAAATCAGGGCGACCTCATTCTTGAAAATTGTATATTGCGTAGTCGCAATACAAATGAGCATGCCCTGTATATACACGGCTTTGGCTCCAAAGGATGTTACATTGTCAATTCGGAAATTGATGGGGTTGGTGCCGAGGGCTTCAAATTCACTGCCCGCCCACAAGCTCGGTATTACCAAGATCCAGCCATTCTTGCTCAGGCTGACAGTGCATATACGGACGGTTACCATCCTGTTTCACAGGATGAGGCGTGGATTGTG
>Ga0068862_100000819_pt1 | contig 30827 bp, 20 predicted proteins | sample KBSSwiS52_FD_66598 | JGI IMG/M metagenome (GOLD analysis project Ga0068862, IMG submission 66598) | Switchgrass rhizosphere microbial communities from Kellogg Biological Station, Michigan, USA - KBS Switchgrass S5-2 | ecosystem: Host-associated > Plants > Roots > Rhizosphere > Soil ... | reverse complement strand
TGATCTCCGGCAGTCGGCTAAACGACTTCGATGACACGGTGTTGCGAGGCAAACTTCTCTACAAACCGTCGGAGTATTTCGAATACCTATTGACCTTCGAGCACACGCACCTCAATCAGCCGGCGACGTTTTCGAATAGCTTCTTCAATGGGAACTATCAGGGCAAGCGCAACACGCCCGGTATCCTGGTTCCCACTGATCGCGGAGATTCTGCCTATACGTTCGATCCGGTCGCCAAGACGCGCAGCGACGCCGTGGTCGGACGCGGCGTCATCCATCTGCCTGGCGCGGATATCACGTCATACAGCGGTTATCGAAAGACCAGCGCATACACCGTGACGGACACCGACTCCGGTCCAGCCGCACTCGGCAAGCTGGAATGGCGCCAGAGCGAGACTCAATACAGTCAGGAAGTGAACATCGCTTCAACCGGTTCGCGACGCCTGAAGTATGTGTCGGGTGTGATTTACATCGACGAGAGAGGCGGTGTCGATCCGTACATCTCGAACGATCGGCTTCAGACCATTGGCGAGCTCCGGACAAAAAGCTTCTCCGGATTTCTGGATCTGACGTACAACCTCACGGAGCGACTGAGCATCATCGCCGGTGCGCGGTATACGTCGGATCGCACGCACTATACCGCAGAACGATTCATAGCGCCGGGCATCGGAACGGTCGATGCGAAGCAGAAATCGAGCGTGACCACTCCACGCCTCGGCGCTCGCTACGAAATCAACGATTCCACGAACGTATATGTGAACTACAACGAAGGCTTCAAAAGTGGCAGCTTCAACCTGTCCGCAGCGAACCTGCAACAGGCCCCGCCCTACAATCCCGAAAAGATCAAGGCCTATGAGGTGGGCTTGAAGACTCGCTTGTGGGGACGGGTGAGCTTCGAGTTGGCGGGTTACAAGTACGACTACAAGGACATCCAGATTACAGCCGCCCGGCCGAAGACCGTTACGAACGTGTCAGTCGGAAGTTACGTCTACAACGCCGCCGCTGGAGAGATATATGGCGCGGAAGGTACGCTTATAGCGGCGCTCCGCTCTGATCTAAAAATCAACCTCGGCGTGGCCTACACGCACGCGGAATATACGAGCTTTCCCGACGCCCTGATTACGCAGCCGATCGTCACGGGATGCGGCGCCGGGGTCGTCCCGCCGTGCGGCAATACGCAATTCACCGCGGATGTTACGGGAAACCGGATGGTACGGGCGCCTCGGCTTACTGCCAGTATGGGTTTCGACTACGACCACGCTCTTCCATCTGGCATGTTGGAGGTGGCCGGCAACGTCTATTACTCCTCGGGCTTCTACGCCGAGCCGGGTAACCGCCTGCGGCAATCTCCATACGGCGTGCTCGACGGCACTATCAGCTATACTCCCGACGGCTCAAAGCTTCGCTACTCGGTCTGGGGGCGAAACCTGACGAACACGCTCTATCGGTATAACTTCATAGACACCGCCGTTTACGACACGCAGCGCTTCGCCCCGCCTCGCACCTATGGCGTGGCGATCGAAGTAAAGTATTGATCATGGCGGAGCGGGACGTGGTGGAATTTGAAACGATACTGTTCGAGCCGGCGACGGACGGGGTGGCGACGATCACTCTCAACCGTCCGGATCGCCTGAATAGCTTTACGCGACGCATGGGAGAGGAGTTCGAAACGGTCTGGCGCCGAGTCCGCGAGGACGAAGCGATCCGTGTGGTCGTCCTCAGGGCGGCGGGAGATCGCGCGTTCTGCACGGGCTCGGACCAGAAGGAAGGCGGCTGGCGTCGGCCGGGCGGCCCTTTCGACCATGAGGACCCGAGCCTGCTGCTTGGCCCGAAACAGAATAGGGTCTGGAGGCCGCTGATCTGCGCTGTGAGCGGGATGGCGGCCGGCGGAGCGTTCTACTGGCTGAATGAGGCGGACCTGATCATCTGCTCCGAGGACGCCACCTTCTTCGATCCTCATGTGAGTTTCGGGAAGGTGGCCGCCGTCGAACCGACCGGCATGTTGGGCCGCATGGCGTATGGCGAGATCATGCGGATGACGCTGCTTGGCAATGACGAGCGGATTTGCGCGGAGACTGCTTTGCGGATTGGCCTGGTGAGTGAGGTGACGCCCCGGAAGACGTTGTGGGCGCGCGCTCACGAGCTCGCCGCGCTGATCGCCGCTAAGCCGACCGTGGCGGTCCAGGGCTCGGTGCGGGCGCTCTGGGAAGGTCGCAGCCTCCCTGCCGCCCTCGCCGTCCAGAACGCGCTGAAATACGCCCAGCTCGGCAACCCGATCGGGGAGGCGCAGGTGGATCGCGCCACGGCCCCGAAAGCTCGCTGGACGTTACGCTGACGCGAGGCGGCGTTCTTCCAGATTCACCTAAATCGGCGGGGTCGCGGAATTGGACGCCGCAATTGTGCGCGGCGAAACTCAGCTCAAGACGCGGCGCCTGAGGCGCGAGGAGCCCAAATGCGTATTGAGGTCACCCGGGAAGAGGAGCTCTTCCGCGAGGAAGTTCGCGATTGGTTGCACGACAATGTTCCCAAGGACGAGCGGCCTACCGAGGACGTCGACATGGGCCGTGCGATGCGGGACTTCGACCTCGCTTGGCAGAAGACTCAATACGAAGGGGGATGGGCCGGGCTCGCCTGGCCCAAGGAGTTCGGCGGCCGTGGGCTCGCGATCGACGAAATGCTGATCTGGCACGAGGAATACGCCCGCGCGCATGCGCCACGCATCGGCACTTGCTTTGTGGGAATCAACCACGCCGGCCCGACGCTGATCGCACGGGGGACCGCCGAGCAGCAGACCTTTCATTTGCCGCAGATCCTCCGCGGCGACCACATCTGGTGCCAAGGCTTCTCGGAGCCGACCGCTGGTTCCGACCTGGCCAACATAAAGACCCGCGCCGAGGTCGACGGTGACCATCTCGTAGTGAACGGCTCCAAGATCTGGACCAGCTACGGGCATCTGGCCAAGTACGGTGAGCTTCTGGTGCGCACCGACCCGGATTCGCGGAAGCACGCAGGCATCACCTGGACGATTGTCGACATGGAGTCGCCCGGGATCGAGGCGCGACCGATCTCAACCATGACCGGACCGGACGACCACCATTTTTGTCAGGTGTTCTACAACGACGTGCGCATCCCACTGTCCAATGTCGTCGGCGAGATCAACGGCGGCTGGAGCGTCGCGAACACCACGCTCGGTTTTGAACGCGGCACGGCCTTCGCGGCGGAGCAGATTCACCAGGCCATGTTGATCGAGAACCTGATCGACCTTGCTCGACGTCCCGGGCCGGATGGTCGACCGCGGATCGAGGATGGCGAATACGCGTCTCGCCTGGCGATGATCCGCGCAGAGATGGCCGCGATGCGGGCGATGACCTATCGCTCGCTAAACAATGCCAAGCGCAACAATCCGGGTTCGGACGGTTCGATGATCCGCCTCTACTTCTCCGAAGCGCAACAGAGGCTGAAGCGCCTGGCCATGGACATTCTCGGCCCCGCTGGCCTGGAGCTGTCGGGCGACGAGGGCTGGACGCGGCTCTATCTCCGCTCGTTCTCGGTGACGATCGCGGCCGGCAGCTGCGACATTCAACGCAACATAATCGGCGAGCGCGTGCTGGGCTTGCCTCGCGGGCCGAGGGCGCAATGATCGATCTACTTCCCACCACCGATCAGGAAGCGATCGCCGACGGAATCGCCGATTTTCTCCGGGCGAAGATGCCGGTGACGCGTCTCCGTCCGCAGAGCTCGTCTCGAAACCCAGACCCGCAGTACTGGCGAGCCATGGGCGAGATGGGCTTCTTCAGCCTCGGGCTCAACGCCGAGGCCGGCGGCGTCGGCGGCAGCGTTATCGAGGAAGTGCTGGCCTTCCGCGAGTTCGGCCGGTTCCTGGTCTCACCGCGAATCCTCGGCTCCGTCATCGGAGCCCGTGTCGCCTCCCAGGCGGGGGACGCGGATCTGGTGTCTGGGATCATCAGCGGCGCGACCCCGGTCGGCCTCGCGGCGCTGCACCGGGACGTCGAAGGTTTCGGCTTTCCGGGCGCCGTTCACCTGATTGAGGCGGACGCGGCCTGGTTCGTGTTCTGGGACGAGCGTTCCGCTTGGCTGGCCGAGCGCGCCGACTTCAGTGACCTCGTTCCGCTCCCCGGCGTGGACGGCACGATCCAGGTGGCGTCGGCGCGGATCGAGCACGCGCCGCGGAGACGCATCGAGGCCGCGATCGAACCGATCGGACGGCGGGCGGCGCTGCTGATCTGCGCGACCATGGTCGGCATGTCAGAGGCCGCGCTTGCCGAGGCGGTGGAGTACGTAAAGCTGCGCGAGCAGTTCGGGCAGCCGATCGGCGCCTTCCAGGCGGTCAAGCATCGTTGCTCCGACATGGCCACCAGGGTGAACGCCGCCTGGTCGCAGACCTTACTGGCGACCGCTTGTGCGCATCACGAGATGCGGGACGCCACCTTCCAGACGATCGCGGCCAAGATCGTCGCCACCGACGCTGCGATCCGCAACGCCGGGGCGGATATCCAGAACCACGGCGGGATGGGCTTCACGCGGGAAGTCGAGGCGCACCACTTCCTCAAGCGCGCGCATTTGCTCGACCAGGTCGGCGGAGATATGCAGTTGCAGAAGAAGCTGCTGATGCGCCAGGCCCCGGCGCTCTGACGCGAGCGTGGCCGGGTCCGACGAGTATGTCCCGAATGCGATGGAAAACGTCGGCTATGTTCGAATTCGCCGTGCACGGCGGGGATCAGGACCAGCTGACATGGCGAAACGCGGGCGAGAGGCCGGGCGATCCAAACCGGCGGCATCTGCAGGAGAGATCGATCTAGAGCGTGTGATCCGTTTCGTGGTCGTGGCTGAAGAGCTTTCCTTCACCCGCGCCGCGCAACGTCTGAAAGTGGACCAAGCCTGGCTGTCGCGGCAGATCTATCAGCTTGAAGAGCGCGTGGGGTTTCAGCTTTTCTATCGCAGCACTCGCTTCGTCGAGCTGACCGCGGATGGCGAGGCCTTCTTGCGTTACGCGCGCGACCTGTACGTCGCCGCGGAGCGCGTTCGCGCGGGCGCGGCGGAAGTGGCCCGCGCACGGCGAAGCGAGTTCCGTCTCGGCGTGGCGCCATTCACTTACTGGGTCCCAGCTCGTGGTTGGCTGACGCGACGTTTCGAAGAAGGCTTCACGGCTGGCCAGTTGCAACTGCTCAGCAAGTCGAGCAACCGTCTCATTTCCGATCTGATCGCAAGAGAGATCGACGTCGCCGTGGTGGCCGAGCCCCACGTCCCGGAGGGCCTTGAAGCTCACGTCATCCATCGCAGCACGCCCGGGCTTCTAATCCCTGCGGAAGATGAGTTGACGAGGTACGAAACCGTGCCGCTCACGGAGTTGCTGGGTCGTCGCGTGGCGGTGACCGACCCGCGTCTCACGCCGGCGCACGATCTGATCTACGGTCCGCTGGAAGCGGCGGGCGCCATTCCGGTGGTGATACCGGAGGGCCGTCGCGCCATGTACTTCTATGCGCGTGCTGAGCGTTTCGTCGTTGTCGCGTTCGGGTGGCCTCACAGCGAGCCGCACGACATGGATGATTTCGTCTACCGGCCCGTGACACCATCGCTGCACGCGATCGAATACGTGGCGATCCGTCGACGCGAGGCCCCGACGGCGGCCGGCAAGCTGTTCTGGGATTTGGTGACCAGCATCGATCCTGGTCGCGCGTTCCCTGCCTAAATCACTTGGCGGCGGCGAAGTCCGTCGATTTCGTCGGGACCGAGCTGCAACATCCCAGTCAGGACAACCTCGGAGTGCTGGCCCAGCAGCGGCGGCGGGTCGCGGTATGTGACCGGCGTCTCGGAAAGCCGGATGGGGCTTGAGATCAGCTCCAGCCGATCGTCTGTCGAGGCAGGGTTGACCATTTGCGTTGTGGCGCCGCGATGCCGCACGTGAGGGTCTTCGAGCAGCGACTGGTAGTCGTTGACCGGCGTGCAGGGCACTTTCGCCGCGACGAGGGCGCGGACCAGATCCTCGCTCTTCCAACGGGCGATTACGGGTTCGGCGATCGCGGCCCACGCCTTCCGGTTGGCCGCCCGAAGGCGCCCGGTCGCGAAGCGTGGGTCGTCGAGCAGCTCCGGAAGCGCCAACACCTTGCAAAGGCCCTCGTAGTGGCCCTGATGACCGGCGGAGATGTAAACCTGCCGATCGCGGCAGGCGAATATCCGTGCTGGCTGACCGCCGTTGCCTTCTGTGCCCTTCCTTTCAGGCTGCACGCCGGTGAAGAGGTATTCCTGCAGGATTGAGCTCTGGACGACGACCGCGGCGTCGAGAAGGGCGGAGTCCACGTGCTGGCCTCGACCCGAGACACGGTCACGATGCGAGAGGGCGCTCAGGATACCGATCACGCTGACGAAGCCCATCGTCACGTCGATCATGCTGGGCCCGGTCTTCATAGGACCGCCGCCGGGCTGGTCGTCCGGCAAGCCAGTGATCTCCATCAGGCCGCTTTCCGCCTGGAAAACACCATCGTAGCCAGGACGGTCGCGATAGGGGCCATTCTGGCCGTACCCGGTCACCGAGCAGTAGACCAGCCGTGGATTGAGTTCCGCCAGGCTCGCATAGTCAAGGCCGAACCTCGCCATGGTTCCAGGCAGGAAGTTCTCGATCAGCACATCGGCCTTGGCGCCGAGCCGCCGCAGCAGCATCGCGCCTTCAGGCTTGGCAAGGTCGAGGGTCAGCGATCGCTTGTTGCGGTTGGCACACGCGAACATCGTCGATGGCCGTTCAGCTCCGTCGGCCGTGCGCGACGTGGCACCATAGCTGCGCGCATCGTCGCCGGTCGTCGGGCGTTCCACCTTGATCACGTCCGCGCCAAGATCCCCCAGGATCTGGCCCGCCCAGGGCGCCGCCAGCACGCGCCCGAGGTCGAGTACCACCAGACCGGCGAGGGGGCCGATCCTGTCGCCAGTAGACACCAAACGCCTCCTTACCAGGGCCCCGCGAACATGGGCTCCTCCGTGCTTTGGTCCAGTATTAGCCGCGGCGTCTCGGCGCGACCTAGGGGAACAGCTCCGCCAGTATTGAGAAGTTCGACGGCGCGTTGACTGCGTTGCGCTCCGCCTCCAATGGAATGATGTGTATTGCGCGGCGGGTAATCGCGCGCGGAAGGCTTGTGCAATGTCTGATCTTGACCGGATCATCCGCTTCGCCCTTGTGGCGCAGGAGCTTTCGTTCAGCCGAGCAGCAGCGCGCTTGAACGTCGACCAACCGTGGTTGTCACGCCAGATCCAGCAGCTGGAGACCCAAATTGGCTATCCGTTGTTTCAGCGGAACACGCGGCATGTGGCGCTTACGGCAGAGGGCGAGGCGGCGCTGCAGGCAGCCCGCGACCTGGTCGCCGCTGCGGACAATGCGCGCGCGATCCTGCGTCAGCTCGGACAAGAGCGAAGTGCAAACCTCACACTCGGAGTGAGCGCCAGCAGCTTTTGGGTCCCGGGTCGGCGCGCACTGCTCGACCGTTTTGCGAGCCGCTACCCGCGCACTCACATCAACATTGTCAGTGAGCCATCCGCGCGGTTGATGCGTCTTGTGAAGGCCGGGGAAATTGATTGCGGGATCCTCCTCGGCGCGCCGTCGGATCCCGAACTCGAGTGGGTGGTCCTCTACCGCGCCAACTGGGGCGTCCTGGTTCCCGCCGAGAATCCACTAGCGGCGTCGCCGATCGTCCGCCCGGAAGATCTGCGCGACCAGCCGTTGGCGGTGAACAACCGCGCACTCGCTGTCGGCATGGAGGATCCAATCTACGCCCCGTTCCTCTCCGCCGGCGCCGCGCCCGTGCTGGTGCCGGAGGGACGCGCCGCCATGCATCACCAGGCGCGCGAACGCCGACTCCTGTTGGTCTCGCTCGGCTGGCCGTACAGCGACGAGGGCGTTGGCGACGACTTCACGTATCGCAAGGTCGAGGGACTGGCCGCCGATGTCGCCTACGGCCTGGCGCGCCTTCGCGGCGAGGAGCGTCGACCGCTCGACCAGTTCTGGCGCGTCGCTTGCGAAGTGTCGGCGGAGCTCTCCCCCGCCACCTAGGTGCAGGCGACCTGCATCCTCCGGAAATAGGACTAGGACGCGCTCACGCGCACCCGGTTAGCATTCTGACGCTGCCTGCGAAGGCCGCCTGTGGCGGAGCTCCTTTGGGCGCCGAGGCCCCGCGCCCAAAGGAGAACGCAATGCAAGATGCAGCCGATCGCTCGCGCTATGATTCAGGGTCGTTCACGGCGGCGGATCAAGTCCGCCAGACCTTTCAGGCTGCGCTGGATGTCGAGCCAGAGTCGCTCGCCCTTCGTTTTGACGGCCGCTCCTATAGCCGCGCCGAGCTGCGCGCCGCCGTCCGCGAGATTGCAGACATGCTCGCCGCCGCCGGCCTGTCCGACGGCGCGCCGGTGGCGTGGCTCGCCCGCAACAGCCCCGAACTGATCGCCGCCTCGCTCGCGCTGCTGACGACTGGACGGACGATGTGCGTCGTCAATCCGCATGAAACCCCGGGGATGATCGCCGCCCGCCTGCGCGACCTGGCTATGCCAGCCGTGGTGGGCGTCGCGCAGGACTGGAGCAGCGAAGTGCGCGAGGCCGTCGCCGCGTACGGGGGCGTTGGTCTGCGCCTCGATTTGGACGCCGATCGGCCGGCGCAGTTCGTCGAGGGCCTGGCCGAACTCGGCGCCGGGCCGTTCCGGTCGCTGCCTTCGGGGACGACGCTCGAGCTGATCACCAGCGGCACCACCGGCGATCCGAAGCGAATACCGATCTCGGCCGAGCGTTTCCTGAAGGGAATCGCCTGGGGGACGCGTCGAGAACTCCGCGACGGACCGCGTATCGAACGCCCTCCCGGCGAAAGGTCCCCGGCGCTATTGTTCGCGCCCTTCTCGCACGCAAGCGGCGTGTTCCTACACCTGCTGGCGATCAAGGAAGCCCGCCCGATTGTTCTGCGGGAGCGCTTCCGCGCGGAACACTGGCTCGAGGATGTGCGGATGCACCGGCCGAAGGTTTCCAACCTGGTGCCCGCGGCGATCGCCATGGTGATGGCCTCCGACGCCACTCGCGACGATCTGTCATCGCTGATCGTCGTGCGCTCCGGCACCGCCCCGCTCGACCCGAATCTGCGCCTGGCCTTTGAAGAGCGCTTCGGCGTGCCGGTGCTGCTCGAGTATGGCGCGTCGGAGTTCATCGGCGGCATCACGGTATGGACGCTTGCGGACTATGCGCGGCACAAGAAGACCAAGGCCGCCTCGGTCGGCCGTCCGAAGCCGGACGTCGAGGTCCGGATCGTCAATCCCCAGACGGGGGAGCCGGAACCGGTGGGTCAGGTCGGCGCGCTTGTTCTGAAATCGGACCGCATTGGGCCAGACTGGGTGCGCACCACCGATCTCGCATCACTGGATGACGACGGCTTCCTCTATATCCATGGCCGGCTGGACCAGGCGATCAACCGCGGCGGCTTCAAGATTCTGCCGGAGTCGGTAGCTCAAGTGCTGCGCCGCCACCCGTCGGTGCGGGAGGTTGTGATCCTCGGCGCCAGGGATGCGGTGTTGGGACAGGTCCCGATTGCGGCCGTGGAGTTGAAGCCCGACGCCGGGGCCGACGCCCTGGAGTCGCTCCGGGCGTTCGCGGCGGGCAATTTGGCGAAGTATCAAATGCCCGTGGCGTTCGAGCTGTTCGACGTCCTGCCCCGCACCCAGTCGCTGAAGGTGTCGCTACCGGGGATCAAACAGCAACTCGCCGGGCGATATGCATTCTGAGCACCAGCTATGTCCAAGGCAGGCGTGACAATGCTTCGGTTCGACCGAGATGTGCCGATCGCGTCAGGGCAGGGGCGGGCCGAGCTTAGGCCTTAGCGCCGGCCTCTTACGGTGGCGAACAAAAGTGGCGGAACCAGGGACGGCCGCGGCGCCGTCCCCTCACATGGGTTATCGCGCAGGATCATCGGCCCACAGATCGCGCGGCATTCCGAGCACCTGTTCGGCGAGCTTGTTGCGATGCACCTCGCTCGTGCCGCCTCCGATCGTGGCGGCTCGCGCAGAGAGATACGCCCGGCTCCAACGGGAATTCTCGATTCCAGCCGGGCCTGCGACGTCAAGCGCCAACTCGAACAGGCGCCGCTCTTCTTCCTGACCCATTACTTTCTGAATCGAGCCCTCAGGCCCCGGGTCACGCCCGCCTTGAATCTGCACGACATTGCGAAAGCCGTTGAGGCGCAGCAGTTGCACGTTGATCCAACTCGCAGCCGCCCGCCGGCGCAGGTCGTGGTTCACGGACTGGTCCGCCGCCTCGCGCTCCACCAGCCGGCGGAACACCTGCTCGATGACGTTGGCGTAGCCGGCGTGGGTGCCGATGAAATTGGTGAAATGCTCGTGCGCCATGGTCGTGCGATTGACCTTGCGCCAGCCCTCGTTCAACGGCCCCACGACGTGGTCGAGCGGCACCCGCACGCCGTCGAAGAACAGCTCGTTGAAGCGGTGCGCGCCATTGTTCAGCTTGATCGGCCGGATGGTCAGGCCATCGATCTTCAACGGCAGCACGACGCAGCTGATGCCGTCATGCTTCGGATGCAGCGGACCCGTGCGGATCAGGGTGTACGCCCAGTCCGAATAGTGCGCCGACGATGTCCAAATCTTCTGGCCGGTGATCACCAGCTCATCGCCTTCGATCACGCCCCGGGTGCGCAGCGACGCGAGGTCGGAGCCGGACCCGGGTTCGGAAAACGCGGTCGACCAGAGGATGTCGGCGCGCATCGTGGGGGCAAGCAGCTCCTTTTGCCAAGGTGACCCATGCTTGATCAGGGTCGGACCTACGATCGTCAGGCCGCGGTTGCCGATCAGCGCAGGCAGGCCGCGCGCCGCCAGCTCGGAGTGGTAGAGCACCTGCTGGGTGAAATTTGCGTCGCGGCCGCCGTGTTCCCGCGGCCAATGCACCCCGACCCAGGCGCCGTCGGCCATCTCCGCCTGCCAAGCGCGCTGAGCGTTCAGTCCGCCGCGTCGCACTTCATTGAGCCTGTCGGAGGTGAGGCGGTCATCGAGCCAGGCTCGCAACTCCTCGACGAATTCCTTGTCCTCGCGGGTCAGCTCAATGGCGTTCAAGCCGACGTCCGAACTGCGGCGGCCGCTAGCGCTCTCCGCCACGAGCTCGTCGGCCACCTTCGCCAGGTGGTCGTCGGGCGATCCGAGCGCCAGTTGGCAGTGCTTGGCCCGCCGCATCAGCAGATGCAGGTCGTGCTCCCACGTAACACCGATAGCGCCGTGGATCTGCACCGCCTCGCCAGCCACGATGACCGCCGCTTGCGTCGCAACGATCTTACTGATCCGAGCCAGTCGTGGATCGGCGATTCCGTCACGGATCGAACGCTGTGCGCCCCATACGGCCGAGCGCGCCGCCGCGATGCTAAGGAGACAATCCGCGAGCTTCTGCTTGATCGCCTGAAAGCGGCCGATCGGCTGGCCGAACTGCTGCCGATTCAGCGCGTGTTCGACGGCCAGGTCGAGGCAGCCTTGGGCCGCGCCGACCGCTTCGGCGGCCAGTAAGATCTGCGCCAGTGACAGGGCCGCCGGCGCCGGCAATTTTCCGACGAGGCGGGCTGGGGTGTCGACCAGCCGGATCGAGGCGAGCGGTCGAGTGACGTCGAGCGATTCACGTACGACGACCTGCGCCCCGTCGGCGTCCACAGCCCACCAGGCCTCATCCGCGTAGACGAGCAACACGTCGAGCGCGCCGCCATCCAGGACGTCAACGACCTCGCCGTTCAATTGAGCTTGCGTGGCCGACGCTCGGTCGGCGCGGATCTGATAGTCGACGCCTCGCGAGACGGAGAAGACGGCCCCGACACGCGCGGCGCCAGCGATGAGTTGGCTCGCGACACTGGTCACCGCCGCATCGTCCGCCTCACCTTCGCCGCCCAGGATGTGTGCGGCCACGTAGAGGGGTAGAATTGGGACGGGCGCCACCCGGTGCGACAGCAGCTCCGTGATCGCGAGTTCTTCTGCGAGGCCAAGACCAACGCCGCCCAGTCGCTCCGGCAAAGCGACGCCGAGCAGGCCCAGCTCCGCCAATTTCCCAAGGAGCGCGCGGCCAGGCTCCGGCGCATGCTCAAGCGCATGTCGCGCGGCGCTTCGGTCGCCCAGGTATCTGCGGAGCCCTGCGGTAATCTCATCTACTTGTGATTGCATAGATCGCCAATCATTGATCTCACCGGACAGCTGCGCTCTGCGCCGCTTGGGCGCGCAGCTTTGACTCTACCAAAGCCGGACATCATGGCTTAGGGGCAGGTCGCGCCGATCTATGGCGCGGTGGCCTAATCGCTTCGGCAATCTTCAGCGGCTGGTCGCCATCTTATGGTCAGCACACCTAATCGCCCGCAAATTCGGCCTTTTTACCTTCTTGCTCGACCTGGCACGTGGCGGGAGATCAAGACTTGGAGAACCCGGATGGCGGAGACGCGATCACGCAAGCCCCGTGATATCGAGGCGAGAATTACGGACGAGGACATCGAGCGGGCGCGTCAGCAGATCGGGGTCGCACAGCGCCGGCGCGTCGAGCCGTTCAACTTAAGCGCGTCTGTCGACTGCATGCGGCACTTCGCCTTTGGCCTCGCCGGGGACGACAATCCGCTGTGGCACGATCCGAAATACGCTGCCAGCACGCGTTGGCGAAGCCTAGTGGCTCATCCGATGTTCATCCAGACAATGGGGCTTAACGAGACGCCGCCGTATCCGCCCGAGATCAAGCCGCTATTTCGAGGCTTGTTCCGTGGTGTAGGCAAGTATTTGTCCGGTACGACCTGGACATTCTACCGACCTGTGTTTCCAGGCGATGTCGCATACGAGGAATACACGACCCACCGGATTGAAGTTAAGCAGTCAAGCTTTGCGGACCGGACGCGTAGCGTGATCGACACCTATCGCGCGCTATGGGTGGACCGCGCTGGAGCGCCGATCGCTACCCGAGAGAATTCCCTGGTCAACGCCGAACGAGGCGCTTCAGCGAAGGCGGGCAAGAACATCGGTGTCGGGAAGCATGTCTACACCCCCGATGACGTCGCCCGGATCGACGAGATTTACGCCGCCGAGCAGCGCCGTGGCGCAGATAAGCGGTATTGGGAGAACGTTGAGGTCGGGGATGAATTGACGCCTGTCGCCAAGGGCCCGCTCACCATTGTCGATCTGGTGTGCCGACATATCGCCACCGGGATGGCGGATGGCTACGACGTCGGCCCGACGCGCTATGCGTGGCGCTCGCGTCGGCGGATGCCGGCCTTCTACACAGCCGACGACTGGGGCGTGCCCCAAGTGGCCCAACGCGTTCACTGGGACGAACAACGTGCGCAGGACCTGGGCCTGCCCACGGGCTACGACTATGCGATCATGCGGTTCGCATGGATGATCCACCTGGTCACGAACTGGATGGGCGACGACGCGTGGCTGCATCGCTACAGCGTTGAACTGCGAAAATTCAACTACCTGGGCGACTTGCAGATCTGCAGCGGCGAGGTCGTCGACAAGACCATCGAGAACGGACGGCCTGCGGTGGAGCTGGCCCTCCGCGCCGTCAGCCAGCGTGGGGAGGCGACGACGCTCGGCGCAGCCACCGTCCTGCTGCCCTCGCGGGAGTTCGGACCGGTCGTTCTGCCAGAACCTCCGTTTGAACTGCGGTCGCGCGGCGCGATGGTCATGGACCGCAGGGGGGCGGATGATTTGCGCGCCTGACCTCGGGAGCTGTCGACGAAGCTACCGGATTGGCGGAACCGCTGACCCCAGGACCGCGAGATCGTCGATCGTCATGGCCATGGTATAGCGATACCCTGGGCCGACGCGCACGGGCGACAGGTCACCGAGTTCGTGCACGGAACTGGCCGGAAGCGACAGGCTCGCGTCTCCCGTCCAAATCGTCGACATCGTCACGTCGCGCGTCTTCTGCCGGACAAGCTCGCTGACGAGCGGCGAGTCGTGGCGGCCCTCGCGCAGGTCGGGAAAATGCCTTCGGTTCACCAGACGGGCCATGATGCGGTTGGGCGCCTGGTCGGTGGTCTCGCGCAACGTCACGGCAGCCTGCGCCACCAGCCTGTCCCGATAGCTGGCCGTCGCGCCGAAGGCGCCGCCCGGACCGACGACAGCAGAGGCCGGCGAGGCGACATCGAAGCTGCGCGTCAGGCGTACGACGCCGAGCTGCTTCGGCATGCCCTGGATGTGGCCCCGGACCATCGAGTTGTCGTTGTCGACGAAGATGTAGGGGATGAATGAGCCCGGCTTGCCTTCGACCAGGGCCGTGATCACCACCATGCATTCCCGATATTGGCTGATCGCGGGCTCGACGAGCTCGCGCCCATCGGTTGCGTACTGGCAATCTGAGAAGAAGATTGCACAACGGCCCGGATCGGGGCCGGGCTCAAGTTCCTGCGGCAGCACTGCGCGCACAGCGTCCGGGTCGGCCCAGAACTCGACGGCGAGATAGTCGGCGACATAGTGCCAAGGCGGCGATGGTGCGGTGGAAGAAACGCCGCGGGGGCTCAGCGGTGTACTGAAGCCTTTCAACATGTCGTTGGTCTCCCTCGCGGCATCCGTATGCGGCGCATGAAAATTCTCATGCCGAGACGCGAAACGGAATTGCCAAAGCCGCGGCGCCGGCGTCCGGTTTCCCCTGAACGCGCCAATCATCGACCTTGGTAGGGCCTGTGACGGCCCGACTATGCTCAACCCGCATGTCCTGGTGAGGCGATTACTGTGAAGGCGATGCCGGTCACGCTGCCGAAGCCTGCGGAGAGGCCTAGCCCGCCTGCGGGGATCAACACGATCGATTTGTCCCCGACGATCGGAACCGAGGTGATCGGGATCGACTTGCGTCCTTCGCTGACGCCTGAACTCAAGGACTACCTTTCCAGGCTGTGGCTGGCTCGGAAGGTTCTGTTCTTCCGGGATCAGGACATCACGCCCGCTCAGCACCTTGCCTTCGCTCGGCATTGGGGAGAGCTGGAAATCACCCGAGGCGGCGAACATCATCCCGAGCATCCCGAAGTCTTCTGCCTCAGACGCGACGCGAACACGCCGTCGGTCGAGAATATCTGGCATTCCGACGGAACTTGGCGTGCGACGCCGGACAAGGGCTCGATTTTGCGCGCGCGCCTCACGCCTAGGGTTGGCGGAGACACATTGTTTTGCGACGCGCACGCCGCATACGAGGACCTTCCCGAGTGGTTGAAGGACGCCATAGGTTCTCTCAGCGCAGTGCACAGCTACCGCGTCAGCCGCTCGCCTGACGAAGCCATCGAGCGGCTGACCAAGTTTGAGCTCTCCGCGCCGCCGCAAAATCACCCGATCGTCCGCACCCATCCGGAAACCGGCGAAAAGGTGCTGTTCGTCAATCCGTCGTACACGTCCCACATTGACGGCCTTAGCCCGGACGACAGCCGATTCTTGTTGGGGCGGCTTTACGACCAGATCCAACGTCCGGAGTTCCAGTGCCGCTTCCGCTGGCGGGTGAACTCCATGGCGTTCTGGGATAATCGCGCCTGCCTGCACTACGCCGCCGCCGACTACGGAACGGAGGAGCGCATGGTCGAGCGGGTCACCCTGGTGGGCGATGCCCCATTCTAGTGGCGCTGGTCGCCCTTCAGCCCCTGAACAGATAGAGCTTCAATGGTCGTTCGCAGAATTGAACTGACGCCGGTGCGGCTGCCATTCGAGACCCGCCAGCGGATGAGCCCGGACTGGCTGCTGGACGCGCTCTACGCCGTTGTCGTCGAGGCGCATGATGCCGATGGCTCGACCGGCGTCGGTTACGCGTACACATTCAACAGGCGCTATATGCGTCCGCTCGCGGCGATGATCGAGGCGCTTGCCGAACTCACCGTGGGAGCCGACCCCACTCAGCCCGAGCGCCATTGGGCGCGGTTGGCGCGGGACGTGGCCGGCGTCAACGCCGAGGGGCTGGGTCAGATGGCCATCGCAGCCCTCGACATCGCTCTTTGGGATCTGCGCGGCAAGCTTAGCGGCCAGCCGGTCCATCGCTTGCTGGGCTCGGCGCGCGACCGCCTTCCGGCTTACGCCTCCACCTACTTCACGGGTCTCCGCAGCACCGAAGATCATGTCGGCATGGCGGCTGAGCTTGCCGCCGCGGGGTTCCGCGCGATGAAGCTGGGCGGCGCGCCAGACGACCTTGATGGAACGGTGGCGCGGGTCCGCGCCATCCGGGACGCGCTTGGCCCTGATGTCGGCCTGATGGTGGACTACTTCCAGCGGCTTACGCCCGATCAGGCGCGGCAAGCCGGTCGAGCGCTGGAGGACTTCGGTCTTGAGTGGCTTGAGGACCCGATGCCGGCGGACGACCTCGATGCGCATGCCCAACTGGCGCGCGAGCTGCAGACGAAGGTGGTGATCGGAGAGTCGTTCTACACTTTGGAGCGGTTCGCAGCGGCGATCGAACGGCGCGCCGCCGACGCGGTGATGCTGGATCTGATGCGGGTCGGCGGCTTCACAGGTTGGCAGGTGATCGCCGCTTACGCCGAGGCGAACGGCACGCCCGTGGCCTCGCATTTGATGACCGAGCTCAGCGTCCATGCCCTCGCGGCCTCCAGGACCGCCTACATGCTCGAGTACTCCCCTTGGACCTTTCGACTGTTCCAATCGACGCCCGGGATCGATGCGGGGGGAGACGTACGACTGACCGAAGCGCCGGGGCTTGGTCTCGATCTCGACCAGCAGGCGCTTGCGGCGTTCAGGCTCGGCTAGACGTCGCCGCGCCCCTAGATGGCCAGTGTTTTGCCCTTGGTCGTTGATCGGAGCGCCCGTCTCCAATGGAGCGGCGATAAGACCTGGAAGGCTGATGAGAACGATCTCCGCCGGCATGGCCTCAACCAACCCCGTCCCGATGGGGGACCTGCTGACTCAGCAGGCGAGGAGCGATCCCGGACGAGCGGCGCTCACGCGCGGCGAACGGAGTTTGACTCGCGGCGAACTGGAGGCGCGCGCCAACCGCCGCGCCCGCGCCTTCCTCTCGCTGGGCGTGGGCCACGACGATCTCGTTGCAGTCTCGCTGCGCGACAGCTTCGAGATTCACGAATCCGCCTTCGCGGCTTGGAAGATCGGCGCGACCCCGGCGTCGATTCCCCACAAGCTGGCCGCTCCCGAGTTCGACGCCGTGCTGCGCCTGATGAATCCGCGGCTTCTCGTGGGCGGCGGTGCGGCGGGGAGCGTCGACCTCGCCACGCTTCCCGAAGGCTATGCGCCTGACGGCTCGCTGTCCTCCGAGCCGCTGTTCTTGCCGCCAGGTCGGTATTGGAAGGCCATGACGACCGGCGGCAGCACCGGCCGCCCCAAGGTCATCGTGCATCACCGCCCGCCGGTGCTCGACCCGTTCAGCCCTTCGAACGGCCTCGCCCTGAACGATGTCGTGCTGATGCCCGCGCCGCTCTATCACAATGCGCCCTTCAGCCTGACGCACATGGCCCTGTGCTGGGGCGCGCACGTCGTCGAGACGGATCAATTTGACCCTTTGGAGACCCTCCGGCTGATCGAGAAACACCGCGTCAAGTGGCTCTATCTCGTGCCGACAATGATGCACCGGATCTGGAGTCTGCCGGGGTCGCAGCGCGAGTCTTTCGACCTGTCGTCGCTTGAGATCGTCCTGCATATGGCCGCGCCTTGCGCCGCGTGGCTGAAGCAGGCCTGGATCGACTGGCTCGGGGCCGAGCGCATCTGGGAAATGTACGCCGGCACCGAGGGCTTGGGTACGACAGCAATCAGCGGCGCCGAATGGCTTGCGCACAAGGGTTCGGTCGGGCGCTGCATCAACGGCCGCGTCCGCGTTCTGGACGACCTGGGGGGCGATCGGCCGCCGGGGGAGGTGGGCGAGGTGTACTTTGTCCCGCCCGGCGGCCGGGGATCGACCTACCACTACGTCGGCGCCGAGGCGAAGGCGCACGGCGATTGGGAGAGTTACGGCGACCTCGGCTGGTTGGACGAGCAGGGCTATCTGTATTTGGCCGACCGCCGCACAGACATGATCCTGACGGGCGGCGCCAACATCTACCCTGCGGAGATCGAGGCCGCGCTCGATGCTCATCCCGCCGTGGCTTCCAGCGTCTGCGTGGGATTGCCAGATCCCGACCTGGGGCAGCGCGCGCACGCGATACTCGAGCTGAAGCCCGGCGGCGGTGTCCCGGCCCCGGCGGAACTCGCCAAGTTCCTTGCCGGGCGCATCGCGCGCTTCAAGATCCCCTACAGTTTCGAAGTCGCCTCAGAGCCGTTGCGCGACGACGCAGGCAAGGTCCGGCGCTCGGCCCTTCGCGACTCGCGCGCGCGCCAAGCTGAGAAGGGCCTGCATTTCCTGCCGCTACGGGACGCAGGCGTTCATGTAGACGCTTAGAATATTGAAATTAAAATAAATATTGCGGCAGGCGTGTGGCCTGCGTGCAAAGTAAATATGGGGAGCAATTCGCGCTCAACGCGCGATGTGTCGGGTTATCCGAATTCCGCTTATGAGCGACGCACCTAACCGCCAACATTCCTGACCTTTTATCATGCTTCCTCCATACGACAGAGTTATGTGTGCCAACTTGTAGAGCATCACCGCCCGCCACCATTGGCGAGACAAGCTCTTCACTCCGGAATAAAAATAGACTATTTGAGGAAACAATAATCTACGTTTAACATAGTTTGCATTGAATTAAGTAAATATTTGGGCAAACAAAGTTATTGCTGACGCCAAGTAAATAGAAAATCGGCGAATCAATTGGAGGGGGTTGTTGTGAATCGCAAATCATTGCTTATGGCTATAGGATCTGTCGCGGCCCTTGCGGGCGCGCTTCCCACGACGGTGCTGGCCCAGGATGCGGGGCCGACCGCAATCGACGAGGTTGTGGTGACTGCGCGAAAGCGCGAGGAGTCGCTGCAGTCCGTCCCGATCGCGGTCACGGCCTACAACGGCCAGCAGATCGCGCGCCAGGGCGTGCGGACGCTGCTCGATCTCGGGCGCACCGTCCCCAGCCTTCGGACCTCCTCACAGACGTCAGGCGCATCACTGGTGCAGTTCTCCCTGCGCGGCCAGGCGGCGACCGATGGGTTGACGACCACCGACCAGGCCGTGGGCGTCTACCTGGACGGAGTGTACATCGCGCGGCTGCGCGGCCTGAACTCGGCCTTTTTTCGACGTGGAACGCGTCGAGGTTTTGAAGGGGCCGCAGGGTACCCTTTACGGACGCAACACCACGGGCGGCGCGATCAACATCATTACGCGCGGGGCCGACCACCAAGGCTTGCACGGCTACGTCAGCGGCGACGTCGGCAATTACGATATGTGGGCGGTGCGGGGGGCCGTGAACGTCCCGCTCGTCGAAGACAAGCTGTCGGTCCGCCTTGCGTACCAGCTGCTCCGCCGCGACGGCTTTGGCCATTCCCAGGTCACCGGCCAGAACATCGGTCAGGATCGCAACCAACAGATCTTCCGTGCGTCCGTGCGTTTCGATCCGACGCCGGACTTCTCGATGCGACTCAAGGTTGAGCGTTACCGGTCGCGTGAGAACGGCCTGCTGACCACGCTGCGTTATGTAAATCCCACGGGCGCCGCGGTGAGTCAGGCGGCGGTGGAGCTGTTTGGCAGCTCCAATGCCGCCAACAATGCGGCTGCGCTGGCGTTCCTTCAGAATCTGGCCGTCCAGGGATCGGCCGATTACTACAAGACCGACATCGGGGTCGAACAGCGCGACGACAATGACATCGCCACCTACGGCCTGACCACCACCTGGGCTCCGGCGGAGAACATCCAACTCAAATCAATCACCGCTTATCGGACGATCAAGACCTTCGATGTGTTTGACCTCGACGCGACTCGTTTCCACGTCTCGGAAGTGGGGATCGGCAACAATGGCGGGATTCCGCTGTCCGCGGCCCTGAGCGGATCGTTCGGCTACGATCTGCCGCGAGAAGTCGACAACAGCTTCTTCTCGCAAGAGTTCAACGTGTCGGGCACGGCGATCGACGGGCGGCTCAACTGGCTCGGCGGCGTGTTCTACAGCAACGAATCCGGATCGGATGACCAAATAGCCTGGGTCGTTCCGTCGCTCCGACCTTTCGTGTTCAACAACGAAGCGGAAAAGGTTACAAACCGGAGCTGGTCGCTCTATTCCCAGAACGACTTCAAGCTCTCCGACAAGTTCTCGATCACCCTGGGCGGGCGCTACACGGAAGAGCGCAAGGGACTTGTGTCTCGCCTGCGCAACTTCTCACCGTCGACGGGGCTCAATCAATGCACCAGCGGCGTCACGGCGCCGGGCGGCGCGCCGCTGTTCACCACCAATCCCAACGACTGTCGGACGCGGCAGGAGGTAACCTTTTCGGGTTACTCCTACCTCGCCAGCCTGAACTGGCAGATCGATCCGGATCGCCTCCTTTACATCCGCACGGCGAAGGGCTTCCGCGGCGGGTCGCTGCAGTTGCGCCAGCCGACGCTGCCGGCGGCAGGCCCCGAGACGGCCACCGATTACGAGATTGGCCTCAAGAGCGAATGGCTCAACCGTCGGCTGCGGGCGAATTTCGCAGCCTACCGGACGGAGTATGCCAACAAGCAGGAGTCGACGATCATCACGACGCCGACCGGGGCCTCGGCGACCATCGTGCTCAACGCGGCGAGCGCGACGTTTCACGGCTTCGAGGCCGAGGTCGTCGCGCGTCTGATCGAAGGACTTACGCTGAGCGCCAACGCATCGTACTTCCACGGCAAGTACGGCGCCTTCCCACGCGCCCTGCCGACTCAGGGCGGGGCGCCTGTAGACGCGTCCGGCGAGCGGTTCTCCAATCCGCCGTGGCAATATAGCTTGTCGGCGAGATACGAGTTCGCGGTCGGGCCGGGAGGCCTTGGGTTGCAGGCCGACTGGTCCTGGCAGGCCGGCGCGCGTCCGCCGCCCCGGCTGATCGACCCCATCCTGCCGCTCTCCTATGTGAACAACATCGTCGCGGGGCAAAACAGCGGTGTCTACACGAACGGCCGCGCGTCGCTCGGCCTGCTCAATCTGCGCGTCGACTACAACATGCCCGATATCGGGGTTCGGGTGTCCGCGTTCGCCACCAACGCCCTCGACAAGAAGTATCAGTTCACCGGGGTGAGCCAATCCAATCTGGGCGGCCTCCAGTACGGGATCACCGGCGAGCCGCGCATGGTGGGCTTGTCCGTGCAGAAGAACTTCGGCAGCGAATGAGACGACAGCCGCGCGCCCCGCGGCCGAAGTCCGGTAGGACGATGTAAGCTTGTCAGTCGTGAGGTGGCCATGTCCGAGCTGATCGTCAACACACGGTCGGGAGCGATCCGGGGCCGGGCGGTGGAGGATGTGCGGCGTTTTCTCGGCGTTCCGTACGCCGCAGCGCCAGTCGGAGAGCTACGGCTGCGGCCGCCGCATGAGGCGCCCGCGTGGACGGGTGTGCGGGACGCGACCGAGTTCGGTCCGGTCGCGCCTCAGCTCGGAGAGATGTTCAGCGCGCAATCGAGCGAAGGATGGCGCTATCTCGATGGCAATGACGAGGCTTTTCCTCAGGATGAGGATTGCCTCACGCTGAACATATGGACGGCGGTCCGCGAAGCGACCGAGGCAAGGCCGGTGATGGTTTGGCTTCACGGCGGCGGACTTCGCAGCGGGTCCGGGCGCGTGGCGGCCTATGACGGCGAGGCGCTCGCCCGGCGAGGCGTCGTGGTGGTCACGCTCAATTATCGGCTTGGGATACTGGGCTTCCTTTGTCATCCGGACCTTGCCGATGGCGACGGCCCTGCAGGCAACTGGGGCCTGCTCGACCAGCTGGCCGCGCTGAAATGGGTGCGCGACAACATCGCGGCCTTCGGCGGCGATCCGCAGAATGTAACCGTCTTTGGGCAGTCGGCGGGAGGCAGCTCAATCGTCAATCTGCTGGCGCTTCCGGAGCGCCGCGCCTGCGACAAGGCGATCTTGCAGAGCAGCGCCCCGAAGGCGATCGGGCTCGAGGAAGGCGCGCGGCTCGCGGAGAAGGTCGCGGAGATCGTCGGCGTGCGCGACGTGGCCGACCTTCGACAGACTCCGGTGGCGTCTATCCTGGACGCCCAGCGGCTCGCCGAGGGCCGCGGGTCGCCGATGACGTTCCTTACGACCATCGATGGACGACTGTTTTCCGAACCGCCCCTCGAGCTGATCCGAGCGGGCAGGGGGCTCGATGTGCCGTGCCTGTTCGGAACGATGCGCGACGAGTGGCGTCGCTTCCTTCCGCTCGACCCGACGGCGCTGGACATGGACGCCGGCGCCCTGGCGAGACGTCTGGGCCGGGCGTTCTGCGGCGACGTCTCGGCCCTGATCGCGGCGTACGCGGCGCGGCGCAACGCGCGTGGCGAGGTCGCCAGCCCCGGAGCCCTCTGGTTCGACATCTCGACGGACAGCTATTTCCGACTTCCAGGGCGGCGCTTTGAGACCGCCGTCGCCGGATTTCGATCGCCGGCCTACGCCTACGTGCTCGACTCGCCATGTCGGATGGAAGGAGGGCGCTACGGAACCTTCCACAGCTTCGAGCTGCCGCTCGTGTTCGGGACTTGGTCCAAGCCGGTGTTTCGCGATCTCTACGGGGCGGAGGACGCCGCCCAGACGTTGTCGGACACGATCATGGGGGCATGGGTCGCCTTTGCGCGTTCGGGCGATCCTTCGACGCCGGTCGTGGGAGAGTGGCCCAAATTCACATCGAGCGACCGCAAGATCATGGTTCTGGGCCCCCACTGTCAGCCTCAAGCGGATCCCTTTGCGCCAGCGCTGGAGGTGTTGGCGGGTCTCGCCAGCGATGCGCACAGCCGCGGTCCGCTCATATAGGAAAAGGTGTTGGGAAGTAAATGCGTTTTGGTTTGCTACCTGATTGCGACGCCTGTCATGTGAGATGATGGTCAAGCTACGGTGGTTTCGATTATCAGACGAAGTCACGAAGCGCGGTCGGAAACCGCTCCAGGTGAGGAGGATTTCTTGTTTATTCCATCGGATCTTCAAAAGGCGATGGGGTTGGTGCGTGTGATCGCCTGCGAGAATGGCCGAGCGACCATCGAATATAATGTCGGCGCACACATGTGCCATTCCGGCGGCATCGCCCAAGGCGGCTTCGTCGGCGGATGGATCGACGCCGCGATCTCCACCGCGTCCAACTCCCTTGCGCCCGAGAAGAATCCCCTGACCCTTGAGTTGAAGGTCAGTTATTTCTCTCCGACGCGACCGGGAATAGTCATTGCGGAGGGCTGGATCGAAAGGCGCGGCCGCACCACCTGTTTCGGCGAAGGGCGCCTGACTGATCAGGCCGGGCAGATCCTCGCGAAGGCAAGTTCGACGATTCGTTTGGTGCCCAGGGATATGGCCAGCGCTACCTAATTGACATCTGAACTGAGCGAGAAACCCGGCAGAATCGTTCTCGTATCATGCATGGCGCCGCGGGAGGGCCATCACGCTTGGGAACCGCTCGGGTCCGCCGCGGCCGCTCTGAAAATTCAGTGCAAATGCCAATACGGTGATTTCCTGAGCAAGCGCGTGCGCCTGGGCGCGCGCCAGAAGGCTAAGTTTAGCCTTTGAAGAAGTTCGGATATCCGCTCCCCGAGCGCAGAAGCACGCCTATATATATTGGGTATAAAGCCTCAAGCTGAGCACCCGGTCGATGCGGGTTCTTGGCTCACGCCTAATCGAACATTGGCCAGTCAAGTCGGGATCTGGTTGAACGGCACGCCCTTGTCGGGCCGGTGGTCCTGCGGCAGGCCCAGGACCTTCTCGGCGATGGTGTTGCGCAGGATCTGGTCGGTGCCGCCGGCGACTCGGCTGGGCGGGGCGCTGAGCCAGCCCAGGGTGAAGTCGGTGCGCGGCTCGCCGCCGGGCTTCAGCTCGAGCGCCGCAGGTCCCTGGGCGTTCATCAGCGCGCGGCTCAGCCGCAGCCGTCCGGCCGCCGTCAGCAGCTTGGTGATCGAGCCTTCCGGGCCGGGCTGCTTGCCCTCGGCCATGGCCAGGTAGGCGCGACGGTTGATCTCGGTCAGGGCGCGGTTGTTGACGATCGCCTCGGTGATCGCCTCGCGGACAGCCGGCTCTTCCAGGGCCGGGCGCCCGTTCACTTGGCAGGTCTTCAGGCCCTCGACCATCTGCCGCACATTTGGCCCGGAGCCCCAGAGGTCGGTGACCGAATAGCGCTCGATCATCAGGGTGTGGATGGCGATCTTGAACCCGTCGCCGATCGCGCCGAGACGCTGGCTGTCGGGCACCCGGACGTTGTCGAAGAACACCTCGTTCACGTGCGAGCCGCCCGACAGCAGCTTCACCGGCCTGACCTCGACGCCGGGCGAACGCATGTCGAGGAAGAAGTAGGTCAGGCCCGCGTGCTTGGGCAGGTTCGGGTCGTGGCGGGCGATCACCACCGCCCAGTCGGAGTGCTGGGCGTAGCTGGTCCACAGTTTCTGGCCGTTGAGGACCCAGGTATCGCCGTCGAGGCGCGCCGACAGACGCAGGGCGGCCAGGTCAGACCCCGCCGCAGGCTCGGAGAACAGCTGGCACCAGATGGTCTCGCCACGGATGGCCGGCGGCGCCAGGCGCGCGTTCTGCTCTTCGGTGGCGTACTCCACCATGATCGGGATCGGCTGGCCGAGGCTGATGGCGAAGTAGTTGATCGGCAGGTCGTAGGCGCTCTCCTCGAGCGCAAACACCACCTTCTGCAGTTGGGTCCCGCCGCCGCCGCCGAAACGGCGCGGCTGGGTGATGGCCGCATAGCCGGCCTCGCTCTTCAGCATCTGGTAGGCGCGGCCGAAGGCCAGGTCCTCCGCCTCGGTCAAGCCCTTGTGGTCGGTGAACCTGGGCGCGTTGTTGGCCAGCCAGGCGCGCGCGGCGGCGCGATAGGCCTCGATGTCCTCGATGTCGCTCGGAAACGTGGCGAGGGAGCCGTCGGCGCTCATGCGGCGAGTCCTTCGATCGAGAGGTTCAACAGGCGGTCGCGCCAGTAGGGCTCGCCGCCCCATTCCATGGCCAGGCATCGGCCGCGTCGGTAGTAGAGATGCTGCGGCGCTTCCCAGGTGACGCCGATGCCGCCGAACACCTGCATCCCCTCGGTGGAGGCGATGTCGTAGGCGCGGATGGCGGCCACCCGGGCCGCGGCGGCGGCGGCCGGCAGCTCCGCAGCGCTGGCCCGCACGGCGGCGCGGGCCGCGCCGGTCGCGACCTGGATCGCCACATAGATGTCGGCCAGGCCGTGCTTGATCGCCTGGAACGCGCCGATCGGCTGGCCGAACACCCTGCGCTGCAGGGCGTAGTCCCGTGCGGCGTAAAGGCAGGCCGAGGCGCCGCCCACCTGCTCGAAGGCGGTGACCACGGCCAGCTCGTCCAGGATGTCCGCGATCACATCGCCGTCGAGAAGGACGGCCGGGACATTCTCGAACACGAGATCGGCGTAGCCGCGGCTGTTGTCGATCGAGTTGGCGAACACCCGACGGGTGACGCCTGGCTGGACGAGATCGACCGCCGTCACCACGCTCCTACCGTCCGGGCTCGCAGCGTGAACCAGCGCATGGCGCGCGAAGGCGCCGGCGCTCACGCCGACCTTGGTCCCGGTCAGGCGGCCGCCCTCGAACCGTGTCGCGGCCCGCAGCGGCAGGCCCGCGTCGCCGGCCTCGAACGCCGCGACAGTCAGAATGGTGGTGCCGGCGATCGCGTCGGGCAGCAGGGCGTCTTTCAGCGGCTGCGGGCCGAACCGGGAAAGCGCGGACATCGCGCAGGTGCTGACGGCGAACGGCGCCGATCCCAGCGCGCGGCCGATCTCCTCGGCGATGGCGCAGCGTTCGGCCAGTCCCATGCCGAGCCCGCCATCGGTCTCCGAAAGGCTCATACCCAACCATCCGAGCTCGGCCGCCGTCCGCCAGAAGGCCGTGTCGTACTCGCCGGTGCGGATCAGCAGGTCCCTGAGCCCCTCGGGCGAGGCCACGCCGGCCAGGGCGCGACGCGCCTCGTCCTGGATCACCGCCAGGTCGTCGTCGCTGGTCTCGTCGGCCATCGTCCTGCTCCAAACTGCACCTCCTATTAGAAGCCGTGATGCGGGTGGGCAAACGAATGAAGGCAGTTACAATGTCGCTCTAGGCGCTTCGTCTGCACATGGCACAGCCTTCTTCACCAGTCTTCTTCTCCAGTCTTCTTCTCCAGTCGGTTCGCGGAGGCGAGTGCGCCCGCAGCCTCCTGTCACGCATCTTTTTGCGAACAACCTCCGGATACCGGCGCCGGCAGCTTAGCAACCGATCCGAACAGGCCATTCATGGCGCATTCCAAACCCATGAGGCCGAAGAAAATCTCTCCGCGATTGAGTGAGATGTCCATGTTGGTATGACTGTTGGTATCTTTTAGAAATTCCTCGGATTTGCAGAGAGAAGTTCGAGTCCCGCCGGGCCCACCAGCAGCGCTCCACCGGCCTCTACTGACGTCCCTGATAGATCCTTGAAAATTAAGCGAATAGGTCCTCTAAGCTCCGCTGGCGTCCATCCGCAGCCACGATCATCGTTGGTAGGGATCTGCCCTGGATACCAACAGGATTGCGTGACATGCCAACAACATGGCTCTTACAGATGTGCAGCTGCGCGGGTTCAAGCCCGTCACCGAGCGCCTTGTCTACATGGGCCTGCCGGATCCCCTGACCGACCCTCGGCAAGCTCCGGAGCGTCGCGTATCGAATGTCAAATCCGCGGCTCGACTTCGCCGGCGGACCAGGCTGGAGCACCCCCGGGGCGTGCTTGCCTGTGGCCAAGCGCCGTCCTAGAGCCATCATGCCCGATCCGCTAGTGACGCCGGGCTGGTCAGGGGGGATGGTGGCGCAGCCTGGGCCTTCGCAGACTGGGGACGGTGAGAGCCCTCTGATCCGCGTGTTCTTCGAGCGCCGCGAGAACCTGATCCTGTTCCTGGCGGCGCGGACGCGCGACATGGCCGCCGCCGAAGACCTGGTGCAGGATCTTTACCTGAAGATCGCCGGGCTCGAGCCAAAGGCGGAGGTGCGGGCGCCTGAAGCGCTGCTCTACCGGATGGCGGCGAACCTGATGGTCGATCATGTGCGCAGCGCCCAACGCTCCTCGCGACGGAGCGCTGAATGGCGGATCGAGACGAGGACCGTGCTGGGCGGGCACGATCTGGCGCAGGAGGCGGCGGCCGACGAGGTGGTGATGGGCAAGGAGCGGGTGCGGCAACTGGCGGCCGCGATCGCCGGCCTGCCGCCGCAGATGGGCCGAGCCTTCCGGCTGCACAAGCTGGAAGGGATGAGCCAGGCGCAGACCGCCCAGGCCATGGGCGTCTCTGTGAAGATGGTGGAGGCGCACATCGCCGCGGCGATCAAGCAACTGGCGCAGAGGCTTCGGTCATGACCCTCGCTGATTTTTTCCTCGGGCCTAGGGGCGGGACGCCTCGGCGCCGTCTCTTCTCCTGTTCAGCGCCCTCGGCGAAGACTCAGGCGATCCAGTGACCAGTATTGCGACGTGGAACGAGGAGGTGATGGCGCAGGCCAGCGCCTGGCTCGCGCGCCTGCAACGCGCGGACGTCGGCGAGGCCGACGGCTTGGAGTTCGACGCCTGGCTCACCGAGTCGCCGGCGAACCGCGAGGCCTATCGAGCGGCGTTGGCCGTCTGGCAGGCTTTCGAGGGGCGCCAGCAGGACGTGCTGGACGACCTGGCCGCCGAGGCGCGCCGCGCGGCGCGGCGTCCCGGACCCAACCGCCGTTGGCTGGTCGGGGGCGGCGTGGCTATCGCCGCGGGGCTCGCCGCCGTTGCGGTCCTGCCGTCGATGCTGGGTCCTCCGAGCGTCCAGACCTACTCGACCACCAAGGGCCAGCATCGGCGGATCACCCTGGCCGACGGCTCGATGGTCGACCTCAACGCGGAGACCCGGCTGATCGTGCGCTATGCTCGCCGCGAGCGTCTTGTAGAGCTGGGCGACGGCCAAGCGATCTTCGACGTCGCCCACGATGCGTCGCGGCCGTTCACCATTGTGGCCTCCGGCCGCGCGGTGCGCGTGCTGGGCACGCAGTTCGACGTGCGCAACCGCGCCGGCGACGTGACCGTGTCCGTCGCGCGAGGGCGCGTGCAGGTGCGACCCGTCGCCTCATTGAAGGCCGGCCAAACGTTCGTGCTCAGCCCGGGCCAGCGGCTGGAGATCCACAGGACAGGCGTGGCGGAACTGAGCGCCGTCGATCCGCAGGAGGCGCTCGGCTGGCGCTCTGGCCGGCTTGTCTACCGGGGCGAACCCCTGGCCGAGGTGGTGGCGGACCTCAACCGCGAGTTCGTCGAACAGATCGAGGTGACCGATGCGGCGCTCGCCCAGACGCCGGTGACAGGCGTCATCGTGCTGGACGACCAAGCCTCGGTCGCCAAGCGTCTCTCCTTGATGCTCCCCATAAGATCGGTACCTTCCGAGCGGGGGCTCCTGTTGCTTCGGAAATAGACGAAGCCGAGCCCCTTGCGGACTATCCGGGCTGAGGCGGAGCTGAACATCCAGGGGCGTCGGGTTTTGGTAGCCGCCATCGCGGGCGTCGCGATGGCGTTGGGCGGCGGCGACCCCGCCGCCGCCGCTTCCGAGCGCGTCCGTTTCCGGATCCAGCGGCAGCCCTATCCCGAGGCGCTGCTCGATCTGGCTCAGCAGGCCAACGTCACCCTGATCGGCGCGGCCGCCTGCCCAGGCGTTTCGCGCGCGCCCGTGGTCGGCGCCATGACCGTGGATGAGGCGCTGTCGCGCCTGCTCGCCGGCGCGCCGTGCAACTGGAGGATGATCGCTCCGGGCGCGGTGGAGATATCACCCTTGCGCCAGACCGAGGCCCAGCGCCCGCCGCCAGGGCCGCCGGCCGCGGTGGGCGAGCTGCTGGTCACCGCCACCAAGCGCGTGCGCGATTCGCGCGTACTGGCCGCAGGGGTCACGGTGATTCCCCGGCGGCGACTGCACGAGACCGGAGCGAGCGATCCCGGCGACGCGGCCGCGCAGATGGCCGGCGTCCTCACCACCAACCTCGGCCCAGGGCGCAACAAGATTCTGCTGCGCGGCCTTTCGGACGGCGTCTTCACCGGACGGGCGCGCTCGACGGTGGTGACCTACCTCGACGACATCCCGTTGAACTACAACGCACCCGACCCTGACTTCCGGCTCGTCGATGTCGAGCGCGTCGAGGTGGCGCGGGGGCCGCAGGGCGCACTGTACGGCGCCGGGGCGTTGAGCGGCGTCTACCGGATCGTCAGCCGCAAGCCAGATGTGGGCCAGTGGTCGGCGGAGTTGCGGGCGACCGGCGCTACGACAAAGGGCGGCGGGCCAAGCGGAGCCGTCGAGGGCTACGTCAATGTCCCGATCAGGGGGGACACGGCGGGCCTGCGCCTGTCAGCCTACCAGGAGGTGCAGGGAGGCTATCTCGACGACATCGTCCAGAACCGCAGCAACGTTGACCGCACGGAACGGCATGGCGGGAGACTGACCCTGCTGGCGCAGCCGCAGGACGCCCTGTCGATCACCCTGACGGCAGCGGCCCAGAGCCTGCGCTCGGAGGACACGCACTACACGATCCGCGGAATCGATCGGAAACGGGCGGTGCGAATCCCCGAGCCGCACGTGAACGACATCGAACTGGTGACAGGGACGGTGCGATATTCGTGGGGCGGCTCGGAGCTGACGTCCGCCACCGGCTTCGTGCGGCACGCCTATGGCAGCCTTTTCGACGCTACGCCCGTGCAGTCGAACTACACGGACTTCGCCAAGACCTCGGCCTATTCGGAGCGCACGCGCACAAAGATGCTGGTGCAGGACATCGTGCTGGCATCCCGGGGCGCCTCCAACCTGGAATGGCTGGTCGGGCTCTACGCCTCGGAGGCGCGGCTGCGGTCTCCGAGCGAACTCCTGGCGCAGAACCCCGGCCTCCCCAACGCGCCCGTCTATTCCGAGCTGCGGCATGAGAAGATCCGCGAGCTCGCCGGCTACGCCGAGCTCTCCTACAAGCCAGCGCCCGGCTGGACGCTGGCGGTTGGAGGGCGTCTTTACGACATCGACCGGCGCATCCGCTCGGAAGTGGTCTCCGAACTATTCGAGGCGCGCAGGCTGGACCGTGGCAACCACTACACAGGCTTCTCGCCCAAGATCTCGCTGCAGCGGCAGTTCGACAATGGCGACCTCGCCTACGCCGTGATCACCGAGGGTTTCCGGCCGGGCGGCGTCAACACCGGTGGAGCGCAGCCGGTGCCGGAGGCGCGGGAGAACTTTTCGTCCGACCGCCTGCGCAACTACGAGGTCGGGGTGAAACTGGAGCGTTTCCAGCGCGGCCTTTCCCTGAGCTCGGCGATCTACTACGACGTCTGGAAGGACATCCAGACGGACCAGTTCCGCGCTTCCGGTATTCCTTATACAACCAACGCCGGCGACGCCCATGTGCTCGGGCTGGAGGCTGAGGTCGCGCTCCGCACCGACAACGGCTTCCTCGTGCAACTGAACGGGCGCGTCTCGCGCACCCGGACGATCAACGCCAACCTCGAGTTCATCCCGGTCCTGGCTAAGAACCTCCCCGGCGCGCCGCCGGTCTCCGGAGGCGCCCTCATCAGCTACGAGCGGCCCGTGTTCGACGACTGGACGATGCGGCTCACTGGCCAGGCGATCTATGTGGGATTGTCGCGGGTGTCGTTCGACCCGCGTCTGCCGCAAACGGGCGGCTTCACCCAAGCGCGGCTCTTGGCGGAGATCAGCCGCGACGGCAGGGGCGCGCAGGTGTTCGTCACCAATCCGCTGGATTCATTCCGCGACACCTTCTCGTTCGGCAACCCGTTCACCGGAGCGCAGGCGCGCCAGATCACGCCGCAGCGGCCAATCACC